>ERZ651770.10-NODE-10-length-115617-cov-6.225749_pt1 | contig 115617 bp, 119 predicted proteins | sample MGYA00514756_ERZ651770 | MGnify/ENA metagenome assembly ERZ651770
CCGGCCTCTGCGCAGCGGCGGAGCAGCGGTGAGACCTTCCAAGCCACAGGATCCTCCCGCGCCAAAATCTCAAGCTGAGCCACGATTGCCTTCACCCCAAGACTGTCTGCAAAACTCAGCCGCCGAGCCACAACCCGATCCAAGCCTTGGATTAGCTGGAAAATTGCACGATCCGGTCTTCCGTCACAATCATGTCAAGCGGTTGATCCGTGGGCTCTAGGGGCAGCGCCTCCGCCTGTTGCGCGTTGAACGCAAAGCCAATGGCCAATACCGGCCCACGGGCCCGCAGCCCCTCCAGCGTGCGGTCATAAAACCCGCCACCATAGCCCAGACGCCCGCCCTGCGCATCCCAAGCCACAAGCGGCACGATCACAATTTCTGGCACCATCCATGTGCGTTCAGCCGGAATCAGCGCCTTAAACGCCCCCTCCACCATTTGCATGCCGGGTGTATAGAGCGCAAAACGCAAAGGCGCCCCAGCCGCTTGAATCACCGGCAGGCCGACCGGTCCATGGGCTGAGGCCTCTGCCAAAGCCGGGGACGGGTCAATTTCCGTACCGATGGGCATAAAGCCTGCCACGGGCGCGCCGCGATATCCGGCCAAAACATCCGACAATACACCAGCGCTTGCCCCGCTTTGCGCCGCATGGGCCTGTTTGCGCCGGGCAAAAGCCGCGCGCCGTGCCTCCGTCTTTTGCGCCTCTAAACTCACAACAACATCCAGGCAGCAAGCCCCAGAAAGGCGAAAAAGCCGACCACATCGGTCACAGTGGTCACAAAGGCACCCGAAGCCAAAGCTGGGTCGATGCCAATTTTCTCGAGCGCCACCGGGATCACCGTGCCGGCCAGCCCTGCCACGACCATATTGAGCACCATGGCCAGCGCCAAGACCCACCCAATGATCGAAGAGCCAAACCAGAAATATCCGACGAAACCCAAAACCAGCGCAAAGATCATGCCATTGAGAAGCCCCACCAGGACTTCCCGGCGGATAACCCGCCAGACATTGGAGGTCGTCAAATCCTTGGTCGCAATGGCCCGCACGGCCACGGTGAGCGACTGCGTGCCGGCATTGCCACCCATCGATGCGACAATCGGCATCAAAACCGCCAGCGCCACAAATTGCGCAATCGTGGCTTCGAACATAGAAATGACCAAAGAGGCGATAATCGCCGTTGCCAAGTTTACCGCCAACCAGGGCAAACGACCGCGTGTGGTGTCCAAGACACTGTCCGACAGCGAGCCTTCCCCAACCCCCGCCAGACGCATCATATCCTCTTCATATTCCTCATCGAGCACGATCATCGCGTCATCAATGGTGATCACCCCGACAAGTCGATCATCGGCGTCCACAACCGGGGCAGAAATGAGATGATATTGATTGAAGGCATAGGCCACATCTTTTTCCGGCTGATCGACCGGAATGGTGCGAAAACTGTCTTCGGCAATCTCAAGCATCGGCGTGGCGCGCTTGGTGCCCAAAAGCTTGCCAAGTGTGACATAGCCCGTGGGACGCAGACGCGGGTCGATGAGGATCATATGGTAAAACTGTTCGGGCAAATCTTCTTGCCGGCGCAGGTAATCAATCGCTTGGCCCACATTCCAATGCTCTGGCGCCATGACAACTTCGCGTTGCATCAAACGGCCGGCCGATTCCTCTGGGAAAGACAGGGATTGCTCGACAACAACCCGTTCCGCATCATCCAATGCGTCGAGGATGGCCTCTTGTTGCGGCTCGTCGAGATCTTCGAGAAGATCCACCACATCGTCGGAGTCCAAATCGCGCACCGCAACGGCCAACTCGGCCGCGTCCAGCCCATCGATGATATCTTCGCGGATGCTATCGTCCAGCTCCGACAAAACATCGCCATCAATGCCGTCTTTCCACAGGCGCAAGATCCCCGCTCGCACGGAATCGCTCACCTGCTCTAAAAGGTCAGCAATATCAGCAGGATGCAAAGGATCGAGCAGCGTGTGGAGCCGCTGCGCGTCTTCATGTTCCACCGCCCCACGCACATCAGAGACCCTTTGGGCATCCAAAACATCGCTTGGCTCGACGGAGGTTTCATAAAGATCTGTCATACCTGCCTTTACGAAGTCTCATTTCATATGACAAGATATAGCCAGATAAAAGAATTTTTGGACTGCTTTTCATGACCGACACACTTCTCCTCGGACAAACCCTTTGTTTCAGCGGTGATCCCTTCCAGGCGCCCTGGCAGGAGGTCACCACGCATAGGCGAGATGGTGCTGTATTGCTGCGCGGTGGACAAATTGCTGAGGTGGGCGCGCGTGCAGCGCTCTGCCAAGCCCATCCTGGGGCCAAAATTATCGATTATGGCGCGGATTTAATCGTTCCGGGCTTTGTCGATGCGCATGTGCATTATCCGCAAACCGCCATCATCGCCAGCTGGGGCAAGCGATTGATTGACTGGTTGAACAGCTATACATTTCCCGAGGAAATGCGTCTGGCAGATCCCGATTACGCCGCCAAGATTGCTGGGCGCTATCTCGACATTGCCCTCAGTCATGGCACGACGACCATGGCCAGCTATTGCACCTCCGCCCCTGTTTCTGTCACCGCCTATTTTGAGGCAGCCCAGGCGCGCGGAATGCGCGTGGTGGGTGGCAAGACCTGTATGGATCGCAATGCGCCAGACGGCCTGATCGACACGGCGCAATCGGCCTATGATGACAGCAAAGATTTGATCGATACATGGCATGGGCGCGGCCGCTTGAGCTATGCCATCACCCCCCGGTTTTCACCGACATCAACCCCAGAGCAGCTCGCCGCCTTGGGCGGGCTGTGGCAAGAACGTCCAGACTGCTTGATGCAAACTCACCTGTCCGAGCAAACTGAAGAAATCGCCTGGGTGCGCAGCCTGTTTCCAGAGGCGCGCGACTATCTCGAGACCTATGCGCAATTCGGCCTGCTGGGCGCGCGCGGCCTTTATGGTCATGCCATCCATCTTGAGCCGCGCGAGATCGACCAATTGGCCGAAGTCGGCGCCTCTGTGGTGCATTGCCCAACCTCCAACACCTTTATCGGATCGGGTCTTTTTGACCTTATGGGCCTGGCGCAGGCAGGGGTGAGCATGGGACTGGCCACCGATATCGGGGGGGGGTCCAATTTTTCCATGCTGCGCACCATGGCGGCGGCCTATGAGGTGGCGCAATTGCGCGGTCAAGCGCTGCATCCAGCGCAGCTTATGTGGCTGGCCTCTGAAGGGTCGGCGAAAGCGCTGCACCTATCTGGCACCATCGGTCATCTGGGCGCAGGAGCCGAAGCAGACCTTTGTATTCTCAACCTAAGCTCAACAACCGCAATCGCCCAGCGCTATGAGCAAGCCAATGATTTTTGGGAGAGCTTGTTTCCCACGGTCATGATGGGCGATGACCGGGCCATTCGGCAAGTCTGGGTCGCGGGCGTTCCGGTCTAGGAAGACCTCTGCATAACACCCCAGCTGCCAAGCCAAAACACTTTGCCCGGTGGCAACACCGGGCTAGGCGCGCTCTTGCAGCGCACGCATCTGTAGATTTTGCCGGCGGGCCAAGGCGCGTTGATCCAGCGTGGTGATGCGCCCCTCTGCGACCACCTGCTGGCCGTTGACAAAAACATCGCGTGCCAAAGTTGGCCCAGCCAAAAGGATGGCTGCGGGGTCCCAATTTCCGGCAGCATTCACATCACCCATATCCCAAATCACCACATCCGCACATTTTCCGGGCGCCAATGCGCCGCAATCCTCGCGGCCCAAAACCTGAGCCCCACCCAAAGTGGCGATCTCAAGCGCCTCACCCGGTGACATCGCCCCGGCGCCATAGGCCAGCCGTTGCAGCAACAGCGTCTGGCGCGCTTCGGCCATCAGGTTGCCTGCATCATTCGAAGCCGATCCGTCGACCCCAAGCCCGACCGGCACGCGCGCATCTCGCATCGCCCGTACCGGCGCAATGCCCGAGGCCAAACGGCAGTTAGAACAGGGGCAATGAGCAACCCCGGTTTGCGTCCGCGCAAACAGCGCGATTTCCTCCACATCGAGCTTGACGCAATGCGCATGCCAAACATCCGGTCCGGTCCAGCCCAAATCTTCGGCATATTGCCCGGGCCGCATCCCAAATTTTTCCAAACTATAGGCTATGTCTTCATCATTTTCCGCCAAATGGGTGTGCATCATCACCCCTTTGTCACGGGCCAAGAGCGCGGCATCGCGCATCAATTCGCGGCTGACAGAAAAAGGCGAGCAGGGCGCCACGCCAACCCGGCACATCGAGCCCGGGCGCGGATCGTGAAAGCCATCGATGACACGGATCATGTCCTCGAGAATATCGGCCTCCCGCTCGACCAAACCATCTGGCGGCAGGCCTCCGGCGCTTTCACCTATGCTCATAGCCCCCCGTGTGGGGTGAAATCGCATACCGATCTCTTGCGCGGCGTGTATCGTGTCTTCCAGCCGCGCGCCATTGGGATAGAGATACAGGTGATCTGATGTGGTTGTGCAGCCCGACAAGAGAAGTTCCGCCATCCCCACCTGAGCCGAGACAAAAAAGTCATCCGGCCGCATGGCCGACCAAATTGGATAGAGCGCTTGCAGCCAGCCAAAGAGGGCTGCGTCCTGCCCCGCGGGCACTGCGCGCGTCATGGTTTGATACAGGTGGTGATGGGTGTTGACCAATCCCGGCGTGACCAAACAGCCCGCCGCATTTATGACTGTGCAGCCCGTGGCCGGCAAATCAGGCCCCACCGCCACGATACGCCCATCGCGCATCAAAACATCCCCCGACGGCACGGCCCGCCGCATGTCATCCATCGTCAGCACCAAATCGGCGTTTTGAATTAGCGTGTCAGCCAAGCGGCACCTCGCGTAAGATCTCCAAAGCAGCCGCATGCAGCTCCGGCGTCGCCGCGCAGATGCATCTGCCCCCGTTCATCGGATTGCCCCCGCGCCAGTCACTGACCACCCCACCGGCTGCCTGCACAAGCGCCATAGGGGCTTGAATGTCATAGGCTTGCAGGCCGGCCTCAATCACCAAATCAATCTGCCCCGCAGCCAAAAGCGCATAGGCGTAGCAATCCATGCCGTAGCGGGTCAACTGACACTGCCCGGCCACGGCGTGGAAGGCCTCAGCCTCAAGCGGGCTGCCGACCTCCGGGAAGGTGGTGAAGATCGTCGCCTCTGACAAATGCCGCTTTCTGCGCGTGGCCAGCGGGGTTTTGACCCCATGGCGCTCCATAAAGGCCATGCCAAGGCCGCCGACAAACCGCTCCCCCGTATAGGGCTGATCGATCATTCCAAAAATCGGCTCGTGGCCGTCATTCAAGGCAATCAATGTGCCCCAGGTGGGTGTCCCGCTGACATAACCTCGGGTGCCATCAATCGGATCAAGCACCCAGGATAGGCCAGATGTGCCGACGGTATTTTGAGCCTCTTCACCAATGACAGAATCCTCGGGCCGCTGTGCTTTCAACAGCGCACGCATGGCGGCCTCCGCCGCTTTATCGGCTTCAGTGACCGGATCAAACCCCTCCGACCATTTGTTGTGCGTCAACAAGGCCGGGGCGCGAAACCACTTCAAAGTCTGTTCGGCCGCCACATCAGCCAATTGAGAGGCAAGCGATAAGATCTCATCAGGGCTTGGCGTTTGATCGGTCATACGGCCTTCTTTCATAAGTCGGCCTATCTAGGGGGAGCTGCCCCAGTTGGTCAAGTAATCTGACCCAACAGCCCGAGCCACCGCCGAAGCAATCGGCATCGGTAACGTCGCAACAGGCACTTAAGCCGCGTCGCTTAATACCCGCGCCAAATCGAACAAGCGTTTACGCTGATGCTCAGGGATCGCATAATAGCACCGTATCAAATCTAAAGCTTCTTTATCTTCTAAAATATTTTTCTTCTGGGCTTTGTCATCGTCGATCTCGCCCAGACCTTCAAAGAAAAAAGTCACCGGCACATCCATGGCTTCTGAAATATTCCAAAGCCGAGATGCGCTGATCCGGTTGGTGCCGGTTTCATATTTTTGAATCTGTTGAAATTTAATACCTACTTTTTCGGCCAATTGCTGTTGGGTCATTCCGAACAGCCACCGCCTTTGTCGCACACGTTGTCCGACGTGTAGATCGACAGGATGTTTCATTCTCGTCTCCTAATGTTGTCCAAGCCGCAGAAAAATATCAATATATGTGGCTGGTCTGACATACTTTTGTATAGCACAGAAACTATTTCAAAAATAAACCAGAAAATTAACGATTTATTAATAAATTGTAATTTCGCGTTCTGTGACCTCGCGACTCTCACGCGCGAAATGATATCTGAATTGCCATTTTTTCAAAAATATCACCTATTTTATTGGCAAATATTCACCTGGGTGACGGCGCCGTTTCGCGGCTGGAACTTCCAACAGCGGGCGCCTATAAAAGGTAAAATGGTTAACAAACAAGGTGATTTCAGCCCATGCGCGCCCTTCAAGTCCAAGACCACAGCGAAAAACCTGTCTTTTTAGACAGGTCCATGCCTACGCTCGCTGCGAATCAAATTCTCATTCGTACAGCAGCCTGTGCTTTGAATTTCGCAGATCTGTTGATGATTCGCGGCACTTATCAGGAGACCCCTGCCCTCCCCTTCACCCTTGGCATGGAAGTGGCGGGCGAGGTCGCAGATCTCGGCGCTGAGGTGACTGGCTTTGAGATCGGCGATCGCGTTGCAGGTTTTGCCGGCTCTGGCGGTTTGGCCGAATATTGCCCGCTCGAGGCCACGCGCTGCTTAAAGCTCACCGATGGCATGAGCTTTGACACAGCCGCCTCCGCATTGATCAGCTATGGAACGTCGCATCTGGCCCTGACCCATCGCGCCAAACTCACCTCCGCCGACACTCTATTGGTGCTCGGCGCGGGTGGCGGTGTGGGGTTGACCGCGGTGGAAATTGGCGCTGCCCTTGGCGCAAGGGTCATCGCTGTGGCGCGCGGGCCAGAAAAATTACAAGTGTGCAAAGACCGAGGCGCGACCATCACCATTGACAGCGCAGAGGAAGATGTCGTGGCCAAGGTCAAATCTCTGGGCGGCGTCGATGTGGTTTATGATCCGGTTGGTGGGGATCCCTTTGTCGCTGCACTCAAATGTTGCCGGCCCGAGGCGCGCTATCTGGTCATCGGCTTTGCCAGCGGTGATGTCCCGCAAATCAAAGCCAATCATCTCCTGGTCAAAAATGTGGATGTTTTGGGCTTTTATTGGGGTGGATATATGGGGTTTGCCCCACATGTTTTGCTCCATAGCCTTAGGGATGTCTTTGCAATGATCTCAAAGGGGCAGCTCAATCCTCATATCGGCGGCAGCTATGACTTTGACCAAGCGCTAGAGGCATTGGCCGATCTTAAAGCGCGAAAATCCATCGGTAAGCTTGTGGTGCGGGGCCCAGTTTAACCTATCGGCCGTCATTTTTAAGGCATTCGGCAGAAATTGCAGAATTTAAGCTGCAATTCTTGCGGTTTCCCTTGAAATTTCACCCCATAAGCCCGATATTTAACCCAACGGTGCTTCGCGCGCCGAAAGCGTTATTTTTGGAGAGCAACATGGCAGATTTTAATACGATTTCCGCAAATGCAGGCAGTCGCAGCGCCGCGATTGATGCCGGCCTGCGGGCACATATGAACAAAGTCTATGGCACAATGTCCATTGGCATGGTGATCACCGCCGTTGCCGCTTGGGCCATTGCCGGCCTGGCCACGACGACAGATGCCAACATGGCCGCAGCGCAATTGCCAAATGGCAAATTGCTCACCAGCTTTGGTTTGGTGATTTACACCACTTGGTTGAAATATGTCATTATGCTGGCTCCGCTTGCGGTGCTGTTCTTGGGCATGGGCACAGTGATGCGCAGGGCCAGTGCAGCCGGGGCGCAACTGTTCTTCTTTATCTTCGCCACTTTGATCGGCTTGTCCCTCAGCTCAATCTTCATTCGCTATACAGGCCATTCGATCACGCAAACCTTCCTCGTGACCGCCATCGCTTTTGCGGGCCTGTCCCTCTATGGTTACACAACCAAGAAAGACATCTCCGGTTGGGGCAGCTTTCTAATCATGGGCGTCATTGGTCTCGTAGTTGCGATGATCGTCAACATTTTCCTGCAATCGCCTGCGCTCTTGTTTGCGATCTCAGCAATTGGTGTTTTGGTATTTGCCGGTCTCACCGCCTATGACACGCAGAATATCAAGAATGAGTATCTGGCCCACGCCCATCATGGCGATCAAGAGTGGCTCGCCAAATCCGCCATCTTTGGCGCATTGAACCTCTATCTTGATTTCTTGAACATGTTCCAGTTCCTGCTGATGTTCATGGGCAATAACGAATAAACCGGCCCCTTTGGTCGACACAACGCACACCTCGCCAGACATGGCGGGGTGTTTTTTTATGTCCAAGCTGAAACAAACCCGACGGCTGCCTGCCATACACGCATAAAAAAAGGCCGCGCAATTGATTGCACGACCTTTTGAAAATTGAAGGGGGCTTTCGCCTACTTAATTTTGCCTTCTTTGTATTCAACATGCTTGCGCGCAACCGGGTCATATTTCCGGGCAACCATTTTCTCGGTCATGGTGCGTGCGTTTTTCTTGGTCACATAAAAGTGGCCAGTGCCCGCGCTGGAATTCAGGCGGATCTTGATTGTGGTTGGCTTCGCCATGGTAATTCTCCTACGGGCGCAGCCTCATGGCCGCATTAATCCTGATCTGTCGGCTTTTAACGCCCCCAGCGGTGCTGTCAACCGATTCACGTGCTCAAAGCCAGTCAAATATGCGCGGGGAGCCTGTAAGCCGGATTTTGTCCAGATCCACGCCGTTGCCAGCGCAATCTTGGGCAATCATTCATCTCGGCAGCCTGTTACCAGGCCCCTCTAGCTGCCAACCCGAACCTGCGGGGTTGAAACGACCCATATGCGGTTCCTATTTGGCATTGCTCCCGGTGGGGCTTGCCGTGCCACGACTGTTGCCAGCCGCGCGGTGGGCTTTACCCCACCGTTTCACCATTACCTTGCATGCAAGGCTGTCTCTTCTCTGTGGCGCTATCCCTAGGGTTACCCCCGCCGGGCGTTACCCGGCACCGTTGTTTCACGGAGTCCGGACTTTCCTCGAAGGTTGCCCCCCGCGATTGCCCAGCCCCCCGCGCCCGGCCGTGTTACGAGGCTTACTGCATCGGGTCAAGCCAACTAAGCTGGGGGCGGCCCGCCATAAAACCCAAAATGCCCGCAACATTCTGCAAGCTGACCCCTCCGCAAAACCCTCTTCATAACGCCATTTCAACACGAAATGAGGGCAGCGCCTGCCGGGGGCAGGCAGGCGCTGCCCGGTGTTACCACCGGGCATAATGTTTTGGCTTGGCGGTTGGATTACGCAGAGGTCTTCAATACGCGGTATCGCCCATAGTGCGCGCTTTCGCTTGCAAAAAACAAAATAACTCAATAATAAACAATAAGATAAATTTTATTAATGCTATTAAGCTGCTCCAAAAAGCTGCGCAATTCAATTCACACAACCACCATGAGATGAGCAAGATCGTATTTTATGTACCCAAATGAGAAACCCCAGGACCTCGTAAAGATCGAACCCGTCGCTCGCGTATCAATTCGTTTGCCCAACGTCGATCATAGCGCAAAGATTGATCGACAAAATCCAAATTTTGTCAGAAAGGTCCTAAAGTCATGAACTATCTAGGAACCTATGAAGAACTTCAATCTATTGTTGCTAACACACAAATATCGGGAACTTGGGAGGAAAAGGCGAACAATCAAAAGCAATTTAAATGCAACAGTGGTGGAATTCTAAACTGGTGGAATACCAAGAAGGGCACCTTGACATTCCAAGGCGTCTCTAAAGCAAAGGATCGGCTTGAGACAGCGGTTTCAAAGCAGTTGGAAGCCAATGGAGGCATTGGTGCTGCAAAGCCAAAACTGAACAACAAAGTTTTCGTTGTCTACGGGCATGACACGGAGGCGAAAACGCACCTTGAAGCAATGCTAAGACGCTGGGGACTTGAGCCACTGGTTTTGGATCAACTCCCGTCCAAGGGCCAGACCATTATCGAGAAGTTGGAAGAATATACCGAAGATGTTGGATTTGCTGTTGTTCTCGCGACACCAGATGATGAAGGGCACCGCAAAGATCATCCAGACAAAAAGATTTGCCGTGCTCGGCAAAACGTTGTTCTTGAGTTGGGTATGATGTTGAAACAGCTTGGCAGAGAACGAGTTGCCGTATTGCTAAAAGAACAGGAAAAAATGGAGCGGCCTTCAGATATTCACGGGTTGATATATATCCCGTTCAAAGACCACCTGCAAAAGGATGTTGGCCAGATCCTGGCAACGGAAATGGCACAACACGGTTACAATATTCCTGTAGCGAAGCTTTAATTTGGAATATTGATTGTTTCAGATTGGGCACGCTTCATGCACAAAGACTGCGAGTTTGGTTTCAAAGGTGTATTCACCTTTACGCAGTCAAACTTGGCATGACGGGCATCTTGGTAATCTATCCTGAGAATGGGAGATGCACTATCCATTGGAAGTGTGTTTAGATCCCTCGTTCTATGTAGAGCTTTCAGATCGCCGTGCGTTTCTAAGAGAGGTTGAAAGGCTGCTGGCCAGTTCGGCCGTCTGGGCTCCGATCAATTGTGCGTTCAAACGCTCCAGCCTAGCCTCCCGAGACCGTCGCGGGGTAGCTTTGCGCGAGATCGGATAGGATTTGCAGGTCCTCTTCGCTGAGTGGGCCTGTAGCCTTGGGGCGGAAACGTTGGCGGAAGGCTTCGAGCAGGCAGTGTTCGGCAGCGGCCCCTTCGGGCCTGCGATAGCCGAACCGCTCGGCCGCCTCCGCGAAGGGCAGCAGGTGGCTATGGGGCGCGCCACGGTACACGGCGAGGCCCTCCTTGGCCAACTCCTGCCAATCAAACCAGCGCCCAGGGTCTTGTTTGCGTCCAGGGGCCATATCGGAGTGGCCAATCACCCCCTGCGCTGCGATGCCCCAGCGCTGCATCACCTCCTTGAGCAAGGATTTGAGCGCTTGCATCTGCGCGCCCGAAAAGGCGTGATCGCCCGCGTTGCATAGCTCAATACCGATGGAGGCAGAGTTCACATCTGTGCAGCCGCCCCAGGCGCCTGCGCCCGCATGCCAAGCCCGCTGTGCCTCTGGCACAAGCTGCACGGCCCCGCCGGATTGATCTAGAAAATAATGGGCTGAAACCTCATGGGCCGGATCACTCAACCGCTCAAGGGCGGCCTGCGCATTTGGCATCGCGGTATAATGAACAACAATCAAGGACGGGGTCACACCGCCCTTGCGCGGCCCAAAGTTCGGCGACGAGCGCCGCTCTATGGGCAGCAGGCTCAGTTTGCCACCGCCAAGCGAAAGGGCCGCGGATCCCAACCACAGGCAAAGCCATCGCCATCAGGATCCAGGCCATAGGCATCGCGCTCCGGCCCGCCCTTGGCCAAAAAGTCCTGCTGCGCCTCATCCTTGGAGCGATAGCGATCACAGCCGCCAAAGCTGATGACCTTGAGCCCGGTGCCGAACCGATTGTAGAGCTGCACCCCGATGGGGTTATTGGTCCGAAGGGCATAATCCACCACATTAGGCCGGCGGCCCGGGCGCCGCGGCAGGGCTTGCACGTCCATCACAATATATTTTGCCCGATTGGCGGCAATCCGCTCTGCATCGCTTTCCACGGTCTGCGCGGTGGCGACGACTTCAAAATCTTGTTCATTTGAGATTTGACTGACCGGCGGGGTCTCTTGCGTCGCACCCGGAGCAGTCTCCGTAGCGATCTGATTGCCTGAGCGGATGACATCGGTCGGAACCGCGCGTTGGCACCCGCCTATTGCCAAGGCCAGAGCGATTATCACACCATACTTCATCCGCATCTCCTATCGGCTCGGCCAGCTCAGAACTGGCCAAATGTCTCTATCGCCACCATTGGTTCGGCTTGGCATTGAATCCCAGCGCGTTTTCCAGGGCAAAGGCCGTATTGAGCAGATCCCCCTCTTCCCAAGGCCGGCCGATCAATTGCAGCCCCAGCGGCAGGCCTTTTGAATCCAGCCCCGCTGGCACAGAGATGCCCGGCAGGCCGGCCAAGTTTACCGTGACCGTAAACACATCAAACAAATACATCTGGACCGGGTCTGCATCGGCCATTTCGCCCAAGCCAAATGCGGCAGAGGGGGTTGAGGGGGTCAAAATAGCGTCTACCCCTGTGGCGAAGACATCATCAAAGTCTTTTTTGATCAAAGCGCGCACCCGGCGCGCCCGGTTGTAATAGGCATCATAAAACCCAGCCGAGAGCACATAGGTGCCCACCATCACGCGGCGCTGCACCTCGGCGCCGAAGCCTTCAGCACGGGTTTTTTCATACATTTCTGTGATGCCATCCCCGGCCTCCAACTTTGCCCGATGCCCAAAACGCACCCCATCATAGCGGGCCAGATTTGACGATGCCTCTGCCGGCGCAATCACATAATAGGCAGGCAGCGCATATTTCGTATGCGGCAGGCTGATGTCTTTGACAATCGCCCCAGCATCGCGCAGCATTTGGCGGCCTTCAGACCACAGGGTCTCCAACGCCTCAGGCATGCCATCCACCCGGTATTCTTTCGGAATTCCAATGGTTTTCCCGCGAATATCCCCAGTCAAAGCAGCTTCAAAATTGGGCACAGGTAGATTCATCGAGGTGCTATCTTTGGCATCAAAGCCGCACATCGCCTCAAGCATGATCGCCGCATCGCGCACATCTTTGGTGATCGGGCCGGCTTGGTCGAGCGAGGAGGCAAAGGCCACAATGCCCCAGCGTGAGCAGCGCCCATAGGTGGGTTTGATCCCCGTGATGCCGGTGAAGGCCGCGGGTTGGCGAATGGAGCCGCCCGTATCGGTACCGGTCGCCGCCAGACAGGTCTCTGCCGCCACAGCCGCCGCCGAGCCGCCTGACGAGCCGCCCGGTGTCAAATCGCGCTCATCAACTTTCCAAGGGTTCACCGCATTGCCATAGACGGAGGTTTCATTGGATGAGCCCATGGCAAATTCATCCATATTCAACTTGCCCACCATAACTGCGCCAGCATCAAACAGCTTTTGCGACACGGTGGATTCGTATTCGGGTTTAAATCCATCCAAAATTGCGCTCGCCGCTTGGGTCGCGACGCCCTTGGTGCAAAACAGATCTTTCATGCCAATCGGCAAACCGCACATATCGGGCGCATCACCGGCCTGAATGCGCGCATCTGCAGCCTTGGCTTGGCTTCGGGCAATCTCTGAGGTGTCATGCACGAAGGCATTCAAAGGCTTGGACGCGGCAACCGCCGCAAGCGAGGCCTCTGTCAACTCAACGGCCGTGGTTTCGCCAGCCCGCAGAGCATCGCGGGCACCGGCCAGCGTAAGTTTCATCAAATCAGACATTATTCCACCACCATCGGCACAGCAAAAAATCCCTCACGCGCATCGGGCGCATTGGCAAGCACAGCCGCTTGCTGATCGCCATCGGTCACAGCATCGTCCCGACGGTAAAGCCGTTTCGGCGTGACAGAGGTCATCGGCTCAACCCCTTCCACATCCACTTCGTTCAACTGTTCAATAAAGCCTAAAATATTGGTGAACTCCTGAGCCAAGGCGGGCAAATCTGCCTCTTCCACCTTGATCCGAGCGAGCTTGGCCACGCGTCCGGCGGTTTTTGTGTCGATCGACATGGGTGATCCTTCACTATTTCAGTTGCTTCTTCGCTTACTAACTTGGGATTGGGACCTTGCCAAGGGCCCTGGCGGCTGCCCGCCCGTCACGCGCGTTTTTGCGCGAAAAAACTTTGCAAGAGAGCGGCACAGTCCTCTTCGGAAATACCGCCAATCACCTCTGGCCTGTGATGGCTTTGCGGATGGGAAAACACGCGCGCGCCATGGTCTGTGCCGCCAGATTTCGGATCCGCAGCCCCGTAGATCACCCGCGCTATGCGCGCATGGGCCAAAGCTCCGGCACACATGGCGCAGGGCTCAAGTGTGACATAGAGCGTATATCCGGCCAAGCGCTCTTGCCCCAAAGCCGCCGCAGCGGCGCGTATCGCCAAGATTTCCGCATGGGCCGTCGGGTCGCAATCGCGCCGCGTCCGGTTGCCGGCCTTTGCCACAATTTGGCCACGCGCATCGACCAATACCGCCCCCACCGGCACCTCGCCGGCCTCGGCCGCCTGCCGCGCCTCGATTAGGGCCAAATCCATTTGACTGTTAAAACCCATTCATCCCCGCTTGGCTTTGCTTTCAACACAGTCTAAGCCGAGCCTATGGCAGATGAAACACCAAAGGGCGATCGGATCGCCAAAGTTTTGGCTCGCGCAGGCGTGGCCTCACGGCGCGACAGTGAAAAACTGGTTGAAGCGGGCCGCATCAAAGTGAACGGCAAAAAGATATTCAGCCCCGCGCTGAACGTGCAAGCCAGCGATAAAATCGAATTCGACGGCGAACCGATTGAGCCACCCGAAGAGCCCCGGCTTTGGCTCTATCACAAACCCATCGGCCTCGTGACCAGCGCCCGCGACGAGAAAGGCCGCGAGACCGTCTTCGACAAATTGCCCGAAGGGCTGCCGCGTGTGGTTTCTGTTGGGCGGTTGGATATGAACTCCGAAGGTCTGTTGCTGCTGACCAATGATGGCGGATTAAAGCGCACGCTTGAGCTGCCCAGTACCGGCTGGACCCGACGCTACCGCGTCCGTATCAAAGGCTATCCGCGTGAAGGGGCCTTTGAGCCTTTGACCCAAGGCATCACCGTGGAGGGCGAGCGTTTTCAGCCCATGACCATTCAAATGGATCGGCAAACCGGCGCAAACTTTTGGCTAACCATCGGCCTAAAGGAAGGCAAAAATCGCGAAATTCGCCGGGCGATGGAGTTTTTGGGCTTTACGGTCAACCGTCTCATCCGGATTTCTTACGGTCCGTTTCAGCTGCGCGACTTGAAGCCCGGCGAGGTGGAAGAGGTCAAACGCCGGGTGTTGGCCGATCAACTGGGGTGGTCGAACAAACCCAAGGTCTTGCCGCGCAAGTCTCGTGGCCCAAGCCGCAACGCTTAGGGCAAAGCGGCCCCTTAGGTGCCAATGCCAGCCGGATCAAAAGCGGTGGCTTTGACGATGGCAAAAATGGTCTGCCCCACTGCCAGCCCCATGTTTTGGGCCGAATATTGTGTCACACGGGCCAAAAACAGCGTCTCGCCAGTTTTGAATTGCACCATCACGCCCGGACCCTGACCCGCGTGAAGCTGGGTGATTGTCCCTTCGAACACGTTAAGCGCAGAAAGGCCCTTGGGCTTCTCACGCGCCAAAACAATATCCTGCGCCGGGATGCGAATGCGAATGCTGCGGCCTTTCGTTTGGTTTAATTCCGGTAAAATCAACTGGCCGCCGTTAAAGCCCATGACCGCAAGCCCGGTGGTGGGATCGCGGGCCATAACCTGCCCCGAAATCACCGTGCCAGCCGCGCGCACGCCAAGATAGGGCACCGCGGCCGGATCCGATAGGATCGCCTCAGCCGGTCCAGACAGGACACTGCGCCCGGCCTGCATCAACACGATATGATCGGCCAATCGCGCCATTTCAGCGGCATCATGGGTGACATAGAGAATGGGAATATCCGTGCGATCGCGCAGCCGCTCGAGATAGGGCAGGATCCGATGCTTCAACCCTTGATCCAAAGCAGAGAGCGGCTCATCCAAACATAGGCATTTGGGCGCGCTTAGCAAGGCGCGCCCAAGCGCCACCCGCTGCGCTTCCCCGCCAGACAGGGCAAAAGGCGTCCGCTCCAAAAGATCGCCAAGCTCTAACAGGGCTATGACCTCATCAAAGCTCTGCGGCGCCACCTCTCGGCCCATTTTTTGCGCAAATTTCAAATTTCCAAGGACATTTAAATGCGGCAGCAATCGTGGCTCTTGAAAGAGATACCCAACGGCGCGCCTATGTGCCGGCCGCTCAGTCATATCCGAGCCCTCAATCACAATCTGCCCGCGATCCACCGCCTCTAACCCAGCCACAGCCCGCAGCAATGTCGTCTTGCCGGAGCCCGAGGGGCCAAAAATCACTGTCACCCCTGCCGGAGCTGTGACCTGAACCTCCAGTGTGAAACGCCCCCGCTGCAAGTGAATGTCGAGATCCAAACTCATCGGCGTACCATTTTTCTGGCCAATACTTCCGACAGCAACAGCGCCCCAAAGGACAAAATCAGCGACAGGGCAATCATCCGCCCCACCGCCGCCTCTTGACCCGGCACTTGCAACACAGCGTAAATTGCCGAGGCCAGAGTTTGCGTTTCGCCGGGGATGTTGGAGACGAAGGTAATAGTCGCCCCGAATTCTCCCAAAGCCTTGGCAAATCCGACCACAGCCCCAGCAACGAGACCCGGAAAAATCAGCGGCAAGGTGACAAAGGCAAAGACCTTGATCGGCGATGCGCCCAGCGTGCCGGCGGCCTCTTCAAGCCGCGGATCCACCGCCTCTAAGGCCAGACGGATGGCCCGCACAATCAGCGGAAAAGCCATGACCGCCGCCGCCAGCGCGGCCCCGGCCGAGGTAAACGCCAATTGCATCCCCAGTGCCTCCAGCACAGGGCCAAAGGTGCCTTTACGGCCAAACACCACCAATAAAAGATAACCTGTGACAACCGGCGGCAAGACCAAGGGCAAATGCACCAGCGCATTGAGCAGCCCGTGCCCCCAAAACCTGCACCGGGCGAGCGCATAAGCCACAGCCACCGCCACAGGCAGGCTGAGCGCCACGGCCACCACAGCCACCCAAAGCGACAGGCGCAGCGCATCGAGCTCAACCGGGCCGATGGTCAACCAGCTCATGGCGCCAAAAACCCATAGGCTGAGAAGACCGCACGGCCCTTTGGCCCGGCCAGATAGGCCACAACCGCCTCACCGCCTACGGTCACCGAGGCGGCGAGATAGTGCACGGGATCATGGGTGTCTGGCGCAATATCGGCCACAACAAAGACGCCCGGCGCGCTGAGGACATCGGAGGCATAGAGCAGGCCCAAAGGGCTTTCTTGCCGCAAAACAGAGATTAAACTGGCGCGGGCATTGTCCTGTTGCGCCAAATGCGGCCGTAAATCCTGCAATAGCCGCAAGGTCGACAGGGCCTGAGCGGCGTAAATCCCCAAGGGCACGGAAGAGATCAGCGGCACCGCCAAACGTCCACCATCCAAGCGCGCCCTAACAGCGTTCAAGTCCAAAGCCACAGGGGCCGGGTTTGCTGAGGCCAGCACCAAACGGTTTGAGGCGATCACGCGGGCCGGGTGGCTCAAAAGCCCTGCATCGTCAACATAACGCATCCAATCAGAGCTGGCGGAGACAAAAACATCTGCCGGAGCACCCTGATCGATTTGCCGAGCCAAAACGCTGGAGGCAGCATAGGACAGGCGCAGCACCTGACCGGTTTCCTCTGCGTATTGCCGGGCGATAGCATCAAGCGCGGGCTTCATACTGGCGGCGGCAAAAACATCAATCGGTTGCGCCGCGCAAAAACTCGCTCCAAATACCACAGCGCAGGCTCCCCCGACCCGCGCAATGCGCCGGATCCGGGCCATAATACCGAAAAGATTTTGCAAGGGACCGCGCTTTTGTATATTCATCTCGCCTGTGTTATAAACACTCAGCAACAATGAAAACAACTGCGCACTATGAGCCCCTCAAAGCCTAAAACTCTGCCACTTTCGATCAACCCCACACAAAAACGCATGGCGCGGGCGCAATTTGGTGCCCTGTGTTATCGCGTCGAAGAGGGGGCGGTGCAGATATTACTCATCACCTCCCGGCGCACAAAGCGCTGGATTGTACCGAAGGGATGGCCAGAAGACGGCTTAACCCCGGCCCAAAGCGCCGCCAATGAAGCGCGCGAAGAGGCGGGCGTCACTGGCAAAGTCAAACAGCGCCCCATCGGTGTTTACAGCTATGAAAAACATGTGGAAAATGCAGATGCCCTCCCCTGCATCGTGACGCTTTATGCGCTCAAAGTGAAGAAACAAAGCGACAGCTACCCCGAACAAGCCGAACGCCAGCGCCAATGGTTTAGCGGCGAGGAGGCCGCAGGCCTTGTGGCCGAACCGGAACTGGCACGATTGATTAAGGCCTTTGTGCCATAAAGGTTGGACGATCTCGCCTCTTGATTTGAGCGGCGCAATCACTCAAGTAAAGGTTAACCGTTTAGGAGCATCCCCCGTGATCCGCTTTTCGCTTAAATGCAGTCAGAACCATAGCTTTGACAGCTGGTTTCAATCCTCAGATGCCTATGAAAAATTGGCAAAAGCGGGGATGCTGACCTGTGCGGAATGCGGCGATCGCGCGGTTGAAAAATCGCTCATGGCCCCGAAAATCTCCACCCAAAGCCCAGCAGAAGACCAGGCCTTGAGCGCGCCGATGAGTGAGGCCGAGCGCAACTTGGCCAAGATAAAGCAAGAAATTGAAGCCAATTCCGATTATGTCGGTATGAATTTCGCCCATGAGGCCCGCGCCATGCATATTGGGGAAAGCCCCGCCCGATCGATCTATGGAGAGGCCAGGGCCGAGGAGGCCAAAGCGCTCATTGAGGAGGGAATCCCCGTCGCCCCGCTGCCCTTTATGCCCAAGCGGCATACAAATTAGAATGAGAAACCGGGCCTGCTGCCCTTGCCCTTAGGCGCACAACAGCCTAACACGCCGCCGAAACTTCACAAAGTTGGATAATAAATGCCTCGTTTGGTAATGAAATTTGGCGGCACATCAGTGGCCAATCTTGATCGTATTCGCAATGCTGCCGAGCGCGTTCGGTTGGAAGTTGCCAAGGGTTATGATGTCATTGTGATTGTCTCTGCCATGTCCGGTAAAACCAATGAGTTGGTGGGCTGGGTCAATGAGACCTCGGCGCTCTATGACGCACGCGAATATGATGCTGTGGTCTCCTCTGGTGAGAATGTCACCGCCGGCCTCATGGCTCTGACATTGCAAGAAATGGACATCCCTGCGCGCAGCTGGCAAGGTTGGCAAGTGCCCGTGCAGACCACAAGCGCACATGCCAATGCCCGCATTGAAGCCATTCCCTCAGCAAATTTAGACGAAAAATTTGCCCAAGGCATGCGCGTGGCTGTGGTTGCCGGGTTCCAGGGCCTCAGCCCAGAGGGCCGGATCACCACTCTTGGGCGCGGCGGGTCTGACACCACGGCCGTGGCCTTTGCTGCGGCCTTTGATGCAGAACGCTGTGACATTTATACCGATGTCGATGGGGTCTATACCACCGACCCGCGCATATCGAGCAAGGCACGCAAACTCGATAAGATCGCTTTTGAAGAGATGCTAGAGCTGGCCTCTTTGGGCGCAAAAGTTCTGCAAACCCGCTCTGTCGAATTGGCCATGCGGTTCAACGTGCGCCTCCGGGTGCTGAGCTCATTCGAAGACCCATCAGATACAGCAGGCACATTGGTATGTGCCGAGGAGGAAATCATGGAATCAAATGTCGTAGCCGGCGTTGCCTATAGTCGGGATGAAGCAAAAATGACCCTTATTTCCGTCGCCGACCGCCCAGGAATCGCCGCTGCGATTTTTGGCCCGCTGTCAGAGGCCGGGGTGAATGTCGATATGATCGTTCAGAACATCTCCGAAGACGGCCGCACGGATATGACCTTCTCTTGCCCCACCGATCAGGTGTTGCGCGCAGAAAAAGCGATGCAAACCGCCAAGGATGAAGGCACCATCAACTATCATGACCTGGTGGCCGATGAGGCTGTGGCAAAGGTCTCCGTTGTGGGCATCGGCATGCGCAGCCATGCCGGTGTGGCCGCCCAAATGTTCCGGGCGCTTCACCGTGAGGGGATCAACATTAAGGTGATCACAACCTCAGAGATAAAAATTTCTGTCCTCATAGAGCGGAAATATATGGAATTGGCCGTTCAGACCCTGCATGATGCTTTTGAATTGGAAAAAGCAGCCTAGGGGCACCGGTCTAGATGGTCCAAACCTCAGAGAGTGAAAGCCGCAAACTTCTTGGCGCCCTGCGTGACGCCATGGCCGAAGACTCGGCCGGTCAAGCGCGGCTTGATAAGATCGTGCAGCTGACCGCCAGCTCGATGCGCTCACAGGTTTGCTCAATCTACCTCTTTCGCGATCAAGACACATTGGAGCTTTGCGCCACGGAAGGCTTGAACGCCGCGGCGGTTCACCAGACCCGCATGCGCATTGGCGAAGGGTTGGTGGGCCGTGTGGCGCGCTATAATCAAATCATCAATACCGCAGACGCCCCCTCCGCCAAGGGCTTTCGCTTCATGGCGGAAACGGGTGAGGAAATCTATTCTTCCTTTCTTGGCGTTCCCATTCAGCGCTTGGGCGACTCGCTTGGGGTCTTGGTCGTGCAATCAAAAGAGGCCCGCGAATTTTCCGCCGATGAAATTTACGCGCTGGAAGTTGTGGCTATGGTCTTGGCGGAGATGACCGAACTGGGCGCCTTTGTCGGCGACGGCGATGCACTCTCTGCCCGTCACCAAAAACCTGTGATGTTTCACGCCAAAAGCGCGCAGGATGGTGTGGCCGAAGGTCTGGTCTATCTGCATGAACCGCGGGTTGTGGTCACCAATCCCATTGCCGATGATCCCGAGATTGAAACGCAGCGGCTCGAGGATGCACTCGACCGGCTGCGCATTTCCGTCGACCAAATGCTCACCAATGCGCGCAGCGGTGATGCCGAGCAATTGGAAGTCCTCGAAGCCTACCGCCTCTTTGCCAATTCCAAAGGATGGCGGCGGCGTATGGAAGAAGACATCCAGCGGGGCCTCTCGGCGGAGGCTGCTGTCGAAAAAGAACAATCCGCCGCCCGCAGCCGCATGGGGCAGTCGAAAGATGCCTATCTGCGCGAGCGCCTGCATGACTTGGACGACCTCTCCAACCGTCTGTTGCGGCTCCTCACCGGGCAGGGCAGCGATACGGGCGCTGAGGTGCCGCCCAACCCGATCCTCGTGGCCCGCAATATTGGCCCGGGTGAATTGCTCGACTATGGCCGCAGCCTGCGCGGGATTGTGCTGGAGGAGGGATCTGTCGGCTCCCATGCGGCCATTGTCGCCAGAGCGCTGGCCATTCCGCTGCTCATTCGCGCCAAGGGCATTGTGACCGAGGCGCTCAACGGCGACGCAATCATGATTGATGGCGATCAGGGCTATGTGCACCTGCGCCCGGATGAAGGCGTGCAAAAGGCCATGCGCGATAAAATCGCGATGATGCGCCAACAGGCGGACCGCTATGTCGAGCTGCGCGATAAGCCCGCAAAGGCCAAATGCGGCACTGTCGTGCAATTGCTCATGAATGCCGGCCTCATGGCCGATCTGCCCTCCCTGCCCAGTTCTGGCGCCGAGGGGGTGGGGCTGTTTCGCACAGAATTGCAGTTTTTGGCGCAAAACCAGATGCCAAAACGCGCCGAGTTGGTCTCGCAATATACGCGGGTGGTTGACGCCGCTGAAGGGCGCAAAGTGGTGTTTCGGACGCTAGATATCGGCTCTGACAAGGTGCTGCCCTATATGGTGCCGCAAGATGAGCCAAACCCGGCCATGGGCTGGCGCGCCATTCGGGTGGGGCTGGATAAGCCCGGCATTCTGCGCATGCAGCTGCAAGCGCTGCTGCGGGCCACGGCGGGGCGCGATCTTTGGGTCATGTTCCCCTTTATCGCACAATTTGATGAATTTCACGGCGCCTTGGCAGAGCTGGACCGGGCCAAGGCCCGTGAGATCAAACTGGGCCACGTCCTGCCGAAACAGATTCATGTGGGCGCCATGCTTGAAACCCCCTCTTTGGCCTTTGCACCAGACCAGTTTTTCAAAGAGGTCGATTTTCTCTCCATCGGCGGCAATGACCTGAAACAATTTTTCTTTGCAGCCGACCGAGAAAATGAGCGGGTGCGCCGGCGCTATGACACGCTGAACACCAGCTTTCTGAACTTTCTGGAGCAGATCGTCACCCGCGCGCGCAGCAGTCAGACCCATCTGTCCTTTTGCGGCGAGGATGCAGGCAGACCGCTGGAGGCGGCTTGTTTTGCCGCTCTGGGCATTGGCACCCTCTCCATGCGCCCGGCCTCTGTCGCGCCTGTCAAACACCTGATCCGGCGGATCAATCTCAAAGAGTTAAAGACCGTCATTGATGCGGCCCGCGCGGCGGGCCATCAGTCGGTGCGTGGCCCTGTGACCGAATGGCTAAAGAGCGGCGCGCAGTGAGCAAGGCGGCCGCGTCATGCCGCGAAATCCTAATAAAAAATCTTCAAAAGACCTCTGCACAACCCAACCACCAAGCCAAAACACTTTGCCCGGTGGCAACACCGGGCTGCGCCTGCCTGCCCCCCGGCAGGCGCATTCACCATCTCAATATGCTGGTACCTATGGTTATTGCACAAATTTTGCAGTGATTTCACCACCGCACATATGCACCCGCCCAGGCCTTTCGTGGTGAAATGGCGTTATGCAGAGGTCTTTCTCAAGCTTGACCCGTAAGCGTCCAGCTCCGGCCTGTTCGGCCTCCTGAGTTAAAGCCGCAAAAAGGTCATCTAGGTAAAAGGAAAACTCATGTTCTGCCCAGTGTCGCCTGGGGATATTTTTCAAACGATCTTCTGTGAAATATCCAATTTTAGGCAATTCATTAACTCCTATTTGGTCAAAGAGATCCGACTAGGGAAGTGCTGCCTGGGGAAGAGGTTTTCGCCGCGCAGCCAGCCCCCCGCACGTTCGCCCTACACAAATCAATCTTGATTACCGATCGAGCATATCGATTCCACACACTAACGCCTTGCCTCAAAAATTCGAACTGTTTGGGATCTGCCATAATCCTGCCTTTATTGAATATATTCCGTCAAAATTTTTGATTTTTTAACATATTTTACAGATAGATGGAATGGATTTTGGGTCAAGGCGCGTTGGATTTCAGCCGATCTTTGGCGCCGGGCTTGGCAGGCCGCGGGGTCCTATGGAGGCCTATGGCTGGGCCCGCGTGACCTTGCCCTGCACCCCATCCCAAGCCCCCGGAGCCAAGGACATGCCCAGAATGCGTTTGGGGTTGGTGGGTGGTGGCATCTCAACGCCGCTGAGCGGGCGAAATCCAAATCTTTGGTAATAGGGTGCATCCCCCACCAGCAGCACCCTATTCCACCCAAGACCTGGCGCCAGGGCCAGGCTTTCGCGAATCAAATAGCCCCCCAGCCCCTCGCCCTGCCGGGTTGGATGGACGGCAATGGGCCCAAGCAAGAGCGCAGGACGCTCCCCGACACAAACCGGCCAATAGCGAATGGCGCCGGCCAGAATGCCATCCCGATCCCGCGCCACCTGTGACAGCGCGGCAATCGGCAGCGTTCCATCGCGTAAACGATAGGAAGACAAAGCCTCCCGGCCCGGAGCAAAGCACAAATCATACAGCGCTTCGACTTCCCACCAATCTGCGTCTGTCTCGCGGTTTAAATGAAACACCGCCCGGTCCTCTTTCCTTTTGCAACTGGCCTAACACGCGGTTACGCTCGGCGTAAACCCAGAGGAGAGCATATGTTTTATCGTCCCGAAGAGGGTCACGGCCTGCCGCATAACCCGTTTAATGCCATCGTGACCCCCCGGCCCATCGGTTGGATCTCAACCCAGGACGCCGCGGGCGGGCGCAACCTGGCGCCCTATTCGTTTTTCAACGCCGTGGCCTATGTGCCGCCGCAGGTGATGTTTGCATCCACCGGCGCAAAACCCGATCAGGATGGCACGAAAGACAGCGTCAGCAACATCCGCGAAACGGGGGTATTTTGCGTCAATATTGTTGAATTTGCCATGCTGGACGCGATGAATGCCTCCTCGGCAAGCCTTGGCAAGCAAGAGGATGAGTTTGCCCATGCAGGGCTTGAGGCCCTGGCCTGTGAAACCATCAAGGGGTTTCGTGTTGGCGGCGCGCCTGCCAGCCTCGAATGCAAGGTGACGCAGATCATCACCCTAGCCGGGCCGGCAAATTTTGCCGTCTTCGGGGAGGTGACCGGCGTGCATATGCGCGACGATTGTCTGGTGGATGGCCTGTTTGATGTGAAAAAGTTCAAGCCATTGGCGCGTTTAGGCTATAAAGATTACACCGTTGTGGACGATACGTTTTCCCTGAGCCGCCCGGACGATTGATCCGGGCGGCAAAGGTGCTTTGGGGTCTAATGCCCAGCGGCCAAAATGCCCGTGCGCACGCCGTAATCCACGGCGATTTGATAATCGGGGTCATCGTCACTGTCGACGATCAGATGCCCGGCCTTGCTTAGCAGGTAGTGGCAATCTTTGCTTAGGTGACGCAGTTGGATGCGCTTGCCCGCCTCTTCATATTTCAGCGCCAAGGCCTCAATCGCCTGCAGCGCCGATTGATCGGCAACCCGGCTGTCGGCAAAATCGACGATGACGGTCTGCGGATCCTCATATGGGGTAAACAGCTCTGAAAACCCCTCCGACGAGCCAAAGAACAGCGGGCCGCGGATTTTGTAAACCTTGGTGCCATCACTCTCAATTGCACGGTTCGCATGGATGCGGGTGGCGTTTTGCCACGCATAGGCCAGCGCTGAGACAATCACCCCAACCACAACCGCGATGGCAAGGTCAGTCATCACCGTCACGGCCGTCACCAAAATGATCACAAAAGCATCCGTCAGCGGCACTTTGCGCATGATCATCAAACTGTTCCAAGCAAATGTGCCGATCACAACCATGAACATCACGCCGACCAAGGCTGCCAGCGGAATTTGTTCGATTAAGGGCGAGGCGACAACGATAAAAGCCAAGAGGAACAGCGCCGCCGCGATGCCCGCAATCCGCGTGCGGCCACCAGATTTAACATTGATCATCGATTGACCGATCATAGCGCAGCCCCCCATGCCCCCAAAAAACCCGGTGACAGTGTTCGCAATGCCCTGCGCGATGCTCTCTTGGCTCGCACCGCCCCGCTTATTGGTGATGTCCCCCACAAGATTGAGCGTCAGCAGGCTTTCAATAAGCCCAATGGCGGCCAGAATACCCGCATAGGGCAGGATGATCCAAAAAGTTTCCAACGTCACAGGTACGCTGGGGATATGAAACTGCGGCAAACCGCCCTCAATACTGGCCAAATCGCCAACGCGCGGTACGTCAACGCCAAAGGCAATCACAATCACCGCCACGATGCCAATGCCAGCCAAAGGGGCCGGAACTGCTTTGGTCAGCTTGGGCATGCCCCAGACGATCACCATGGTCAGCGCGACCAGCCCCAGCATAACCAACATAGGCAGGCCCGAAAGCCACTCCCCGCTCGACATGCCCTGCCCGGTGTTGACCACAGATCCCGGCACTTTGAACTGGGTCATCTGCGCAAGGAAAATGACAATTGCCAAGCCATTCACGAAACCCAGCATCACCGGATGCGGCACAAGCCGAATGAATTTGCCCCATTTCATGATGCCAACAAAAATTTGAATAAGCCCCATAAGCACCACGGTTGCAAAAAGATATTCGACCCCGTGCTGCGCCACAAGCGCCACCATAACCACCGCCAGAGCGCCCGTTGCACCGGAAATCATACCAGGGCGACCACCGATCAGGGCGGTGATAAGGCCAACGATGAAGGCGGCATAAAGCCCAACCAAAGGGTGCACCCCAGCGACAAAGGCAAAGGCCACCGCCTCAGGCACCAGCGCCAAAGCCACAGTGAGACCGGCCAACAGCTCGATCCGGATCCGGCCCGGGGTCAACGGCTCCCCGGCGCTCAAATTAAAATTGGCAAAAGAAGATTTGACCGCCGATGCAGCCAATGAAACACGAGACATAATGGAAACCTTTTTGTCGAACAGTCGAAACCTTGCCGCCTCATATCATATATATCGCGGAGGTCACGGAATTCTTAACCTGCTGGGAAATTTTGAACACAATGGCGCGGTCTGCGACTGGCGCGGCCCATAAAAACATGTAACAAAATGAAGACTCTTTGGCATTTTTAAGGACGCAAGCGATGAGCAAAACAAAAATTGGCGTGATTGGTGGCTCCGGGATTTACGAAATTGACGGGTTGCAAAACCCCAAATGGCAACAGGTCGAGAGCCCTTGGGGCGCAGCTTCCGATGAGCTGCTCACAGGAGAGTTGGACGGTGTCGAAATGGTGTTTTTGCCGCGACACGGGCGCGGCCATGTCCACGCCCCCAGTGATGTGCCCTATCGCGCCAATATTGACGCTCTCAAACGGCTTGGGGTCACAGATGTCATCTCTGTGAGCGCCTGTGGCTCGTTTCGCGATGCGATGGCACCGGGGCATTTTGTGATTGTGGATCAATTTATTGACCGCACGCGGCAGCGCGCCAGCTCCTTCTTCTCCAGCGGTTGCGTGGGTCATGTCAGCCTCGCCCATCCCACCTGCCCGCGGCTATCGGCGGCCTGCGCTGAGGCGGCAAGGGCGGAGGGGATCACTGTGCATGAGGGTGCCACATATCTGGCAATGGAAGGGCCGCAATTTTCGACCCTGGCTGAAAGCCGCATGTATCGTGAAAGCTGGGGGGCGGATGTGATTGGGATGACCAATATGCCAGAGGCAAAACTCGCGCGCGAAGCAGAGTTGTGCTATGCCTCTGTGGCCATGATCACTGACTATGACAGCTGGCACCCAGACCATGGGGAGGTCGATGTAACGGATATCATCAAAACCCTCATGGGCAATTCAGCGCAGGCCAAGGGGATGGTGGCGCGCCTGCCGCAGCTTTTAGGTGAAACACGAGACGCCTGCCCGCATGGCTGTGACAGGGCGCTGGAATATGCCATACTCACCGCCCCAGAAGCCCGCGATCCTGTTTTGGTCGGCAAGCTCGATGCGGTGGCCGGGCGGGTTTTGCGCTAGAGCGCCATGCTGCAAGGCATCGCAAATTGGGGCTCGTTTCTGTCGCCTGAGCTGCTATGACGGGCGCGCCATATGAGGAATGCACCATGAAGACCGTGAAAGACTATATCCGCACCATCCCTGATTTCCCCCATGAGGGGATCATGTTCCGCGATGTCACCACACTTTTTGCCGACCCGCGCGGCCTGCGTTTGGCGATTGATCAGCTGCTGCACCCCTATGCAGGTGTCCAGGTGGATAAAATCGTCGGCCTTGAGGCCCGCGGTTTCATTCTTGGCGGTGCGATTGCCCACCAACTGGGGAAAGGTTTTGTACCAATCCGCAAGCAGGGCAAGCTGCCCGGCAAGACCCTGTCACAGGCCTATACATTGGAATATGGCGAAGCGGTGATGGAAATCCATGAAGACGCCATTGAACCGGGTGAAAAGGTTTTGGTGGTTGATGATCTTTTGGCCACGGGCGGAACCGCGGTGGCGGGCCTCAAGCTCTTGGAGCGTCTCGGCGCCGATGTCATCGGATGCGCGTTTGTTATTGATCTGCCAGATCTTGGCGGCCGACGTGTTCTGGAGGGTCTGGACATGCCGGTCCATTGCCTCTGCTCTTACGAGGGCGTTTAGCCCGCCTCTGTTTTTCCGCGTCGATCAAAGCGGATCGCGGCATAAAGCACATGGGTGCGCCAGCGCCCCGCGATTTGCAAATAACTCTGCGCCACGCCTTCATATTTAAAGCCGCAGCTCTCCAGCAAACCGCGTGAGGCTTGGTTTTCCGGCAAGCAGGCCGCTTCAATTCGGCTGAGATCCAGCTTGCGAAACGCATGGGCCACCAGCCCGGTGACCGCCTCGCGCATATAGCCCTGACGCGCGAATCTCTCGCCGGTCCAATATCCCAAAGTGCCCGCCTGAGCCGGGCCTCTGCGGATATTGTCCAATGTGACCGCCCCGACCAGCGCCTGATCGGTCTTGCGAACCAAAAACAAAGGGCAACCCGAACCATTTTTGACCGCACGCTGTGCCCAATACACACGCGCCGTAAAGTTTCGCCGGGTCAAATGCTCCTCTGACCAAACCGGGTCCCAAGGAGACAGGAAATCGTGACTGTCGCTGCGCAGATCCACCCAAGCGCGGAAGTCATTGTGTTGAGGCAACCGCAGGATCAGCCGGTCCGTCTCGCACACAGGCTTGGAATTACGGGCAAACATCGCTCACGCCACCAATCTGGCCTGCAGTGTCGCAATGTCGGGCGCATCGCTCACCGGTCCATAAAGCGCCATAGCCGCGGGCGCTCCGTCTGACATAGCTCCCGCATAGCCGCGCACGGCCTCCACGCTGACCGCATCAATTTGCGCCACGACCTCGTCCAAAACAGGGATGCGATCCCAAATCGAGATCATCCGCGCCAAACGCTCCGCCCGCGCAGAGGGGCTTTCCAGCCCCATCAACATGCCTGCCTTCATCTGGGCCCTTGCCCGGGCAACTTCAACTTCGCTCATATCTTCCGCCGCACGTTTCAGCTCATCTACGGTGATATGCGCCAAATCCGCCAGCTTATCGCCAGAGGTCCCAGCATAGAGTGTCATTGTGCCCGTGTCGCAATAGGCGCCAGCACTGGCAAAAATAGAATAGCACAGGCCACGCTTTTCACGCACCTCTTGAAACAGCCGGGACGACATGCCGCCGCCGAATGCTGACGAAAAAATCTGAGCCGTGTAGATATCGGGATCTTTGTAATTCGGGCTTTCAAAGGACAAAGCAAAATGCGCCTGCTCAAGATCTTTCACACGGCGCATTTCCCCACCCTGAAATTGCGCCGGCGTCACCTGTGCCTGCGCCCGCGCGGTCAAATCGCCAAAAATATCCTCACATTGTCGCAAAATTTCCGCATGATCCACCGCTCCGGCCGCCGCCAGAACCATTTGATCGGGGCTATAATGCTCACGGACAAATTGCGACAGGTCCGTTTTTTGAAAGTGAGCCACCCGCTCCTCTGGCCCTAGAATTGATCTCCCAATGGCCTGACCGGGATAAGAGACCTCTTGCAGCCAATCAAAGATGATATCATCTGGAGTATCCAGTGTTTGGCCAATCTCAGAGAGGATGACCCCACGCTCAACTTCAATCTCCGCCGGATCAAAAACCGAATTGAGCACAATATCTGAAATCACATCCAGGGCCAAAGGCACATCGCCCTGCAATACCCGGGCATAATAGGCGGTCATCTCGCGGCTGGTATAGGCATTGATATACCCGCCCACATCCTCAATCGCCTCGGCAATTTGCACCGAACTGCGCCGCGCTGTCCCCTTAAAAGCCATATGCTCAAGAAAATGCGCAATGCCATTTTGTTCAATGCGCTCATGGCGGCCGCCGGCGTTGACCCATATGCCGACTGAGGCAGATTTCAGCCCCGGCATATGCTCGGTGACGATGCGAAAGCCATTTTTCAGGCGATGGGTTTGGACGGTCAAAGGGCTATACGCTCGCGAACTAGAGATTTCATAAGTTGCAAATCATTGGGCATTTCGGTCACGCGCTCATCGCGGTCAAACAAATCAGTCAACCAACGTGGCAACGCGGGCCGCAGGCCCATGGCCGCTTCCACAGCGTCAGGGAATTTTGCCGGATGTGCCGTTGCCAGCGTGACCATCGGAGAGCTTCCCAAATGTTCCTCGGCCACTTTCACCCCGACGGCGGAATGCGGACAGAGCACTTCGCCGGTGGCGGCAAAGAAGCTTTGGATGGTGGCACTGGTTTGCTCATCGGAGCTGCGGCCACTGTCAAAATGCTCGCGCAAGGCTTGTAAGGCCCCCTGGCTGATGCCGAAACCGCCCTGCTTCATCTCTCCCATCAGCTGCGCCACAGCAGCGCCATCTCGGTCATATGCATCAAAGAGCGCCCGCTCAAAATTCGAGGACACTTCGATATCCATGGAGGGGGTAATGGTCGGAAAGACTTGATCGGTGTCATAGCGTCCGGTGTTTATGGCGCGGTGCAAGATGTCATTTCGGTTGGTGGCAATCACCAAACGGTCAATCGGCAGCCCCATGCGCTTGGCGATATAGCCGGCAAAAATGTCTCCAAAGTTACCCGTGGGGATGGTGAAGGAGACCTTGCGATGCGGGGCGCCTAGGCTGGTTGCGGCGCTAAAATAATATACCACCTGCGCCAAAACCCGAGCCCAGTTGATTGAGTTGACCCCAGCCAGTTTCACCCCATCGCGGAATTCAAAGTCATTGAACATATCTTTGAGCATAGCTTGGCATGTGTCGAATGTGCCCTCCATTGCAATGGCGTGGACATTGGCCTCGACCGGTGTGGTCATTTGGCGGCGCTGCACCTCTGAGACCCGGCCATTGGGAAAGAGAATAAATACATTGGCGGCATCCAAGCCGCGAAAAGCCTCAATCGCAGCCGACCCGGTGTCGCCAGAGGTGGCTCCGACGATGGTCACCTGCTCTCCGCGCCGGGCGAGTGCCTTTTGAAACAGCTGACCAATCAGCTGCATGGCAAAATCCTTAAAGGCCAGCGTTGGGCCATGGAACAGCTCAAGCAGATGATGGTTTGGACCCAATTGCACCAATGGCGCACGTGCGGCATGGCCAAAGCTCGCATAGGCCGTTGTAATCGCATCCATCAACTCGGCATCGTTGAAACAATCACCCACAAAGGGCTTCATCACGCGAAAAGCGATCTCCTCATAGGGTTGGCCGGCCAGCGCCGCAATATCGTTGGCACTCATCTGCGGGATGTTTTGCGGCACGTAAAGCCCGCCGTCCCGCGCCAGTCCACTCAACATGGCCTCTTCGAATGATAAAACAGGCGCATTCCCGCGGGTTGAGATGTATTTCATTGCCTTGGCCCTAAGTTTTGATGTTACGGGATCGGTAAAGGAAATATCCAGACATTCCAAGCCAGATTAATGCCAAAGAAAACCAGGTCAGCGCGTAATTGAGATGGTCATTGGGGATATTGGCACTCATTTTCGGCAAGGGTGTGGCCGCGTCATGGGCAAAGCTGCTGCTCCGCAGCACCAATAAGATTGGCTCAGTCTGCAAATATGCGGATAATGCGCGCACATCTCGGGCAAACCATATATTCGCTGCAAGATCATTGTCAGGGGTAAAGCTGTCAATTTCCTGTGGCCACTGTAGATTGCCCGTCACTTGGCCAGATCCCTCAGGTATCGCAGGCATATCGGCGCGCACCGATGCAAACCCACGATCCACCATGATCTTACGGCCATCACTCAGCTCAAAGGCATTGATCAATCTATAGCCTGCGCCATATATTTTTTGCGACACGAGGACACGGACCGTTTGATCACCGATATATTGCCCTGTGCCACGCACGGGCAGAAGATCATGGGTGGCAGGCGCGACCTGGGTGGGAATATCAATGGCGGGCGCCAAAATCTTGCGCTCAATCTGCGCCAGAATTTCCGTTTTCCAGGCCAAGCGCTGCAATTGCCAGACGCCCAACCCCAATAAGACAGCCGTGCCCACTGCGCCCAATAAGATCATGCCCCAATACCGCATTTCATCCCCTTCAAAGTGCAAAAAGGGCAGCTGCACGCCGCCCTTCTCATAAAGTGATCACCGCGCCGAAGCCCCGGCAAGGCCGATTTAGCCAGCCCAAAGATAGACGGCTGCGAACAAAAAGAGCCAAACCACATCCACGAAGTGCCAATACCACGCCGCAGCCTCAAAACCCACATGGCTTTGCGGTGTGAAATGACCCTTATTGGCGCGGATCAAACAGACCAGCAGGAAGATTGTCCCAATCAGAACATGCATGCCGTGGAAGCCTGTGGCCATAAAGAAGTTGGCGAAGGTGATCTCACCAGAGAACGTCCAACCATCAACAACCAGCAATTCATGATACTCATAGACCTGAAATGCTGTGAAAACAGCGCCAAAAGCAATCGCTAAGATCAACCCCATGCGCAGGTCTTTGCGGTTGTTGTCATGCACCAAAGCGTGGTGGGCCCAGGTGGCAGCACAGCCTGAGATCAAAAGCAGAAGCGTGTTGATCAAGGGCAATTCGAAGGCGTTGATTTGGTGAAACTCGGGCTTCACATATTCCGTACCGACATATTCATACATCGGATACAGCTGATGCTTAAAGAAGCTCCAGAACCAAGCTGAGAAGAACATGATTTCAGACATGATGAACAAGATGAACCCATAGCGCAGGCCAATTTGCACAACGGGCGTGTGATCGCCCACATGGCTTTCGGCCACAACTTCGCTCCACCATGCGTACATGATGTAGAGCACGCCAACAAAGCCGGCCAAGAAGATATAGGGTCCGTTGTCATGCATCCAGAGGATCGCCCCTGTCAGCATCACCAAAGCCGACAATGAGCCCAGAAGAGGGTTCACCGAAGGGGGAAGGATGTGATAATCGTGGTTCTTTTCATGTGCCATAGTTGGGCCTCGTCGAACTTAGTTTCGTTTTATGGGTGTATCGATCTGCAACGCAGCCTGCGCCTCAGGCAAATCAATTTCGTGGAACGTATACGATAAAGTAATCGTATGGATATACTTACCTTCTGTGTCATCCACAATTTCAGGATCAACATAGAAAGTCACGGGCATCTGGACCCGCTCACCAGGCATCAACAGCTGCTCTTCGAAGCAAAAACAATCGATTTTGGTGAAAAAGCCGCCCGCTTGGTAGGGGGTGACATTATAGCTGGCCGATCCGGCAATGGGCCGGTCGGTGGGATTATAGGCCTCATAAAAGGCCAGACCGGTTTCACCGATTTTCAATTCCATCGTGCGTTCAACGGGTTTGAAGCGCCATTTCATGTCTTTGTCGACAGAAGCGTCAAAGCGAATCTTGATGGTTTCATCCAAGATCGTCTCGCTGCCCAAATCGGCCGTGCCTGTCACGCCGCCAAAGCCTGTAACCCGGCAAAACCAGTCATAAAAGGGCACGCTGGCCCAAGCCAGGCTCCCCATCAGCACCACAACAGACAAAGTTTGGGTGAGGGTTTTGGTCTTTGGCGTCACTGGCTTGCCTCCTCGGTCACCGATGCACGCGGTGCGTGGTCATATCCCTCGACCGGACCCGTATTGGTGATCTTCACCAAGCTCAGCACCGTGACCAAGCCGATAAACAGCACCAAACAAATCGCCACCCCAAGGTTTTGACTGCGTCGGCGCCTATGCATATCTGTTTCAACACGAAAACTCATGACCAGCCTCCCAACCCATAGGGCGCCAAAAGCGCCTCTGCCAAAATCGCAAGGAAATGCACGAAGAGATAGAGCAGCGAAAACTTAAAGAAGGCCCGCTCTACCTTGAAATTATCCGCCTCAGACGCCAGCTCATCGCGCCGCCAAATGAGGACAGCATCTTTCAGCACGATCGCATTGCAGATCAACGCCACAATCAGATATATCACGCCCCCAATCGAGGTGAAGGCCAAGCCAATTGCCAGGGCCGCTTGCAGCACCGCATAGGCGAGAATGTGACGCCGGGTTGCCGGACGCCCGTGGGTCACCGTGAGCATGGGCACATCGGCATCATCGTAATCGGAGCGCATGAAAAGCGCGAGCGCCCAGAAATGCGGTGGGGTCCACATGAAGATCAAAGCAAACATCAAGACCGCCTCGATGGAGACAGAGCCCGTGGCTGAAACCCAGCCAATCAGCGGCGGGAAGGCCCCAGCCGCGCCACCGATCACAATATTTTGTGGCGTCACGCGCTTGAGCCATATGGTGTAAATCACCGCATAAAAGAAGATGGTAAAGGCGAGCCATGCGGCCGCATGCCAATTGGCCGCAAGCCCCAGCATGAGAACGGAGAGACCAGACAAAGCCACCCCCAGCCCCAATGCCGCATCGAGCGAGATACGCCCCGATGGAATGGGGCGGGATTTTGTGCGGCGCATAATCGCGTCAATATCCGCATCCCACCACATATTCAAAGAGCCCGATGCGCCGCCGCCAATGGCGATGAATAAGATCGCACAAAAGGCCTCAACCGGGTGCAGGCTCACAGGCGCGGCCATCAACCCAACGAAGGCTGTGAACACCACCAACGACATGACACGCGGCTTGAGTAAGGCCACATAGTCGCCAAACACCGGATCGTACTCTGCGTTATGATCTGCCACCGTCACCATCTACCTTTTGCTCAACACGCGTTTAGTTTGATGCCACTTGAACCGATTGTGGCACGCCAGCGAGTTCTTCTATCGTGCTGGAAAGCCATGCGTCATATTGCTCTTGGCTCACCACTTTTACAGTGATCGGCATATAGGCATGGGCCTGGCCGCAGAGCTCAGAGCACTGACCGAAGTAAACGCCCTCTTTCTCTGCCGCAAACCACAGCTCAGCCAAACGTCCGGGAACCGCATCTTGTTTCACGCCAAAGGCAGGAATGGTCCAGGAGTGAATCACATCAGCGCCGGTCAGCTGCATCACAACGGTCGCGCCAACGGGCACAACAACGGCTGTATCGGTGGCCAGCAAATATTCATCGGGCGCATAGCCATAATCGGCCAGTTCATCTTTTTGCAGCATCACGCTGTCAAAACCAAAGTCATGATCGACATATTCATAGCCCCAATACCACTGGTACCCGGTGACTTTGATGGTGATGTCGGCTTCTGGGATTTCTTGCTGCTTAAACAAAATTGGCAGTGAGAACGCGCCAATCACAACCAAAATTCCGACAGGAATGACCGTCCAAGCCACTTCGAGAACCGAATGGTGGGTGAAAGTGCCTGGCGTGTCGTTGCGGCTGCGGTGGAACTTGAACGCAGCATAGGCCAGCAAACAGGTTACAAAGACAGAAATCACTGTAATGATGACCAACAAGAAATTGTCGAGCCAGACAAGATCGCGCATCAATTCCGTCGCCGGAAATTGAAAGCCCATGCCTTTGGGCTCCGGCTTGCCGATGGATTCCAATCCTTGGAAATTTTCTTGTGCTTGAGCAACCCCAGCCAAAGTGACCAGTGCTGCGCTTAACAGAGACGTAAGAATTCGCATGTTCTACCCTATGTCTTTCGCGCCTTCGCGCTTTTCCGCCACACGAATGTGTGACGCGAGATTGTATTTTATGCAGCATCAATCATAACATTGCCTCACACGCAATTGGTTGATCCGCGTCAAAGGGACGCCAGTGGCAAAATTCACCCGCGAAAACCACTTTTCGCCAAAATATCGCAAGGAATTTCATGACTGATTCTCTATTTCGCCCGTTTGAGACCCATCTCGATCGGGAGTTGGCCCGTGAGATTCTTAAATCAACCCTGATTGGAGCGGAAGATGGGGAGCTGTTTTTAGAGCGCTCTAGGTCCGAAGTGTTGTCCTTTGACGACGGGCGGCTGCGCACGTCGAGTTTTGATGCCTCTGAAGGCTTCGGTCTGCGCGCAGTCCAGGGCGAGCGGGTCGGCTACGCGCATGCAACCGAAATTTCCGAACAGGCCATGCGCCGCGCAGCAGGCACCGTACGCTTGGCCGTTCAGGCAGGTGGCGGGCCATTATGCGCCGCGCCGCCCGCCACCAATCGCCGTCTCTACAGCGATCACAACCCCCTCAGCGATTCGAGCTTTCCGGCCAAGATCGATATTCTGCGCGAGATTGATGCTTATGCCCGCGGTTTGGACCGCCGCGTGGTCCAAGTCTCAGCCACGATCGCAGCCTCCCATCAAGAGGTGGTCATCTTGCGCGCAGAGGGGCCTGATGTTTCCGACAGCCGCCCAATGGTGCGCATGAATGTCTCAGTTATTGTGGAGCAAGACGGGCAACGCCAAACCGGCTATGTCGGCGGCGGCGGGCGCTATGGGCTGGGTGGCATGCTTGAACCAAGCCATTGGCAACCTTTGGTGCGTGAAGCTCTGCGCATCGCGGTGGTCAACCTCGCCGCTATTCCCGCTCCTGCGGGGGTCATGGATGTGGCCCTGGGTGCAGGATGGCCCGGCATCTTATTGCATGAAGCGGTTGGCCATGGGCTCGAAGGTGATTTCAACCGCAAAGGCACTTCTGCCTTCGCAGGTCTCATGGGCCAAAGGATCGCGGCCTCAGGTGTCACGGTCCTGGATGATGGCACAATACCAGACCGCCGCGGATCGATCAGCATTGACGATGAGGGCACACCAAGCGGCAAAAATACCTTGATCGAAGGCGGAATATTGGTCGGCTATATGCAGGACCGACAAAACGCGCGGCTCAGCGGCAATGCCCCAACAGGCAACGGCCGCCGCCAGAGCTTTGCCCATGCGCCCATGCCGCGCATGACCAACACCTATATGTTGGGCGGGGATGTGGATCCCAAGGATATGCTTTGCGATATGAAAGACGGCATTTACGCCGTAGGCTTCGGCGGCGGTCAGGTCGATATCACCAACGGGAAATTCGTCTTTTCCTGCACCGAGGCCTATCAGGTCAAAAACGGCAAGGTTGGCGCCCCAGTCAAAGGCGCCACGCTGATTGGCGATGGGGCAACAGCCCTGCAACAGATTCGCGCCATCGGAAATGACATGCGGCTCGACGACGGCATGGGCAATTGCGGCAAGCAAGGCCAATGGGTGCCCGTGGGCGTGGGGCAGCCATCCTTGCTGATCGGTGGATTGACCGTGGGGGGATCGGCGACTTAAAGCGCATCGCACCCGCGCTTTGCCCGCTTTCACCGAACATTAACCATGCCCTGCCTAGCTTTTGACCGTGACAAAAGCGAGATCAGACATGACCCAACCTCCCAGTGGCGCCCAAACTCCACCCCAGCTCCGCATAAGCGACGACGATCGCATCGCGCGGCTGCAATTGTTGCGCTCCCCACGCGTCGGGCCGGCCACCTACAGTCGGCTGATGGCCGCCCATGGCACGGCTGCCGAAGCCCTGAAAGCCCTGCCCGACTTGGCCCGCAGCAAGGGCGTCAAATCTTATCAGCTGTGTAGCGAGCATATGGCGCAGCGCGAATATTTCACCGGCAAGAAAATTGGCGCGGATCTCATTTTTGAGCATGAAGCCGGCTACCCGCGCCTGTTGGCTGAAATCTCCGATGCCCCGCCCTTCCTTTGGGTTTTGGGACAACAAGAGCAGCTCACGCGTCCCTGCGTGGCCGTTGTGGGCGCGCGCAATGCCTCCTCCTTGGGCACGCGCATGGCCCATCGTCTGGCCGCAGGTCTTGCAGAAGCCGGCTTGATCGTCGTGTCTGGTCTGGCCCGTGGCATTGATGCTGCCGCGCCGCCAGCCTGCCCCATGGGACCATTGGCGTGCATGCGGGCGGCTTAGATGTGATCTACCCGGCCGAAAATTCCGAGCTTGCCAAGTCCATTTTGCAAAAAGGCGCGCGCATTTCTGAACAGCCCATTGGATTTCACCCCACCGCTCGTTTCTTTCCCAAACGCAATCGCCTTATCTCCGGCCTCTGCCAGGCGGTTGTGATTGTGGAGGCGGCTGCGAAATCCGGCACATTTATCACCGCAAGGCAAGCGCTCGAGCAAGGGCGCGAGGTTCTGGCTGTGCCTGGCCATCCCATGGATGCGCGCGCCGCCGGGTGCAATGTACTGATCCGCGATGGCGCCTGTTTGGTGCGCAGTGTCGATGACATATTGCAAGCCATCTATCCGGCGACCCAACAACCGCCACCGCTATCGCCAATGGCCGCACAAAAGCGCCCCCAAACAATCCAGGCGACCTTGCCCCTTCCACATGGCAAAACACAGCCCTATCAAACCCGACGCAAGGATCTGGTTCAAACTTTGCACAAACAAATTTTAGATCGTCTCAGCGCCGCGCCGCTGGCCGAAGATCAGCTGATCCGCGATCTCAAAAAACCCGCCGCCCATGTCGCCCCGGCCATCACCGAACTGGAGCTCTCTGGTCGTCTGGAGCGGCACCCCGGCGGGCTTTTGGCGCGCATCCACAACCACTAAATTCGTTTTTTTGTGCAACCTCCATTGACAAATTGCTCTTGCACCCCCTTTTTGACGCAAGAATTTTTCTTAACTCGCAGGGTACACCCATGGCTGTTGTTGTTGTAGAATCTCCTGCTAAGGCAAAGACAATAAACAAATATCTTGGACCAGGCTTCACTGTTCTTGCCTCTTACGGTCACGTGCGTGATTTGCCGCCCAAAGATGGCTCGGTGGATCCCGAGAATGAATTTGAGATGCTTTGGGAGGTTGGCGCGGCCAGCAAAAAACACGTCAAGGCCATTGCCGATGCCCTCAAAGACGACAATGAGCTGATCCTCGCGACCGACCCTGACCGCGAGGGCGAAGCGATCAGCTGGCATTTGCAAGAGACGCTCACCAAGCGCCGCGCGATCAAAAAAGACACGCCGGTATCCCGTGTGGTCTTCAACGCCATCACCAAGACCGCCGTCACCGAAGCCATGAAGAATCCGCGTCAAGTGGATATGGAATTGGTTGAGGCCTATTTGGCCCGCCGCGCCCTGGATTACCTTGTGGGCTTCAAGCTCTCCCCCGTGCTCTGGCGTCGCTTGCCGGGGGCGAAATCGGCTGGGCGGGTGCAATCGGTCTGCCTGCGGCTGATCGTTGACCGTGAAATGGAAATTGAGGCATTCAATCCGCGTGAATATTGGACCGTCGGTGCCAGTCTGAGCACCCCGCGCGGCCAGCAATTTGACGCGCGGCTGACCAGTCTGAGCGGCAAGCGCCTCGATAAGTTTGATCTGGCGAATGAAACCGAGGCGGAATTGGCGGTTCAGGCGGTGCGCAGCCGGGATATGACCGCCACGTCGGTGGAAGCCAAACCCGCAAATCGCAACCCCTCGGCCCCCTTCATGACCTCAACCCTGCAGCAAGAGGCAAGCCGCAAATTCGGCATGGGCGCCCGGCAAACCATGTCGGCCGCACAGCGCCTTTATGAGGCTGGCTTGATCACCTACATGCGGACCGATGGGATCGATATGGCGCCAGAAGCGGTGCAAGCCGCCCGCGCCGTGATCGGTGAACGCTATGGGGTGCAATATGTGCCGGAGCAACCGCGTCTGTATAAAAATAAGGCAAAAAACGCCCAAGAGGCGCATGAATGTATTCGCCCCACCGAAATGGGCCAAGCCCCTGACAGCCTATCGATTTCCGACGCTGACCAAAAGAAACTCTATGATCTGATCTGGAAACGTACGGTCGCAAGCCAAATGGCAGCAGCCCGTTTGGAGCGCACCACGGTTGAAATTGAATCAAGCGATGGGCAGGTCGGTCTGCGCGCCACCGGGCAAGTGATGCTCTTTGATGGCTTCATGCGGGTCTATGAGGAAGGGCGTGACGACACGGTTGTTGACGAAGATGACAAGCGTTTGCCACAAATCAGCGCCGCCGATCCCCTGGCCAAAAAATCTGTCATCCCTGAACAGCATCATACCCAGCCACCACCGCGCTACACCGAGGCCAGCTTGGTCAAGCGTATGGAAGAGCTGGGCATTGGTCGCCCCTCCACCTATGCCTCGGTCGTCACCACAATCCAAGATCGCGACTATGTGCGCAAAGAGAAGAACCGTCTGATTCCTGAGGATAAGGGGCGTTTGGTGACTGTTTTCCTGAGCAGTTTCTTCCGCCAATACGTCGGCTATGAGTTCACGGCCAATTTGGAAAATGAATTGGATGACGTTTCGGCCGGTGATCGCGAATACCGCACGGTTTTGAGCCGTTTCTGGAAGGACTTCAAGGTCGCGATTGACGAGGCGATGGATCAATCCATCACTGAAGTTCTTGAAAAAATTAACGATGTCCTTGAGCCGCATCTCTTTCCCATGGAAGAGCCCGGGGTTGATCCACGCGTCTGCAAAAGCTGTGGCAATGGGCGTTTGTCCATGCGCACAGCCCGATCTGGTGGCGCATTTATCGGCTGTTCCAACTACCCAGAATGCCGCTTTACCCGCCCATTCGGACCGCCCGGCACCGAAAGCAGCGCCATCGGTCCCGATGGCAAGCTGCTCGGGCATGATGGCGCGGATCCAATCAGCCTGCGCGATGGGCGCTACGGCCCCTATGTGCAGCGCGGCACCGTCACGGAGGAAAACCCCAAGCCACCGCGGATGTCCATTCCGAAAAGCTGGTCCTTGGATGAGTTGACCTTTGAAAAGGCCGTGCAGCTTTTATCCCTACCCCGCGAAATTGGCCCGCATCCTGAAGATGGGGTGATGATCGAATCTTCAATCGGGCGCTTCGGCCCCTATGTGAAACACGGCACGCTCTACGCCAATATCGGCGATATCGACGAAGTGTGGAGCATCGGCATGAACCGGGCTGTGGAAGAATTGGCCAAAAAGGCTGCGCGGAGTGGACGGGGCGCGGCCGCCAAGCCGCTGCATGAGTTGGGCGAACACCCCAGCGAGGGCGGCCCGGTCAATGTCATGGATGGGCGCTATGGTCCTTATGTGAAATGGGGCAAAGTGAATGCCACCATCCCAAAAGAGATTGAGCCGGCCCAGGTCACCATGGAACTCGCTGTGGATCTGATTGCGCAAAAAGCGCCTGCCAAAAAGAAGAAAGCGGCGGCCAAGAAAAAACCCGCCACCAAAAAAAACACCGCCAAAAAGCCGACCACCAAAAAATCCGCTGCGGCTAAAAAAGCGCCCGCAAAAAAGGATTAACGCCTGGCTTTAACGCTGCGGCGGTGCCCCAAAGGCGCGCAGAACCTCCTGCGCGGCACGTTGGACCGGGTCAAGCGTATCCGATAGGATTTGCACCCGATCAAACCGCGCCGGATCAGCCTCAACCGCGGCGCGTAGGGCCGAGCCAAAGGCCATCCGCAATTCGGTTCCGATATTGAATTTGCAAATCGACGTCTTTGCCGCCAGATGTCGGCGCTGCTCTACCGGAACACCCGAGCCGCCATGAATGACCAAAGGCACCGACGTTAGCGCCTCAATCTGAGCAATGCGCTCCAAATCCAGACCGCCTTCCTTATCTTGTTGTAAATGCACATTGCCAACGCTGATCGCAATGGCATCGGCCCCGCTCTCGCGGGCAAATTTTGCGGCCTCTTCAGGATCGGTTCCATTAGAGCTTTCCCCGCCAGAATATCCAACAAACCCAATCTCGCCTTCACAAGAGATGCCTGCCGCATGGGCCATCTCGGCAATTGCGGCGGTTTCATCAATATTTTGCTGCAAAGGTTTGCGCGAGCCATCGAACATCACCGATGTAAAACCGCTGTCTAAGGCAAGTTTGCAGTCTTCAAAGGTATAGCCATGATCCAGATGGGCCACCACAGGCACCGACGCCGCCTCCGCCAAATGCCGAAACATTTTGCCCAAAACCGGCAGCGGCGTATGAGCCCGGCACGATGGCCCAGCCTGCAGGATAACCGGGCAGTTCTCCGCCTCAGCCGCCGCCACATAGGCGCGCATATCTTCCCAACCTAGGGTCACCAATCCCCCCACCGCATAGCCCTGCTTTAGGGCCGGTTGCAGCACCTCAGCGAGCGTTGCGAGGGTCATTTGAATTTCGCGATCATGTCTTTGATGCCCGGAATAGTTTCGATTTGATAGGCATGGGTTGGCTGAAAATATTGCACGAGCGAACGCTGGCTCAACCCGCCGAGGATGGTGAAATAATACATCTCATACCCCGGCAGAACGCAGCAGGGGTGATAGCCATTGTCGAGACAGATGGTTGAGCCATCCACGATATGATAGGCATCCCCCGGCTTATTGTCCTCGCGCTGTAGCATCTGCACGCCCGAGCCCCAATTGGGTTTGAAGCGGAAATTATAGGTTTCATCATGACGTGTCTCTGTGGGCAGACGGTCCGTGTCATGCTTATGGCTTGGAAAGCCCGACCATCCGCCAGCGCCGACCGTGAACAGCTCACTGACCAGCAGGCGACCCACTTTTCCATGCTGCTTTTGGCCAAGTATATGTTTGATTTTGCGATGGGTTTTTGTGTCATCCGAGCCGTATTGCACCAGGTCAATCTCATCGGCGCGCACCGCAAAAGGATCCAAGACCTCATCATATTTCGCGCCAGCAATGAACACCTCTGCGGTCTCCGACTGACACACCATCTCCACTTTTGCCCCTGACGGCACATAAACACCCTCAGGCTCGCCGCCCCACACATCTTCAACACGCCCGCCCAATCCGGCGGTTTTGAACCCTTCGACATCGACATCAATGGTGCCCGTGGCCGGAACAATGCAGGTCTCATAGCCCGGCACCTGATAGGCAAAGGCCTGACCCTTGGTCAGTTTCACGATGTTGAAATAATTCAGCGGAACCGTGGTATCATCCACATCCACAATGGGGGAATTTTTATTGTCATAAGGGGCTATATGCATGGTTTAATCTTTCACCTCTGTGGGACCGGCGTGCGCGGCCAAAAATGTTTCTAAATCGGCCGGAAAGGGCATGGCCGGCGCGCAGCCAGGCTTGCCCACAACGATAGCCGCACAGGCAGAGCCGCGCAGAACCGCATCTTTAAGCGGCAAGCCCTGCGCCAGAGAGGCCAGAAAACCCGCCATAAAACTATCCCCTGCCCCTGTCGGTTTCAACGCAGTGACCGGGTAAATACCCGTGCGCAATTCTTGATCCCCCGCAAAGGTAATCGCGCCTTTCTCACCCATTTTGTAGATCACAATCTTCGCAGTGCTCTGCGCCAGAGCGCGCGCCTTGGCCAGACCTTTGTCAAGTCCACCGGCCATGAAGCCAAATTCTTCGTCATTGCCCACAATCACATCCGACAGCGCACCGGCACGAGACAAGACCTCTTCGGCCACCTGCGGCGATGGCCAGCTGTAGGGGCGATAATCCACATCAAAGATGATCGGCAGCCCGGCCGCGCGGGCCAGATCGAAGGCGTGGAAGGCCGCAGAACGGCTTGGCTCGGCCGCAAACACCGTTCCCGCTGTCACAAGAGCGCCGAAATCACCATAATTGACGGCCTCGGCGTCGGCTGCTGTAAACTGAAAATCAGCCGCGCCATTGCGATAGATCACGCTTTGATGCTCTTTGACGCGCGTTTCATAGACGGCCAGGGAGTTGCGAAATTCACCGCCAACCGCTTTGACATGGCTGCAATCCACGCCATAATTTTTTAGCTGATTGACACAGTAGCGCCCAACGCTGTCATCGCTGACAGAGGTCACCAAAGCCGACTTGCCGCCAAGTTTTACAAGCCCCGCCGCAATATTGGCCGAGGACCCTCCTAAACCGGCGGTGAAGACCTCCGCCTCCTCCGTCTTCGTTCCGGGCGGATCTGGAAAGAAATCCATCCCCGCGCGACCAATGACAACAAAATTATTCTGAGCGATACCCGCCAAGAGGTTTTGCATAGCTACACCCCGCGCCGCTGTTTCTTGCGGCCGCTTTCCCAATCTTCATGGGCGTCGCGGACGGAAGAATGGGCGCTGACCTGGGGCGTGCCGACTTCCCACCAGCTGTGCCCTTCGGTCGTCCAGCCTTCATAGGCATCCACATCCATGACGATCACGCTGGTTTTATCTGCCGCCTTGGCCCGCTTAAACGCCTCTGCCAATTCAGCAGGGTTGGCCACCCGCTCCGCAATCGCGCCCATGGCCGCCGCATGGGCGGTGAAATCAACGGCAAAGGGGGCGTCGATCGTTGGGCAATCGGCGATGAGATTGTTAAAGCTCTCATTTCCGGTGTTATTTTGCAGCTTGTTGATCACCGCGAACCCGCCATTGTCGAGCACCAAAATAATCAATTTCTTGCCCGTCAGCACGGATGAGTAAATGTCTGAATTCATCAGCATGTAGCTGCCATCACCGGTAAAGACGATGGTGTCTTGCGCAGGTTCAAGCTCACTTTGCGCGATGCGTGCCCCCCAGCCACCTGCGATTTCATAGCCCATACAGCTGAAGCCAAATTCCACATCCACAGTGCCAATATCCAAGGTCCGCCAGTTCGCCGTTACCTCCGCGGGCAAACCGCCTGCCGCGGCAACAACCCGGTCACGCGGATCGCAGAGCGCGTTGACCACACCAATCGCCTGGGCGTAGGAATTGGGCCGATTGCCCGGCTTCACATTCTGCGCCACATAGGCGTCCCATTTGCGGCGCTCGGCTTGCGCTTCGTCCAACCAAGCGGCAGGGGCGCGATAGCCCCCCATTTGCTCGGTGAGCGCCCGAAGGCCCAGCTTGGCGTCACCCACCAGCGGCAGGGCGCGATGCTTGCCCGCATCATGGCGCGCGGTGTTGAGCGAGATAAATTGCGCATCTTGCGCAAAGGCCGTCCATGATCCTGTGGTGAAGTCTTGCAAGCGACTGCCGACCGATAGGATGACATCCGCCCGTTCTGCCAGCCAATTGCCGCTATCAGATCCCGTCACCCCAACCGGCCCAATGTTCAGGGGATGATCGGCCAAGAGATTGGCGCGGCCCGCAATGGTCTCAATCACAGGAATGCCGCAAGCTTCTGCAAATTGGGTCAGCTCGGCCACGGCCTTGGCATATTGCACCCCACCACCGGCGATGATCGCCGGGCGTTTGGCAGCTTTCAAGGCAGCAATCGCATCCTCAAGCTCGCGCGCATCCGGCATTTGCTGACGAATGCGGTGCACTTTGGGTTCAAAGAAAGACAGAGGGTAATCATAGGTCCAACCCTGCACATCCTGTGGCAGAGCGATAAACGCCGGGCCGCAATCGGCCGGATCAAGCAAAGTCGCCAAAGCCGCCGGCAGGGTTTGGATCACCTGCGCCGGATGGGTGATCCGGTCCCAATAGCGACAAACCGCTTGAAAACTATCATTGAGCCCAAGCGCCGGATTGCCAAAATGCTCCAGCTGTTGCAGCACTGGATCGGGCAGTCGGGTCAAAAACGTATCTCCGCAAAGCATCAGCATCGGTAGGCGGTTGGCATGGCACAAGGCCGCTGCGGTCAATAGATTGGCCGTGCCGGGCCCTGCTGAGGCCGTACAAAACATGAATTTTTGCCGCAGGTGATATTTGGCGTAGGCCGCCGCCGCGAACCCCATACCCTGCTCATTTTGTCCGCGATACAGCGGCAGCACATCGCGGTGGTCGTATAGGGCCTCGCCCAAACAAGGCACATTGCCATGGCCAAAAATGCCAAAACCCCCGCCACATACGCGGGTTTTCTCTCCGTCAATGTCAATATACTGCGCCGCCAAATAGCGAATGATGGCCTGTGCGGTGGTCAGGCGAATGGTTTTATCTGCTGTGTCCACAGAAAATACTCCGATTTAAATGCAAAGACCCTGCCCCATCTTGGCAAGCCGTTCGGGGGTTAGGATACTATTTTTGCAACCGGTTGCAAGAGTGGAAGTCGCCCCTATTGCCCCGCGCGATACCAGGCCGTCAAAAGCGCGCGATCCTCTTGTGGAATATCCGTGATATTGGCCGGCGGCATGGCGTGGCTCACCCCCGCTTGCAAATAGATCGCGCGGGCATTGCGCGCCACATCCGCGCGGGTTTCGAGCAAGACACCTTTCGGTGCCCAGCGCAGCCCATCCCAAGCCGGCGCGCGCGCATGGCACATGGCGCAGCGGCCCTGCACAATTTCATGCGCCTGCTCAAAACCCTCTGCCTGAGCAAATCGCATCTCGTAACGGGTCAAAGGCACGGCTTCGGCCTGCTCCACATCTCCGTCAAAACCGGGTGCCGAAGACAGCCAAGCAATGGCAATAAACAAGATCACAGTGACCGCCCACGTCCAATTCGGCCGGCCCTTACGCGCATTCATGGAATTGAAGTAATGACGAATCGTCACGCCGATCAGAAAAACCAAACAGGCTATGATCCAAGCATTGGGCGTGCCAAAGGACAAAGGATAATGGTTCGACAGCATCAAAAAGATCACGGGCAAGGTGAGATAATTATTATGGGTCGAGCGCAATTTGGCAATTTTGCCATATTTGGCCGCCGGCTCCCGCCCCGCTTTCAAATCCGCCACCACGATTCTCTGATTGGGCATGATGATCATCGCCACATTGGCCGTCATGATCGTGGCCGTAAAAGCTCCCAGATGCAAAAGCGCCGCGCGGCCGGTGAAAATTTGATTATAGCCCCAAGACATCGCCACCAAGACCGCAAAGAGCAAGAGCATCAGGAGCGTTGGGCGCTCTCCCAAAGGCGATTTGCACAGGACGTCATAGATCACCCAGCCAATCGCCAGAGATCCCGCTGAAATGGCAATCGCTTGCCATGTGGTAAGATCCATCTTCGCTGGATCAATCAAATAGAGCTCCGAGCCGGCCCAATAGACCACCATCAACATGGCAACGCCGGACAGCCAGGTGGTGTAGCTCTCCCATTTGAACCAGGTCAGATGCTCTGGCATGGCCTCCGGAGCAATGAGGTACTTTTGGATGTGATAAAATCCCCCCCCATGCACCTGCCACTCCTCACCATCGGCGGGCCCATCAATGTTGCGGTTCAACCCCAAATCCAGCGCGATGAAATAAAACGATGAGCCAATCCAAGCCATGGCGGTGATGACATGGAGCCAACGCACGGCAAAGCTGATCCAGTCCCAAAATATTGCAGCATCATACATGATCTGACCCCTTAGCTACCTCTGTAGGTGGCAAACCCATGGGCCGACAACAGCAAGGGCACATGGTAATGATCATCTTGCGACATGCCAAACCGAATGGGCACCACATCTAAGAACAATGGCGCCTGTGCCGCCTGTCCTGTGCTGCGCAGATAGTCGCCCGCGTGAAACACCAGCTCATACTGCCCGAGGGCAAAATCCTCTTTCGACAGGATTGGGCTGTCGGTGCGCCCGTCGGCATTGGTCACCGCTTCACCGAGTTTGATCGCCTGGCCGTTGTCGTAGCGAAACAGCTCAATGTGGATCCCAGCAGCCGGGCAACCTTTGGCCGTGTCTAAAACATGTGTGGTCAAAAACCCATTCATGATCTATTCCTTTTTTGCTTCCCTAATCTCTGCGCAAAAAATAAGCAAAGGGAAAGCCCAAGATGGAGAAAATTATGAAACGTTACCCACGCGATATGTCCGGATATGGCCCAACCCCTCCCGCAGCGCAGTGGCCCGGAGGCGCCAAAATTGCGGTTCAACTGGTGCTGAACTATGAAGAAGGCGGCGAAAACAACATATTGCATGGGGATGCCGCCTCTGAAGCCTTTCTGTCCGAGATCGTCGGCGCCGCCGCCTGGCCCGGCCAGCGCCATTGGAACATGGAAAGCATCTATGAATACGGCGCGCGCGCAGGATTTTGGCGGCTGCATCGCATGCTCAAAGACCTGCCCATCACCGTTTATGGCGTGGCCACCGCCTTGGCCCGCGCGCCAGAGCAACTGGCTGCGATGAAATCTGCCGGATGGGAGATTGCCAGCCATGGGCTCAAATGGATCGAATATAAAGATGCAAGCCCCGAAGATGAGGCCGCAGATATGGCGGAGGCCATCCGTCTGCACACAGAGGTCGTGGGCACACCGCCGCGCGGCTGGTACACGGGGCGCTGCTCGGAAAACACAGTCCGCTTGGCCGCAGAAACCGGGCAATTTGCCTATGTCGCCGACAGCTATGCTGATGATCTGCCCTATTGGATGGAATTTGAGGCGCGCGATCAGTTGATTGTGCCCTATACGCTCGACGCCAATGACATGCGCTTTGCAACCCCGCAGGGCTTTAACGCGGGCGATCAATTTTTCGGCTACCTCAAGGATAGTTTCGACACGCTCTACGCAGAAGGCGGGCGCATGATGTCCATCGGCCTGCACTGCCGCCTTATCGGCCGGCCAGGCCGCGCAGCCGCGCTGCAGCGTTTCATTGAATATGCACAGGGCCATGAGGGCGTCTGGTTCGCCACCCGCGAGGCAATCGCTGATCATTGGACCCAAACCCACCCGCATCAGCGCCAGAACCGCCCCAGTGGCCTGTCCAGAGAGGCGTTCACAGCCGCCTATGGCGGAATATTTGAGCATTCCGCCTGGGTCGCAGAGCGCGCGCACCGGCTGGAACTTGGCCCCATGCACGACACTGCGACCGGATTACACAACGCCCTATGCCGTGCCTTCCGCTCGGCCAGCCCAGAGCTGCGCTTGGGCGTGCTCACCGCGCATCCAGATTTGGCTGGAAAACTGGCGGCCGCAAAGCGCCTAACGGCGGAAAGCACCGCAGAGCAGGCCAGCGCCGGGCTTGACGCGCTGACCGACGACGAACGCACGCGCTTCACAGCGCTCAACGACGCCTATGTCCAAAAATACGGATTTCCCTTTATCATAGCAGTACGAGATCACAGCAAAGCCAGCATCCTTGCCGCCTTTGAAAGACGCATCACCCATGATCGTGAGACCGAATTTGCCGAAGCCTGCCGCCAAGTGGAACGCATAGCAGAATTCCGCCTTCGCGATCTTCTACCGCGTTGAAGCCTCAGGAAGAGCCCGGCCATAACCCAGCCGCCAAGTCAAAAGCAGTTTGCCCGGTGGCAACACCGGGCTGAAATGGCTTTATTCAGAGGTCTTTCAAATTTTGACCTGCCTTGCGCAGGTCAGAGGGCTACAGGCCCAGCGGCATATGCCGGTTGACGTCTTTATAAAGCAAATAGCGAAACGGTCCCGGACCGCCCGCATAGCAGGCTTGCGGGCAAAAGGCGCGTAGCCACATGAAATCGCCCGCCTCCACTTCGACCCAATCTTGGTTGAGCTTATACACAGCCTTGCCCTCGAGCACATAAAGCCCATGCTCCATAACATGGGTCTCTTCAAAGGGGATCACACCGCCCGGTTGGAAGGTCACGATATTGACATGCATGTCATGGCGCAGATCGTCGGGTTCCACAAAGCGCGTGGTGCCCCATGCCCCATCGGTATCTGGCATCAAATGCAGCTCATGATCGGCCTCATGGGTGACAAAGGCCTCAGGTCTCGCGATCCCCTCAACCGGCACATAGAGTTTACGGATCCAATGAAACCGCAGGCACTCCTCAGGTGCCTCCAGCCGCCATTGCAATCCGCTGGGAATATAGGCGTAGCTGCCCGCCCGCAAAGCATGCGCCTGCCCGTCCAGATGCAGCACGCCCGCACCTTGGGTGACAAAAAGCACCGATTGCGCCCGGGCGTCTGCATCCGGTTGACGGCTGCCACCACCAGGGGAGACTTCCATGATATATTGCGAAAACGTCTCAGCAAAACCGCTCAAGGGCCGTGCGAGAACCCAGGCGCGTGTTTTGTCCCAATGGGGCAGAAAGCTGGTGACGATATCGCGCATCGTGCCCTTGGGGATGACCGCATAGGCCTCGGTAAAGACCGCGCGTTGAGTCATAACCTCCTTCTGGCCCGGCAGGCCGCCAGTCGGGAAATAATATTTTTGCGCGTCGCCCATGGGATATCCTTTCAAGACAGATCAATTCCTAGCGCGAAACCGCGCAAAGAAAAAGCCCTTCTATAACGCGCTCAGCTTCAAACACAGGTCCAGAAATTACAAAGACACTCTTGGTCGGAAAACACCTGTAGTTTGTCCGATTTCAACCTGAATTCACGCGGTGGATTGGCCACAGTTGCAGCAAGGAGTCCGATCTATGCGCTATTCAGCCCTACGAGTGATTAAAGAAGCTCTCACTGGCCACAAAGGCTGGACGCCCGCTTGGCGGGACGTGGCGCCGCAAGCGCATTATGATTACATCGTCATCGGCGGCGGCGGGCATGGTTTGGCGACCGCCTATTACCTGGCGCGCAACCACGGGGCCAAGAGGGTGGCGGTCTTGGAGAAAGGGTGGATTGGCGGCGGCAATGTCGGGCGCAACACCACGATCATCCGTTCCAACTATCTCCTGGACGGCAATGAGCCATTTTACGAGCATTCGCTCAAGCTCTGGGAGGGGCTGGAGCAGGATCTGAACTACAACGCGATGGTCAGCCAGCGCGGCATTCTCAATCTCATCCACTCTGACGCACAGCGCGACGCCTTCACGCGGCGCGGCAATGCGATGATTCTCAACGGGGCAGATGCGGATTTACTCTCCACAAAAACCATCCAAAAACGCTACCCTTTCCTCAATGTGGACAACGCCCGCTTCCCCATCAAAGGCGGTCTGGCCCAGCATCGCGGAGGCACCGTGCGCCATGATGCAGTGGCCTGGGGCTATGCCCGCGCGGCCGATCAATTGGGGGTGGATATCATCCAAAACTGCGAAGTCACCGGCTTTCGCATTGAAGGCGGTGCCTGCCTTGGCGTGGACACCAGCCGCGGCTATATCGCGGGCGGCAAAATTGCCGCCTGTGTCGCCGGATCCTCGGGCCGCTTGATGTCAAAGGCCGGTATGCGCCTGCCCATCGAAAGCCATGTGCTGCAAGCCTTTGTCTCCGAGGGGCTGAAACCAGTGCTTCCCGGGGTCATCACCTTCGGAGCGGGACATTTTTATTGCAGCCAATCGGATAAGGGCGGATTGGTCTTTGGCGGCGATATAGACGGCTATAATTCCTACGCCCAGCGCGGAAACCTGCCCGTTGTTGAAGATGTCTGCGAAGGGGCCATGGCCATATTCCCCATGCTCGGCCGTGTGCGTCTTCTGCGCATGTGGGGCGGTATTATGGATATGTCGATGGATGGCTCGCCCATCATAGACCGCACCCATATTGATGGGCTCTATTTCAACGGCGGTTGGTGCTATGGCGGCTTCAAGGCCACACCGGCCTCTGGCTGGTGCTATGCCCATCTCTTGGCCACGGATACCCCGCATGAATTTGCCAAGGCCTACCGCTTTGACCGGTTCGAAAAGGGGCAGATGATTGATGAAAAAGGCGTGGGCAACAACCCACAGCTGCATTAGGAGCGCATGAGATATGATTATCAACCACCCGCTTCTTGGTCCACGCGACAGTGCAGAGTTTACCTATATGGGAGATGCCAAGCTGATAGACCGCCCCGATTGGCAAGACCCGGAGGCTTTGGCGAAATTTATTGACTATGGCTATATGCGCGACAATCCTGCCGGGGCGCATCGTGAGCTTTGGTATCACGAGCAGGGCGATCGCTCCTTCCTTGTCGTCACCCGCGACACAACCACCCATGAAATTTCCGCCGTGGAACTGGCCCGCGATGTGGCCCGCAGCCGGGGGCGGAGCCGATGAGCCAAATCAATCGCCTTCCGGGCGGGCAAATTGACCGCAGCCAGAGTTTGGATTTCACCTTCGATGGCAAAGCCTACCAAGGTCATGCGGGCGACACGCTGGCCAGCGCGCTTTTGGCCAATGGCGTGCGCCTCATGGGGCGCTCGTTCAAATATCACCGCCCGCGCGGCGTTTTAACCGCCGGATCTGAAGAGCCCAACGCCCTGGTCGAGCTCCGAGACGGCGCGCGCAAGGAGCCCAACACCCGCGCCACCACGGCCGAGCTGTTTGGCGGCCTGAGCGCAAACTCACAAAATAAGATCGGCTCGCTGCGCTTTGATCTTATGGCCATAAATGACCGCTTCGCAAATTTTCTGACCGCGGGATTTTATTACAAAACCTTCATGTGGCCCGCCGCCTTTTGGGAAAAACTCTACGAGCCGATTATTCGCAAAGCCGCCGGGCTGGGAAGTATAAGCTTGCAAGAGGATCCCGACGCCTATGATCGCGGCTTTTTGCACTGTGATCTGCTGATCATCGGTGCGGGCCCTGCCGGGCTTGCCGCCGCGCTGACCGCGGGGCGTGCCGGCGCGCAGGTGATCTTGGCCGATGAGGACTTCACCCTCGGCGGCAGGCTCAATTCTGAACGCCTCACCCTTGGCGATCAAAGCGGCGCAGATTGGGCCGCACAAACCGTAGCAGAGCTGGCCAGTCTACCCAATGTCCGCATCATGGCGCGCACCACAGTGCTCGGTGCCTTTGATCATGGCATTTTTGGCGCTTTGGAGCGGGTCTCGGACCACCTGCCCCAGCCGGCCCCAGGCAAACCCAGGCAAGTGCTCTGGCGGATCTACACCAAGGGCAGCCTTCTGTGCGCGGGCGCAACCGAGCGCCCGATCGCCTTCGAAAACAATGATCGACCCGGGATCATGCTGGCCGGGGCGATGCGCAGCTATGCCAACCGATGGGCCGTGACCCCAGCGCAGAGGGTGGCGGTCTTTACCAACAATGACGACGGGCACCGAACCGCAGCCGATCTTCACGCAAAGGGCGTTTCCATTGCCGCTGTGATCGATGTGCGGCCTGATGCGCCACTCAGTGGCGACTATGAGGTCATCGCAGGCAGCCAGGTGATCAACAGCCGCGGACGTTTGGGGCTCAAATCCATTGAGGTCGCCCTGCCCGGCGGCGGAAAGCGCCAGTTGTCTTGCGGGGCTCTTGGTGTGGCGGGCGGTTGGAACCCCAATGTGCATCTGACCAGCCACCACCGCGGCCGGCCTGAATGGCTGCCACAGATCGCCGCCTTTGGCCCACCTGCCGAGGGACCAAAAGCGCTGCGCGTGGCAGGCGCAGCCAAGGGGGATCTATCCACCGCTGGCGCCCTGCACGGCGGCGCAGAAGAAGCCGCCAGCTGGCTGCGCGAGAACGCATTTAGAGCGTCGAGGCTTGAGCTGCCAGAGGCCGAAGACGCGCCCATCTCCATCACGCCCTTTTGGGCTGTCAAAGGCTGCAACCGCGCTTGGCTCGATCAACAAAACGACGTGACGGTTAAAGACGTCAAATTGGCCCATCAGGAAAATTTCGTCAGCGTTGAACATCTCAAACGCTACACCACGCTGGGCATGGCCACAGATCAGGGCAAGACGTCCAATATGGGCGGGCTGGCGATTATGGCTGAGCTGACTGGCAAAGCCATTCCAGAGGTCGGCACAACCATTTTCCGGCCGCCCTATACTCCAACGGCCATTGGGGCCTTTGCAGGGCGTGATCGCGGGACACACTTCCGCCCCACCCGCAAGACCCCAAGCCATGCTTGGGCCGAAGAACAAGGCGCGGTCTTTGTGGAAGTGGGCATGTGGCTGAGGGCCCAATGGTTCCCAAAAGACGGCGAAACCCATTGGCGGCAATCTGTCGACCGGGAAGTGCTGGCCACGCGCAAATCTGTCGGTATTTGCGATGTCACAACCCTCGGAAAAATCGACGTGCAAGGCACAGATGCCGCGACCTTTCTAAACAAGGTTTATTGCAACGGTTTCGCCAAATTGGCCGTCGGCAAGACCCGTTATGGATTGATGCTGCGCGAAGACGGGATCGCCATGGATGATGGCACCGCCGCCCGGCTGGCGGAAGATCACTTTGTGGTCACAACCACCACGGCAAATGCTGTCTCAGTCTTTCGCCACATGGAATTTGCCCGCCAATGCCTCTGGCCAGATCTCGATGTGCAGCTGATTTCAACCACCGAGGCCTGGGCACAATATGCGGTGGCCGGGCCAAATGCGCGGCGGTTGCTACAAAAAATTGTTGATCCAGAATTTGACCTGTCCAATGAGGCTTTCCCCTTCATGGCCTGCGCCAATATCACCGTTTGCGGTGGGCTGCGCGCCCGGCTGTTTCGGATCTCTTTCTCCGGTGAGCTGGCCTATGAAATCGCAGTGCCGACGCGCTACGGCGATGCGATGATCCGGCGTCTTATGCAGGCAGGAGAGGAATTTGACGCGGTGCCCTATGGCACTGAAGCCTTAGGTGTTATGCGCATTGAAAAAGGTCATGCGGCTGGTAATGAGCTCAATGGCACCACCACGGCGCTAAATCTTGGTATGGGGCGCATGGTGTCCAAGGCAAAGGACAGCATCGGCTCCACCCTATCGGAACGCAACGGGCTGAACCATGCGGAGGCGCTGAAACTGGTTGGATTGCGGCCCGTGAACCTGTCCGATCCAGTACCCGCCGGCAGCCATTTGATGTGCAAAGGCGATCCAGTGGATGCCGCCCATGACCAAGGCTATGTCACCTCCGCCTGTTTCTCGCCAAATCTGGGCCATTCCATAGCGCTGGCCTATGTCAAGTCTGGCGATAGCCGCATGGGCGAAATCCTAAGGCTTGTCAGCCCATTGACCGGCTTTGATCACCAGGTTGAAGTGGTCAGTGCCCATTTCATTGATCCTGAGGGGGAGCGTCTGCGTGCATGATCTGATCGCCACCACAGCTTTGGGCACAAGCGCCCCAGCTGTCGACCACCATGGTCCCGTCACCTTGACCGAAGAGCCAGGCATCGCACTTGCCTCTGTCGCAGCACGCCGCGGGGGAGAGCGCACAACGACCTTGGCCATTCGCCGCATGATTGGGCCGACAGCGCCCAAGGCGGGGCATTGGGCCGGCGCACGGATCATCGCGTTTTGGACGGGCCCCGATCAATGGATGCTTGAAGCACCCTATGACAGTGAAGAATTTTTATTTGAGCGGGCGATCCAGGAAGTCAAAGGCAAGGCCTCCGTCACCGAACAAACCGGGGCTTGGTGTCGCTTTGATCTGCGCGGTCCAAATCTTGCGGCCATTATGGAGCGGCTTTGCCCGATCAACATGACCAAATTCATCACAGGCAACGCCACACGAACCAGCATTGATCACCTCGGTTGCTTTGTGCTCTGCCGCGCGGAGGACCACATCTCGATCCTCGGGCCTCGGTCTTCGGCTGCATCTTTGCACTACAGCCTACTGACCGCAATTCGGGCCGCCTTTTAAAGGCACCATCTTATGCTCTGACGCCCGCGACCCTAGACCGAGGGCACGGGACTGTTGTCCAAGACGCGATAGAGATTGATGCGCCGGCGATCCTCTTGGGGAGAGAGTCCAAAGGCCTCACGATAGTGACGCACCATAGGCGTGGTCGAGCCATAGCCCACCTGTAGAGCAATTTGTGCCATACTGTCTTTGGAATACATCACCAATTGCTTGGCGGCTTTCATCCGCAAAGCACGGTAGTAATGAGACGGGCTCTGCCCCGTTGCCTTTTTGAAACTGCGCTCAATCTGCCGGGGAGAGACGCCCACGCCATCCGCCACCTCTGCCACAGAAATTGGAGACTCGAGATGGGCTGCAAAAATGGTCACCGCTTTGGCCACCACGGGCGGTAAGGTCGCGTCGGTGGTGGCGCTCCGATAGGTTGGAATACTCTGCTGCACCCCCTCGCCCCGCATCAACGGATGCTGAAACCAGCAGGCCACTTCCGTCGCCACATCTGCCCCCAGGCGGGTTTCGATCAAACGCAGTGACAGATCAAAGGCCGCGGCCGCCCCTGAGGCCGTATAGCGGCGGCTCGCGACTTCAATCACCCGATCAGAGGCCTGAACCTCCGGAAATTCTGAACGGAAGGCGGCATCATAGCACCAATGTACCGAAACCACATGACCGGCCATGACCCCGGAGCGGACCAACGGAAACACCCCACCGCTGACACCGCCGAGCACCGCGCCGTGACGGGCCAATGCACGCAGCGCCCCAAAACCGGCTTTGGCATTGGCAAACTGCGCGCGGGGCGGGCTGAGCAGGAACAGATAATCGGGTCGCGTCAGATCGGATAAAGCCAAATCAGGCTCAAAGCTGATCCCTGCGCTGGAGCGCCGCTTTGCCATCGTCTCTGCAACCAGTGACCAAGAAAACGCCTCCTGCCCCGATATCTCATTTGCCGCACGCAGAGGTTCGATCATTGAGGTGAGGCAGGCCATCGGAAAGCCTTCAAAAATCAAGAAACCAACGGACTGGGTTTTCACATCATTCATAAATATGATACTAAAAGGAAAACTGGCCCATAGATCAAGAGGTCAAACGCCACGATTGAGGTTGATATATGACTGTTGAGAAAGCCACCCCGGCAAAGGCCGCCGAACTGACGCAAGACCCACCCAGGGCGCGCGATGGGCCTGAAAAAACCCTCGAACTGGCCATTGGACGCGCGTTGCGGGGCTTTCGGCGGCGCCAGGAGGTCACGGTCGCCGAACTTGCCAACCGCACGGGACTTTCCATTGGAATGCTGTCCAAGATTGAAAATGGCAATACCTCTCCCTCTCTCAAGACATTGCAAGCCCTTGCAACGGCGCTGTCCATGCCGATCAGTGCTTTTTTCAGCCAGTTTGAGGCGCGCCGAGAAGTGATTCACACAAAAAGTGGTGAAGGGATCGCGACCGAGGAGGCTGGCAGTCTGACGGGTCATGAAACGCGTCTTTTGGGACATATCAGCGCCCCGTCTAGCGGGGTCATCGTAAAGCCATATTTGGTGACGCTGACCTCCAAGACAGATGTATTGCCAAGCCCCCAACAGGGCGGCACCCAGACCATCTATATGCTGGAGGGAGAAATGGACTACCGACATGGCGACAAGCTCTACAATCTTACCGCCGGGGACAGCTTGCAATTTGATGCCGATAGCCCCCATGGGCCAGAGGCTCCGAGAGATCTTCCCCTCCGTTATCTGTCCATCGTCAGCGCGCCGCAAAACGGCTGATCGCTAGATATTAACGCAGCAGGTCAAGCCCCGCCTTGCGGTGCGTGTACCAAACCAAAGCGGCCGCCACCACCAAGGACATGCCACTCGACATTACAAGAGACACCCCCCCGGGCGCCACAGCCCCGACCCAGAGCGCGTGACCCATTGTCAGCATCACGCCAAGAAGCGAAAGAAACAAAGCCGGCCGCGCTGTGGCCCGGCGCAGCAGCATCAAAACACAGCCCAATGCCCCCCCAAAAACCGCAACCGAAAAGGCGGCTGTCACCCAGCCGGGACGGTGGGCAATCACCGCCCTATAGGCGGGCGGGAAATCAGCCAGGGCGTCGGGATCCATTTGTAGAATAAAATTGAAACAACCAAGGGCGTTCCAAATCAGGCCCAACAGGCCAATCGCCCAAAAAACACGGCTCGGTTTTGTCATCACGCGCGGCGCCTCTCTGCTATAAGATTACGACCTACAGAGCATCCCTATCATTGGCCCGCTCTTGCTCACAAGGCGCATTCATATCGCATGACCGCCAAAAGCCGGATCTGCAGGATGCGACTTGGGCCTTTATCAATCATTTTATCTATAATTAATTGAAAAGACCTCTGCACAACCCAACCACAAAGCCAAACACTTGCCCGGTGGCAACACCGGGCTGCGCCTGCCTGCCCCCCGGCAGGCGCATTCACCATCTGAATATACTGGAACGTATGATTATGGCTCAAATTTTTCTGTGATGTCACCACGGCACATATGCGCCCGCCCAGGCCGGCGCTGCCCTCATTTCGTGCTGAACTGGCGTTATACAGAGGTCTTTAAAATATTATTGCACCATAAGACGTCCATTCACATTGACTTTTTGCAACCAGAACTCTTCTCTGAAGGCTGAGAGATATTTTAGAATGCACCAATATAGATTGGTTAATATACAGCGCGAGAAACGTTCCATAACAGACACTTACACAATTGATTCCTGGCAATTTGCCCAGGATTGGCAAGACGGCTGGAACAGTCACGATTTGGACCGGATCATGGCACATTATCACGAAGAGGTGGTGTTTAGATCGGCCAAAGCGCAAGCCTTGGTTGGAAAGGGGGAACTCACCGGCCATGACGCATTGCGCGGCTATTGGGCCGAAGCCCTAAAGCGTCAGCCTGACCTTAAATTTCAAGTCCAAGACGTTTTCCGAGGCCATGAGATGATTGTCTTGAGCTACAGCAATCAAAAAAATATCTGCGCGACTGAAACATTTTATTTCAACGCAGAGGGCCTGGTCTTTCGCGCAGCGGCTTGTCATCAAACACCACGGCTCTAAATCCCCAATCGCCGTTCAAGTGCACCATCACAGCGGCGTTGTGTTACCAAAATAAACCATTAGTCTGCAAATCGTCACGCGCTTGGAAATTCGGAGTAGCCATGAGCAACAAGCAGATTAATTTCATCGGCTGGATACTTTTTATCCTGTCAGCGATTGGCTTCATCATCGCCTCCATCGGTAGTTTTTGGTCGATGGTGGGCTCTGTGTTCTTTTTGGTGGCGTGCTTGGTCTTTTTGATTCCGTTCTTTCGATCGGACGACTGATCTAGTACCGGCGCATTTAACACAGACGCAATTTAAATAATATCATTATAACAATATCTAAACGTGTAAACTTAATGTATTTTGCACGACTTTAAACCTGTACAGGCACCATCGTTCCCTGCATCAACGCAACTTTTACATCCCCATCAAACACATCCGCCCGCACGATCACCAAACGTGCACCAGATTTCTCCACATGGCCCACGGCCCGCAACGGACCTTGGCGCCCCGGCGCCAGAAGGTTGATTTTCATTTCTGCGGTCAAAACCTCACAGCCCTCCGCCATCAGCGTCAAGGCCGCATATCCCGCTGCGCTGTCACCGAGCGCAAAGATCAAACCGGCATGGGCATAACCATGCTGCTGCTGACTGCCCGGCAGGATTGGCGCTGTGATTTCCACATGACCCGGCTCAACGACAGTCATCTGCGCCCCAAAAGTTTGCATAATGCTCTGCCGTTCAAAGCTCTTTGTGACCCGTTCCATCTCTATCCCCTTGGCATTGGCAAGACATGACAGGTCTCACCAGTTAAAACCGCGACAGCCCCCGGCTGCATCAAATCCCGCAAAACCGCTGCATCACTGCGCAACCCTCCGGTGAAGGTGCCAAATGCTGGCAAAATTACCCTGTGCTGATCGTATAAAAAACAGGGGCGCGTGACATGGCGCCGGCCCAATGACACGGCGGCTTTTGGATGGTAGTGACCACAGACCTCGGCCTCCGCCTCAGCGATATGACGGAACACCAAGGGTCCATCGCGATACTCTGCCAGATGCGCACCCGAAAACTCAACGGGACCCGGATCGTGATTCCCCTCAATCCAAATCCACTGCCGCCCGGCCTGCATGCGATAAAGACAAGCGCTTTGTGCAGAATCAAGGCTGCCGGAGGCCTGCAAATCATCAAAACTATCCCCCAGACAAATCACAATTTGAGGGGCCAAAGCCTCGATTTCTCTTTGCAATCTATAAAGAGTGTCTGCGGTGTCATAGGGCGGCGCCATAACGCCTGAGCGGCGCGCCATGCGATCTGATTTTCCCAAATGTAAATCTGACACGCAAAGAATACGCCGATGTGCCCACCACAAGACACCCGAGGCCCGCGCGGTCAGCTCAGCCCCATACAAGGAAAATACATGCCCATCACTCATGCCCCTGCATCGCGCATTATGCGGGGGGATGGCAAGTTTTATTGCACGGGCGCTATGACGATCTTGTTCAGACCTGAGGCCTCCATCAACCGGGCTGTTTCCTGGGCCAAAAGTCGCTCTTGGGCTTCCCCTTGCACCGGAACACGGCCCATTTCAAGAAACAGCGGCGCGGCAAAGGGCGATAGACGGTCCAGCTCTTTATGATCCAGCCGCCCTGCACAGCGGGCCAGCATCTCTTCAATCCGGTCAAAATCCACCAACCCCCTACGGGCTTCTTCGCGGGTGATTTGCATTAAGACATGCTCGGGGTCATATTTGAGCAAGGTATCATAGAGAATATCCGACGAGAACGTCGCCTGCCGGCCTGATTTTCTCTGCCCTGGCATGTTGCGCTCTATGAGACCGGCAATAACCGCACAGCCGCGAAAGCTTCGCTTCATCACCGCATTGCCCGCCAGCCACGTCTCAAGCCCGTCCCTGAGCCCTGCGGGTGCCAAGAGCTCGGCCGCATCGCCGAGCGGCTCAATAGAGAGCAACATCACAGCATAATCCGTGGCCACGAAACTCAGCGGGGCCAATCGGGCCTCCTCCATCCGCTTTGACAGCAAAAGCCCAAGCGTTTGCAGGGCATTGCGCCCAGCAAATCCGTAGACCACCGTTGCAAAGCGCCCTTCATGCGGGAAGCTCTCGACCAAAAGGCGATCTGCACGCGGCAGTAGGCTGACATGGCGCTGCAAGGCAATCCAGTCGCGCATATAGCCGGGCATCTCTGGCCAGTCCTTTTGCTGAAACCCCGCCAGTATCCGCTGGCTCAACTGGGTGGATGTGGCAAATTTCGTCCCGCTGAACGTGGCGATCTTGGGCTTTTTGCCCGGCTGTTTCGTCACCTCAACGGTAAGATCGCGCAGGCCCTCATAGCGCACCACCTGCCCACCAATCAAGAAACTATCCCCAGGCACAAGGGTTGCGGCAAAGGCCTCTTCCACCTCGCCCAAAGCACGCCCACCGCGGCCCCGCAATCGAACCTTGAGACGATCACTGTCTTGGATGGTGCCAATGTTCATGCGAATGCGTTGGGCGGCGCGCGGGTCGCGCAATTGCCACTTGCCGTCCGCAGTTTGCAGCAAACGCCGCCACCGATCGTAGGCTTTGAGCGCGTAGCCACCGGTGGCGCAAAACTCGAGGCAGGCGTCAAACTCTGCGCGCGTGAGCTGCGCATAACGGCCCGCTGTTGTGATCTGCCCATAGAGATCATCGGCGCAAAATGGCCCGGCGCAGGCGGCAATCAAAATATGTTGGCACAATACATCGCGGGGTCCCGGCCCCATCGGCTCGCCGTCCAGATCATCTGCGCGCACCGCCTGCAAAGCGGCGACACATTCCACCACCTCAAACCGATTGGCCGGCACCAGACGTGCTTTTGATGGGCTATTGTAGCGATGATTGGCCCGACCAATGCGTTGCACCAGTCGTTTGACGTTCTTTGGCGCCCCCACTTGGATCACCAAATCCACATTGCCCCAATCCAATCCCAGGTCCAACGATCCTGTGCAAACAATCGCACGCAAAGCGCCAGCGACCATAGCCGCTTCAACCCTTTCGCGCTGCGCCCGAGACAATGAGCCGTGGTGAATGGCGATTGGCAGGTTCTCCTCATTGAGCTGCCATAGCTTATGAAAGAATATCTCCGCCTGCGCCCGCGTGTTGTGAAAAATTAAGACCGTGTTGTGCTGCGCCACCTCGCGCAACACCTGTGGGATCGCATAGCCGGCCCCGCCGCCAGACCAAGGTGCAGGCGCGTCAATCTGCAACATGGCGATATCGGGCAAAGGGCCGGGCGGCGCTTGAATAATATGACAAGGTGCCGGGTGGCAGGCCATAAAGCCCGCAATCTCCTCAGGATCTTGCACCGTGGCCGATAAGCCAATCCGCTGCATATCTGGGCACATCCGCTGCAAAGCCGCCAGTGACAGCATCAGCTGATCACCGCGTTTCGACTCGCTGAGCGCATGCACCTCGTCAATCACCACCCGTTTGAGCCCAGAAAAAATGCGCTCCGCGTCGCTATAGCTGGTCAAAAGCGCCAGGCTTTCCGGCGTAGTCAGCAAGATCTGCGGCGGGTCCGCGCGCTGGCGACGCTTTTGCGTGGCGCTGGTGTCGCCGGTACGATCCTCGATGCGAATATCCAGGCCCATCTCCTCGGCTGGCCCGCGCAGATTACGTTTGATATCTGCCGCCAAAGCTTTGAGGGGAGAGACATAGAGCGTGTGCAGGCCAGCATGGGGGGCCTGCGCCAAATCAGCAAGGCTCGGCAAGAACCCCGCCAAGGTTTTACCGCAGCCGGTCGGAGCGATCAGCAGGCAAGCGGGATTGCCGCGCGCCTCCATGACTTGCAATTGATGCGCATGGGGTTGCCAGCCTTTTTGGGTGAACCAGTCAGTGAGGGCGGCAGGCAAAACATCAGACATGCGCCAATATAGCCTTGCCCCCGCGCCATGAAAACACCTTTAAGCGGTCAAACCTTCCGGCTCGGGCAAATCATTGGCCCGGCATGTCGCAGTCAAAGTATTGGCCAATAGGCAAGCAATGGTCATGGGACCCACGCCACCCGGCACGGGGGTGATTGCCCCGGCGACTTCGGCGCAGCTGGCAAAATCCACATCCCCCACCAATTTCATCTTGCCCGCGCCTTTTTCCGGCGCAGCAATCCGGTTGATGCCCACGTCAATCACCACAGCACCAGGTTTGATCCAATCGCCTGGAACCATTTCCGGACGGCCCACTGCCGCCACCACGATATCGGCCCGGCGAACAACCCCTGGCAGATCCCGAGTGCGAGAATGTGCAATTGTCACAGTACAGCTGTCACCCAGCAAGAGCTGCGCCATCGGCTTGCCAACGATGTTTGAGCGGCCGATCACCACAGCTTCACAGCCTGACAGTGAGCCGAAATGATCCCGAAGCATCATCAAACACCCCAAAGGTGTGCAGGGCACCATAGATTTTTGCCCTGTACCCAATAGGCCGACGTTTGAGATATGGAACCCATCAACATCCTTGGCCGGATCAATGCGGCCAATCACCAAATCCTCGTTTAAATGCTTGGGCAAAGGCAATTGCACCAAAATTCCGTGCACCGCGGGATCGGCATTCAACTGATCTATGACTGCAATCAACTCTTCTTCGCTGACAGAGGCGTCAAGCTTATGCTCAAAAGAGGTCATACCAACTTCGACCGTCTGCTTGCCCTTGGAGCGCACATAAACTTGGCTGGCCGGATCTTCGCCCACCAAAACCACCGCAAGACCCGGCACAATGCCATGCTCTTGCTTCAAGCGCGCCACATGTTCCGCCACCTGCCCGCGCACCTGCGCCGCAAAGGCCTTGCCATCAATCAACTGTGCAGTCATCTTCCATCTCCCAAACCCATGATTTCTGCCTTCAAGTCAGACACCCGAAAACGGCTCCCCCCGCCCAGAGGCGAGGGGCTGTTCTTAGAACAGGCCTTCGATTTCGCCTGCATCATTGAGCATAATTGTTTCGGCAGCCGGTTTGCGCGGCAATCCCGGCATGGTCATGATTTCACCACAGACCGCCACAACGAAGCCAGCGCCAGCGGACAAGCGCACTTCGCGCACCGGCACAGAGTGGCCCACAGGCGCGCCGCGCAGATTGGGATCCGTGCTGAAGCTGTATTGCGTCTTAGCCATACAAACGGGCAAATGCCCATAGCCCTGCGCTTCCCAATCCTTCAACTGATTGCGAATCTTTTGATCCATCAAAGCCTCATCAGCGCGGTAGATCCGTTTGCAAATGGTTTGGATCTTTTCTGCCAAGGGCATCTCATCTGCGTAGATCGGCGCGAAATTGGCCATATCGGCATCGGCGATCTCCGCCACACGTGTCGCCAAAGCCTCAGCGCCCTTACCGCCAAATTCCCAATGCTGCGAAACAATCGCTTCAGAGCCCTGCCCGGCGACAAAGTCTTTCACCGCTTGCACTTCAGCCTCAGTGTCGGTGACAAAATGGTTGATCGCGACAACCACAGGCACGCCAAAGCTCTTCAGGTTTTCAATGTGGCGTCCCAAATTCGGGCAGCCGGCTTTCACCGCGTCAACATTCTCTGCGCCAAGATCTGCCTTCGCGACACCGCCATTCATTTTCATCGCCCGAACCGTGGCCACCAGCACCACAGCAGAGGGCGCCAGTCCCGCTTTGCGGCACTTGATGTTGAGGAATTTCTCTGCGCCCAAGTCGGCACCAAATCCAGCCTCGGTCACCACATAATCACAGAGTTTCAGCGCGGTTGTGGTGGCGATCACCGAGTTACACCCGTGGGCAATATTGGCAAATGGGCCACCATGCACAAAGGCCGGGTTGTTTTCCAAAGTCTGTACCAGGTTGGGCTGCATCGCATCTTTCAGCAAGACGGTCATCGCGCCATCTGCCTTAATATCGCGTGCAAAAACTGGGCTGCGGTCGCGGCGATAGGCCACGATCATATCGCCAAGGCGTTTTTGCAAATCGGTCAGATCTTTGGCCAAACAGAGAATAGCCATAACCTCCGAGGCAACGGTGATGTCAAAACCCGCTTCGCGAGGGAAGCCATTGGACACCCCGCCCAAAGAGGTTGTGATCTGCCGCAACGCGCGGTCATTCATATCAACAACCCGGCGCCACACCACGCGGCGTGTGTCGATGTCGAGCTCATTGCCCCAATAGATATGGTTGTCGATCATCGCGGACAAAAGACTGTGCGCCGAGGTAATTGCGTGAAAATCGCCTGTGAAATGCAGGTTCATATCTTCCATCGGCACGATTTGCGCATAGCCGCCCCCGGCAGCGCCACCCTTCATCCCAAAATTAGGGCCTAAAGAGGCTTCACGAATACAGACCATTGCCTTCTTGCCGATGCGGTTCAATCCATCGCCCAGACCAACGGTGGTCGTGGTCTTGCCTTCACCCGCTGGCGTTGGGTTGATGGCAGTGACCAAGATCAACTTGCCATTCTTACGGTCTTGAACAGAATTGATGAAAGACTGGCTCACTTTGGCCTTATCATGGCCGTAGGGCAGAAGGTCTTTGCTCTCGATTCCAATCTTAGCGCCAATGTCCTGAATCAGGGCTTTTGAAGCACCGCGTGCAATTTCAATATCCGATTTGTAGCTCACTTTAAGTCTCCAATGTGACCGCTTGATCAAAGTATACCGTTGCATGTACCGCCATCTGCGACAAAGTAGCAGAGTAAATCCGACATTTGCACTCGCGTGTGCGGCAGCCGATTGACCTCTATGGGGTTCATTGGAAACCCCTGCTTCAACTTTGAAACTTATTTGCTAACATTGTGGGATATATGTTGGAGACGTCATTGCAGCGATTCATTTTCATTGTGCACATAGCTATGCTGATTGGTGCCGCATACCTTATTCTTTGGATCACCCAGGCCAAAACGGGCAGCGAGGCCTATAGAAGGCGGGCTTGCCCATCCGCCTGCCAGGCGCGTTGCACCGGGCAGTGCAGGCGCAGCACATCGCCCAAGGTCAAGTCGCCAGGTCGCTCGACCCAGGCGGTCACGCCGCGCTTGCCCTTGGCATGGGCTTTAAAGGACTTCCCTTGCCCGGGCAGATCCCGCTCAATGGTCATGCCGACCTGATGGCAAGGGTGGTTTTGCATATCCACCACCAAAGTCGTGCCTTGCTGTGCCTGAAGCCGTGAAGACGGCGGGATATGGGAAAAATCTCGGCATCCCGACACCACCATCGTCGCTCCAAGCCATTGGGGATTTAACTGCGCCAGACCCATGTCGCGCGCAATCTGGTCTATTTCTTCCTGGCTAACGATGCTCAGCTGCCGCACATTGATGATGTCCGTGCCACGCGGATGCTGTTGCAACACACGGCTGTCTGAGGCGCGGGTCCGGCCTCGATGCGCCGCCCCCACAACCCCATCCCAATCCAATTGCAACCGTTTGCGCGGCTCTGTCTCGATTTCAATTTCGCGCCGATGCGTGACCACGCCCAGCCAAGTGATGGTGAGGTAAACATCTGTTGCTTCCAATGCAGGCATCGCCGCACCTCCCCTAAAAAAGCCCCCGCCTTTGGTATAAGGCAGGGGCTCAAAGACCCTAGGCCGTGGGCTCGGGTTCCATCCCGCCGCCACTGCTGCTGCTCGGCTTCGGCTTGGTTTTGGGAACCGCCGTCACCGATGGTGTGCCGCCCGATGTCGCGCTATCATCTTCATCGCCATCACGGTCAAGGCTCTCGCCCTCCATCACCTTTTTGATTTCCGCCCCAGTCAGGGTTTCATATTCCAAAAGGCCCTGCGCCAGATTCTCAAAGCGCTCTTTATTGTCAACGATGGTCTTCATGGCCAAGTCATAACCATTTTGCACAAAGCTGCGCACCTCAGTTTCGATCAATTCCTTGGTGGCCGCAGAGGTTGACAGGCCTGATGTCCGGCCAGAATACCCTTCCGCCGCTTCGGAATAGTCAATATTGCCAACTTTATCGGACATGCCCCAGCGCATCACCATGGCGCGCGCCAGACTTGAGGCCTGTTGAATATCGCCTGACGGGCCATTCGACACCTGATCTTCACCATATTTGAAGATCTCAGCCGCCTTGCCGGCCATGGTCATCGCCAATTCATCATGGCACTCATCACGGTGGAAGTTGAGACGATCCATTTCTGGCAGGCTCATCACCATACCGCCGGCGCCGCCACGCGCAATGATTGTGGCTTTGTAAACCGGTTGGCATTTTGGCAAAAGCGAGCCAACCAAAGCGTGGCCTGCTTCATGGTAGGCTGTCTTCGCCAATTGCTCCTTGGTGCGCACCATGGAACGCCGCTCTGCGCCCATAAGGATCTTATCCTTGGCTTTCTCAAAATCTTCCATTGTCACCAACCGGCGTCCAATACGCGCGGCCGCCAGGGCCGATTCATTGACCAAATTGGCCAAATCCGCACCCGAGAAACCAGGCGTACCCCGGGCAATGATCCGCAAGTCCACATCGGGGCCCGTTGGCAATTTGCGCGCATGCACGCCCAATATTTTCTCACGCCCTCTCAGATCCGGGCTTGGAACGGTCACCTGCCGATCAAAACGACCCGGGCGCAGCAGCGCGGGATCAAGCACATCTTTGCGGTTTGTCGCCGCCACGATAATAATGCCCTCATTGGCTTCAAAACCGTCCATTTCAACCAAAAGCTGGTTGAGGGTTTGCTCGCGCTCATCATTGCCACCACCGTAGCCAGCACCACGCGCCCGGCCCACCGCATCGATTTCATCGATAAACAATATGCATGGCGCATTCTTTTTCGCCTGCTCAAACATATCGCGCACGCGGCTCGCACCGACGCCCACAAACATTTCAACGAAATCCGAACCGGAAATCGAGAAGAAGGGCACGCCCGCCTCACCCGCAATCGCCCGCGCCAGGAGGGTCTTACCCGTGCCCGGGGCACCTTCCAGCAATGCGCCTTTCGGAATTTTACCGCCCAGGCGGCTAAATTTTTGTGGATTCTTCAAAAAATCAACAATTTCTTCCAGCTCTTCCTTGGCTTCGTCAATACCCGCCACATCGTCAAAGGTGACATTGCCTTGCTTTTCGGTCAGCATCTTCGCGCGGCTCTTGCCAAAGCCCATAGCGCCGCCCTTACCGCCGCCCTGCATCCGGTTCATGAAATAGATCCACACCCCAACGAGAAGCATGATCGGCAGGAGCGACAAGAGGATCGATTGGAACATTGAGGTTTCTTGTGACGTGGCCGCAACGCTCACGCCTTTAGACACCAAAAGATCGCTGATCTGCGCATCACCTGGAACGATTGTGACATATTCCGTGCCATTCGGCCCAGTGTAAGTGACCGTCTCGCCGTCCAGCGTGGCGCGGCTGACCTGGCCATTTTCAACCGCCTGTACAAAGTCAGAATAGGTTGTGGTGCGGCTCGAGGCTGTGCTTGCATCCCCAGAGAACAAACGAAACAGCATCAAAAGCAAGATGAACAATACAAACCAAAAGGCGAGGTTGCGTAGATTACCCAAGGGAAACTCCTATTAGAACCGCAATGTGTCGACACGAGATAGCGTCGGGCTTTGACCTAAGATAGACATCACACCGCTTTATTCAACGGGTTACTATCATTCCCAGGGCGGTGAAACCACCTTAAGCATATCTTTTGGGCCAAATTGCGCCATTGGTGCGGCCAAAAGCCTTTGCCCTTGCCACAAAGATGGGCTGGCCAAAAGCGCCAAACGCGGGCGGCCGCTGTCCCGCCACCCCGGGCATTGCCCAAGGCCAGAGGGGCCAAGCGCCCGAATTTCATATGATTTTTCAGCATTCACCATGGAGATCCGGCCATCCCAGGGCGCGCCAGCTTGCGCCACCTGCCTTTCCACCACAGAAAATTCCCGAGAAATCCGCAGCACAGTTTTGGACTGCGGTATTAGGACACATCCGTGCAGGGTCACGGTTTTTTTTGCCGCAAGCGCTCTGAGCAGTGCAGAATTTCGCGGCCTGTAAGGCTGACCGCTGATCCAATTGAGGGCAGCCGACACCATGCGCTCGATATATTCGCGCGGCAAGCGGCTCAAGGCCACCCGATCGAAAAGCACATCGGTGACATCAATTTGCGCCACCTGCGGCCAAAGCCCTCGCGTCGAAAATTCGAGAGCCTCTTGAACGTAGCGCATGCGTGTGGCGGTTGCGGCAAGCCTTGGGCCCGTTAATCCAAGCGCCTCTAATTCAGGCGCCGCCTGACGCATCCGCACACGCATGAAAGCCGGATCTTCGTTGCTTGGATCATTGCACCAGCCCTGCCCCTGCGCATGCAGGAAACCCTGCAAATCCTCCCTGCAGAACGCGAGCAAGGGGCGCTGCCAGTCCATGTCGCGATCTGTCCAACGCCCGCGCATTTCGCTAAGACCATCCGCGCCAGAGCCGCGGGCCAAGCGGATCAGAAAGTTTTCCGCCACATCGGTCTGACTGTGCCCCAAACAAATACAGCTGCACGCCATATCCCGCCCCCAGGCCGCCAGAGCCTCATAACGCGCGCTGCGGGCGCGGGCTTGAAGATTGGGGCCCTTGGGCAGATCGCTGACCGTTAGGGTGGTATGGGCGACGCCCAGCTTGCCGCAAAGCGCGTTGACCCAAAGCGCTTCTTCTTTCGCTTCAGCCCGCAGCCCATGGTCGACCGTGGCGGCGCACAAATGCGCGTGAGGCATGGCGGCACGCAAGGCCAGAAGCAGCGCGACAGAATCAGATCCACCCGACACTGCGACCCCAATCACCGCGTCTTTTGGCAGCGGCGCAAAGACCCCAGCGAGATGCGATAGGATGTCCTGTGGCGGCTCGAGGCTCATGGGCAGGACAGCTCGGCCTCGGCCAGCTTGGCATCGTCTGCAACCTCTGTTTGCGCATAGCGAAATTGAACTTCACTGAGGGTCAAACAGCCCTCTTGCGCATTGCCCATGCGGTGAAACGACAAAGCCAGGTGATAGAGTGCCGAGGGCGCGACCTCATTGGACTCATCCATAGAATAGGCCTCTAGATAGGCCCGCGCCGCCAGACGAAACTCGGCACTGTCCATATAGGCATGTCCGAGCAGCAAATGCGCCCGCTGCGTCAGCGGGCCAATGGGAAAGGCCTTAACGAATTCTTCGAACATTTGTGCAGCACTGCCGGTGTCGCCAGACAGCAGCATGTCATTGGCGGCATCAAACTCTGCTTGCTCTGATATCGTTAATATCTCACCGGGCAGAACCAGATCCAAGCCTGAGCCCGAATCAGATCCAAGGGGGAGCGTGGCGCCCAATTGCGTCACCACACAGCCCGGTTCCATGGCGCAGATGCGCGCCTCAAGCATGGCAATTCTCTGGGTCGCATCCCGGACAATCGCAGAAATGCGGTAGGCCAGCTCTTCGGTCTGGCCAGTCAAGCGCTGCAATTCGTTTTCAATGGCTGCCGTGCGATCCAACAGCGCCCCATCATTGGTAAAGCCGCCCTTTTGCGCGGCGGTCAACTCCAGGCGCAGGCGTTTGGTTTCATACAAAAGACCGGCAAGATCTTGACGCATATCTGCCAAACTGTCGGCAGAGGCGGGACCGGATAGCCCCGCGATCAAAATCAATGCGCGGCCCAGATGCATCAGCTCAAGCTCTGGGTCAAAATGGTCACTGTCCGGCGGTTTTTCTCATAGCAGCGCTCAGAGCTGCAAATTTCAACAGGCCGCTCCTTGCCGTAGCTGCGGGTCTTGAGCCGCAGGCCCGAAACCCCGCGCGCGACGAGGTATTCTTGCACCGACTGCGCCCGCCGGAAGCCCAGCGCAAGGTTGTATTCGCGCGTGCCACGCTCATCCGCATGGCCTTCGAGAATGATGACATAGCCAGGGTTGCCGAGAAGCCATTCCGCTTGGATATCCAAAGCGGCTTTGGAGGCGGTGTTCAATGTGAATTCATCCACATCAAACAACACCGTATCGCCGACGGAATTTTGGAAATAAGCCACAGAGGTCGGATCATTCAAATCCTCAGAGCTGATTTCATTGTCGTTCCAACCGGACCCACCATCGAGCCCTGCGGTGTTGTATCCCCCATTGGTATCGGAGCAGGCCGCGAGGGTCACCATAGCCGCGAGGGCCAGATACATCGTTCTCATGTTGGTCTCCTTTCACAGAAACATAGCATCATCAGGCCCCCTAGACTAAGGTAAAACAGGGCCCCAAGACGGATCAGACGCAGGGCTGCGCAGGTTCAAGGCGCGCAGGTTCCTGCCAGAAATATCGACCGAATACAGGCTCGGCGCGCCCTTTGGTCCTTGGGTTTCGCGGGTAAACATAATCACCCGCCCATTGGGCGACCAGCTGGGCCCCTCATCCAAGAAAGAGGCCGATAAGAGCCGTTCTTCACTGCCATCGGTGCGCATGACACCAATTCCAAAACGCCCGTTGCTTTGCTTGGTAAAGGCGATCAAATCGCCACGCGGGCTCCAGACCGGCGTACCATAGCGCCCATTGCCAAAGGATATCCGCTTTGGCGTGCCGCCCGCCACTGACATAACATAGAGTTGCTGCGTGCCGCTGCGGTCGCTTTCAAAAACAATTGAGCGCCCATCGGGGCTAAAGCTTGGGGCCGTATCAATGGAGGGGCTCGACGTCATCCGTGCCGAACGTGCGCTGGACAATTCCATCATATAAATATCGGTATTGCCGCCCTGCTCAAAGGAATAAACCACGCGTTTGGCATCGGGCGAAAACCGCGGTGAGAAGGCCATTCCATTATCCGGTGTCGGCAACCGCTTGCGCGCGGCGCTGCGCACGTTGAGCTGATAGATCTGCGGAAAACCCGTCTCCCAGCTGGTGTAGAGCACCTGCTTGCCATCACTGGAGACACGCGGCGCGAGCACGGTATTCTCATTGCCGGTCAAAAACTGCAAATTTTCGCCGTCATAATCCATGATGGCCAAACGCTTGAGCCGCTGGTCTTTCGGACCAGACTCGGAAACGAAGACGATCTTACTGTCAAAATAGGGCCCCTCACCGGTGATCCGCGCATAGACCTGATCGGCCACCTTATGGGCCATGCGGCGCACAGCTTTGGTGCTTCCGCTGAGCTGCATGCCACTGCCCAACTGCACTCCAGAATAAATATCGAAAATGCGGAACTTGACGGTCAGCCGACCAAAGCTGGTGGTTTTGACCGCGGCGGTGACCAAGGCCTGCGTATTGATGGCGCGCCAATCAGGATAGCGCACGGGCTCGGCAAAGCTGCTGCGCTGTGCGATAAAGCGGCTTGGTGGCACTTCGCGGAACAGGCCACTGCTGGATAAATCGGTGGCCACAATGCGCGACATTTCTGTGGCAATCGTCGCCGCCTCAATATTTTCTGCTTCAAACATCGGAACCGCAAAGGTCAGAGGCTCAATCACCCCATCGGTGATTTCAATACGCAGAGGTCCATTTTGCGCCATGCCCGCACCTGTCCAAAGGCCAAACGCCAAAACACCAAAATAGATCAATCGCTTCATCGCACTCTCATTTTCTCTGGGTTAAATGTTAATTCCACACGCCGCCAAGTTGCAAATTGGTCTTTCGGCAGTTCAAATCCCTGTGCGCCGCATCCTTGTATCGCACGCAGTGCGGTTTCAAAAGCCCGCTCTGCACTGATCTCATCTCCCCCCTCAAAACCAAGCATCTTGATGCTATTGGCCACGGGTTTTCCATCACGTGTCAGCTCCATCTCCACCACCACAATCGTCGACAAGGCCGCCGATGACAAGGCACCAAGGTTCCAACACTCTGCAATTGCCAGTTGCATACCACGAATGAATTGTTCTGCCAAAGGTGCCGCTGCGGCCTCTGGCCCCGCAGGGGCTGCGTCGCCTGCCATCAATGCGGCATTCAACGCAGCTGTCACCGGATCGATCTGTGGCTCTTCCGGCTCGGGGTCGGGTGTCTCTGGCGCAGGCGCTGGCACGGCGCGCGGGGCCGGCCGGCTGCGTGGACGCACCGACCGTTCTGGCGCATTGGCCGTGACCTCGGGGGACGCAGAGGGTTTTTCCGCTTCTGTGACAATTTCTGGGGCCGCAGCCTCGGGGGCTTGCGCCTCCTGCTCCTGCGCGACCTCCGCCGGAGCCTCTTGTGGAGCGGCGGCCTCACGGCTCTGGGCGCCGAGATCCATCTCCATATCAGGCGCATTGATGGCGGCTGGCGCTATCCTTTGCGCCGGGCGTGGCTTCGGCGGTAGGCTGGTCTGCAATGGCGTTTGCGCGCTGTCATCCAAAAGAGGCGTCTGTAGCTCCACAGGCGGCAAAATCACCACGTCTTGCACAGGCACAACAGGTTCTGGCCGTCGCGAAGGCAGAGCATCGCCTGATGAAATTTGGCTCAAGCTTTGCGCCAATTGCGCGGGGGCGGCATCCACTTCTGGCGCGCTTGGCCCTTCGGCGGCCTCCTCGACCGGGATAGCCTCAGCGCTTGGAACCTCTGCGGAAATCTCCGGGCTGATGTTATTAATCATAACGTCAAACACCTCTGATGAGACAACAGACACATCTGCAACCGACATCTCAGAGGGCTTACGGGAAAAATCCCCGTTAAGCACCAGCCAGCCCACAAACCCGAGATGGAGGGCGAAGGAAATATAGCTGCCCGGCGACATAGGACCCTATCCGCCAGAGCCGTCAAATGTTGGACCACCCAAATCTGTGACCAAGCCGATATTGCCGAAGCCCGCAGCGTTCATCGCCCCCATGACCTGCATCACCCGCGCATAGGGAATGGCGCCATCGGCCCGCAAGAAGACCTTATCATCTGCGCGTTCCTGGGCGATGCCGCGCAGACGGGTCAAGAATTCCGTCTCTGGCGTTTCGGTCGTCTGAATCACAATGGCGCCCTCGGCGGTGAGCGTGACGGTCAAAGGCTCCTCCGTTTCACTTGGCAAAGCGCCGGCGGCAGTTTTGGGCAAATCAACATCCACCCCGACTGTCAGCAAAGGCGCGGCCACCATGAATACGATCAGCAAAACCAACATCACATCCACAAAGGGTGTGACGTTAATTTCAGCCACAGGCCGGCTGCGCCGGCGCCGGCGCCGGCCTCCAGAGCGCTCCTCCGCCATGTCCAGCTTCATAGCCAAACCTCAGCCCCCCAATTGGCGCGATAGGATGGTTGAAAACTCATCGGCAAAGGCCTCATAACCGGCAATTACGCGGTCACAGCCAACGCTAAGATGGTTGTAAAACACCACCGCCGGGATCGCGGCCAAAAGCCCAAGTCCCGTGGCCAAAAGCGCCTCCGCAATCCCCGGCGCCACCACCGCCAAATTGGTATTTTGCTGTGCTGCAATCTCAATAAAGGCATTCATGATGCCCCAGACCGTCCCAAACAATCCAATGAAGGGCGCAACCGACCCGATAGAGGCCAAAATTGCCAAACCACTTTGCAAATCATTTGATTGCTTAGCCAAGGCCACATCCATGGAGCGTTCAATCCGCGATTGTGCCCCGGCAATCAACACCCCATCGCTGCGATGCGAGCGCCGCCATTCGGTCATACCGGCCGTAAAGATCAGCTCGCTGCCCCCTTTTGGCGCGGCACCAATTTTGTCAAAAAGCCCATCCAGCGGTTCACCAGACCAAAAGGCCTTGTCAAACTTCGCCGAGCGCCGACGCGCCAGGTTCAAAGCAATGCGCTTGTTAATCGCGATGGTCCAAGACCAAATTGACAGGCCAATCAGCAACACAATCACCGCCTGTACTGGCAGTGTCGCGCGTGAAAATAGGGCCCAAATCGAAAAATCGATTGCTGCTTCCATGTGAATGCCTCTGTTTGTGGCTCTTTGACCGAGTTTTGCGCGAGTGTAGCGAAAAACCTTACAAAAAGCCAAGCATTCGAAGCAATAGTTTTTAAGCGTTGGAATTTCGGCGAAGTTCTGCCGGAAGACGGGTTGGCTTGCCCGTCTCAGTCAGGGCCACAATCGTCACTTCGGCGCTAAAAAGCACCTGCCCTCTGCGCTGCACCTCCTGGTGCAAGATCCACCGTGCCGGAGTGGATGACCTTCGCTGGCTCACCACCTCGAGCTGATCTCCCAGCCTTGCAGGGGCCAAATACTCTGCTTGAATGGAGCGCACGGCGAAGACCATTCCGGAGGCCTGAAGCGCCAATTGATCCACGCCCAATTGCGCCACCCAGGTCGAGCGCGCCCGTTCGATGAACTTTAAATAGTTGGCATAATAGACAATGCCGCCCATATCCGTGTCTTCGTAATAGACAGTTAATTCGAATCTATGACTCATAAAGCCCCCTCAATCCGCGCAGCCAATCGCAGCGCATGGCTGGCGTCATCGGCCCGCACAGGCATCACCGGATCATAGCCCGCGCGCAGCAAAGCGGCCACCTCAGGCCGCATCACCGTGGTGCCATTGTCCAGAACGGCCAGTGGCGAGCGGCTTTGAAACGCCTCTTGCGACCAAAGAAACATCGCCTGCACCGCCTGCGACAGAGCCAGGCTATCGGCCCCCAATTGTTGCAGGGCCTCATCGACACGCAGAAAGACAAAACAGGCCTGAATGGCGCCCTGCTCATCAAAGCGAAAGGCGCGATATTGATTGGCCTGCGCGGCAACGAGCCGATTCACAACACTGTCCAGTTGCGGGATCATCTGATCGAGATCAGGCACAGCGCGCAATTCTTCCCAATCGGAAAAGAAGAACATCATCAGATTGCTGCCCAACTCCGGATCCAATTCATCGGTAGAATGTCCAGAGGCGATACAAACGGCCTCAATTGCCGATTTCATGATGACCAAAGTCTCGTCCTGCACACCAAAAACCACAGGGCAAATCGGGCGGCCCCATCGGGCGAAGACATAGCTGCCATCGGTTCGGGTGAACATGCGTTCAATCTCGCTTGCCGTTAACACTGGCCAATCCTTCTATTACCGCAAAATGCGCGCCCCTCGTAGCGCTCTATCAAGCGTTTGGCTAGGGGCCGCCAAGCGCGGCGCGGCTATTCAAACAGCTGCGCCTGCGCGGCCGGCTGCGGCGGCGCCATACCCAGATGCGTCCAAGCTTTTTGAGCCAGCATACGGCCGCGGGGCGTCCGCTGTATCAAGCCTTTTTGCAACAGATATGGCTCAATCACCTCTTCCAAAGCATCACGGCTCTCTGACAGGGCGGCAGATAGGGTCTCAATGCCCACCGGGCCACCAATGTAATTCTCCGCAATCAAGCGCAAATAGCGCCGATCTGCGCCATCCAACCCCAGATGATCCACGCCCAGGCGCGTCAGCGCATGATCGGCGATGGCTTGCGTGATACGCCCATCGCCTTCCACAACTGCGAAATCCAGAACCCGGCGCAGCAAGCGCCCAGCGATGCGCGGCGTGCCCCGCGCGCGTTTCGCAATTTCCCGCGCGCCTGCATCATCCGCCGGTACGCCCAGCAGTTTGGCATTGCGCGTGACAATCTGGTGCAGCTCTCCATCGGTGTAAAATTCCAATCGCGTCGGAATGCCAAAGCGGTCACGCAAGGGGGTCGTGAGCAGACCCAAACGAGTTGTGGCCCCGACGAGCGTGAAAGGCTGCAACTCAATGCGCACCGTGCGCGCCGCAGGCCCCTCGCCAATGACAAGGTCCAGTTCAAAATCCTCCAATGCCGGATAAAGAATCTCTTCCACCACAGGATTGAGGCGATGAATTTCATCAATAAACAAGACATCGCGCGCTTCGAGGTTCGTCAAGATCGCGGCCAAATCCCCAGCTTTGGCCAGAACAGGCCCGCTGGTCATGCGGAAATTCACACCCAATTCACGCGCCATGATTTGCGCCAAAGTGGTTTTGCCAAGGCCGGGCGGGCCATGAAAAAGCGCATGGTCCATGGCCTCCCCACGCTGCCTTGCCGATTGAATAAAAACACTCAAATTGGCGCGCGCCGCCTCTTGTCCGATAAACTCATTAAGACCCTTGGGCCGTAACGCCTTGTCGCCATCCTCCGCCAGCCGTTCCGGCCGCAGGGTTGGATCCGGCTCGGCTGAGCTATTGTCCCACTCCGCGCTCATGTCTTAGGCGCCATTTTTTTGAGTGCAGCACGGATCAAGCTTGCGGAATCCGCCCCTGACATTTCACCGCTCAACTGCGCCACCACCGCCGCCGCCTCTCCTGGTGCATACCCCAGATTGCTCAAAGCCGACAGGGCATCGGCCTGCGCTGAGGGGGGCGCGGCTGGCGCGGGCTTTGTGGGAACGGCGGGACTTGCGCTCTCGATCACAGCGGCCTCCTGCACATCATCCGGGTGGATCTGCACCGCCCCATCCATCATAGCCATGACAGTCGGCGCTTTGTCTTTGAGCTCGATCACCACCCGTTGCGCGGTTTTCGGTCCGACACCCTTTGCCGCCTTCAAAGCTGTCCAGTCTCCCATCGCGATGGATCGGCTCACCCCATCAGGCCCCAAGGCCCCGAGAATCGCCAATGAGGCCTTCGCCCCAATCCCTTGCACCGACATCAGCAATCGGTGCCATTCCTTCTCAACCAGGGAGGTAAAGCCAAACAATTGCATGAGATCTTCGCGCACCAACAAATCCGTGTAGAGCGCAACAGCCTCGCCTGCCGGCGGCAAAACCGCCAGCGTACGGTCGGAACAATAGACCATATACCCCACCCCGCGCACGTCTAACATCACATGATCGCTGGCTTTATAGTCCACCCGACCTGACAGTTTCCCAATCATCCACTCGCCCTTTGCAATGCGGCCTGAAAATGACTGCCCGCTTGGATATGATGCGCGTGACAAATGGCAATCGCAAGCGCATCTGTTGCATCAGGCCCGGCCAGTTTCACACCCGGTAGCTGCAAAGACACCATATGCTCGACCTGCCGCTTGTCCGCGTGCCCCACGCCCACCACCGCTTTTTTCACCGCATTAGGGGCATATTCTCCAACCTCGAGGCGAAACTTCGCTGGCACCAGCATGGCAATCCCACGCGCCTGGCCCAATTTCAACGTCCCCGCCCCATCACGGTTCACAAAAGTTTGCTCCACGGCCGCATGACTGGGGGCGTAGTTCTCAATCACCTCAGACAACCCCTCAAACAGCGCCAGCAAGCGACCGGCCAAGGGTCCAGGCTGCGTTTGGCACTGACCATTGGCCACATGCCGCAGTTTGCTGCCGTGCACATCCACAAGCCCCCAGCCTGTGGAGCGCAAACCCGGATCAATGCCCAGTACCCGCATGGAAATCCCCTCGTATGGTCGTCTTACAGGTTAAGTAGCACGAAACGCGAACATCTGAAAAGCAGTCATTTCGGTTGCGGCGCAATTTTCATGTCAAATGAACGCGCCTCATCGTAAAGCTTCCAGAAAAAACAAACCTCTATGCCCCAGGTCAGTCATGCAAGAATTGCATATCGGTTATGTTGTTTTTCCCAGTAGCCAAGACCCTACAGCGCGCCTAAATGCCCAGCATAAAGACAAATACTCATGACATCATTTTCGGAAAGGACATCCCAAATGGCATATCTCGAAACATCCCGCAGCGCGGCAATTTCCACATCTCGCACAGTCATCGCCAATTTTGCCGCGACAGTCTTCACAGCCTTTGTACGCTGGAACGATGCGCGCGTCACCCGCAACGCCTTGTCGCAACTGTCATTGCGTGAACTCAACGATATTGGTTTGGTTCCCGGTGATATCGAGCGCATCGCACGCCGCTAAGGCACGCCCCGCCATCGGGAAATCTAGCCAGCTTTGAAGACGTCGCGCTGATCTCAGTGCGGCGTTTTTGTTTGGGCCTGCCGGTTACGACAACCGGCGCAGGGTCAAAGCGCTCCACTCACCAAGATCTTCGCGCGTCTCCAAGGCCAAGCCCTGCCCCTGATAGACCTCAACAATCTCATCGGCTTGCTCAACCAAAAGCCCCGAGAGAATGGCCCGCCCACCAGGCGCCAAATGCGCCGCAATATCAGGCGCCAGCTCAATCAGCGGACCTTTCAGGATATTGGCAAAAATGAGATCAAATGGCGCGCCCGCCCGCAAGACTGGCGAGTCGAACCCAATGGATTCGACGCAAGCCACCCGGCCCACCAACCCATTGGCCTTCACATTGGCAAGAGCCACCTCGACGGCCACAGGATCAATATCACTGGCCAGAACATGCGCCGCCCCCATGCGGGCGGCAGACATCGCCAAAACGGCTGTGCCGCAACCAAGATCCAAAACATTATCGAACCGCTGCCCATCGTCCAACAGCCGGTCATAGGCGCGCAAACACCCAAGCGTTGTTCCGTGATGCCCGGTGCCAAAAGCCATGGCCGCTTCGATCAACAGGCCAATGCGTCCCTCAGGCAAAAGCGCAGCATCATGGCTGCCATAAACGAAAAACCGTCCCGCCTCGACGGGCGGCAATTCGCGGCGCACCTTGGCGACCCAATCTTGATCCGGCACTTCGGATACGACAAAGGGCCCAGCCCCAAAAGCGGCCGAAAGCAAAGCCAGATCAATATCATCCGGCGCGTCCAGGAAATATCCCCCCACTTCCCAAATGCCCTTGCCGTCTTCAACTTCAAACACCCCAACCCCAGTTGGCGCCGGCTCCAGCGCTTCCAGCGCCTCCCCCAGCGCTTCCGCTTGAGATTTACCGGGTAAAGTGGTCAGGGCGGTATAGGTTAGCATGGGTCAGCTCCAATGATTTGGTGAGCCCATATCCTGTCTGGCCGGTCATCGCAATTGCTGGCCACCCGCGCCGTTTGCGAAGGGCACGCCCGCCGCAAACTCAAAGGCAAGGCCGCGGCACGCGGCTCCACTAGGTCACAGCCAATCCGATAGGACAGCTCACCCCAGTTCCCCCTATGCCGCAATACCCATTAGGATTTTTCGCCAGATATTGCTGATGATAATCTTCGGCATAGTAAAACTGGGGAGCTGGCAAAATTTCACTTGTAATTGCGCCAAATCCAGCCGCCGCAAGCTGCTCTGCAAAGACCGTGAGGCTCGCCGCAGCAGCCTGTGCCTGCCCCGCACCATAGGTATAGATGCCAGAGCGATATTGCGTGCCGCGATCATTGCCCTGGCGCATGCCTTGAGTCGGATCATGACCCTCCCAAAAGACCTTTAGCAAGGCCTCATAAGTCACAACCGCCGGGTCAAATATCACCCGCACCACCTCATTATGCCCAGTTTTGCCGGTGCAGACCTCTTCATAAGTCGGATTGGGCGTATAGCCAGCCGCATAGCCCACCATGGTCACCCAGACCCCCTCAATCCCCCAAAACATCCGCTCCACACCCCAAAAGCATCCCATGCCGAACATCGCCTCCTGCAGCCCCGCATCCAGCGGTCCTTGTAAGGGACGGCCGGTCATAAAATGCGTGGGGGCGGTGGCAATTGGGGTGTCACGCCCCGGCAAGGCTTGGTCCCTTTGAACCATCTGTGACTTTTCTTGCGACATAAAAAACATCTCTGGCTCCCCTTAAGCTTTCTCTAAGATATAATGGTGATCGGGCAGATATCCAGCACAGAGGCCGCACTGCGCCAAAACACGCCCGTTAACGGCTCAAAATCGTCTCATAGCCCGGTTCAGGACGCCTTGGAATTAACAAAGCCAGCCCCAGCGACGTCAGCGCCATGCCCGCGGCCAGTATAAACACCAAACTGGGTGAAAACAGCCACAGAAGTCCCAGAAACACCGGCAATCCGACTGCCGCGATATGGTTGATGGTAAAGGCCACTGCGGCCGTGGGGGCGATATCGGCCGGATCTGCAATCTTTTGGAAATAGGTTTTCAGGGCAAAGGCCAGTGAGAAAAACAGGTGATCTATGACAAATAACGCCCCCGCCAGCATCACACCCCAACCAAACATGTAAATGCCACCATAGGCCAAAAACACCAGGGCCAGACCTGCGTATTCAAAAATCAATGTATTGCGTTCCCCATAGCGCGCCACAACGCGGCCAAACACCGGGCCAATAAACATATTCATCACGAGGTTGATTAAATACAGAGAGGTCAATTCATGCACGTCAAAGCCGAAACGCTCCACCATCATAAAGCCCGCAAACACCATGAAGATCTGCCGCCGGGCACCGGCCATGAATTGCAGCGCATAATACAGCCAATAGCGTTTGCGCAGAACCATGGTTTTATGCTGCGGCGTGGGCGATTGGAATTGCGGGTAAAGCACCATGCAGGCCAAGGCGATGGCCGCGGTTATGCCTCCCGAAATCATATAGGCCGTATTAAAGCTCAACGCGAGCCATTCCCAGGTGACGAGAATGACGCCAAAAGCCACCAGCGAGGCCGCAGACCCCATCGCCAATAGCCAGCCCAGAACCTGCGGCGCCTGCGCTTTGGAAATCCATTGTAATTGCAGCGATTGGTTGACCGTTTCATAATAATGAAAGCCAATAGAGGAGAGCAGTGTCAGCGTTAAAATCCCGCCCATTTGCGGAAACCAAGCGGTCACCGCCGTGGCCACCCCCAAGAGCACCAAGGACAAAAGACCCAAGACCTGCTCGCGCAAAAAAATGATGATGGCAATCACCCCGACCGCCAGAAATCCAGGAATTTCCCGCACCGAATGCAACAGCCCAATGTCCGCCCCATCAAAATTGGCCACTTCAATCACAAAATTGTTGAGCAAAGCACTCCAAGTGGCAAAGGCGATGGGCATAGCTGCGGCCATGACAAAAAGCAAAAATATCGGTCGGCGCCAAACTGGCGCGGATTGCGCTTCTTGCAAGGTTACGATCTGCATTGACCTACTCCCAAACACCGCCCCGCGATCTGCGGATTGCGATCCTCTTGCATCACCCCCAGCGGCAAACGGAAGCCACCGGGCTGATCTTTACCTCCACCTCACATATTGGTAATGTAAACTGACCAATTTGCAGCAAAGGCTAGGCTATGCCCGTAATCACAACCATTCAAGACCTGAAAGAGATTTATCAGCGCCGCGTGCCGCGAATGTTTTACGACTACTGCGAAAGCGGTAGCTGGACCGAGCAGACCTTTGGCGACAATATTTCTGATTTTGCCAAACTGCGCCTACGCCAACGCGTCGCGGTTGATATGACCAACCGCAGCACCGCATCCAAAATGATTGGTCAAGACGTCTCCATGCCCGTGGCCTTGGCCCCGGTGGGGATGACCGGCATGCAATGCGCCGATGGCGAAATCAAAGCCGCCCGGGCTGCAGCGGCTTTCGGTGTTCCCTATACGCTGTCAACCATGTCGATATGTTCCATCGAAGATGTCGCCGCGGCCACAGACGCCCCCTTTTGGTTTCAGCTCTACACTTTGACCGATGAGGACTACTCAGATCGTTTGATCCAACGGGTGAAAGACGCCAATTGCTCTGCACTCGTGATCACTTTGGACCTACAGATCCTAGGACAGCGCCATAAGGATCTGAAAAACGGGCTCTCCGCCCCGCCAAAACTGACCGCCAAGACCATCGCCAATTTGGCCACAAAATGGAGCTGGGGCCTTGAGATGCTGGGCACAAAGCGCCGGGGCTTCGGAAATATCGTGGGGCATGTCAGCGGCATCTCTGACACCACCTCCCTCAGCGCCTGGACCGCCGAGCAATTTGACCAAGCGCTCGATTGGAAAAAAGTCGAGGTCTTAATGAAGAAATGGGGCGGTAAGGTGATTTTGAAGGGCATCTTGGATCCCGAAGACGCAAAAATGGCGGCGAAACTCGGGGTTGATGCGATCATCGTATCCAACCACGGCGGGCGGCAGCTTGATGGCGCGCTCTCCTCAATCCGCATGTTGCCGAAAATCGTCGAGGCGGTGGATGGTAAATGTGAGGTTTGGATGGATGGCGGCATCCGCAGCGGGCAAGATATCCTCAAAGCCAAAGCTCTTGGCGCGACCGGAACAATGATTGGCCGGTCCTATATCTACGGTCTTGGCGCGATGGGTCAGGCCGGTGTGACAAAAGCGCTGGAAGTGATGCACAAAGAATTGGACACCACAATGGCGCTCTGCGGACATCGCGACATCAACGATGTGACCCGAGATATTCTCTACATTCCAGAGGATTTTGAGGGGCGTTGGGCCTAGGTCAGCGCCATAGCCGGCCCTGATGGCTTGCGAAAATGCATCAAAAGAGATGGAGCGCAGAGAAGCACGCCCCATCTCAGGTTTTAGGATTACTCGGCAGCCGTGCTCGAGCCCTCTGCGCCCTTGCTGCGTGCGCTGTCACGATAGAGCGCTTTTGACAGCGAAAGCATCATCAGCCCCATCACCATCGTGAATGGCAGCGCCCCGATAATCATGGCGCTTTTCAAAGCTTCCATCGGATCGGCGCCCGGATTGCTCTTGCCCGCCACCAACAATGTGCCGATCACGGCGGTTAAGATCAGACCCCAGACGATTTTATGCTTATTGCCGATGTCTTGATCACCACCCGACATGATGGTGTTCATCACCAAGATGCCTGAGTCTGCCGAAGTCACCAAGAAGGTCATGATCAAAACGACACACATCACGGTCAAAGCAGACAACATGCCACCGTCAATCATTTGCCCAAGCGTGACGAAAAGTTTGTTGGTGTTTGATGCGCCAATAATCGCACCATTGGCGCCGCCGGTCAGCTCCATGTCAATGGCCGTGGCTCCGAGGATGGTCATCCAAGCAAAACACACCATCGCAGGCGCACATACGCAGCCCAAGATAAACTCTCGCACCGTGCGTCCGCGCTAAATCCGCGCCAAGAACAAACCCACAAAAGGCGAGAAGGCAATCCACCACGCCCAATAGAAGGTGGTCCAGCCTGCCTGCCAGCCAAATTGACGCCCCTGCTCACCGGCCGCATAGACCGCACTCAAGGTCGCCTCATCTAAAGCGGCGGCGGCGCCCTCTAATCCTGATTTAAAGCCATCATAGCTGCCCCAGGCATTGGTGGCACCGCCGATCAACTCTCCGGCCAAAGGTTTGGCCGTCTCCAGAAGTGCCATGCCAAAGGCATCTGAAGATTGCGGGCCATAGGCTCCAAAGCTGAGCGATACAAAGTGCAAGATATAATCGACAAAGGCCGTTGCGTAGGTCGTCATTGCAAAAACGAATGAACCAAATAGCACAAAGGTGAACAACAAAATCAGCGATAATACCAAATTGAGGTTGGACAGGTATTTCACCCCGCGGCCCACCCCGGACACGGCTGAGATAATCGACAGACCCATGATGCAGAGCAGCCCCGCAATCAAGCCCACAGTGCCTGGCTTTGGCACATCGCCGGTCATATCCATCAACCAATTGGCGCCGGTAATCGCATAGACCCCATCGATAAACTGGCTCACACCAAAGCCGATGGTGACCGATACGCCCAAAATCGTAGCCACAACGCCCAACACATCCACCAGATGCCCAATAAACCCGTTCACATAGCGGCCCAATAGTGGGGTCAGCGCGGAACGGATGGTCAGGGGCATATCGCGGGTATAGGCGTAATAGGCCAGGCTCAGGCCGGTGACGACATAGATCGCCCAAGCGTGAAACCCATAGTGCAAAAACGTATAGCGATAGGCCGAGGTCAAAGCCTCTTGGCTGTTTGGTGCCACCGCCCCGCTGACTGTCTCAGGGTGGAGCCCCAAAGACCCAAAGGCTCAGCCGTGGCAAAGACCATCAGCCCCACACCTAAGCCTGCGCCAAACATCATGGAAAACCATGGAAAATTTGAAAACTCCGGCGCCTCATCCGCCCGGCCCATCTTACGCTTGCCAGTTTGCGGCAAAATAGCGACCACAGCCAGAAAAAAGGCAAAAAGCCCCACAATGATGATATAAAATGCGTTGAAGCCTTCCAACAGCGACCAATTCAGGCTGCTTAAATTGCTATTGGCATTGGCCGGCCAAACCAAGGCCCAGATCACAAGCGCAACCATAATGCCCTTGCTCAACAGCGCGATTTCAACGCTGTGGCCTTCATAAAAACCGGAAGCGGCCCGTCGGACCTCAACCGCTGTAAATGGGGGTTTTATTGACATATCTGTCCTCCTTTTCATTCAATGTGGCGATGCTGCGCAATCAAAACGCTTCAAAATGCGAGCATATAGCTCCGCTGATCGCCTTATTATTATTCAAATATTGTAGACTTTTGTGTCCGTGCCTCTCCTGTTTAGACATTGCAAAATACATATCGCACCAGATGTCTCGCAGGCGTATGGCCAAATATTTGGAGTGATGTCATGGCTTTGGTCCGTTGAAATGTCTGAGTGGAAAATAAACATGTACAAAGAACACCGCTTAATACGGCAAAGCCTGCCAGAGCGTTATTTTTTTCGCAAGCTTTTGTTTGTCATAGTTTACGTGCGCCGCAGCAGCAAAGTCAGCGGAATGGCTGTAAGACTGAGGCCAGCAGCGACGAGGAACGCGATGCGCAACCCATAAAATTCAGACACGAGCCCCATTAGCGATGGCGCCAGAAAGAATCCAGCAAACCCCAGAACAGCCACCCGCGAAATCGCCTCCGTGCGCAGATGATCCGGCACCTTTTGCCCAACCAATGCCAAGCCCAAAGGACCAATCACCGAGATGCCGAGGCCTAAAATACCAAATCCGATATAGGCCCAAAGCGGCGCTGAGGCCAAAGCCGCCAAAACCCCACCAGCAGCGGCCACGAATGTGGCCAATATGATGACTTTTGTCTCAGAAAAAATTTGCGACACGGCTTGGCCTGAAAACCGCCCCAGCGCCATGGTCAACCCCAACATCGCCGGCCCCATCGCCCCTTCGGCCGCACGGCCCTGCAGGCTGCGCTCAATGTGCAAAGCCGACCAAGTCTCAACGGTGGCTTCGGTCATAAAGGCAACCAAAACAATCAGCCCACATAGAATAATGGGCTTCAACGGATAGCGACCACCCGCGCTGGCGTCCTTTGCAACCTCCCACGGGGGCATGTAGAGAAAGACGGAGAGGATCAAAATAATCGCCGCCACAGCCGCGAAGGCCAGTCCTGGCGCGATCTGCGCCTCGCGGGCCACGCCGCTCACAATCGCAGCACATGCGTAACCCACGGAAAACATGCCGTGGTTTGCATTCATCAACGGCTGACGATGCAGCTGTTCCAACTCGCTCACCCGCGCATTCATCAACACATCGGTCAGGCCCGAGGCCGCGCCAACAATCACCATTGCCACGCCAAAGCTCACCGCATCAGTGGCCAAGCCCGGCAAAAGAAAGCTCAAAGCAAATACAACGCTGGCAATCTGCAAGCCGCGTGCACCCAACAAACGGTCCAGCCGCGGCGCCAACATCATCGAGCTGACCAGCCCAAGCGCATTGCACAGCAGCAACAGCCCAAAAGTGGCGTCGCTAACATCCAAACCTGCTTTGATCTGTGGCACATAGGCCGCAAAACAGCCCCAAAACAGGCCTACGATCACAAATGCAATCGCTGGACGGCGGGACAAATACAGGGCGTGAAAAACTTGCATGGCTTGCTTTTTCATAGCCGCAGGCCTCTTGCAAGAAACAAAGCAAACAAGGGCTTTTCATTTACCTCATATGGCCCTATACGGCGCACTTCAACGGGGCATACACCCTTGGAGGATGCCCCCCCATTTTAAGGAATAGACCCATGGCAGGACAGATCCCAGATCTAATCGCTTCGGTACGGACGGGGACAGGCAAGGGGGCCGCTCGTCAATCTCGCCGCGAAGGCAACGTACCAGGCATCGTTTTCGGTGGTGAGGCAGACCCGCTTCCCATCAATATCCCGTTCAACAAACTGTTTTCCCTATTGAAAGCAGGACGGTTTAAGTCAACTTTGTTCAACCTCAAAGTTGAAGGTCATGACGACGTACGCGTCATCTGCCGCGATGTGCAACGCCACACCGTGAAAGATTTGCCAACGCATGTCGACTTCATGCGCCTGCGCCGGACATCAAAAATCAACCTATTTATCCCGGTTGAGTTCTTGAACGAAGACACATGCCCAGGCCTGAAAAAAGGTGGCGTGCTGAGCTTGGTGCGCCCTGAGGTTGAACTGGTGGTGACCGCAGGGGATATCCCTGAGAAGATCACAGTCGATCTGGCCGGTCTCGAAGTGGGTGATGTGATTACAATCTCCGCAGTCGAACTGCCCAAAGGCTCCAAAACAACCATCGACCGTGACTTTGTGATCGCCAATATCGCAGCGCCATCGGGTCTGCGCTCAGCCGACAATGAAGCTGAGGACGATGCTGAAGAGGTTGAAGTCGAAGCCGAGGCATAAACCTCGACCTTCGGGCCAATGTAAGACAAATGAAACCCCACCAGAGATGGTGGGGTTTTTGCATTTACCGCCCCAAATGCCCGCAAATCTCTTTCAACCCACCGGTCCGCACGTTAAACTCATCCCATGAAACTTTTCGTAGGCCTTGGAAATCCTGGTGCAAAATATGCGCATAATCGGCATAATATCGGCTTTATGGCCTTAGATAGAATCGCCGAAGATCATCAATTCACCCCCTGGCGCTCTAAGTTTCAGGGGCAAATTTGTGACGGCACATTGGCTGGACACAAGGTGCTGCTGCTCAAACCCACAACCTTCATGAACCTCTCCGGCCAATCGGTGGGTGAGGCTGTACGGTTTCACAAGGTCCCTCTAGATCAAGTCACCGTTTTTCACGACGAATTGGATCTCGCCCCTGGGAAATTGCGGCTCAAACAGGGCGGCGGTCATGCGGGGCACAATGGGCTGCGCTCCATCCACGCACATTTAGGAGCAGACTACGGCCGCGTGCGGCTCGGGATTGGCCATCCGGGCCATAAAGATGCCGTAGCCGGTTTTGTGCTCCGAGACTTTGCCAAGGCAGATCAAAATTGGCTGGCAGCCCTATTGACCGGACTAGGCAATGGCGCGGTGCATTTGGCCGCAGGGGATGGGGCAAAATTCATGAATGCTGTGGCCTTGCAAACCGCCCCGCCGCGCTCTTCAAAAACCACCAAAACCGCAGCGCAAAAGCCCGTGCAGACCGCAGCGGCGCCTGACAAAGGCGCGCCTGCGCCCTCTCCTTTACAAAGGCTCCTCGAGAAATTTAAATGAAACGCCATTTCGAACGTCAAGCGACCTATTGTTCAGCCTTTGGCGCAGATCTCACAGCCCGACTGTTGCGTCAGCTGCCCGATTGCATTTGCCCCAGCAGCGCCCTCGGTCAGCGCATCACAAGTTGGCCCGGTGATCCAGCACCAGAGGCAGACAACCTTCCTCTGAGGCTGGCCGGAGGCCTGCATGCCTTGCTATTATCGGCAAAAGCCCGTGACCTGGACCCCATCTATCGCAGCGGCGCAATGGCCGATGCGGAGCTGCCAGCGGTCCTGCGGTCCGTGCTTCAGCGTCACGACGCTGAACTGACAGCTTTCATTGCAAATGCACCACAAACCAATGAAGTGCGACGGGCTGCCGGGCTCGTAGCCGCGGCCCATTGGCTCAAAGCCTATACCGGATGTGATCTCATAGCCTCTGAACTGGGCGCCAGCGCCGGTCTCAATCTCGTATTTGATCGATTCCACCTGGCTGTAGGACAGGGCTATGGGCCACCCGATAGCCCAGTACAGCTCACGCCAAAATGGCAAGGGTCGCTGCCGCCAGCGGCCCCCTATCTCCTGCGCGATGCTCAGGGCTGTGATCTCGCCCCTCTGGATCTGCGACAGAAGCAAGACCTTCTGCGACTGCACGCCTATATATGGGCCGATCAACCCGAAAGGCGCGCCCGCACCGATGCGGCCATCTCTCTCAATCCACCGCTGCCGAAAAAATCCAGCGCCATTGAGTTTTTGCGCCAACGCCTCGCCGCCCCTTGGTCCAGCTGCCATTTGATCTATTCAACAGTCGCTTGGCAGTATTTCTCAAAAGAAGAAAAGAGGCAAATTACAGAGTTGATAACAACACGCGGCGCAGAGTCACAGGCACCCCTCGCGTGGCTACGGATCGAGGCAGACGGGAAATCGCCCGGCGCCGGCATGCGGTTGGACTTGTGGCCTGAGCAAAAGCAGATAGAGTTGGGGCGAATGGATTTTCATGGCCGTTGGATCACTTGGACGGCCCCAAAGCCGAGGGCATAACATGCAAAAAGACATCGAAATCAATGTCGTTGGCCTGCCTCTCGCGCCTTGCTCTCAGGCGCCTTTGACGGGTTTTTTCCGCGATGGCTCCTGCAATACCTGCGCCCAAGATACCGGCAGTCACACAGTCTGTGCGGTGATGACCACTGAATTTCTCGCGTTTTCAAAATACCTCGGCAATGACCTCAGCACCCCGCGGCCAGAGTTTGGCTTTGCGGGGCTCAAGGCCGGGGATCGCTGGTGTCTGTGCGCCGGACGGTTTTTGCAGGCCCACGAAGAGGGCTGCGCGCCTCAGGTGCAACTCACATCGACCCATCAAAAGGCTTTGGACATTGTTCCGATTGAAATTCTGCGGCTCTATGCAACGCCCTGATCGAGGCCGTAAAGAGACCCGGGGCTAGGCCCCCGTGTTCATCTCAATTCCCAAAGCGGCTGCCACGGTGAAGATATCCTTGTCACCACGTCCGCACATATTCATGCAAATCAAGTGATCGGCGGGCAATTCAGGCGCGATTTTCATCACATGGGCCAAAGCATGGCTCGGCTCTAGAGCCGGAATAATGCCTTCAAGTTCACAGCACAGCTGAAAGGCTTCCAGCGCTTCCACATCGGTGATCGAGACGTATTGCGCCCGGCCAATGTCGTGCAGCCACGCATGTTCCGGGCCAATACCAGGGTAATCGAGCCCGGCGGAAATTGAGAAGCCTTCGAGAATTTGCCCATCATCGTCCTGCAGTAGGTACGTGCGATTGCCATGCAGCACACCCGGACGCCCACCGGTGAGAGAGGCGCAATGCTCCATCTTGGCATTCACGCCTTTGCCCCCGGCCTCGACACCGATAATTCCCACGTCTTTGTCATCGAGGAAGGGAAAGAATAGACCCATAGCATTCGAGCCGCCGCCTATGGCCGCGATCAATGTATCGGGCAGACGCCCTTCCTTTTCCAGCATCTGCGCGCGCGCTTCCTTGCCGATGATGGCTTGAAAGTCCCGTACCATCGCCGGATAAGGATGCGGGCCCGCGACTGTGCCGATGCAGTAGAATGTATCCTCCACATTGGTCACCCAATCGCGCAATGCGTCATTCATTGCGTCTTTTAATGTCCCACGACCAGAGGTGACTGGCACAACCTCTGCACCCAGAAGCTTCATGCGAAACACATTCGGCGCTTGGCGCTCGACATCATGCGCGCCCATGTAAACCACGCATTTCAAACCAAATTTCGCACAGACCGTTGCGGTGGCCACACCATGTTGACCGGCGCCGGTTTCGGCAATGATCCGGTTTTTCCCCATGCGGCGGGCCAAGATGATTTGGCCCAAGACATTGTTAATTTTATGCGCGCCTGTGTGGTTGAGCTCGTCACGCTTTAGATAGACTTTCGCGCCGCCCAAATGCTCGGTCAAACGCTCGGCATAATACAATGGGCTCGGACGTCCGACGTAATTGGTCCAAAGATCATTCATCTCTGCCCAAAAGCTGTCATCGGTCTTGGCATATTCATATTGCGCTTCAAGATCCAAGATCAGCGGCATCAGGGTTTCTGAGACAAACCGCCCGCCAAAATCGCCAAAACGACCCTGTTCATCCGGTCCTGTGGTAAAGCTGTTGAGCAGATCTTCGGCCATTGTTTTCTCCCTTGCGCGTCTGCGCATAGAGGTAGCGCCCTGCCCCTCCAAGGTAAAGACCCGGTCGTAATTTTCCGGTGCTTTACCTGTTGGCTTCAGTGACAAATTTTGCCATCAACGCGGCGCTCTTCTGGCCGGGCGCCGTTTCAATGCCGGAACTGACATCAACCTGCTGCGCGCCGGAGCAGCGTACCGCCTCGGCCACATTGTCAGGCGTAAGACCACCGGCCAGCATCCATGGCACGGACCAGCTTTCGCCCTCAAGCAGGCGCCAGTCGAAAGATAGACCATTGCCCCCCGGCAAGGTCTCACCCTCGGCCGGTTTGGCATCCAAAAGCAATTGATCGGCCACCCCCGAATAGAGCTGCGCACGGGCAACATCGGCGCGCGATGCTATTCCCAAGGCCTTCATCACCGGCAAACCATAGCGCGCTTTCACCGCCGCCACGCGGTCCGGAGTTTCAGAGCCGTGAAGTTGCAGCATGTCGAGCGGAACAGAGGCGGTGATGCGATCAAGCGCCGCATCATCGGCATTCACCACCAAGGCGACTTTGGCCAGGCCTATGGGCGCATGCAAAGCCATGCTACGCGCCGTCTCAATTGAAATATTACGAGGCGATTTATCGAAAAAAACCAAACCGACATAGGCCGCCCCTGCGGTTGCAGCGGCATCTATATCGCCCTGTGTGGTCAAGCCGCAAACCTTGACGCGCACCTTCATGACACCTCGTCCAAAAGCGCCAGGATTTCATCTTTATCTGTATCGGTAGACGTCGCTTTCAATTTGCTCACCTCACGCTCTAAGCGCACGACCTGCATATGTTCGTTTCGTGCGGCGCTGCGGTGTTTCATCTCCCGCAGCCACTCCCAAACGAAGCCAATCAAGAGGCCCAAGGTCACGCCAAGGAAAATCACCACGAAGAGCGGGACTTGCATTTGCACGTTTAAACCGACCAGCGCGCCAAGCGCTTCTGGCAAGAGCGACAGGGTCACAGCCCCGCGGTTGGCCAGGGCCACGACAATCAAGCTGATCGCAATAAAGCCCAAAACCATGTACCGCAGATAGCGCATTTTACTTCCCGTTTAGACGGTCTCTCAAAAGCTTGCCTGTTTTGAAGAAAGGAACATGCTTTTCTTCAACAGCAACAGACTCGCCGGTCCGTGGGTTGCGGCCAATACGCGGATCGCGCTTTTTCACGGAAAAGGCCCCAAAGCCACGCAGCTCAACGCGATCGCCTTCTGCCATCGTGTTTATAATTTCTTCAAAAATAGTGCTCACGATTTTCTCAACATCACGCTGATGAAGATGTGGATTTTCATCCACCAATTTTTGAACCAATTCTGAACGAATCATAGTATCCCCCTCGAAACTGTAAAAGTCATGAGCCACCCAAGCCCTAGTGATAGGCTACAGGAAAACCAACCCGAATGTGAACCTATTGTTTTGTCCATAAGTGAAAAAAACTGAAAATTTAGCATTTCAGGTGTGAAATTATTAAAAATATCATCTTTTCGGTAATTTTGGATCTCTTTTTAATGCAAATCAAGACCTTGAGGCCAAAAAAAATCCCGCCGAAGCGGGATTTTTCAGATTTTTGTTCAATAACCGTTTCGGTTATTCGTCAGATTTAAGCGCGGCGCCCAAGATATCGCCCAAAGACGCACCTGAGTCGGATGACCCATATTGCTCAACGGCTTCTTTCTCTTCCGCAATCTCACGCGCTTTGATGGACAGGCCAAGACGACGTGTTTTCGCATCGATATTTGTGACGCGAACGTCCACTTTATCACCCATGCCAAAACGATCTGGACGCTGCTCAGCACGATCGCGTGACAGGTCAGACCGACGAATGAAGGACTTCATGCCCTCATATTCGACTTCAATGCCACCGTCTTCGATCGCTGTGACTTCAACAGTGATGATCGAGCCGCGTTTCACGCCGCCGACCGCATCTGCGAATTTGTCGCCACCCAGGGCTTTGACAGACAGGCTGATGCGCTCTTTTTCGACGTCCACTTCAGAGACAACGGCCTGAACCATGTCACCTTTGCGATAATCGCCAATCACATCTTCGCCGCGGCCTTCCCATGTCAGATCCGACAGGTGAACCATGCCATCGATGTCGCCTTCAAGACCGATGAACAACCCAAATTCAGTGATGTTTTTGACTTCACCTTCCACTTGGCTGCCTTCAGGATGCTGCTCTGCAAAGACTTCCCACGGGTTGCGCTGTGTTTGCTTCAGACCCAAGGACACGCGACGCTTCACGCCATCAATTTCCAGAACCATCACATCAACTTCTTGCGATGTTGATACAATTTTACCCGGATGTACGTTTTTCTTGGTCCAAGACATCTCAGACACGTGCACCAAACCTTCAACGCCCGCTTCCAGCTCCACAAACGCACCGTAATCGGTGATATTGGTCACGCGGCCTTTGTGCTGTGACTCCAGCGGGTATTTAACGCTAACGATATCCCATGGATCATCCATCAACTGTTTCATGCCCAGGCTGATGCGATGGGTTTCTTTGTTGATTTTGACAACTTGGACTTTCACAGTCTCACCAATTGTCAGGATTTCTGATGGGTGGTTGACGCGGCGCCAGGCCATATCGGTGACGTGCAACAGACCGTCAACACCGCCCAGATCCACAAAGGCACCGTATTCTGTGATATTTTTCACCACACCGTCGACACTGTCACCTTCGGCCAGTTTGCCGATCACTTCAGCGCGCTGTTCGGCACGTGACTCTTCCAAGATCGCACGGCGCGACACAACGATATTGCCCCGGCGACGGTCCATTTTCAAAATCTGGAACGGCTGTTTCAGACCCATCAATGGGCCCGCATCCCGCACAGGGCGCACGTCAACTTGGCTGCCTGGCAAGAAGGCCACAGCGCCACCAAGATCAACGGTGAAACCACCTTTGACACGGCCAAAGATTGCGCCATCAACGCGCTCTTCGTCTGCATAGGCTTTTTCAAGACGATCCCAGGCTTCCTCACGACGGGCCATTTCACGGCTGATGACAGCCTCGCCCTTGGCGTTTTCTGCGGCACGCAAGAAAACTTCGACCGTATCCCCTACAGAGATGACGGGAGCTTCGCCGGGATCTGCAAATTCTTTAATATCTACGCGGCCTTCCATTTTGTAGCCGACGTCGATGATGGCTTGTCCCGCTTCGATTGCGATGACTTTGCCTTTGACCACTGTGCCCTCTTCGGGTGTGTCAACCTCGAAGCTTTCTTGCAAAAGGGCTTCGAATTCTTCCATTGTTACGCTTGCCATGTGGCGTTAATTCCTTACGTTTATGTTTCTGGCCGTGCGGTTGTCTCCGCCGGTCTTGAGTTGCATTGGTCCTATTGAGCAAAGCGGATTGCGAACACCAAGAAGGGCCGGTGATAGCCGACCCTGCTGCGATACTCATAATCCACGACTGTTGCCGCCGTTTGGACAGGGCCGCGTATAGGGGCAAAATTCCAATCTTGCAAGGGCCGATCACCGATGCAATGCTCTCCAAAAGGAGCGCCCTATGCCACATGCCGACCTCAAGTATTCTCCAGATCTTTCATTCGACCCGCAAGCCATGTTCACGGCCATTGAACAGACCATTCTGGCCCATGATTCCGGTTCCGGCGATTGCAAATGCCGCAGCTATCCGGCCGAGGCCAGCAATCACACCCATCTGCTGATTGAGATCTCAATGCTGACCAAACCGCATCGAGATGAGGCGTTTACGCGTACCCTACGCGATGCAATCGCAGCCGCGGTCAAACACCACTTGACCCAAAGCTGCTATATCTCCCTAGCCATCACATATTCCGATGCCATGTACCTAACCGACCGGCACGACGTGGGGTAACGCGATGTCGTCTATTGGCGCGGACAGTTTGCGGGTGTGATAATTTGCACGTCGGCCGGGCCATCGGCCAAGACCGGTGGGCGCAGCTTGTGATAGGCGGTGATATGTTGGAACGCCTGGTCAAGATCTGCGCGAAGATCGTGATGCAGGACGAATGCCAACCGGCCCTGGCGCAGCAAACTGCGGTTCTCGCGGTCCAAATCATGGGCAATAAACAAATCCGGTTCGAGCTGCACCTGTGCCAGCGTGGATAAAATGGCCGCATTGGCCCCGCCCATCGAATAGACACCGAGCAGGCGATCCAATCCACGCACCGCTTGGCGGATCTGCGCCGCTGTTCCAAGCGCCAGCCCTGCCCCGCCGCTTGCCTCACGCAAAGTGACCTCAGGGCACAGGCGCGCCATTTCAGCCGCAAAGGCCCGTGCCCGCGCCTCTTCCCCCTGAAACTGCCGGCGCGATGTTGTGGTCAATACTGCGCCGCTGCGACCTTGCAGCCATTGGGCAAAGAGATAGGCCGCGGTGCGTCCCGCATTTGCATTGTTCAACCCGACATAGGCCAAACGCGCACAGTCCGGGCAATCGGTGAAGACTGTCACCACGGGGATTTTCAAATCGGTTAGCCGGTCAATCTCAGCGCGAATTGGCGCGACATTCTGTGCCTTGAGCACAATGCCCTGACTGCCCTGCTTGGCAATCTTGGACAGGGTCGCCACGGTTTTCGCCGGTCCGCTCTCCTCTGCAAAATGAAATCTTGGCCGAACGACCGCGGGCGCGAACTTCGGCAGAACTTGAGTTGCAGCCCGGCGCAGCTCATCGGAAAACCTCCGGGGTGCTTCGACCACGATATCTATGAACATCCGCCGCCCCCGCGCGGCCAATTGCCCCTCTTGCCCTGTCAACTCCACAATCGCCGCCTGCACACGCCGGGCAGTCTGCGCACTGACATGGGCGCGCCCATGCAAGGCGCGATCGACCGTGGCCAAACTCAGGCCTGATTGTAGCGCAATCTCTTTGAGGGGAAAAGGATGTTTCATTGAGGGGTTTTTGAGGTATTTTGAGGAGTTTCTCAAGCCATTTCCGGCTATGCTTCGTGCAACCTCAAACAGGAGCGCGTGATGCAAGCCTATCTTTCCCCAGATGACTGCAATTTGGAAGAGTTCACCCAGCAAGTGACCCGCAGCCTTACCCCGCAAGAGGTGCCGCAGGCTCATGACATTCAAAACAACATTCCGATCTATGATGTCACACAGTTGGATCTCACCGGAGACACCCGTGCCTTGAAAGCCGAATGGGCGCATGTGTTTCTCAAATCCTCTGGGGTGTTGCTGCTCAAAAATGCCTTTCACGACACCGGCTGCATTGACGCGGCCAGCGTGATTTATGAGCGCATCATCGCCGATGAGAAAGCTGCCCAAGGCGCGAAGGCCGATCACTTTGCAGCCTCCGGTGCCAATGATCGGATCTGGAATTCGGCGCAAAAACTTTGCCACTATGATCCCAAGGTCTTTGCGCAATATTTTGGGAATCTGGCGATTGATGCGGCCTGCGAGGCTTGGCTTGGGCCAAATTACCAAATGACCGCGCAGGTCAATCTGGTGCGCCCGAGCGGTGCTGCGCAAAGTCCGCACCGGGATTATCACCTTGGATTTCAACCGCGCGAGGTCGCCGCGCGCTATCCGGCTCATGTGCATGACCTCTCGCCTGTTCTGACGCTGCAAGGGGCGGTGGCACATGTGGACATGCCAATTGAAAGCGGGCCGACCAAATTGTTGCCGTTCAGTCAACTCTATCGCCACGGCTATCTGGCCTTCACCATGCCAGAATTTCGCGACTTCTTTGAGGAAAACTTCGTACAAGTGCCGCTCAAAAAGGGGGATGTTCTGTTTTTCAATCCAGCACTCTATCACGCAGGTGGCGCGAATGTGAGCGCAGATATTCAGCGCATGGCCAATCTGCTGCAGGTCTCTTCGGCCTATGGACGCTCTTTAGAAAATCTCGACCGCCAGAGCATGACCCTTCAACTTTATGAGGTGTTGGCACGCGGGGATCATGGTCTCTCAGAGCCGCAGGTCGATGCGGCAATTTCCGCCTGTGCGGAGGGCTATTCTTTTCCCACCAATCTCGACACCGATCCGCCCATCGGCGGCCTAGCTCCAGAAACCCCAGCCGCGCTGTGCCGCCGGGCCCTAGCCAATCAGATGGCCGTCCAAGACTTTAACGCCGCGCTGACGGCGCTCTATAGGCGCAAACAGGCCTAAAGGGCTTTAGGCATAGCGCTCAGGCCCGGCCCATTGTGCCTCGGAATAGCGATCCCCATTGATCCAACCCATGGGGAGCGCCGCTTCGACCGCGGCCAGCTCCTCTGCGCTCAAGCCATAATCTGCGCCCGCCACAAGGGCCTTGAAATGGTCTAGGTTGCGCGTGCCTGGGATGGGCAGGATATGGTCCCCTTTGGCCAAACACCAGGCAATCGCCAAGCCTGCCGCTGTCAAACCCATCTGTGCGGCTAGGGCGCGAAAACCTGCGGCCGCTTTGATGTTCATGCTTAGGTTTGGCTCCATAAAGCGGGGGTTATTGGCCAAAAACGGCATGGATTGCACCGCCTCGCGCCCATGCGGTGCATCGGTCAAGAGGCTTCGCCCAACCGGGGAAAAGGCCACAAAGGTCGTTCCCAGATCGGCGCAGGTCTGCAAGATTCCCAATTCCGGCGTGCGCGTCGAGAGGGAATATTCCGACTGAAGCGCCGCCACGGGATGCACGGCATGGGCCGCTCTGAGGGAGGTGGGAGAAATTTCTGAATAGCCAAAACCACCGATTTTGCCTGATTTTATGAAGCCTGCGAGGGTTTCAGTGACCTCTTCAATGGGCACAGAAGGATCGCGGCGGTGGATATAATACAGATCAATGCACTCCACCCCAAGACGCTCAAGGCTATTGTCCAATTGCTCTGTCAGATAGGCCGCTTCATTGTTGAACAAGCGGTTTGGATCTTTGCGGTCTGTTATACCGCCCTTGCTGGCGATGTGAAAAAACGATCGTGCTTGCGGGTTTTCTGCCAAATAGGCACCGATATGACGCTCTGAACCGCCCATGCCATAAACGCTGGCCGTGTCGATATGGCTCACGCCCAGATCTCGCGCGGCATCTAAGATGGCAAATACCTCTTCGCGGCTCACCTCACCGTAGAAGTTGGAAAACGACATGGCGCCGATGCCCAGCCGTGAGGTCGTGGCGCCACTGTGGGGAAAGCTACGGTTTTTCATTCGGGAAATCCTTTTCAATGGCCGCAATGGCCTGCGCAATCGCGGCGCTGAGAGTCAGATCAGACGTATCAATCAGCACCGCATCCTGTGCGGCCAACATCGGGGCCGTGGCACGGGAGCTGTCGCGGGCATCGCGCGCGATGACATCCTGTAAAACTTGCTCAAATGTGGTCTCGGCACCGCTGGCCAGAAGCTCTTTGAAGCGCCGCTCGGCGCGCACTTCAGCAGCGGCGGTGACAAAAAGCTTCACCTCAGCTTGCGGCACAATCACGGTCCCAATGTCGCGCCCGTCCAAAACTGCGCCGCCCTCCCGGCGGGCAAAGCGGCGCTGAAACTCCAGCAATTCGGCCCGCACCTCGGGCATCACGGCCACATCAGAGGCCGCGCTTGCCACCTCTGCGCTGCGCAGACTGTCGCCTTGTAAATCATCTGCCGTGAGGTTTTGCGCCGCGCGCAAAGGATCGGAGCCGTTCAACACCTGCGCCCCAACGGCCCGGTACAAAAGCCCCGTGTCCAAATGCGCCAAGTCAAAATGCGCCGCAATCGCACGGCTGATCGAGCCTTTTCCAGCGGCAGCCGGCCCATCAATGGCGATGGTGAAGGCGGCGCTTGAGCGCGACGGCTTGCGATGGGGTGTCTTGGCCTGTGCTGCGTTCATTCGGAGATCCGCGCGATAGAAGCACCCAATGCTGCCATCAATGGCTCAAAAATCGGAAATGACGTGGCCACCGGCCCGCCATCATCAATCGACATGCCCTCACGCGCACCCATGCCCAGGATCAAAAACGACATGGCAATGCGGTGATCGAGGTGGGTTGCGGCCAGAGCGCCGCCTTTGACCGCGCCGCCCAGCCCATGCACATGCCACCAATCGGGACCGTCTTGCACCGTGACCCCCGCCGCACGCAGCCCGGTCGCCATAGCTTCGATCCGGTCACTTTCTTTGACGCGCAGCTCTTTGACACCGTGCATCCGGGTCACGCCATGGGCAAAACTCGCCACCACTGACAAAATTGGATATTCGTCAATCATAGAGGCAGCCCGCTCCGGCGGCACCGCGATCCCCTGCATATCGGGAGAATATTTCGCACGCAGATCGGCCACAGGCTCGCCACCTTCCTCGCGCATATTCTCAAATGTCAGATCGGCACCCATCTCTTGCAAAGTGTAGAACAGACCGGCCCGGGTGGGATTGAGGCCAATATTGGGCACTAAGACGTCAGAACCTTCCACGATCAAAGCGGCACAGACCGGGAAGGCCGCCGACGAAGGATCACGCGGCACAATGATATCCTGCGGGCGCAATTCCGGCTGGCCCGTGAGGGTGATCACCCGGCCCGCATCGGTCTGCTCCACCGTCAACTCAGCGCCAAACCCCACCAGCATCCGTTCGGTGTGGTCGCGCGTGGCCTCTTTTTCAATGACAACCGTTTGGCCCGGCGCATTCAAACCCGCCAAAAGCACCGCCGATTTCACCTGCGCAGAGGGCATCGGCACCTCATATCGCACCGGCAAAGCCTGTGCGGCCCCGATAAGTGTGAGCGGCAAGCGCCCCTCAGAGCGGCCATAGGACTGCGCGCCAAAGAGTGCCAAAGGATCCGTCACCCGGCCCATTGGGCGTTTGTTCAAACTGCCATCACCCGTAAAGGTGGCAGCGATTGGAGAGGTGGCCATAGCCCCCATGATCAGACGCACCCCGGTGCCGGAGTTGCCGCAGTCAATCACATGATCGGGCTCGGCAAAACCGCCCACACCCACCCCATGCACCGACCAGGAGCCGCCACCGTGGTTGATAACCTCAGCGCCGAAGGCCTGCATGGCCTTGCCGGTGTCGAGCACATCATCACCTTCGAGCAACCCTTGGATGCGTGTCTCCCCAAGGCTCAGCGCCCCCAGGATCAGCGACCGATGTGAGATCGATTTGTCCCCCGGCACATCCGCTTGGCCCCGCAACGGGCCAGATTTATGCGATGTCATTGGAAGTGCTGCGCCATGGCCTGACATATTCGTCCCCTTATAAGTTGACAAAGTGATAGCGCCCTAGCCAAGCGAGGTCCACTGCTGAGCGCGGGTCTATTTAGGATTTTTGGAACGTTAGGTAATGCGGCCGACGGGCTTCGCGCAGGGCCTTTTGCTCATAACGCGTTGAGATCCAATCGTGCCAAGGCATGCGCCAATCCTCTGGTCCTTCTGCCAGCCAGTCAAAGCCCGCCTTTGGCACTTCTTGCAAAGTTTGGCGCACATAATCCTCAATATCCGTGGCCACGCGAAACTCAGCACCCGCCATCAGGCAGCGGCTCAAGGGCTCGAGATGCTCCGGCGTGACAAAGCGCCGACGATGGTGGCGCAGTTTGGGCCAAGGATCGGGATAGAGCAAAAAGGCCTTGCTCACGCTTCCGTCGGGTAAAACATCCATCAGATCGCGGGCGTCGCCCATGTGCAATTTGATATTCTCAACGCCAGCCTTGCGCATTTTGCCGAGCAACATGGCCACACCGTTGACATAGGGTTCCACCCCAAGAAATTGAACCTCGGGATTGGCCAAGGCTTGATGCACCAGATGCTCGCCGCCACCAAACCCGATTTCCAGCCACAGTGGCTTGCCTGCCGCGACCTGCTGCATGTCGAGCAGGCGCCGCTCGGGATTATCTGCGCGGGAGATCCCGGCAACGCTGAGCTTGGGCAAGTCTTCTTGCAGGTAACGCTCTTGCGCAGCATTGAGCGCTTTGCCTTTGATGCGCCCATAAAAATTTCGATGTTCCATGGCCAGTCTTTCACAAAAAAGGGTGCGCCCAAGCGCACCCAATTCGTCAGTGATCAGGGCCCGCTTGCGCGCCCCTGCGCCTACACGGCTTTTTTCAGCGCTTCAACCAGGTCGGTTTTCTCCCAGCTAAAGCCGCCATCGGCCTCAGGCGCCCGGCCAAAGTGCCCATAGGCTGCAGTTCTCTGATATATCGGCTTATTCAGGCCCAAATGCTCGCGAATGCCGCGCGGCGTGAGGTCCATAGATTGCGCAACCGCCCGTTCGATCGCCTCCTCAGCCAATTGTCCAGTGCCGTAGGTGTCCACGTAGATCGACAAAGGTTTAGACACGCCGATGGCATAGGACAATTGCAGGCTACAGCGTTCGGCCATGCCGGCTGCCACGATATTTTTGGCCAAATAGCGCGCCGCATAGGCCGCCGAACGGTCCACCTTGGTGGGATCCTTGCCAGAGAAGGCGCCGCCGCCATGGGGCGCGGCACCGCCGTAGGTATCCACAATAATCTTGCGTCCCGTCAAACCAGCATCGCCGTCAGGGCCACCAATCACAAAGGTCCCGGTTGGGTTGACCCACCATTCGGTGTTCGCTGTGAGCCATTCGGCCGGCACGACCTCGCGGATATAGGGCTCAACAATGCTACGAATATAGGCGCTGTCTTGATCTTCTGAGCGGTGTTGCGTCGACAAGACAATCGACATGATCTCAACAGGTTTCCCGTTCTCATAGCGCAAAGACAATTGTGACTTGGCATCTGGCCCAAGATCCGGCGCGCTGCCGTCTTTACGCACCTCGGCCAAACGCCGCAGAATCGCATGGGAATATTGAATGGGCGCGGGCATGAGCTCTGGGGTCTCTGTGGTGGCATAGCCAAACATGATCCCTTGATCACCGGCCCCCTCATCCTTATCGGCGCCGGCATCCACACCTTGGGCAATATGGGCCGATTGCTCATGCAACAGGTTGGTGACTTCAACGGTTTTCCAATGAAATTTGTCTTGCTCATAGCCGATGTCTTTGATGCAATCTCGCGCGATTTGCTCGATCTGCCCCATGTGGTGCGAGAGTTTTGCTTTGTCACTCAAGCCCACTTCGCCGCCAATAACAATGCGGTTTGTGGTGGCAAATGTTTCAGCGGCCACCCGTGCCTCTGGTTCTTCGGTTAAAAAAGCGTCAAGTACAGCGTCGGAAATTCGGTCGCATAGTTTATCAGGATGCCCTTCAGAAACGGATTCTGAGGTGAAAATATAATTTGATCGTGCCATGGGGAGTGCTCCAATAAAATGTAAGCTGCGCCAGGAAGCCGTTGCAGCTAGGACTTCCTAGAAGTCCCGCCCCCAGGCGTCAATGATAATTTAACCCGCCTACGTAAAAAAGCCACCAGCACCAACATTCCAACAAGGATCAACACCCCAAGCCAAGGATTTTTCGCATAAAAAGTCGCAGTGTGGGGCTTGGGGATAGGTGCATCCAGCGCCCCGCGCTCATGGAGATCCAACCGCGCCTCAGAGCGCCCCCAAGGATCAATCACAGCGGTGACACCACGATTGGCCACACGCAGCATCGGCAGACCCAACTCAATGGCGCGGGCGCGCGCCTGGGCAAAGTGCTGCGCCGGGCCCTGCCCCTGGCCAAACCATCCATCATTGGTAATCAACACCAAAAGATCGGGGCGCGCCGCCCCGCGTCCCACAAATTGCGGAAAAATCCCTTCATAGCAGATCAGCGGCTGGAGCCGGCCGATCCCTTCAATATCAATATGCGCCGGGCCACTGCCGGCGGAAAATTCTGGAAAATCATAGCCAAAGACCCGAGCCAAATGACCAAAGGGTATATATTCCCCGAAGGGCACCAAACGGCTCTTGTGATACTCACTCTGCACCTCCCCTTGCGGGCTTACCACGCCCAGGGTGTTGAAATACTGGCCCGACAGATTGTGGCTTTGATAGCCAACCACAACATGCGCCCCCTGCGCCGCGGCGGCAATATCTGACCGGGCCCAGTCTATCGGCTGATAGACCGAGGTTTCGGGCCAGATGATGAGATCAACCGATGGCCCCGCCTGCGTGAGCGATAAATGCCTTTGATAGATTTCTTCCGTCTTTTCGGGGTTCCATTTGTTTTCCTGTGCCACATTGGGATGTATCAAACGCACCACCGGCCGGCCCTCATCATCAGGGCTTTTGCCCATCTCCAGCCCAGGCACAAAGGGCAAAGAGACAGTTGCGATCAAAACAACCCATCGCGCCGTCGCCCCCCCCCAGGCGATCAGCGCCGCCAAGACCAGAGTCAAAAGACTCATGCCATGGGGTCCAATCACCGCAGCCAATTGATAGGCGGGCGTGTCAATCCACACATAGCCCAGCAAGGCCCAAGGAAACCCGCTGAATAGGTAGGCGCGCGCAAGTTCAGCGGACAATAGCGCAAGACAGATCCAAAGCCCCACGCGCCCGCGCGCCAGAGCAAAAGCACCCCCCCAAAACAGCGCCAAACCGCCCGCCATGGCCAGCAAGGCAAAGGGTGCCATCCATGCGGTGCCCCGGCCTTCTACCAAGAAGGGCTCCACAATCCAGGCCAAGGACACCAAAAAATAGCCAAACCCGAGGCTCCACCCGCGCAAGAAATAGGGCAGCGCGGTCTCCGGGCGGATGATCCAAAATCCAAAGGCCAGCCCGACGAGCGTGAGCGCCGGTTGATCCACAGGGGCCTGCCCCAGGCCCGCAAGCCCGCCGGCCACAACAATCAAGGCCCATTGCCCCCATGCTGGCGCTTGCGCCCAAAGCCTATGAGGTGCTGATGGCTCGAACATGGGCTCTCAGCCTTTTGATCCGCCGCGGATCTGCATCGACGATTTCAAACTCCACGCCAGCCGGGTGTTCGATGACCTCGCCCCGAGCGGGCACGCGGCCCAATAGCATAAAGACCAACCCGCCCAGCGTGTCGACCTCTTCGGGATCCACTTCTGCGACCTCAGACAGATCTCGACCAATTTCCTGCTGAAACTCGTCCAAAGGTGTTTTGGCCTGCGCCAGGTAACTGCCTGGTTTTTCAACAACCCAAAAGGCACCCTCAGCAGGATCATGCTCATCCTCAATCTCGCCAATCACCTGTTCGATCAAATCTTCAATGGTCACCAGCCCATCCGTGCCACCATATTCATCAATCACCAGGGCCATGTGAATTCGGTCGGCCTGCATTTTGGTGAGCAATATGCCAATCGGCATAGAGGGCGGCACAAACAGCAAGGGCCGCAGCATGGACTTAAGCGCCAAACGCCCGCCAGCGCCGTTAAACCCGTGTTTGAGAGCCAGATCTTTCAAATGCACAAAGCCAAGGGGTGTATCCAGGGTTCGATTGTACACGGGCAAACGTGTTAAACCGGTATCTCTAAACACATGGACCAAATCTTCTTTGGTGATGGTCACAGGCACAGATTTAATATCCGCCTTGGGCACCATCACATCTTCCACCCGCAATTGCCGCAGGTTCCAAATGCCGGGGATAATTTCCTCCCCCTCGGGCCGGGAAAATTCAGAGCTGCCCATCTGTGGCAGAGAACCACCAAAGAAGGCCCATTTTAAGCGATCCCAAAAGCCCAGCGCCTGTGTCTGTCTACTCGAGGGGTCTTCGGCGGTCTCAGAGCCGCCGGCCGTGTCATCACTGTGTGGCATATCACCAATCATTGGGTTGCGTCATTCACTTCATAAGGGTTGGAAATGCCAAGGCTTGCAAGCATTTTGATTTCAAGGCCTTCCATCACATCAGCATCTGCATCGTCTATGTGATCATAACCCAGAAGATGCAATGTCCCATGTAGTAAAAGATGGGTCAGGTGATCGAGAATTGCAAGCCCAGCCTGCTGCGATTCGCGCAAACAGGTCTCATAGGCGATGGCGATATCACCCAATTCAGGGTCCGTCGCCGGTTTGGGCTGGCCTCCCGGCTTGTGCCCCGACAAATCGGCCGAGGGCCAAGACAGCACATTTGTTGGCTGCGGCTTGCCACGGAAATCTTGGTTCAGCTGGGCAATCTGCGCATCATCACAGGCCATCACCACCGCGCTGCTCTGCGCTGGTAGCGCTAGATATTGCGGTATGACCGCGCCCAGTTTCGTGCCAATCGTCGCCAATTCTTGCGCCTGCCAGCGGGCATCTTCCAAAATGAACTCAAAGCTCAGGCTCATGCGCCATCCGCGTCATAGGCCTCAATAATCGCCGCCACCAACGGATGACGCACCACGTCTTTTGAGGTGAAATAATTGAAGCTGATTTTCGGAATATCCGACAGCAAACGCTCCGCATCGGCCAGCCCCGACTGAACACCACGCGGCAAATCAATCTGCGTGCGGTCGCCTGTGATCACCATGCGGCTTCCCTCTCCCAGACGGGTCAGGAACATCTTCATCTGCATTGAGGTGGCGTTTTGCGCTTCGTCCAGTACCACAAAGGCATTCGCCAAGGTTCGGCCGCGCATGAAGGCCAGAGGGGCAATCTCAATGGCCTTATCTTCCATCAATTTCGCCATTTGTTTGGCCGGTAAAAAGTCATTCAAGGCATCATAGAGCGGTTGCATGTAAGGATCGACTTTTTCCTTCATATCACCCGGCAAAAACCCCAAACGCTCCCCGGCTTCCACCGCAGGGCGTGACAGGATGATCTTATCCACGCGCCCTGTGATAAACATCGACACGCCCACGGCGACGGCCAGATAGGTCTTTCCGGTCCCGGCCGGCCCAATACCAAACGACAGCTCGTTTTTGAACAAAGCCTCAACATAGGCCTTTTGCGCCTCTGTGCGTGGTTCAACCAATTTCTTTCGAGTTTTAATTTCCACCGCACCGCTACGGAACATTTCCATCTGCTGATCGGCGCGGCCTGCGTCCCCCCCGGCCATGTTCATCCTAAGTTCGGCGGTCACATCCGCGGGCGTCACAGGCCGCCCCTGTTCCAGCCGAGTATAGAGCGATTGCAAAATCGCGGATGCCTGCGCCGCCCCATCCGCATCGCCAACCAAAAGCAACAGATTGCCCCGACGCACAATTTGGATGGCGTGATGCGTCTCTATTGTGGTGAGATTGCGATCAAATTCCCCGCAGAGCTCCGCCAAAAGACGGTTATTGGGAAATTCAATCCGGGATTCGTTTTGTGCAGCGATGGCTGTTACGGCGTCTTCTGCCAATGAGGTCCCCTAAATAGGTTTTGCGTTTGTCTCAGACTATAGCGCGATTCTCACAAGAGAAAGGCCCAGCGCAAACAAAATACACAAAAGATAGAGATCACGCGCGCGGGCGCGCGGGCGCGCTCAAAACCTGCCCTGTCAGCGAGTTTGTCATATCCTTGAGGATCTGCACTGGAATGACTTGCCCAATCATGTCATCGGGCGCCACGGCATGAACCGCGTGGAGATACTCGGATTTGCCGATCAACTGCCCCTCGCGGCGGCCTTTCTTTTCAAACAGAACCTTCACCTCGCGCCCCACCATATCGGCCTGGGCGGCGCGTTGCTGTTCGGTCAAGAGCGCTTGCAGCTCTTGCAGACGGGCGGAGGCCACTTCGGGCGGCACTTCGGCGCGTTCTGCTGCGGGCGTTCCGGGACGGGCGGAATATTTGAAGGAATAGGCCTGCCCGTAGCCCACACGGCGCACGAGATCCAACGTATCTTGAAAGTCTTGGTCCGTTTCGCCAGGGAAGCCAACAATGAAATCCCCCGACAAGAGCAAATCGGGGCGGGCGCTGCGGATACGGTCGACCAATGCAAAATAGCTTTCGCGCGTATGTTTGCGGTTCATGGCCTTCAAAATGCGATCACTGCCAGATTGCACCGGAAGATGCAGATAAGGCATCAGCTTGTCACATGTGCCATGAGCCTCAATCAGCGCATCATCCATGTCATTGGGATGGCTGGTGGTAAAACGAATACGTTCCAGCTGGTCAATTTCTGACAATTGCCAAATCAAGCCGGCCAAACCGCCCGCATGACCGTGATAGGCATTCACATTCTGGCCGAGCAGTGTGATTTCGCGCACGCCGCGCGCCACCAAATCGGCGGCCTCGGCCATGACGCGCTCTGCGGGACGGCTCACCTCGGCGCCGCGCGTGTAAGGCACAACGCAAAAGGCGCAAAATTTATCACAGCCTTCTTGCACCGTCAAAAACGCGGTGGGGCCGCGTTTGGCCTTGGGCCGGCTGGCGAGATGGTCAAACTTATCTTCCTCGGGAAACTCCGTATCCAAAGCGCGCTTGCCGCTTTGCACCCGCGCCTCCATCTGCGGCAATTTGTGATAGGATTGCGGGCCCACCACCAAATCAACCATCGGCTGCCGGCGAATAATTTCCGCCCCTTCCGCCTGTGCCACGCAGCCGGCGACGCCAATTTTCAACCCCGGCTTTGCGGTTTTCAATCCACGAAATTTGCCCAATTCCGAATAGATCTTCTCGGCGGCCTTCTCGCGAATATGGCAGGTATTGAGCAAGATCATATCGGCATCATCGGCTGTATCTGTCTGCACATAGCCCTGTGCGCCAAGGGTTTCGGCCATCCTCTCGCTGTCATAGACATTCATTTGGCAGCCATATGTCTTGATAAACAGCTTTTTGGTATCGGCCATGGTCAAATCCTTTTTCAGCAGGGCATGCGTGCGGCGCTGATACCGCGTGAATTCCTCCCTTGCAATGCGTGTGAATTTCAGGGATTTTATTGCAAAATTTTATTTAGGCAATTTCATGCAGTTCCCAACGCTGAAGACGTATTTAAACTGGGCCAAAGCCCATGCGCCCAAAGGCCCTTTTGCTTTTATATTTGCACAAGACGATATCGAGCTGACCCATACAGTCGCCCATCATATCAAATTAGGGTTTCGTCAGACGGTGGTGCTGGCCGATGTTCCATTTACCCGCCCCGCAGATCTGCCGGCTGAAGTGGCCTTCATTGCGCGGGCTGCAAAGTCTTCCTCCGATATCAGCCAAGAGATGAATGCCATCATCTCCGCCCTGCCCCAACAATGGATTTATTGCGGCTACAATGGCGAATATTTATTTTATCCATTTTGCGAATCCCGCAGCATTGGGGAGATCATCGCCTTCAACACCGAAGAGCGCCGCAAGACGATCGCCACGACCGTGGTGGACCTCTATGCGGGGCATTTGGGACATAGCCCGCATGGGGTGGATGTCACAAACGCCTATTTCGATCGGCTTGGGTATTTCGCAGAAACCCAGCGGGATGCCGAACACAGGCCGCTTGAGCAGCAACTCAATATCTACGGCGGCTTGCGCTGGCGCTTTGAGGAGCATGTTCCATGGCACAAAAGGCGCATTGATCGCGTGGCTCTTTTTCAAAGCCTGCGTGGGTTAAAATTCCAGCCTGATTTCACCTTCAACCGGCCAGAGTTCAACACAATTTCCTGCCCTTGGCACCACAACCTGACCGCCTCAGTTTGCTCATTTCGGGCCGCCAAAGCGTTGCGTCATAATCCCGGCAGCCGCCATGCAATTTCCAGTTTTCGCTGGCCGGGATCGGAACAGTTCAAATGGCATTCACAGCAATTGATGGATCTGGGTTTTTTGGAACCGGGGCAGTGGTTTTAGCCAAGCGCTAAGACTTGCGGCGCAGCCGAATAACCACATCGACTTTAGCAATCTCCGCCCCCTCTGGTGCGTCAGGCAGTGCCAAGATTTTTAATTGGTCTGCCGGGGCGTCCACCAACTCGGCGCTGTCTTCCCAATAAAAATGTGGATGATCCGTCATATTGGTGTCGAAATAGCTTTTCGCTCCATCCACAGTAATTTCACGCATCAAACCCGCATCACAAAAGGCCCGCAGAGTATTATAGACCGTAGCCAAAGAGACCTTATCGGCGTGATCATTGCTCGCGGCAAACAGGCTTTCGGCGGTTACATGCCGATTTTTGCCATCCCCGATCAAGCGCCGCGCCAAAATCACCCGCTGCCGCGTTGGACGCAACCCGCCCTTGGCCAACCATTGGTCGACGAGCCGATGAGTTTCAACCTGAGCGTTTGTGTGATCCATGGGCCCAATATGACGCCTTGAGACTAATTTTCAATGGCAAAAGTTCAAAATATCAGCCAGCATAGTGAAATCATGAGGCCCAGGCGGCCTTGCCACATGCCCTCAGACGTATATAGAGCTGTAAGCAAAACCGTTACACTAAAGCAGGAGCCCAATATGCCATCAGATTTTCCGACCTCTTTCGACAAAGACGGTCTTTTGAAATGCGCCCGTGGTGAGCTCTTCGGACAGGGCAATGCGCAATTGCCCGAACCGCCAATGTTGATGATGGACCGCGTGACTGAGATCAGCAGCGATGGTGGTCTGCACGGCAAGGGGCATGTCATTGCCGAATTCGACATTCATCCTGAGCTTTGGTTTTTTAAGTGCCACTTCCCGGGCGACCCGGTTATGCCCGGCTGTCTGGGGCTGGATGCGCTGTGGCAGTTGACCGGATTTAACCTAGGCTGGCGCGGCATGCCGGGGCGCGGACGGGCCTTGGGTGTTGGCGAGGTGAAATTCACGGATATGGTCACCCCAGAAGTCAAAATGATCACCTATCATGTTGACTTCACACGTGTTATCGATCGCAAGCTGAAACTGGGCATGGCGGACGGCCGCATGTTTGCAGATGGCAAAGAAATTTATACAACTGCCAATATGAAAGTTGGCTTGTTCACCGATTAAACTAAGGGGATCACATGCGCCGTGTAGTCATCACAGGCCTGGGTATTGTCTCACCCATTGGCAATAATTTCGACGAAGTGACCGATGCGCTGAAGGCGGGTCGGTCTGGGATTGCTTTTGAACCAGAATATGCAGAGAACGGCTTTCGTAGCCGGGTTGCAGGCATTCCTAAAATCAACCCTGCTGATCATATAGATAAGCGCCACATGCGCTTTATGGGCACGGGTGCAGGCTATAACTATCTGGCCATGGAACAGGCAATTGCCGATTCCGGCCTTGAGGAAAATGAAGTCTCAAATGTCCGCACCGGGTTGATCATGGGCTCTGGTGGCCCTTCGACTGCGAATTTTCACGCGGCCTTTGATGTGGTGAAAAACCGCGGTGGACCAAAACGCATGGGCCCCTTCATGGTGACGCGCTGCATGAGCTCTGCCCATTCTGCGACTCTGGCCACGCCGTTTAAGATCAAAGGCTTGAACTACTCCATCACCTCCGCTTGCGCCACTTCGGCCCATTGCATCGGCAATGCGATGGAGCAAATTCAGCTCGGCAAACAAGATGTTGTCTTTGCGGGCGGTGGCGAAGAGGTGCATTGGTCCCTCTCCTGCCTGTTTGATGCGATGAACGCGATGTCATCGAAGTACAACGATACGCCTGAGACGGCCTCACGCCCCTATGATGCCAACCGCGATGGGTTTGTGATCGCCGGCGGCGGCGGTGTCTTGGTGCTCGAAGAATTGGAACATGCCAAAGCGCGCGGCGCGAAAATCTACGCGGAGCTGACCGGCTATGGCGCCACCTCTGACGGGGCCGATATGGTGGCCCCCTCCGGTGAAGGTGGCGAGCGCTCCATGCGTCAAGCTCTGGCCATGTTGGATCCTGACCGAAAGGTGAGCTACATCAACGCCCATGGCACCTCGACACCAGCCGGCGATGTGACCGAAGTGCAGGCCGTGCGCAATATTTTTGGTCAAGGATCAACTCCGCCGATCTCCTCGACCAAATCCTTGACAGGGCATTCTTTGGGCGCAACCTCGGTTCACGAAGCGATCTACTCGCTCTCGATGATGCAAAATAGCTTCATTTCAGCCTCTGCGAACGTGCAAGAGCTCGATCCGGCACTGGATGCCTCAGAGATTGTCACCACACGGCAAGACGATGTCGAGCTTGATACAATTCTTTCCAACAGCTTTGGCTTTGGTGGCACAAATGCGACCTTAATCATGAGCAAATTTAACGGATAAAATCATGGCAGAACTTCTTAAAGGAAAACGCGGTCTGATCACCGGAATTGCAAATGATCGCTCCATTGCTTGGGGCATCGCGGAGGCTATGAAGGCCGAGGGTGCAGAATTGGCCTTTGGCGTGCAAATGGATGTCTTTGGTGAGAAAGTCAAACCTTTGGCGGCGAATATGGGTGTGGATCTTGTGCTGGATTATAACGTGCAAGACGATGCCAGCACGCAAGCGGCCTTTGACACATTGGCCGATAAATGGGGCGGGCTGGATTTCGCTGTGCATGCCATCGCCTATTCCGACAAGAGCGAATTGACCGGACGGTTCATCAATACCAGCCGCGAAAACTTCAAAAGCTCTCTAGAGATCTCGGCCTATTCCTTCATCGACATGGCCAAGAAAGCTGAGCCATTGATGAAAGATGGCGGCACTTTGATCACGTTGACCTATCAGGGCAGCCGCAAGGCCACCCCTTGGTATAACGTCATGGGCGTGGCAAAAGCGGCGCTGGAATCGGCAGTGGTCTATCTGGCCAATGATTTGGGCCCGCAAAAAATTCGTGTGAACGCAATTTCTCCCGGCCCGATGAAAACCCTCTCTGGCGCGGCCATTGGCGGCGCGCGCAAGACCTTCCGCTTCACCGAAGCCAACACGCCCCTGCGCGCCAATGCCACCAAAGCCTCCATCGGCGGCACCGCTGTCTATTTGGCATCAGATTATGGCGAATGCACCACCGGCGAGACCATTATGGTGGATGGTGGTCTTCATATCCTGGGCCTGCCACAGCCCGAGAATTTCTAAGACCTCCGGGGTCTTAGATACTGTTTCAAAAGATATCGCCCGGCTTGCCTAGGGGCTGGGATAGGTCTCTAGCGCGCGGGTGAACATTTGTGCATCAATATTGCCACCCGAGGCGATGCAGATCACATGCTCACCGCTCAGCTGCTCCCCATGATAGAGTGCAGCGGCCAGAGCAATGGCCCCACCGGGTTCGAGCACAAGTTTAAACCGGCTAAAGGCCACAGAGATGGCCCGCAGGCAATCTTCTTCCGGCACAACGATGCCCGACCCGCATAGCTCGCGCATGAGCGGAAAGGTCATTTCCCCAGGGCTGCGGGTGACAATGGCATCGCAAATGCTGCCGCCGCTGCGGGTATTGCTTTCCCGGCGACCGCTTTGTAGCGAACGGGTCACGTCATCGAAATCCACGGGCTCCACAGGCCGCACGCGCATATTTGGAGCCTCCTGCTCCAGCGCCAATGCGACCCCAGAGGTCAAACCGCCGCCGCCGCAACAGACCAAGACATCAGCCTTGGCAATCCCAACCTCTGCCGCTTGCGCGGCTATTTCCAGCCCGCAGGTGCCCTGCCCGGCAATGACCTCAGGCGCATCATAGGGTTTGATCAGGCTCAAACCACGCGCCTCAGCCAGGGCCGCGCCGATGGCCTCACGGTCCTCGCGGTCTCGGTCATATAAAATCACCTCAGCCCCCAGCGCGCGGGTGTTCTCAACCTTCAATCGGGGGGCATCTTTCGGCATCACAATAACCGCCGGCACCCCATGCAAACGGGCGGCCAGCGCCACGCCCTGCGCATGATTGCCCGACGAATAGGCAATGACGCCCGCCGAGCGCACCTCAGCTGCGAGGGCCGAGACCGCAGACCAACCGCCACGAAACTTAAATGATCCAGTATGTTGCAAAGCCTCCGCCTTGACCCAGACCCGCCGCCCGGCGATCTCATCGACAAAGGCAGAATTGAGCAGCGGGGTGCGCCGCGCCTGGCCTTCCAGCCGCTGCGCCGCGGCCCGTATCATCTCTATATTCATCTTTTATACCCCTGCTATTTGAGGAATCCCGGTTAAATCTCGCAATTGATAGTGCGGTGTCCATGGCAGGCGATCAACCGGCTCACCGCTGCGATTCACCCAAGCGGTTGCGAAGCCATATTCCGCCGCCGCCGCCGCATCCCAACCATTGGAGGAGACAAAAAGCACCTCCCCGACCTGACATCCGAAATGGCTGCCGACCAGGTCATAGACCCGGCGGTCTGGCTTGAAAATTCCAACAGATTCAACAGACAAAACCGCATCGAGCCGATCTGAAAGCCCAGCAGAGACAACGGCACCTTCCAACATATCAGGCGAGCCATTGGACAAGATAGCCGTGTTGAGCCCCGCCGCCTTGAGGGCCGCGAGCATCGCTGGCACTTCCTCATAGGCTGCAAGACTCCAATAGAGATCCAGCAAGTCTTTGCGCAGGCGCGCGCCCGAGACCCCATTGGCCTCCATCGCCCAATCCAGCCCATCTTGGGTCACCTGCCAAAAATCAGTGTGAGCGCCCATCACAGCCCGCAACCAGCTGTATTGCAGCTGTTTCAGGCGCCAGTCGCCAGCCAATTTAGCCCAATTCTCAGCAATTTCGGAATTCTCCGGGCGACTGGCAGCTTGGCGGGCGGCCGAGGCCACATCGAACAAAGTCCCATAGGCGTCAAAGACGCAGGTTGTGATAGCCATAGAATCCTCCATAAGATGAGGCCAACGATAGCGACAATCGGCGAAAGGGGAAGAGACATGCACGTCTTCGACAAATCTGGAATGCATATTCATTATCGCGATGAGGGCGACCCGCAGGGCGCTCCGTTGGTCTTTTCCAACTCATTGGGCACGGATATGCGGCTGTGGGATCAGATTATGCCCTTGCTGCCCGCCGGTCTGCGTATCATTCGTTATGACATGCGGGGGCACGGTCTGAGCGATTGTCCAGAGGCGCCCTATTCCATGGGTGCCCTGATTTCTGATGCTGAAGCTCTGCTTGATCATTTGCAAATTACGTCCTGCCTCTTTGTTGGCCTGTCCATCGGCGGTATGGTTGCCCAGGGGCTGGCCAGCAAAAGGTTGGATTTGATCCGAGCCATGGTCCTATCAAACACAGCCGCTAAGATTGCCACCAAAGATATTTGGCAAGACCGGATAGACAGCATCCGAAAAGACGGCATTGGCCCGGTGGCCGGCGCCACGATGCAGCGGTGGTTTAGCCCTGAAATGCACGGCACGCCGGCGATGGCCCCTTGGGCTAATATGTTGCTGGCCACCCGCGAGGAGGGTTATATTGGCTGCGCCCATGCGATCTCTGGTACAGATTTTATAACCCCAACCTCGGCCTTGCGCTTGCCGGTTATGGGCATCGCCGGTGATCACGACAGCTCTACCCCACCGGATTTGGTGCGCGAAACCCTCGAGCTCATCCCCGGCAGCAGCTTTCACATCATCCGCGGCGCGGGCCATCTGCCCTGCGTTGAACGACCGGCGCAATTTGCCAAACTGTTGGGTGATTTTTTGCGGGCAACCGGACATATCTAAGCAATTTAGGATCCCTGGCATGAACAAACCTCTGGCCTTTACCTTCATCATTGTCACCCTGACAATTGATGCCATGGGCATTGGCCTAATCATTCCTGTGATGCCCGATCTGTTGCAGGACATTGAAGGCGGAGATCTCGGCCATGCGGCCATTTGGGGCGGGATTCTGTCCATGGTCTTCGCCTTAATGCAATTTCTTTTTGGTCCCACCATAGGCTCGCTAAGTGACAGATACGGGCGCAGGCCGGTGCTGCTGGTCTCCTTGCTGGTCATCGCCGTGGATTATGTCGTCATGGGGCTGGCCCATTCGATCTGGCTGCTGGTTCTGACCCGCGTCATTGGCGGCATTGCCGCCGCGACCCAAGCCACCGCTGCAGCCTTCATCTCGGACATCTCGACCGCAGAGAACCGCTCCGCCAATTTCGGCATTCTAGGCGCCTCCTTTGGGGTTGGCTTTGTACTGGGCCCGCTGATCGGTGGTCTTTTGGGCGAATATGGCTTCCGCGTCCCGTTTTTTGCGGCCGCCGGGCTGGCCAGCCTCAACCTCCTGTTGGGATATTTTGTATTGCCAGAAACGGTGGGCAAAGAGCTGCGCCGCCCGTTTGATCCGGCCCGGGCCAATCCTTTGGGCGCGCTGGTGCAAATCCGTAAAATCCCCGGCCTGGCGCGATTTTTACTGGTATTTTTTCTCTATGAATTTGCCTTTTACTCCTATCCGGCGATTTGGGTGTATTACGCCAAAGCACAGTTCCATTGGGAACCCGGCATGGTCGGCCTCTCCTTGGCCTCCTTCGGCATATCCGTGGCCGTCGTCGAAGGTCTGTTGATCCGCAGGATCTTGCCCTGGCTTGGTGAGCGGCGCACCATCGTCATTGGCTTTATGTTCAATATCGCCATGTTTACCGCCTTGGGCTTTCTCACCTCTGGGTTTTGGGCACTTATCATCGCGCCCTTTTCCGCGCTTGGCTCGGTTGTGGTGCCCGCCATGCGCGGCATCATGGCCAATAAAGCGGCGGCCAATCAGCAGGGGGAAGTCCAAGGTATCATCGCCTCAACCCAATCTCTGGCGGTCATTTTTGCCCCGTTGGTGCTGACCTATGTGTTCTATCTCGCCACGCGTCCCGGCGGGCCGGTCTTTTTGCCGGGTGCGCCGTTTCTTCTGGCCGCGGCCGTGGTGGCGATCACGCTGACCCTCTTTACCACACGGCCAAGGGGCAGCATCTCCGGGCAAAATTCCACCCGTTAAATGTCGCAAAACCTCTTGCAGGTTTTGCAACAGGCTTTAGCCTCGGGGCACTTATCTAATGGAGCCGAAATGACCCGTATCAAAGCCGCCGTCGCTCATGCCTTTGGCCAGCCTCTTTCCATCGAAGAGGTTGAATTGGCGCGCCCCAACTCTGGGGAAGTTGAAGTCACTCTCGAGGCCTGCGCCATTTGCCACTCAGACATCACCTATCTGGACGGCGGTTGGGGTGGCTCGCTGCCTGCGGTCTATGGCCATGAGGCGGCGGGACGCATTTCTGCACTTGGCGATGGGGTCACGGGGCTGAAGCACGGTGATGCGGTCGTGGTGACATTGATTCGCTCTTGCGGCACCTGCCCCTCCTGCTGCACAGGCCGACCCACAGGCTGTGAGGCCGCCTATGACGGGGACAAAGGCCCGCTCTCCATGCCGGACGGCAGCAAATTGCATCAAGCCATGGCCAGCGGGGCCTTTGCCCAGCGCGTTGTTGTCGCGCAAACTCAGGTCGTGAAAATTGGCGATGATATCCCAATGGATGTGGCCTCTCTCATCGCCTGCGGTGTGATCACCGGTGTGGGCGCAGTGGTCAATGCCGCGCAAATGCGCCCCGGCCAAGATGCGGTCGTCATCGGCGCGGGCGGGGTTGGTCTCAACGCCATCCAGGGCGCACGGATCGCGGGCGCTCGGCGCATTGTCGCGGTGGATATGCTGCCCGAAAAGCTCGAGATTGCCATGGAATTTGGCGCAACCCACGGGGTGCTTGCCACGGGTGATGCCCCTTGGGTTGAGGCGCAACAGGCTCTGGGCCGCGGCGCGGATGCGGTTTTTGTCACTGTGGGTGCCGCGGGCGCCTATACCGCCGCCCCCAATTATCTCGCCAGTGGCGGCAAGGTCATCATGGTGGGCATGCCCGCGACAGGCGCCGCTTCCTCCTATGAGGCTGGCAATCTTGCTGCGGCCTCTCAGGCCATGATCGGCTCGAAAATGGGGGATGTGGTGATTCAACGCGACATCCCATGGATCGTGGATCTTTACCGCCAAGGCCGCCTAAAGCTGGACGAGTTAATCTCAGCCCATTGGAGCCTTGAGCAAATCAATGAGGCGATCGCGGATACGAAAACGGGATCTGCAAAGCGCAATGTGATCGTGTTTAAGTAGTCGGGCACAGGCCTCAAACCCGCCACAGGGCGGCGCAGATATTGGGAGATTGATATGAAGCTGCAAGATCTTGAAGTGATCATCACCGCCCCGCCTGCACCTGGCTGGGGGGGGCGCTATTGGATCTTTGTAAAAGTCACCACGGACACTGGGGTGACCGGCATCGGGGAATGCTATGCCAGCAGCCTTGGGCCGTCCACAATGGTCCATGTGATCCACGATGTTTTTGAACGGCATATGCAGGGGCAAAGCCCAGAAGATATTGAGCTGATGTTTCGCCGCGCCTATTCCAGCGGCTTTACCCAAAGACCTGATCTAACCGTGATGGGGGCATTTTCGGGGCTGGAGATCGCCTGTTGGGATATTCTCGGCAAGGATCGCGACCGTCCGGTCTGGGCGCTTTTGGGCGGCAAAATGAATGAGCGCATTCGGGCCTATTCTTACCTATACCCACTCGAGCACCATGACGTGAATACATTTTGGGGCAATGCCGACCAAACGGCGGAGGCTGCAACTGCCGCCCTGGCCAAAGGGTACACGGCGGTGAAATTCGACCCCGCTGGCCCCTATACGTTGCGTGGCGGCCATATGCCGGCCATGTCTGACATCACCCAATCGATTGCCTTTTGCACGGCCATTCGTGAAGCCGTGGGCGATAAGGCCGATTTATTGTTTGGCACCCACGGTCAGTTTTCAACCGCCGGGGCCATTCGGCTGGGCACTGCGCTGGAACGGTTTTCACCGCTTTGGTTTGAAGAACCCATCCCACCCGATAATATTGCTGAAATGGCCAAGGTGGCCCGCGCAGTCACCACGCCAATCGCCACAGGGGAGCGCTTGACCACCAAGGCTGAATTTGCCGAAGTCTTGCGCCAAGGGGCGGCCACGATCTTGCAGCCCGCTTTGGGCCGGTCGGGCGGCATTTGGGAAACCAAGAAAATCGCCGCCATTGCAGAGGTCTATAATGCGCAAATGGCTCCGCATCTCTATGCTGGACCTGTGGAATGGGCCGCCAATATTCACCTCTCGGT
>ERZ651770.23-NODE-23-length-81409-cov-4.725114_pt1 | contig 81409 bp, 75 predicted proteins | sample MGYA00514756_ERZ651770 | MGnify/ENA metagenome assembly ERZ651770
AATTTTGTCCTTACCCCGATCGCTCCGCACAATTTGACCATGCGTCCCTTCGTTATATCTGACAACAATACCCTCCGCCTACGCGTAGAAAGTCGAGAAAACGAATTTTTAACTTCACTAGACAGTCGAATTCACAGTTTTGATACGACTACGGAGCTCTTCATTCAAAAGGCAGACTTTCGTATCGCATTGGTACAAACGGAACTTCAAGATTTCCCGTCCACCCTCCGGAATAAATTGAGTTGGGGGTTGGATTACAGAAATTAATACATGAAAAAGGCACTCCTATACTTCCTGCTTATTTGCAGTTCTTTCCTACATGCCCAATTTTATGAGCTCGGTTTAGGCGGTTCTGGAACATTGTTTCATGGCGATGTTGGTGCCGTGGGAACTAACGCTCAGGGGATCTACGGCTTCGTGCCCAACCAACCTGCAGCTCAGCTCACTGTTCGTCGTCAATACAATTGGCACTGGAGCACGCGAATGAATTATTACCGCGGCTATGTAGGCGCTTCTGATGCCTGGGCAAAGGACGATTTTAAATTAAATCGTGACATTGCCTTCCGCACAGAGCTCTCGGAATTCAGCTACATGACCGAATTTAATTTCTGGCCTTATGGAACAGGTACGAAATTCAAACGGTCCTTTTATGTATTTGGTGGACTGGGCTTGACTTTTTACAATCCGCAGGGTTTTTATCAGGACGAATGGCACAACCTTCGTGAATTAGGAACAGAGGGGCAGCAGACGGATTTGAGTGACCAATTGTTTTACGGTAATGCGACCCTCACTGTACCCTTTGGCATGGGCTACCGCCAGAGTTTAGGACGCGATTTCAGTATGACAGCAGAAATAGGTTGGCGTCGTTACGGGACAGATTACATGGACGATACTAGCGGCGACTTTGTTGATGCAGCAGCCCTAGAGGAAGAAAGAAATGCGGTTGCCGCGTACTTTTCTAACCCCGGAAATGTTACTTATTCAAATGGATTGTCCAGAGGGACTGCTGAACAGCGAGATTGGACTATTTTTGCCGGACTAACCATTTTTTACAACCTAAGCCCTAGAGATGAACGCTGCAGTGGATTCTAAAGTTTTTAAAGCCAATCGTCTAAAGGCGGGCTTAGACCCGAAGCACATGCCGGAGCATATTGCTGTCATTATGGACGGCAACGGTCGCTGGGCGAAGCAGCAGGGCTTTATGTCGCGTGTACGCGGTCACGAAGTAGGGGTCGAGGCATTGCGAAAAATCACCACCGCTTCAGCGGAATTAGGCTTGAACTACCTTACGGTATATGCCTTCTCTACCGAAAATTGGAACCGACCAAAGGCGGAGGTAGATGCGTTAATGAATATCCTGATGTCCGCCCTAGAAAAGGAATTACCTACATTAATGGACAATAACGTTCGCCTCTGTTCCATCGGCAATCTAGACACCTTACCCCCAAAAGCAAATAAAAAGTTAATGTCTGTAATTCAGGCTACAGCAAAGAATGATGGGTTAACTTTGACGCTTGCGTTGAGTTACGGCTCACAGGATGAAATGGTGCAAGCCATACGTAAGATTGCTCAAAAAGTAGCTGAAGGAAGTATAGATCCTGCAGATATAACAGAAGCGTCTGTAGAACAGTATTTGTTTACGGCGGGAATGCCGCATCCAGATCTAATGATCAGGACAAGCGGTGAGCAACGAATCAGCAACTATTTGTTATGGCAATTGGCCTACGCAGAGTTGTATTTCACCCCTGTTTTATGGCCCGATTTCGACGCATCCGGTTTGTACGATGCAATCGCAGCTTTTCAAAAACGCGAGCGCAGGTTTGGACAAACCTCAGAACAGTTAACGTCATTATAAAGACATGAAGAATACCCTTTGGGCACTTTTACTCACCCTCGTTTCTTTTACGACCACGGCGCAAGTGGTTCAAAACGGTGATTTTGGCCTCATTCCAGGAATTGATTACGAGGTCGCCGGAATTACGGTAAGCGGCGCACAGGATTTAGATCCAAATGTGGTGATTATGTTGACCAACATTCGTGTTGGCGATAACATCCAGTTCCCAGACCCTAAGATTTCAGACGCTATTCGTACGCTATGGCGCCAGCAACTTTTTGAGAACATTACCTTCAGTGTGGTGAACAAGAGTGGGCGTAAAGTATATCTCGACATTCGTTTACAGGAATTGCCGAAAATGAGTAAATACTTCATTACGGGCGTCAAAAAGTCTTGGAAAGACGACATCCGTGAAGAGTTGGATTTGCGCGCTGGAAAAGTAGTGAACGAGAACTTGGTGGTGATGAGCCGCAATAAAATTCAATCCTATTTCCGTGAAAAAGGATATCTCAACGCAACGGTCGATATTACCCAAGAACGCGATTCTTCTTTCAACAACGCGGTTATTTTAGGATTCCGAGTAAAGCCTGGTTCGCGTGTTAAAATTGGTGAAATTGTCTTTGTTGGAAATGAATCGGTCTCGGACAAGGTGCTCCTAAAAGCAATGAAGAACACCAAGATGAAGGGTAAGGCAATCTTTAAGGTGTCGAAACTTCGGAAAAAAGAATACAGCGAAGACATGCGTGCTTTGGTGGCGAAATACAACAGTATGGGCTACCGTGATGCCCGTATCATTCGCGATACAAATTACCGCATTGATGAGGAACTCATCAACATTGAAATAACGCTTGAAGAGGGCCGCAAGTATTACTTTGGAGACATCACGTTCGTTGGGAACACGAAATACGATACGCCGTTGTTACGCAGTATTCTCAAGATCAATCGCGGCGATATTTACGACAGTCAGCATTTGAACGAACGGGTTAGTTTTGATCCAAACGGAAACGATGTCGCGTCCATTTATTTGAACAATGGTTACCTCTTCTCACAGGTTGTACCGATAGAAAAAAACGTTCAGAACGACACGATTGATGTGGAAGTTCGGATTCAAGAAGGCCGTCAGGCGACCATTCGCAAGGTGAGCATCACCGGTAACGAGCGCACGAACGATCACGTCATTTACCGCGAGGTGAGAACACGACCTGGGGATCTGTTTTCAAAGGCAATGATTCAGCGTACCATTCGTGAATTGTCGCAATTGGGGTATTTCGATCAAACACAGATTGGTGTAAATCCAGTGCCTGACCCACAAACAGGAACGGTAGATCTTGAATATACGGTAGTTGAAAAATCGACCTCTCAGCTTGAATTACAAGGTGGGTGGGGTGCCAACCGTGTGGTCGGTACGCTTGGTTTGAACTTCAACAATTTCTCAGCGAAAAACGTAGGTAATAAGCGTGCCTGGCAGCCCCTTCCTACCGGTGATGGACAGACTATTAATATTCGTGCGCAGTCGAACGGATTGTATTTCCAGAGCTACAATGCCTCTTTTACGGAACCTTGGTTGGGTGGAAAGAAGCCGAACAGCTTTACTGGAACCATTTACCACAACGTTCAGAGCAACGGGGTTCAAGCAAGTGATCCCAACCGTCAGAGTTTATTAATTACGGGTATTAACTTTGGTTTGGGCCAACGTTTGAAGTGGCCGGACGATTATTTCACCTTGTACCAAGGATTGGAATTCCGTCGCTTTAATTTGAACAACTTCCCGACTGGGTTCTTGAATTACAACAAGGGGATTTCAAACAATGTGAATTATAAATTTACGTTGGGACGTAACAATACGGATGTGCCTATATTCCCGACACGCGGTTCTCAAATCAGTTTCGCTGCAGAATTGACCCCGCCGTTCAGCCTATTGCGTGACGACATTGATTACAAAAGCCTTTCTTCGGAGGAGCGGTTTAAATTAGTAGAATACCACAAATGGAAATTGAATGCGGATTGGTTCGCACCGATCACTTCGAAGTTTGTCATTCGCACTCACGGGGAATTTGGTTATCTAGGCAGCTACAACAAGGACTTAGGTTTGCCGCCGTTTGAGCGCTTCTATGTAGGTGGGGACGGATTGGCCAATTTTGTCATCGACGGTCGTGAAATCATAGGTCTTCGTGGCTACACCAACAACTCCATTACTCCAGGTGGTGGTGGTGCACTCTACAACAAATACGTCTTTGAAATGCGCTACATCATTGCCAACAATCCGTCGGCGCAAGTTTTCCCTTTGATTTTCATGGAAGGTGGAAATAACTACGATAATTTCTGGGACTACCGTGCGTTTAATTTGAAACGTAGTGCCGGTGCCGGTTTGCGCATTTACATGCCTATGTTTGGATTGATGGGAGTGGATGTTGCTTACGGATTTGACCCTGAGCCAAATGGCGCAACGGCAAGCGGTTGGCAGACGCATTTCATCATTGGACAACAGTTCTAATTGAAGTACCTTCAAGCCGTGAGAAAAATAGGATTATTACTTGCTGTACTCTTTTCAACTTCGCTTCTCGCACAGCGTTATGGTGTTGTTGATACCGATTACATCTTGAAGAATCTACCTGAATATGCCCAGGCAAAAGCCCAGGTAGACCAGTTGAGTACGCAATGGGCCGGTGAGGTTAGTGCGTTGCAAAGTGATCTACAGAGCTTAAAAGATGCCTTGGCGGCAGAGCAAATATTGCTTTCGCCAGAAAAATTAGAAAAACGCGAAGCAGCTATTGTGCAGAAAGCTGAAGAAGTGCTTGCTTTGCAACAGAAATATTTTGGGCCAGAAGGCATGCTTTTTGAAAAGCGTACGCAGCTGGTTCAGCCCATTCAGGACAAGGTTTTTGGTGCGGTTCAGGCATTGGCCCAGAAGCGTAAATTGGAACTGGTCCTGGATAAAAGTGCTCAAAGTGGTGTACTCTTCGTTGAAAAGGAGAAGGACTACAGTGAGGAAGTTTTGAATAGTTTAAAGAAATAAATCAACAGAAAATGAAAAGAGTATTACTCGCCATCGCCTTGACCTTAGGCTTCGCAGGAACCACAGTTGCCCAGCAAAAAGTAGGTCACATTAATGTAGACGAATTGATCTCCGTAATGCCGGAATACAAGGCTGCAGAAGCTGAAATTCAGAAATATGCGGGCCAATTGGAAAGCGATGCTACCGCCATGCAGGAAGAGTACATGACGAAATTGCAAAATGCTCAAGCCAATATGGATACTTGGACAGAATTGCGCCTTCAGAAGGAAAATGAGGAGTTGCAGACCATGGGTCAGCGTATCCAGCAGTTCAACCAAAGTGCGCAGCAAGAGCTACAGCGCAAGCAAATGGACTTGATGTTGCCTATTAGTGAAAAAGCACAAGCTGCAGTTGAAAAAGTAGCTTCAGCGAACGGTTTTACTTACATCCTTGACGCTTCTGCCTCAAAAGCAGTAGTGATTTACCTTGACGGTGGTGAGGATATCCTTCCGTTGGTGAAAGCGGAGTTAGGCATAAACTAGGCTGAACGAATTTTTTTTAAAGCCCCCCGCGAGCGCAGCTCGCGGGGGGCTTTTTATTTGGTATTTTGCGTGCTGTGAAGAAGCAACGCAAAATAGGGTTATTTGACAGCGGCTTGGGCGGACTTACAGTGCTCCGTGCACTGGAAGAAAAATTGCCTCAGGTAGATAAGGTGTACTATGGTGATACTTTGCACCTGCCGTACGGTGATAAAAGTGACGAAGCTATTCGAGCTTTCAGTCTAGAGATTGTGGGCTTCTTAGCCGCTGAAGGTTGTGATGTGATTGTTATTGCTTGTAACAGCGCGAGTGCTGCGGCAGGTACGATGCTCGAAGAATCCTTTCCAGATTTGACCTTTATCAATGTGATTGATCCCGTTGTTGCGTCATTAGCGCAAGGGCCTCAGCGCAAGACGGCCTTATTAGGTACACGCGCAACGGTTCGCAGCGGCGCCTATACCAAGCGCTTAGACGCTTTGAGGGTAGCTCATGAATTGATTGCGTTACCCACGCCATTGTTGGTGCCGTTAATTGAAGACGGCTTTTTGGGTACGGGGATTGAAATAAGTGTACTTGAACACTATTTGAACGACCCTACACTCGAAGGTATTGAAGCTATAGTGCCAGGTTGTACGCATTACCCACTTTTGCGCAAGGCGGCATCGAAGTTACGCCCTGGTGTGGATTGGATCGATGCGCCCGCTATAGTAGCGGAAGCCGTAGTTTCGGCCTGTGGTGGTGCTGTTGAAGGATCGGGGACCACGACTTATTATTTAAGCGATGCAACACCCAGTTTCCTAGCATTGGCATCGAGCACTTTCGGTATTACGGCACACTGGGATAAAAAAGTGCTTTAGCCCTTACGCTCTCCATACCGGTACATCCAAGAACTGATGGTTGAGACGAGCAAACTGAACAGAATTGCCGTCCACACGCTTGCGACTTCTAGACCATCGATCCATTGGTCTGCTACCCCAATAATAATAGCATTGATCACCAATAAGAAGAGTCCCAAACTCATAAACGTGAGGGGTATGGTGATGATGATCAGCAGTGGTTTCAAAGTAGCGTTTAGAAGACCTAGAATGATGGCGACGCCAACGGCGGTCGAAAAACTACTTATGCTGACACCGGGAAGTATCCAATCGGCTAAGAAAACGGCGATGGAGCTCACAACAAGTCTAGAAAGAAGTCCAGGTTTTTGTCTCATGTTCGGTATATTCACTTTTTCGAAAAGTACATAAAATGAGAAGAATGAAGAACCGCTTTTTCGTAGCATTTTTAGCATCAGCCACCTTTTTTAGTTGCCAGCCCCCCACGGTTGTTGATTCAACGACTGTAGAACGACCGACTATGATTGGAGATACGACGCTTCGTGCGGAACTGTTCGTAGATCCACACAGCTTTAGTTCGCCAGCGGCGACAGTAACCCATTTGGAGTGGGATGCTGAGGTAGATTTTGATGCCCAAGAGATTCATGCGACGGCGGTTTGGACGTTATCCGAAGCCCATGGGGATCAGGTGGTTTTTGATACAAAAGCACTTCAGATTGAATCCGTCCTTTTGGACGGACAAGAAGCACAATGGAGCTTTGGTGCGGAAGACGATTTGTTGGGTTCTGCTTTGATCGTTTATGACCTTAGTCCGGGTTCCAAAGAAGTGTCCATTACCTATACGACTACAGAAGGTGCAGAAGCCGTACAGTGGTTTCCCGCTGAATTGACACAAGGTGGGCGTATGCCGTTTTTATTTACACAGAGTCAAGCTATTCTCGCGCGAACATGGATTCCATGTCAAGACCGTCCTGGCGTTCGCTTTACCTATAATGCAAAAGTACAAGTGCCGGAGGGTATGCTGGCTTTGATGAGCGCCTCGAACCCTACTCAGAAATCTGCAACTGGCGACTATGAATTTACTATGCCCCAGCCTATCCCTAGTTATCTCTTGGCTTTAGGTGCTGGTGATCTTGAGTTTATTGCACTAGGAGAACGCTCAGGCGTATATGCGGAGCCAGAGATGGTGCGCAATGCAGCTTTCGAGTTTGGTCAGACCGAGAAGATGATTGAAAAGGCGGAAGAGCTCTACGGGCCGTATTACTGGGGCCGCTATGATATGCTGGTATTGCCGCCAAGCTTTCCTTTCGGAGGAATGGAAAATCCACGGTTGACGTTTCTCACCCCGACGGTTATCGTAGGTGATTTGAGTTTGGTTAGTTTGATTGCCCATGAATTGGCCCATAGCTGGAGCGGAAATTTGGTTACGAACGGCACGTGGAACGACTTCTGGTTAAATGAAGGATTCACCGTTTACTTTGAAATGCGCATTATGGAGCGCGTTTACGGACCAGACTTTGCCGACATGTTGGTTGCGTTGAGTTATGACGATCTCCAAAAAGAATTGGCGGAGATGTTGGAGAATGACCCTGAAGCGACCATCCTGAAGCAGAATCTCGCGGGGAAAAATCCTGACGATGGGGTGAACGCCATCGCCTACGATAAAGGTTTTCATTTCTTGAAATTGTGCGAGCAGACCGTGGGAAGAGAAACTTGGGATGGGTTTATTAAAGGCTATTTCGAGAAGTATAGATTCAAAACCATGGTTACGGAGCAGTTTTTACAAGAATTGGCGCAGCTTCTCACGCAAGAGCAATGGGATGCGATCGGAGTGGACCAGTGGGTGTATGGAAAAGGACTTCCTGTGAATTGTCCCTTCCCGGCCTCCAACAGATTTTTCATTGTAGACGAAGCCGTAAAAATGATGTTGAGCACGGCGCCTGAAGCACCTGATGCAAAACAGATGTGCTATACAGAATTTGAAACCACTAAATTTTGGTCGACCCACGAGTGGTTGCGCTACATACGTGGCCTAGAAGCTGGTGGAGCAACGGTGGGTCATTATGCATTAGCCGATGAGAATTACGGGTTCAGCGGGAGTCCAAACCCTGAGATTGTAGCAGCCTGGTTCTCTGCTATTTTAAGGACCAGCTACGAAGGATATGACCCTGCGATTTATGCAAAGACCGTGACTGAATTTTTAACGAAGGTTGGACGGAGAAAATTCATTGTGCCTATGTATGCAAGTATGCTCGAGGGCGATGAAAAACGTCAAGCTTGGGCCAAGGAGATTTATGCGCAGGCGCGTCCTTCCTATCACCCGCTTTCCCAAGGAACTCTTGATGCGCTTTTTGATTCGTATGAATAGGTTTTAATCTCAGACTTTCGGACGGGAGAAGCTCATCCATAGCATCTGCATTGAAATAACTTAGGAACGAATCTCTGGCGTTAAGTGGACTTTAAGACTATCCTGTTCTGGCCAGAGCAATTCGAATGTTCCTGTGCCCGGCGTAGGCTTTTGGTCTTCTTCATCGGGCTTTTTGAAGATATTTTTCAAGTCTTCCCGCTCCTGTTTAAGTGCATCTTTAAAACTTTTGTTGATGCGTGCCCTGTCTAGACTAATACAAACATCATCAAGATTACAACCCACAATAAGGCGAACATAGGGTTGGTTTTCGTTTTCCGCTTCACCGATCCAATTCCCTAAGTCTCTATTTGAATTCTTGCCGCGCATGGCAAGGTCCTTTAAACCGATACGAACGCTGTACCGTATATCATCGCTTTCCAAATTCTGCCAGCCGTTCACCCATAGATTCATCGCGCTATTCTTTACCTCCATTTCTGGGAGCAGTAAGGTATCGCCATGCACTCGAAAGCTTGAAGAGAGGTATGGAAAATCTATCTTGTCCAATTCGCCTTGGTCGATGAACGCACTCAACTCCTGTAATGGGGCATAATGCTGCAAAGTTCCATTCCGAATTTCACCTTTTCCGCGGATATCTGTTTTAGTACTGTGTTGCTCCCATTCACTGTCAAAAGCTAGAGAAACGGTGGCAGTAGCACTGGCCTCACCGAGCAAATTGGAGGCATCTAAATCCTCAATGTCAAAACTGTTGAAACTGGCGAGTAATTGATCCAATTCAATAGATGTTGCGAACAAGTCGCCTTTAAACACGTTATCTGAACCGTCTTCATACAGGGCCCAATTTCCACCCAAAGTTCCGTCACAACCGTCTATGCGCATGGCATCTCCCATTATCCAGCTCCCCCGATTGTAAACGGTGCCTTCCAAATTTCGGCCGTTAAAATCACCAAGCTTTACACGGTCGACTTTTACCGAAACGGAATAATCGAAACTGGTTTCTTCGTCGGATTCTTCGTCCTCGAATTCCCAGTAGAGGAGTGGGTCAATTGAAATGGCCGGGCTTTCCAAGCTTAAAACAACCTTTGGATAGCCGTTGGCCTCAAGTGCGTTATAAATGGTACCTGTGACTTCGGCGGTATTTTCGCCACTTTGCAGCAAACACCGATCAATCTCCACATTGCGTCCGTCGATACTCAATTCCGCTTCTACCTTTTCAAATGAAATGTTGCTGCCGGCTAAGGCAAAGGAGCCTTCAAACAAGGAAATATCCCCTTTGAAAATGGGATTGCCTAGCGGTGATAAATCTTCCCAGGAATGGAAGCGTTGGGTGAGTGAAATGTTTTCGCCTTTCCAAAAGCCCATGGGGTTAATGAGTAAATCGGTCTCAATGAATTCAAACAACTCACTAAGGTTTGATCCGCCTTCTAGATTTGTGTAGAGGGTAGGAGATTCGCCTTTTAATTCCAAGGCACCGGTAACTTTACCTGTTTTCGTCTCAAGAGAAAGTGCAGGGATACTGAGCTCAGGTACCGTGCCCCAGCGCCAAACCCCACTGCAAGAGAGCTTTGGTACAGCAATACCGTTATAATTAAGGGTTGTGTTTTTGGTATCAAAATTCACCACCCATTGCTCCCAAGTGCCCTCCCAACTCCAATTTGCACGCAAGCCGTTAAGTTTAATGTCTTCTGGAATTTCGAATAATGGAACATAGTTAAGTCCATTAGGAATGTCCATTTGTACGGAGCTAATGCGCCCGCCATCTTGGTTTAAATCAAGGGAAACGGGGGTACCGTCGAGGGTAAGTCCACTGGTAGAAAGGGTCCAATTCTCGTCAATGGTAAGTGCCGCTTTTCCTTGCAATGGTGCGTCTACCAGGAATACATCGCCTTCAATCGTGGCGTAGGTAGCGGATAAATCTGCACTCAGCGATAATTGGGTAGTGTGGCCAACAACTCCGGAAACCTCCAGGTAGATGATGTTGCTGCTGTAAGTAGAGTTTTCTACGCGATCGTCATAGGTGATGCTGATGGCATTGGCCTCCAGGTACTGCAGCGTGAGGTCTGAATTTGACGAATCTGTGCTATTGAGCAAGTCCCAATTATCGCCTAGTTTCGAATGAATCAAATGAATTTCTCCCGTGCTTACGGCCAATTCTTCGATAGTGTAGGTGCCGCGAAGCACTTCGAGAACATTCATGCCTAGACCCACTTCCTGAGCCGCTATCAGTGGATGTTTTCCGCCAAAGGGGTCCTCAATTTGGACCTGATTGAGGACGATACGAATGCGTGGGAATCCAGAAAACAGATCTAATTCTATGGTGCTAACAGCAACCGGTGCTTTGAGCCGTTCATTCAGCTTAGCGACACCGCCTGCGATGATCTTATCTTGATTGTAGAAAAGATAACCTGCACCCCCTGCCCCTAAGAGCATAAGGATGAGCGCGAAATATCCTATGAAAATCAGCGCTCGCTTCACGGGCTATCTGGTTTTTAGAAAATCAATTTCTTTAGGGTCTAGAAAGCGCCACTGACCGCGACTAAGATTTTTCTTGGTAAGTCCCGCATAGGAAACGCGGTCCATTTTTTCAATGGTATAGCCAAACTTATCGAAGATGCGTTGCACAATGCGGTGCTTTCCACTATGTAAACGTAAACCCACCTCACGTTTCGTACGTTCGTCGATGAATTTAATTTCTTCGACCTCTATTTTGCCGTCCTCGAGCTCAATCCCCTTTGCAATTGCAGTAAGGTCAGATTTTTGGAGCGGCTTATCAAGAACGACACTAATAATTTGGGCGGCACCGGATTTAGGATGCGCCATTTTCTTCGCTAGATCAACATCGTTGGTGAATAGTAAAACGCCTGTACTTGTGCGGTCCATACTTCCGATAGGGTACAAACGTTCTCGGCACGCGTTTCCAACCAGTTCCTCCACTGTTTTCTTGGCCTTCTTGTCTGTGATAGAGGTGATGAATCCTTTAGGTTTATTGAGAACGAGGTACTTCTTTTTTTCACTTTTAATGAGTGAACCGTTGTACTTAACAACGTCGGTGCGCTGAACTTTATACCCCATCGTACTGACCACTTTACCGTTGACCTCCACAAGGCCAGCAGCGATCAGGTCGTCAGCTTCGCGACGGTTACAAATGCCTGCATGTGAAAGAAAACGATTCAAGCGCATTTCCCCGCTTGTACTGGCGATATCTTCAGCACTACGACGTTTGACACGTTTAAAGTTTGCAGCACCCCCTTTAAATTCTTTTTTGCCAGCGCCAGCACGGTCATCGTTATCAAACGAACGCGGTCCTCTGCTTCCCTCTGTAAATCGGTTGGTTGTGCCCGCTTTTTTAGGGCCTCTATTATTGGAACGACTGTTACGCATGGCGTGCTTTTTTTTGCAAAGGTAGTCGGTCTTGCTTCAGCACAGGCAGTTAGCTCCAACTTTAGTTAACAGCGAGGGGGATTATTTCGGCTTTTGAGCCATTGCCTTGATAGGCAATAAGGAGTAATTTAATTTCAGTGCATTGAAATGTACCAACAAGGCGCACGCCGGCCTGCAACAATCGTTGGCATTGCCGTTCGCTTACCCAATTTTCATAGTCGTTTACGGGTGCAGACCGGTATTTTACTTCCACGATGTACAAGCAATAGTCGAGCTGCGTGACGATATCAATTTGGGAATGTCCCGCGCGGTAATTCTGATAATGCACAGTGTGTCCCATCGTCTTTAAGAGATAGGCGGCTTTTTCTTCGTAGAATGTATAGGTTTTCATCCCAATAAATTGGTCAATGTGGATGACGATTCCAAGTCATGTGAAAAACTTAAAGTTTTACACAATGGGATGGCAAACTAGCGGGACTTCGTTAAGAGCACGGCCGGCATTGAATTAGACGGCCTGAAGAATTATGGGCCAATTCTCTTTTCCATGCCCAATAATCGGGTGCTCATACACGGGCACGCCCTCGGCTTCAAAGTGTTTTCTCAAGGAATGCTGCACGTCGGGACCCCATGGAATGTCGTGGTCGTGTATGTCCGAAAATTCGCCCAACACCACAGCACGTAGTCTATCAAATGCGCCCCTGCGTCGCAGTGCCAAAAGCATGCGGTCGAGGTGGTAGTGGTATTCGTCTAAATCCTCAATGATGAGCACGCAGTCGTCCAAATTTGGCAGACTTGGGGTGCCTAAAATACTGGAGATAACGCTGAGGTTGCCGGCAATGATTTGGCCGTGTACCTCCTTAGGCAAGGCACAATGCAGTGCATCTTCCTTACCGCGAAGCACATCAAACGTGGCAGTGAGTGCGTCGGGATGGGTGATGGAAAAACTTATGGGCATGGGGGCGTGGAGCGTTGCAATGCCTTTTTGGATTCCGTGACAGAGGAAGGTTGTAAAATCGGAAAAACCGATCAGCCATTTGGGCTGGGCAACCAATGCGCCCCAGTCAACTAAATCGACAATTTCCGCACTGCCGTAGCCTCCTCTGACGTTCCATATGGCCTTGATGTCCGGATTATGGATGAGTGCATTAAAGTGCTGTACGCGTTCAGCAACAGTGCCAGCAACTTGATGCTGCTGCACAGAAATATCCGGTGAATAGTAACACTGAAACCCTTCTGCTTCTATCACGCGTTTCGCAATAGCGAGCGATTCAGTAGTGGCGAATCGGGCCGTAGCGCTAATCCCAATAGTATCTCCGGGCTGTAAAAAACTGGGTACGGTTTGTTTCATTAGCCGAAAAATACCCAATAAAAGCGCATTATCTTCGCTGTACGCTTCAAACGTTTCAAAAAAGCATGAGTTCGAACAAAAAAATCATGGTTACTGCGGCATTGCCGTATGCCAATGGCCCCATTCACATAGGTCACCTCGCGGGGTGCTACCTTCCTTCAGACATCTATGTGAGGTATCTACGAATGCGGGGGCGCGATGTGAAATTTGTTTGTGGCTCGGATGAACACGGTGTACCCATTACGATCAAGGCAAAAAAAGAAGGAATTACACCTCAAGATGTGGTAGATCGGTATCATGGAATGATGAAGGCTGCCTTTGAAGAATTTGGAATTTCCTTTGACCATTACAGCCGGACGTCGAGCAAGCAGCACCACAAAAACGCGCAAGAATTCTTCACAAACCTCATGGAGAAGGGCGCCCTTGTGGCAAAAGAAACGCAACAATATTTTGATCCAGAAGCCGGCCAATTTTTAGCGGATCGCTACATCACAGGCGAATGCCCTAAATGTCGCGCCGCTGATGCTTACGGTGATCAATGCGAGAGTTGTGGTACGTCGTTGAATGCGACGGATTTGATCGCACCTAAATCTGCTTTGAGTGGCGCTGTTCCTGAATTGCGTAACACGACCAATTGGTTCTTACCGTTAGACGAATTATCCGACGATTTACGCCACTTTTTGGAAAGCCGTGAGGGTTGGAAACCCAACGTAATGGGGCAGTGCATGAGTTGGTTGAACGCCGGCGATGGCTTGCAACCGCGTGCAATGACCCGCGATTTAGATTGGGGCGTACCGGTGCCTGTGGAAGGCGCTGAAGGTAAAGTGATGTATGTTTGGTTCGATGCACCCATAGGCTATATCAGTGCTACTCAGGAACTGCTTCCAGAGACTTGGGAGGAGTATTGGAAAGGCGACAATGCGGAAATCATCCACTTTATAGGTAAAGACAACATAGTATTCCATTGTATTATTTTTCCCGCCATGCTCCAGCAACATGGCGAATATGCGATGCCCACTGCGGTGCCTGCAAATGAATTTTTGAACCTCGAAGGTCGAAAATTGAGTACCTCAAAGAATTGGGCCGTTTGGTTGCACGAGTATTTACAAGATTTCCCAGGACAGCAGGATGTCTTGCGTTATGCCTTGACAGCAACCATGCCGGAAACAAAAGACAACGACTTCACGTGGGCCGATTTTCAAACGCGGAACAACAGCGAACTAGTCGCGGGCCTCGGAAATTTTGTGAACCGTGTCATGGTACTCACCCACAAATATTTTGAAGGTGTCGTTCAGAATCCCGGTACACTGACCGATGCTGATCATGACGCATTGGCGGCAATGACCCAATGCGGTCGCAGAATAGCAAAATCATTGGACGCCTTTAAATTCCGTGATGCGTTAAACGAAGCCATGAATGTGGCGAGAATAGGCAATAAGTACCTTCAAGAACAAGAGCCGTGGAAGGTATATAAGCACGATCCGGCACGCGCAGGTGCTGCTTTGTATGTTGCGACCCAAATTATGGGTATCGCTTCCATTGTATTTGAACCGTTTCTCCCAACCACCGCCTCTAAATTGCGTGGTATGCTCAACCAGAACGGTATTCCAACGTGGGAGCAGTCAAACGAAGAAATGATTGTTCCTGCGGGAACACAATTAGGCGAAAGCGCCTTGTTATTTTCAAAAATTGAAGACGAACAAGTTGAAGCGCAGCGTCAGAAGCTGCAAGCAACGGATGCGGCTAATGCAGCGGATAACGCACCTTCAACTACAGCAAAGAAACATATGCCACAGAAAGACGATATTTCTTTTGACCAATTCATGTCGATGGACCTTAGAGTGGGCACCATTCTCGAAGCAGAACGTGTCCCTAAAGCGGATCGTTTATTGAAATTTTTAGTAGATACAGGATTAGATCAACGTACCATCGTATCGGGAATCGCGGAGCACTTTAGCCCAGAAGAAATGGTGGGTAAAAAAGTAACGGTATTAATGAACCTACCGCCGCGCAAGATAAGAGGTGTTGAAAGTCAAGGCATGTTGCTCATGGCGGAAGACGCCGATGGAAGCTTACGATTAATGACTCCAGAAAACGGCGCAGATAGCGGTGCAGTAATCGGTTAATTAACCGATATTCGCCAACAAGTTTGGCTCCGTAGTTCAACGAATAGAATGCAGGTTTCCGGAGCCTGAGATAAGGGTTTGATTCCCTTCGGAGCTACTAAAAGCCTCAGCATTTGCTGGGGCTTTTTTTTGAAAACTAAAGGGCATAAAAAAAGGCCTCCATTTCTGGAGGCCTTTGGAATGTACTGATATAAACTTAGAGCTGTTTAACATTTACAGCGTTTAATCCTTTTCTTCCTTCTGTCAATTCAAACTCGACACTGTCGCCTTCTTCGATTTGGTCAACCAAACCTGTTACGTGTACGAAGTACTCTGTGTTTGACTCGTCGTCTTTAATAAAGCCAAATCCCTTGTCATTATTAAAGAACTTTACTGTTCCTTGATTCATAATATAATTTAAAGTGCAAATGTCGACTAATTAATTAAGCGCCCGACATAATTTTCTAAGTTATTTGTTTTTAGGGTGTTTCGTGCACAAAATAAATTATCAGCTTCCTTCTCTGATGTGTGACCATTAGGTAAGTATATTTGTGCTCAAGACAGTGAGGGCCATTAGCTCAGTTGGTTTAGAGCGCTGCCTTGACAGGGCAGAGGTCACTGGTTCGAATCCAGTATGGCTCACAACAAAAAGCCGGACACCGAAGGGTGCCCGGCTTTTTACATAGAACCAAGCGGAAGCTTGCTTCCAGCTTGGTTCTATGTAAAAAGACGCAGTGCAGCGCCAGCTGCCTACGGCTTTTGTTTGGGTACAAGGGCCCCGTTTTGGTTCTTTTGCCGAAAGGCAAAAAATCCAGTGGGTTTGTACTAACTTCATGGCATGAGTAAGATTATCCACGCCATTTCAGGTCCTAGAAACATCAGCACGGCTGTGATGTACAGTTTTGCCCAACGACCGGGCTGTGCAGTATTCGACGAACCCATGTACGGTAAGTTTCTTCAAACGAATGGATTAAATCATCCGGGGCGTGATGAAACACAAAGTAAGTGGCCCACGGATTTAGCTGATATCGCGGATGCAGTTCAAAAACTGGCCACTAAAAACGATGAGGTGTATCTAAAGAACATGGCGCATCATATGGTAAATGAACCTTGGGATTGGGCCGAGCAGAGTGCCTTTATTTTCTGGATCCGTCACCCGCGCAAGGTGGTTCAAAGTTTTGCAAAGGTCATTCCGGATGTTACTTCTGAGGATATTGGCCTTGTTCAGCAATGGCAGCAATGGCAGGAGATTCAGCACTTTCCAGGAGCTAAAATCATAATTGATTCCGACGAAATGTTGGCGGATCCTGCAGCAACACTCCCTAGAATTTGTGCTGCGTTGGGACTGCCTTGGCACGCGGAAATGCTGTCGTGGCCTGCGGGTTCTAAATCATACGACGGCCCTTGGGCCAAACATTGGTATACTAATGTCCATGAATCCACTGGGTTTGGACCGCCGAAGGCGTTGCCGGAGGCTTTGACGCCGGAGCTGGAAAAAGTGGTTGAGGCGGCTTTGCCTGCGTACCTTTCATTATTTACAAACCGATTTAAAATTTAGTTATGCTACAACAATTTGACCCTAGAAATAAAAACATTAAGGTATGGGTAGGCCACAGGTTAGTGGACCGTTCGGATGCAAAAGTTTCGGTATTCGACAGCTCCGTTCAAGGCGGTGATGCGGTTTGGGAAGGCATGCGCGTCTATGAAAACGGGGTGTTTTGTTTAGAGCGCCATTTGGACCGACTCGAGGATTCTGCTCGGGCCATGGCATTTGAATCCATTCCAACACGTGCCAGCATAAAATCGGCCATTAAGGCGACACTAGAAGCCAATGGCATGACTAAAGACACCCATATTCGATTGACATTAACGCGCGGTGAAAAGATTACTTCGGGTATGGATCCCAGATTGAATCAGAGCGGTCCTACATTGATCGTGCTTGCGGAATGGAAACCGCCGGTTTACGATAACGAAAAGGGGATTCGCATCATGACCAGTGCTATTCGTCGCAACAGCCCCATGCATGTCGATTCTAAGATTCACCATAATAACTTAATTAACAATATTCTTGCGAAAATTCAAGCCAATCATGCTGGCGTAGATTCCGCTTTGATGCTGGATAATCTTGGGTTTATTTCAGAGATGAACGGTACGAATATTTTCATGGTCAAAAATGGAGTCTTACTTACGCCGACAGCCGACGCTTGTCTGCATGGAATTACACGAGGTTTGGTCATGGAATTAGCGTTTGCGAACGGATTGACTGTTGAGGAACGCAATATCTCTTTGACAGAGTTGTATGCTGCGGATGAGGCTTTTGGAACAGGCTCTATGGGCGAATTGACGCCGATTGTTGAAGTTGATGGACGGCACATTGTAAATCGGTCACAGTCGAACATTACGACCCGATTGATTCATTGGTTTAAAGACGTGCATGAAAAGTTAAGTACGCCGTTGGAGATGCTCTAATCTCTCGTTATTTTAGCAAGAACCGTAACCTTAAATAATTACTGTGCGAAATCTATTTATAATAGCTGGAATTTTATTTACCACCATTTTAATTGGACAATCAAAACCTACAATTAGTGGGTGTATAGAAAATGCGCCGGATACCCTGTCGAATGTGAAAGTTGCCTATTTAAAGGGTAAAGGCCTTGCCGTAAAGCAGGAGATCGCAGTAAAGAATGGATGTTTTGAAGCTGCTTGGGAGCAAGAGGAGAGCGGAATATTTATCCTTTATATAGACGGTGAACATACCTTCGACATGGTCATTTCAAACGGAAATTTAACGATTGAGGCAGATTATAATGACTTAGCGAAGGTATCCCTTAAGGGCCCCGGCATTGAGGAGTTTAATGGTTTTAAGTCGCTATTAAGCACTAAGCCAGAGCAAATATCAATAGAGCGTTATCTCCTAGGCATCGAGGATGCCGCCTTGAAGGATTTTCTTTTGCCACAAATCTATCCTATTAATCCAGATACTAATGTCTATTGGCTTCGTTCCCATTTTTGGGATTACACGAATCTGTATTCCAAGAGCACGCTGATCAACCCTTTCTTCGAGAAGAACAGGAAGGTATACTTCGAACAAGTATTAGGGCATAATCCGGATTCCGTCATTAAGCATCTGAATAGGCTGTTAAATAGCCCGATGGATGAGCAGATCAGAAAGGTGTTCATCAGTAGCGCTACGTATCACTATGAGACCTCCAATTATATGGGAGAGGATAAGGTTTTTGTCTGGTTGGCTCAGACCTTCTATAACACTGGATATGCGGATTGGGTAAGCAAAGAAAACCTGGCAAAAATCAAAGAAAAATCGGACGGGCTGTCGACAGAATTGGTCGGAAATAAAGCTAGGGACTTCGCTTTTGATACGCAGGACAACGGACGCATGAAATTATCGGAGGTACAGAGTCCCATTACCATTTTGTATTTCTGGGATAGCACCTGTGGTCATTGTAAAAAGGAAACACCGCGTCTGAAAGAGTTTTACGACGAATACAAAGACAAAGGCGTTGAAATTGTCGCACTTACGCTTGAGAATGAATTTACAGGATGGAAAAAGTACATTCAGGAGAACGATCTAGATTGGATCAACGGATACGAATCGGACTTTGAACGGCCGAACTTCCTCTGGTATTATTATATACCTACTACGCCTAAAAAGTTAGTCTTGGGACCGGATAAGACTATTATCGCAAAAAACCTGGACGTGGAGACGACGTTGCGAACGTTTATTGACGATTATTTGGCGGGCAAGGTCAAATAAAAAAGGCGCCCATTGGGCGCCTTTTTTATGGAATTACATCCAATTATTTTTCGGTTCCCGCTCCGGCAGGCTTGCTACAGCAGCTTTTATTCTCGCCAGCAGCGGCAGTTTGCTTAGGCTTGTCTGCACATGATGCACTCGCCGTAGTTTTTTCTGAGCAACAGGATTTCTTTGCTACCACGGCCGTTTCTTTGTTGTCTGCACAGGCCTTGTCGTCACCGGCTTTCTCCGAACAGCAAGATTTTTTCTCGGTCTTTGCCATGGCACCGTGATCGCATTGCTCTGTACAAACGTGCTTAGATTCAGTGTTTTGCGGCTTTTCTTGTGCAAAGGCAACTACTGAAAACAGCGCCAACACTGCGGTGAATAGGGTTTTTTTCATCTTTTTTAAATTTTGTTGATGGAAGTTAATGAATTCCCGCGTATTACGCCTTGTTTGCTCATATAAGTTCTTATTTTTGCGAGGAAACCAAAAGAAAGAAAATGAAAAAGGTATTTGTATTGGCTTTGGCAGCCGCTTTGTCTTTGACAAGCTGTGTGAGCAAGCAAAAATACGTTGAGCTAGAGACGTTACAGAACACTACAGCTGACAAATTGAGTAATGCAAAAATGGAATTGGCCGCAGCACTTGCCGCTAAGGACGCTCAAGCGCAGCAGTTGGCCGAACTAAAGGCAGATAAGAACAACTTGGCAAAACAAGTGGGTGATCTTACCGCGATGAGTGCAACAAATGCTCAGAACATGGAGAAAACGCTTGAAAGCATCAACGAGAAGGAATTGTCTATTACGCGTCTTCAAGATGCAATGAACCGCAAGGATAGTGTAACATTCGCTTTGGTGACTTCGTTGAAAGGCGCCTTAGGCGATATGAACGATGAAGATGTACAAATCAGCGTTGAAAAAGGTGTAGTGTATGTTAATTTGAGTGATAAGTTGATGTTCCGTCCAGGTTCAGATTACGTAAGCAAAGACGCTAAGAATGTTCTTGGCAAGGTTGCTAAAATCATGAACGCTAAGCCGGGTCTAGAGATTTTGGTTGAAGGTCACACGGATACTGATCCTATCGCATCGGAATGTGTAAAAGACAACTGGGAGCTTTCAGTTCGTCGTGCAACTAACATTGTTCGTATTCTTCAGAACGAACACGGTATTGCTGCAGAGCGCATGACTGCTGCCGGTCGCGGTGAATATATTCCAGTTGCATCTAACGATACACGTGAAGGTCGCGCTGCGAACCGTCGTACTCGTATCGTAGTTCTTCCAAGACTGGATGAATTCAATAAAATGATTACAGAAGGTTTGAAATAAACCTACACCATTATATATGAGAGCCCGTTGCGAAAGTGACGGGCTTTTTTATTTTACAGCATCGAGCACTGCGTCACAATTGATGCTAAAAGTGCAGATTATTTGCTTTAAATAGATTCAACGGAAGTCGTTATTATAAATTTTAGACATCTTTACGATGAATTTAAAACACCCTGTTATGTTGGACTATTTTTACATGGGCGGACCATTATTCATGGGCATGCTCACTCTGATATTTATTGTGCTCGTTGTTGCAGCGGTTTTGAAAAAAGGCGTGAAAGAAATTGGGCTTTTGGCACTTGCTATTGGCTTCTTGGGCCAGTTCATTGGTCTCTTCGGGGCTTTTGAAGCCATAGAATCCATGGGAGGAGTCAGTCAGTCTCTACTCGCTGGCGGCTTGAAAGTCAGCAGTATTACCTCCATTTACGGCTTACTTATCTACATAATTAGCCTAATTATTCAGGTTGTTCAACGCTTCTTGAAATAATCTAGACTTGCCGAGCCGCGCAGCGCGGGGCACGTGCGAGGAGGGCAAAAAAAAAGGCGGCCCATCGGGCCGCCTTTTTAATGAAGGGCAAATTATTTTTACGGGCATTCCACGCGCAGTACTTTCAGGTATGCCCCTGCACCGGTTAGGGTGGAGTCCACAATACCTGCATCGAGACACGTATCTTCAACGGTCATTGCAGAACTGTTTAGTTGGTAATCAAAGCCGTCCCAAGTGTAGTTATCTTCGTAAAGATCACAATCGCAAAAGGCATTGCCACAAGAGGCGAGAAGTAGGCCAAATCCGGCCAAGAGTAGAAATTTTTTCATTGTGGTTTTGTGTTTTGTCGTGACAATTTAGCTAAAAAATCACGCTTACCCAATCCTCACTAGCTATTCCACAAAACTATTGGGTGCATAAGGAAGTCCGCTGCGTTCAGCAACACGGTCTACTACATCCGTAATGTGCACCTTTTGAAACGACGTTCCTGCCTCTACTCCAAAGCCCATCATAAGGAAGGGGACATGGGTATCGTAAGTGTAGCCGCTGCCATGAGTAGAGCCGTAGGGGCCGTAGAAAATGGAATTGGGTTGTAGTTGGAAAATAAGATCGCCTCCAAAGCGACTTTGGTAACCTTCATGAAGTTTCGAGGCAAGTGCTTCCGAACCTGGACGACGAATTTCATCTGCGGTATACACGTGGACAAAAGGATCCATCTGCTCTGTAATTTTTGCGATTTCCAAGGTGTAGGGTTTCGCCCAATCGTTCAAATAGATGTGGTGGTTTATGATTTTGGCCACGGCATTCTCCATATTTACCTGAACATCCAGTTCATTGACAATACGATCGTTGAGTTGAGTAACCACATCTGCATTGGCATAATTTCGAACGCCGTATCCACCGTCAGCAAGGTGGTTTGGGTTCTCGCTAGCGCCGTGGTCTGCCGTCAGGTATAAAATGTAATTCCCCTTACCTACTTTTTTATCCAGCGTACGAATGAATTGCCCCAGTTGCGCATCTAGCTTCAAATACATATCATGCACTTCCCTGGATCGCACCCCCCATGTATGACCGGCATAATCTGGAGAGGAAAAACTTACGCCCAAAAAATCGGTGTATTCGTCTTGACCTAGGTCTTCTTCGTTGAGAATAAGTTCGGCCATTTCTAAAACCAATTCATTTCCAATGGGGGTGTTTTTTAGCATGCTTAGCCCCTTTAATTGGACCATGGCTTCTAGATTGTAAGGGAAGCTTGAACTCCCCTCGTTGTATTTGGGCTCATAGGGATTTTCGTCCTCAAGACTATTGGTATACTTGCGGGTGGCCATCTCTAATTTCCATCCTCTCTTCATCAAGACCATAGCGTTCTCCTTGCTGTTGTATTTATCTACATAACCAGGAAGCTCGTCGGTATAATAACTACTTGTTACGAAATGCATTCCGCCATCGAGCCAATAGGCACCATCGGCAAAATGACCTCCGGGAAAAATAGCACCGCGGTCTTTTACACTTACCCCAAAGCTTTTCCCTTGGTTATTTGTGTGCAGTTTAATTCCGTCGCTAAAAGTCAAAGCACGAAGATTTTTAGGCGATCGCTTGCTGCTGCTCTCGACGGTTCCTACAGGAGAAACGGTGGTATCCTCCGCACAATACATTTCGTAATTGCTACGGCCGTCTAACCAATCGTTCGCTACAATCCCGTGGTACTTCGGCGTAGTACCTGTCGAAATACTGGCATGACCTGGACCTGTATAGGTGGGGATAAAATTGTAGTGGGTATTTGCATAATTAAATCCGCTGTCCAGGAGGATACGAAAACCTCCATCACGGGCAAATTGCTCATTGAAGCGGATGAGATATTCTGCACGCATTTGGTCAACGACGACTTGTACGACCAATTTTGGTTGCGCCCACAGGCCACTAAATACACTGCTGATTAGGATTGCCCCAATTGCTCCTCTAAACCTTCTTTTTTGATGTTGCATGCTTCCCATTCTTCCATTTTGGCTGAAAGTGCAGCCTTTTTATGTTCATATTGAGGATAAAAATCTGGATCTCCCATTAACTCTTTACAAGCCTCAGAATCTGCGAGCTGCAGGTCCCAACGCCCAATAATTTCCTCCAATTCTTCTATGGTTTGTTCTATGGTTTCTAAGTTACGCGTTTCACTGCGTAATTCCTTTTCAAATTGCTTTCGCTCGTTGTACGTAAGTCCGTCCTCTGCAGGAACGTTTTTCTTCTCTTTCTGCTTCTTCGCTTTGGCCGATTTTGCCTCGACTTCGCGCATCGATTCCATTTTTCGGTATTCGAGGTAATATTCAATACCGCCCAACAGTGTTTTTACGTTTTGGTCCCTGAATTCGATGGTTTTTGTCACCAAACCCTCCAAAAAATCGCGGTCGTGACTCACAACTAGCAATGTTCCTTCGAAACTTTGTAAACTATTTTTCAAGACATCTTTGCTGTTCATATCCAAATGGTTCGTGGGCTCATCCATCACCAAAAAGTTGATAGGCTTAAGCAACAGCTTGCAAAGCGCTAATCGTCCTCGTTCACCACCGCTGAGGACTTTGACTTTCTTCTCAACATCCTCACCGCGGAACATAAACGATCCCAGCATACTGCGGGCATGCTTTCTCATTTCTTCAGGGGAGGCGTCCTCTATAGTTTGGAGTGCGGTCTTATCTCCATCCAGCTCGTCGGCCTGGTCTTGTGCAAAATAGCCGACCATCACATTGTGACCCAATTCTAAGGTCCCCTCTGAAGTAATCTCCTTCAATAGGGCTTTGACGAGCGTACTCTTGCCTTGTCCGTTCTGCCCGACAAAGGCCACACGATCACCGCGTTCAATTTCTAAATCGACACCTTTCAACACCAATTTATCCCCATAGGTCTTACCAACACCTTCCGCCTTAGCTACAACCTTACCACTTCTAGGTGCGGGTAAGAACCGGAAATGCATGGTAGAGGAATCTTCTTGATCGACCTCTATGCGTTCCATTCGATCCAATTTCTTGATTAAACTTTGGGCAAATGAAGCTTTACTTGCCTTTGCTCTGAATCGTTCAATCAATTCTTCGGTTTGTTTTATCTCACGTTCTTGATTTTTGGCAGTTGCCAACTGTTTCTCACGTAAGTCCGCTCTCAAAGTCAAATAGCGTGTATAAGGGGCGTTAAAGTCATAGATTTTCCCCAGCATCACTTCAATCGTTCGGTTGGTCACATGATCTAGGAAGGTTCTATCGTGACTCACTACCAAAAGGGTTTGACTGCTTTCACTCAGGTGCTGTTCGAGCCACATAATACTCTCAATGTCAAGGTGGTTTGTGGGCTCATCAAGCAATAGTAGGTCGGGCTTTTGAAGCAGAAGACGGGCCAATTCTGCCCGCATACGCCAACCGCCTGAAAAAGTATGTAGCGCATTATCAAAAACTTCTGGCTCAAAACCGAGCCCTTTCAGCACTAATTCAATATCAGCATCCAAACTATCGCCGCCTAGTAAGCCAAAGCGTTCACTTAGTTCACTTAATTCGTCGATCAAGGCACTGTACGAATCACTTTCATAGTCGGTCCGAACTTCAAAGGCCTTATTGATCTCTTCAATCCGATCATTAATCCTAGAAATTTCGTCGAATGCACTGCGCGCAATGTCCATGATGCTTTTGTCCATGTCCATTTTTAAGTCTTGCCTCAAGAACCCAATCCGAGTTTCCTTGGCTTTACTCATTGCGCCACCGTCTAGTGAATAATCGCCGGCTATAAGTTTAAGCAGTGTGGATTTCCCCGCGCCATTGCGTCCCACTAAACCTATACGGTCCCCAGGATTTATTTGAAAACTTATTTCATCGAATATGGCGCGGCCACCGAAGAATAGAGATGCTTTGTTGAGTGCTAAAATCATTGTGACAAAAGTATCAAATGACCACGCGACAACACCTAATTTAGCCCTGCATTTCAGAATAAATCCAAATGTTAAAAGGAACCAAACTTTACGCCATTACAAAATCTAAGTGTCCGCGCTGTATGGAAGGCAACATATACCCCAATAGCAATCCTTATAACCTCAAGCGCTTCTCTGAAATCAATGAACGTTGCAGCGCGTGTAACCAGAATTTCGAGCCCGAACCGAACTTCTACTACGGTGCTATGTACGTTAGTTACGGCTATACAGTAGCCCTCTTCGTCGCTGTATACGTCGTCTTTAGCTTTTGGATGGGTTGGAGCATGTGGCCTACCATTACGGCGCTGGGCGTTATACTAATGCTCTTAGGACCTTTACTTTTTAGAGTTGCCCGCACCACTTGGCTCTCACTTTTCGTTCATTTCGACAATACGGCCATTGAAAATTGGAAAAAGACGCTAAAGGAAAACAAATAGAACAGCACTAAAGAAATAGCGAAAGCTTTGGACGGCTAAGGGTAAACTACTTGACCATACGCGCAGGTAGACATTCTTCGAGTAGTGGTGATCCATACATGAAATGTTCTACTAGATGCTGTGCTAAATACGGTGTCATCAAAACGGCACGACTGCCCATACCGTTAAATACCCAAACATTTTTTTCCTTAGGATGCGGACCAATAAGGGGTCGGCGGTCTTTAACTGCTGGTCTAATTCCCGCTTTATGACCTATTGTTTTAAAAGAACCGTCCCATACTTTCTGAACATGATCCTCAAGTTCCTGGCGCTTCAGCGCCGAAGGTCCTTCCTCTAATCCGTCCCAAGCATAGGTTGCGCCTACAAGCGCTCGGTTACCACCTTCACCTATCATGAAGTGTCCTTGATGAATGCATTCTTTGCCTAGATCATGCGCTAGTTCAACTTTAATGACTTCTCCTTTGACCGCTGAAAATCCGGTAACCTCTAATTTGCTTTCACCTAATGCTGATTGGGCCCCCTCGCAAGAAATGATCGCATGGGCACCCAGTGCGCCGTATTTCACACCATCGCCATGGGCTTCTAATCTATCCCAATCAAATTCCTCTTCACTGAAATGCTCTCCTTGTTTTAATTTCCCTCTTACTGCATCGAGCATTTTAGAAACATGCACTCGACCGGTCTGCTGCATTAATCCGGAGCCGTGTGCAGCGATGATGTATTCCGGTATGTCAGAGATGGCCTCGTTAAGATAGGGGGAGAAGGAGGGGTGATCGGAATGCTCTACCCACTGATTTTGCTCGCCGGCGTTATGGAAAACTCGTCGGATAGGTAGCGGTTCGTAGAACTTTTGATTGGTCCAATTTTCCATAGCTGGATATACAGCTTGCAGGGACTCAATCATCGCATCCGCATTCCAAACCTTCTTCATCCGTTTTAAAACGATTGGGTTCCATAGTCCAGACGCGACAATAGAACTTTTATTCGCTTGAGGTACATCAAAAACATGGACACTTGCACCATACTTCATTAAAGTATAGGTCAACACGGAACCGGATATGCCACCGCCAACAACGATATAGTCTACGTATTTCATAAAATAAAAACTCCCGCTACAAAGGTAGCAGGAGTTTATTTGTTTTACGTGTCATTGGATCAGACTAGAAGGTCCACATGTCGTGCTCCTTGTTTCTTAGATCCTCTTTAATGGCAGCAGCTTCAAGTAACTGATTCATAGCACTGTTACGCTTATAATCTGCGATAGTACGGTCGTAGACATTATCCATTTTCGTAATTACAGCATTGAATTTACGTAAGTGCATGATCTGGTCAAAGGTCAAACGCTGGTTGTTGTTTTTCTCGTTATACGCTACAGAAGTTGCCATAGCATAGCGAGCGTCTGGGAACCAAATCCAAAATGGATTGTACGTCAATGAAGGATTTCTAGGATCTCTTACTTCTGGGGAAATTCCTATAATTCTATTTTTAAGCTCACCTCGTTGTTTATCGAAGTACCAATCACTTTTCAGATGGTACGCAATAACACTGTTTGCTTTGATGGTTATCGTATCAATGTACGCAGGAGGTCCAAATGGATCATTTGGATCCGGTATGCTATCGTACTGCTCGATTTGCTTTCTTACTTCCTCCACAGTTAAAGGAAGTTCAAAGCGGTCATCACGGAATATTTCAGTGATTGTATTCTCAACTAGAATTCCATCTAAGAGTACATTCCACAAAGCTTTACGATCCGGCATTGGCTTGATAGGATAGTACAATGAAAGATTGATCTTTTCACGCAGATCTATTCTTTCCCAGTGACGCTCCGACCAAAGCATGTCGTCTTGGCGTAAATGAGGATAAGGAACTACACGGTTATTTTTGAAGTGCTTAGTCGTCTCAGGAATGATACCATCGTCTGAGGGATCAAGTACTTGCGCATGCAGAGTTCCTCCTGAAAAGGCAAAGCAACTGAGCGCGCACAAAAAGAGTTTGAAATTAGTCATAATTAGTTCAAATCAAATATCATAGAATTGACCTTAGGTTTTAAGCCCTTATCAGTCGTAGCCTTGATGTTTCTAATCACTACTGAAACACCTGGTTTAGCTTTATCTAGCGCCGATTTAGCATCACTTGTAAGTCTATTGCCTCTACATGGAATAGGCGCATATGGAGGAATAACAATTTCAAAGCTTAAAACTTTGAGGTCCAGCTCAAAATCAAAGTCTTTAAATTCAGCATTTATCGTATTGTTTTTAATGAAGCTTCCGCTTCTAACACCCTCAGAAAAACCTAGAATAGTTCCGTTGGCATCAGGTAGATTTTTAACACGAAATTCTTTTTTCCCCATTGACTTTACTTTCCCTTCTGCGTCACGAACACCGACGGATATTTGCATAGTACCGCCAGAGTTTCTAGTGACATCAGCAGTGTAATTCTGACCAGATTTTTTGACACCTGGACCGTTCACTACTATATTGGCCGGATCAACGCCAGGAACAGAAATTTCCAGTGGGTTATCTACACCACGGTAAAGAACGTTCATTTTGGTTGGAGAGATAACGACACTAGGAGGGGCTACGTTATACGATTCAGAAATGTCATATTCTTTCGTTTCGCCGTTAGCTTCTAACAATATTTTACCGTTCCATTCGATGGTTCCCGTGCGGGTGGCAGGGAACTTGATAGTAGCAACACCGCCACTCACGTTCTCTGGATCGAGCGCCTCACCGTTGATTAAGAATTCTGGGTCTTTTGTATCATCAAAGGCGGCGAGAAAAATTTCCGCTTCATATTCATCACCTTGTGTAACGTATGTCGACTTTGGCATGACTACGGCACGTACACCGGTTACTTTGATATCCGAAGCATCAATGTTTTCGTGTAGGAAACCGATAACGTTCGCTTCAGCTGTACGAATATCGCTTTGCATGCTAGTAAGGAAGGTCATCACAGAAATAAGCGGGTAGTGCTCAAATTTAGATTTTTCCCAGCTCTCGGCCGCGCCATCGTGCATGCGGTCGCTCAGGTCAAAAGAATTTTTGATTGCAGACGCCAATGATTGGTTATCTCCAGCTTCTGATATTAAGAAATCTCTGAAATCTGCCATATCAGCTTTTAACTCGCTACCGCGCTGTTCTACTAGAAAGTAGTTAGCTGCGGCTTCGCGGTCGTCCATCTTTTTAGGCTTACCAGGTACCTCTTCGTCTTCACCACCACCGCGCTCAATGAGCTCAGCTTTCATAGTTTCAATCGAATTGTAAAGATCGTCGGATTTAGCTTTTACTGCAAGTGCCTTATCTCTCCAAGGTCCCGCTTTTACTTCGTTTTCGTCCGCTGCTCGTCTGAACGCTGCGTATAGAGAAGCGTTCTGATCTTCTACAGTTTCAATGGATGCTTCTTGACCAATCATTACCTCATAGAACGCATCCATGACCTCACGCGAAACGTTGAGGGCCAAAAGTGCGGTCAACACGAGATACATCATGTTGATCATTTTCTGACGTGGTGATAAATTTCCTCCTGCCATGTTATTCTGTTTGTTTAGGGTTAGTTAATGGGATAGTGGTTGTGAGTTATCCAATTATTTACCCATAGCGGTGAGCATTCCACCGTATACACTATTCAAGGTTTCGAGGTTGCCTTTCAAGTTTTGAATTTGAGATGCAAGGCCTTCAGCGTTGGCTGAAGCTCCGCCTAATTTCTCCATTACGTCGTTTTGACGCTCAACTTGAGCTGTAGTATTCTCAAGCTGTACTGCATACAAAGCGTTCAAGTTTTCCATGTTCGATGCAGCATTGTTCAATTGCTCGCTATACGCTGCTGTAGCACCAGCGGCGTCAACAGTGCCCGATAATGAGCCTGCCGTCTCGCTTAATGAGCGCATGCCTTCTCCGAGACGTTCTATCAGTGCAGAATCGATACCACCGTCTTGTAACGCAGTATCCAATTGATCTACAACGCTCAATGAACGCTCAGCACCTTCGCTAGTAGCTAGTTCAGGATAAACTAATGACCAATCGTAGTCAGTAGCTGGCTTCTCGAAGGCTGAGAAAAAGAAAATAACTGCTTCTGTTCCAAGACCAACAACAAGCATGTAGTTGGCACCTTCCCAGTGCATGATTTTAAAAAGTGCTCCTAGAATTACGACAGCTGCACCGATACCGTACAATTTTGCCATGAAGTTCTTAAATCTCTTACCGTTTACATCAATTAGTGCCATAATTCAAAAGTTGTTGTTGTGAGTATATTAGTGATAGGGTTGTATTAAAAGTCTTTGAGGTCACGCCCGATAAAGCTTTGAACGGTACGGAAACCGATGTAGCTTTTGGCAGTATCCTGGTATTCGTAATCTCTTGCGCCGAGCTGCATGAAATACGCTACATCTTTCCATGAACCGCCGCGAATAACTTTACGCTTCATTGTTTCGTTTTCATCGTCAAAAGCGTTGTACTGGAATTCAGGAGCAACATCACTCGCGAAAGCGTAGGACTGAACGTCGAAGGCTGTAGAAGTCCATTCACTAACGTTACCTGACATGCAGTATAGATTGTAACCGTTAGGCGAATAGGCAGTCGTTTTAACTGGATAGAATCCACCATCGGCAGTCAAATTACCACGATTAGGTTTAAAGTTAGCGAGGTAACAACCAGAGCTGTTAGTAGCGTAAGGACCACCCCATGGGAATGTGGTCAATTCTTCACCTCCACGTGCGGCATATTCCCATTCTGCTTCTGTAGGAAGACGGAAATCGTGTTCGATGAGTTCACCTGCACGCTTGAGATAATCTCTACGGTACTTGCTTCTCCAGTTGGCAAAAGCACGTGCTTGTCTCCAGCTTACACCCACTACAGGGTATTCGTCATAAGCCGGGTGCCAGAAATACTTATCGTGCATTGGCTCGTTGAAGCTGTAGGTGAAGTCGTGAATCCAAACCAAAGTATCTGGGTAAACGTTAATGGTTTCCTTTTCAAAGAAGGACGCACGATCACTTTCCGCTTGCGTATCTTTAATATAATCGCGGTAGCCGAATAGTTCTCCGTCACCGTCCTGGTCTTTGTAATCAAATTCAACTCGGTTGATTTTGCTTGCAGCTTTTTGCTTGTTGATCCAGAAGAAGGTGTAATTCAGTTGGCGTGTATCTAGATGACGGTAGCCCAACCACTGCTCTTCTGGAGCGAGGTACATGCTTTCGATGACCTCAGTATATTCTGCAGAAGGGTAACGGTCTTTATCCCACTCGAGGTAAGGATCCCAATCCAATCGACGCATCATGCTATCTGGATAGTTTAGCGCTACGTATTCTTGGAAGAACGTTGGATCTTCCATTTCTGCTAAGTCAGTGTATTCAAAGTCTTCAACCAAGCCTTCTGCGAGACGTGTCCGTGAGATTGAATCACGTACCCAACGCACGAATTGACGGTATTCGTTATTCGTGACCTCAGTTTGGTCCATGTAGAAAGACGGCACACTAACCACCTTCGCAGGAGCAGTGTACGAATAAGGAACGTCTTCGTCGTGGTTGCCCATTGTGAATGATCCTTGCGGTATGTACACCATGCCATAGGGTTCGCTAGGGTACCAGGTAGGACGGTCTTGAACACCGACCAATTCGCCGTGATCACTACCGCCACATGAGGCGAGAAGTGCGATTGACGCCATCCCTAAGAGGAACTTTTTCATAATCTATGTATTTCTACTTTATTCTTTTTTAAGCAAGCCGCTATATTACAAAAATATAGGGTTTCTGTAACTACCTTTTTCTTTAGGCGGTATTTCTATTGTAAAACAGTAACTCATCATGATCTCATGGGAGCCACTGCTTGAGTTTGCAAGCGATGATGTGGTAAGATCATATGAATAGGTTGCACGCAAATCTTTTGTGATTTGATAACCAGCCATAACTGCTAGGGCATCATATACACGATAAGTAACGCCTCCCCAAATCTGATTATTGTACGTAGCGGCTGCGTTTATGTCTAGTTGAGTGGTAACAAGATCTGTTTTTACCATAGCTGCAGGCTGTAGAACAATACCGTTACCTAAGTCAAGATTGTAGCCTCCCATAAAGTAATAGTGGCGTTGGCCGCGTATTTGTGCGTTAGCACTTCCTCCAGTGGCATTCAGTATATCTTTAGTCTCAAGTAAACGTGTGCTGCTTAAACCTGCATACCAACTTTCTTGCTGGTAATAGGCACCAAATGACAAATCTGTGGCCATTGAGCTGCTGTTTATGGCAACAAGCGAAGGGTCGTTCATGGTTTGAGGAGGTGCCCATACGCCTGACGTTATGTTTTTGTTTCTGAAGTCGGCGCGGATTCCTAAGCCTAAAGTTCCTCCGGCAAGGTCCATTTGGTACCCATAACCCACACCAACGGTGATGTCTTGAAAATAGCCAATCATGTCGTTCGTGAAATTCAGTGCTAAACCACCGTGCAAGAAATTCAAAGGAATATTAGAAGAAAAGTTCTGAGTGGTTGGGGCATTATCAAAGCCAACCCACTGAGAGCGGTGTGCGGCGGAAAGGCAAATGGCATCTCCAGCACCAGTAACTCCTGGATTGTAGAAGATTTTGTTGTTTGCAAACTGCGTAAACTGCACGTCTTGCTGCGCCCAAAGGGCTGAACTGCAGACTATTGCAAACAGGGCGATGAGGGTTTTTTTCATGTGGTCTTGCGCAAACATGTTTTGTGTTGCCGCTAAAGATAGAAAAATTCCGGTGTGAACAACACTTTTACGGGTTAGTTATCACGCTTTTTGCTGCGCTTTCCACCACCGTGCAGGTATTTTGCCGTTCAAAGCCTCGGTGTAATCTTCATAGTCACAAGGTGCTAGGGTAGTGCGAATCGAATCCGGTCCGCCTTTTGGAATTTCTATCCACCACCGGCCGCTTGCAGGGCTTTTGTAGAATTGAACCTCATCCTCAGCATCGACGAGAACGGTATATTTTTCATAATTGGCCCGGGATCCGATGGGGAAATCACCGAAGCGCAGAGAAACGCCTTCGAAAAAGTACCACAAAGCGTGGGCGCAGAGGTGAGCGCTCTGTCCATTGCGGTCCAGGCGCGGATTGTATTCGAAAAGTCCCAATTGAGTGAGACGATCGCTCATTCCTGCATATCGTGTGATGGCGCATAAATCCTCGCCGCTTAAACCGTGAGGTGAAGTATAGAAAGTCCCTGGGTTATAGCTCTGGCGAACCGCGCTTAGATCGATACTTACAAGGTCAGCGTCGCGCAAAAACGGTTCGGTTCGGGAGATTTGATTTTGGATGTGTCCTAATCGGACCGCCTCGAAAAAAAGTTTGTCAATGAGCGCAATCTCTTCCGGGCTATTGAAATACGTCTGGTAGCCAAGGTTAGTGAAATTGTATAGGTTATGAGGTTCTTGAAGGACGAGGTGAGAGACGTAACTCTGGTGGTCCAGGTCTCGACCTTCCGAGCCTACATCAAGTCGCGCATCAACACTGACGATATTTACAGTCTGCTCCAAGGAGTCATAGCCACGATAATTCGCGTACGTAAGTTCCTGAGAACCACCTATAGTGATCAAGACGATCTGACGCTGGAGCATTTCCTGAGCGATCTCCTTCAATAAAAGCAAGGTATCCGTATGACGTTCACCCTTGTAGAGGTTACCGAGATCGGCAATGCCAAAGTCCCATTTCCCCTTGTACAGCTGGTAGAGGTAGGGGCGAATAGTATCCGCCGCGCCGTCACAACCTACGTTGCGGTAGGCTCTACGATCTTCTTGTACCCCAATGATCGCGACTTTGATGCCGTCGAGATCGGGGAGACCTTCCATTTCAGTGTGGCGACGAATACTTCGTCCCAATTGATTGGCGTCTAATACGGGAAGTGCATCGATAACACTTTCAGGGACAGGGCTGAGATGTTCCACGGGCAAATCATTTACCCGACCAATTTAGAACCTTATTTGCGCTTTGCCCGACGCTTTGTGGGGCCTGCTTTGATAAGTTCTTCACAAGCGGCACGGTCCAATGTTTCAGGATCGGTGTCTTTTGGAATTTTAAAATTCTTGCCGCCAGATTTTATGTAAGGCCCGTAACGTCCTTTGAGAACTTGGATTAAGGGCTCTTCAGTAAATTCAGCAATGGTGTTGTTTGCAGCGCCGGCTTCTTTTTCCTCAATCACCGCGATGGCTTTCTCAAGACTCACCGTTTCAGGCGCATCATCGGTTAGGCTGTAAAATTTCTTATTCCACATGACGTAAGGGCCGTAGCGTCCCACGTTTGCTTTTACTTCGAGCTCTTTGTAGTCGCCCACAGTGCGTGGAAGTACTTCCTTGCGCAAAGCCATTTCCAAAGTGGCATCATAAAAACCAACCCCGGGAGGGAGTTTTTTGAAACGAGGTTTGGTTTCTTCATCGCCATCGCCGAATTGGAAAACGAATCCATAGCGAGCGAGCTTAACGTAAACCGGTTCACCGGTACCCGGCTCTTCCCCTAGAACACGACTTGCGCGGGCATTCTCAGGTGCATTTTCGATGAGTGGGTGGAATTCACCATAGAACTCTTTGATGCTGTCTTGCCAGCCAATTTCCCCTGCGGCTACCGTATCAAAGTTGGCTTCTGCCTTTGCCGTGAACTGGTAGTCCATGATCAAGCTGTAGTGCTCCAACAGGAAGTCGGTGACTACTCTACCAATGTCTGTTGGGAACAATTTATTCTTGTCTGCACCATACGTTTCCGTATCTACACGAGCAGATACGCCAGCAGCCGTTGCGCTTAACACATGGTAATCGCGCTGGTTGCCTTCGAGACTGTCCTTGAGGACATAATTGCGTTTTTGAATGGTAGAAATGGTTGGGGCATAGGTCGACGGTCGGCCAATCCCTAATTCCTCCAATTTTTTCACCAGCGAAGCTTCAGTGTAACGCGGGGTGTGCTTGGTAAAGCGTTCCGTAGCAGTAATTTCCTGAGAAGTTAAAGTGCTTCCTTCATTTACTGCTGGTAATTGACCGTCCAACTCATCAGTACTTTCATCATCCGTTCCTTCTTGGTAAACCCGGATGAAACCGTCAAACTTTATCACCTGTCCACGCGCCGTAAAACGCTGGGCATCTGGATGTCCTTGATTGAACAACTTGATGGTGGTGTTTTCTAGTTTCGCATCGGCCATTTGAGAGGCAATAGTACGCTTGTAGATGAGGTCGTACAGCTTCTTTTGGCGGTCGTCACCTCCAGCAATGTTTTTCGCAAAATTGGTTGGACGAATGGCTTCGTGCGCTTCCTGCGCGCCTTTATTCTTTGTAGTGAATTTACGCACTTGGTGGTATTCACTGCCATAGCTGTGCTCTACTTGAGCGGCAATGCCTGCGATGGCGTCGTTGCTCAAATTGAAGCTGTCAGTTCTCATGTAAGTGATGTGCCCTGCCTCATATAAACGCTGTGCAAGGGTCATGGTTTGACTCACGCTGTAGCCCAATTTTCTGCTGGCCTCTTGTTGCAATGTAGACGTAGTAAAAGGTGCCGCTGGACTGCGCTTTCCTGGGCGCATTTCAACACTTTCTACCTCGTACGTAGCGCCAACACATCCCTCGAGGAAAGATTTTGCTTCTTCTTGCGTCTTAAAATTGGTACTTACATCTGCCTTGAAGCTGATTTTTCCATCACTGAAAATACCGCTGACTTTATAGCTTGAGGTCACCTCGTGGCCTTCTATTTCTCTTTCTTTTTCAACGATTAAACGTACGGCCACACTCTGAACGCGCCCGGCGCTTAAGCCACGCTGGATGCTTTTCCAAAGCACGGGACTTAGTTCATAACCCACGAGTCGGTCAAGAACACGACGCGCTTGTTGTGCATCAACCAATTCCTTATTGATTTTGCGTGGGTTTTCTACCGCACGTAGGATGGCGGTTTTCGTAATCTCGTTAAAAACAATACGTTCGGTATTCTCGTCTTTTAGTCCTAAGCTCTCGTAAAGGTGCCAAGCAATGGCTTCTCCCTCACGATCCTCATCCGAAGCCAGCCAAACCTTGTCTACTTTTTTCGCCGCAGCTTTTAGTTCTTTAACCAAAGAAGTCTTGTCTTTCGAAACGCAGTATTCCGGTTGGAAGTTGTTTTCGATGTCAATAGCCATTCCTTTGTCGCACAAATCGCGAATGTGCCCATAAGAGGACAGGACTTGGAAATCGGCGCCTAGGTACTTCTGGATGGTCTTTGCCTTTGCAGGTGACTCAACGATTACGAGATTCTTTGCCATAGGATGCGGGGTGCATTTTAATTATTGCCGCAAAGTAAAGGCTAAAAATCGGCAACTTTCAAGCCCACTTATAAAGGAGTTGTTTTCTGGCCTTCGGTATTACTACGTAATAGATTTTTTAAAATCGGACAAATTGTCAGCATTGCTTGTATCTTTGTACCGACGCAAAAGAAAGTAAAGTTTTGAGCGGTTATAATTATGGAAGCAAAAACAAAGCGCGCAAGCGGAAGGGGTCTCTATGCCGAGGGCGATAAGAACCCACACGAACACGACGGTACGGTCTTAGAGACTAAAAACCCGACGGGCACAAAGAAGCTCTATATAGAGTCGTACGGTTGCCAAATGAATTTTTCTGACAGTGAGATTGTTGCCTCAGTCCTAGGAAAGGAAGGCTACACCACCACGCAAAATTCCGAAGAAGCGGATTTGGTGTTACTGAATACATGTTCCATCCGGGATAAAGCGGAGCAAACCGTTCGCAACCGACTCAACCATTTTAACAACCACAAGAAAAAGAACCCTGATATGAAAATCGGGGTGCTTGGTTGTATGGCAGAGCGGGTAAAAGGCAAACTGCTGGAAGAGGAAAAATTGGTTGATCTTGTGGTAGGTCCTGATGCGTATCGCGATTTACCTAACCTTTTGCAAGAATTGGACGGAGGAAGAAAAGCCGTGAATGTTATTCTGAGCAAGGAAGAGACTTACGACGACATCGAACCGGTTCGTTTGGGTGGCAATGGTGTGAGTGCCTTTGTTTCTATAACACGCGGTTGTGATAATATGTGTACGTTTTGTGTGGTTCCTTTTACTAGAGGCCGCGAGCGATCACGTAACCCACAGACTATTGTAGACGAAGTATTGGATTTATCAAAACGCGGGTACAAGGAAATCACCCTGCTGGGCCAAAACGTCGACAGTTATCTATGGTACGGTGGCGGTTTGAAAAAAGATTACGAGAAGGCATCTGACCTGGCTAAGGCAAGCGCCGTTCATTTCGCTGATCTGATGTCCATGGTTGCAGAAGCCGTTCCACACATGCGAATTCGCTTCTCCACGTCAAACCCGCAGGATATGCGTGATGACGTGCTAGAGACCATTGCGAAATACAAGAACATTTGTAATTACATTCATTTACCAGTTCAGTCTGGGTCGTCGCGCATCCTAGAATTAATGAACCGCGGACACAACCGTGAAGAATATATGGCCCTCATCGACCGTATACATCGTATCATCCCGGGCTGCGCGATCAGTCATGATATGATTTCAGGATTCCCAACCGAAACGGAGGAGGACCATCAGGAGACTTTGAGCTTGATGGACTATGTGAAGTATGATTTTGGTTACATGTTCTTCTACAGCGAGCGTCCCAACACCTATGCTGCGAGAAAATTGGAAGACGATATCCCTGAAGTAGAAAAGAAGCGTCGCTTGACAGAAATTATCCAATTACAAAGCAAGCACAGTTTGTACCGTCACGAGCAAATGATCGGTAAGACTTATGAAGTTTTGGTGGAAGGAACCTCGAAGAAGAGTGAAGAACAATTGTTCGGCCGCACCGATACCAACAGCGTGGTTGTTTTTGATCGACATGATTTTAAACCAGGCGACTTTGTACACGTTAAGATTGAAAGCTGTACTACTGCCACCTTATTGGGAACAGTGGTAGAGGGCCCAAAGGCATAAATTAATTGGACCAATGTCAGATATCAAGAGCATAAAACAACGTTTCGGAATTATTGGGGTGAGTCCATTGCTGGATCGCGCTTTAGAGAAGGCCGTCCAAGTTGCGCCGACTGATATCAGTGTTCTTGTCACTGGTGAGAGTGGTGTTGGTAAAGAAAGCATTCCGAAGATTATTCATGCACTGAGTCATAGAAAACATAACCCGTACATCGCCGTTAACTGCGGTGCGATACCTGAAGGAACGATCGATTCAGAACTGTTTGGTCACGAGAAAGGTGCCTTCACAGGGGCTACAGGTGCACGAAAAGGATATTTTGAAGAGGCCGATGCGGGTACTATCTTTTTGGATGAGGTGGGTGAGTTGCCTATGCCATCCCAGGTGCGTCTTTTGCGCGTTTTGGAAACGGGTGAATTTATTCGCGTAGGTGCGTCCCGTGCCAACAAGATTGACGTACGCGTCGTGGGCGCCACCAATGTGGGTATGCTCAATGCCATCAAGAACCATAAATTCCGTGAGGATTTATTTTACCGATTAAACACCGTAGAAATTCATCTGCCGCCATTGCGCGAGCGTCCTTCGGATATTCATTTATTGTTCCGAAAATTCGCGGCAGATTTTGCCAATAAATACCACCTGCCTCCATTGCGTTTAGATGATGAGGCGGTGCGTTTGCTCGAGCATTACCGCTGGCCTGGAAACATTCGTCAATTGCGCAATCTTGCCGAGCAGATGAGTGTGATTGAAACGACGCGTATGGTGGGCAAAGACGTGCTTAAAGCGTATTTACCGGAGGTAGATGCGCCGAATCTCCCTGCACTGGCCAATTCACGTATTAGCGACGGGGTAAGTAATGCGGACTTTGCAAAGGAACGAGAAGCGCTTTACAAACTCTTGTTTGAGATGCGCACGGAACTAAATGCCTTAAAGAAGGCTGTTCAAAGCGGTGAAGGGTTTTATGAAGGTGTGCAACGCGAGTTCCCCCAAATTGGTACTGAATTTGCCGAACGCTCTTCAGTTAAGCCTTATACCGGAACGGAGTCTAACGACGTTTCCTTTGTAAACCCGGACGAATACGATTCGTTTGAGGACGATGAGCACACCATCGAAATTGAAAACCTGAGTTTGGTGGATAAAGAAATTGAACTGATTAAAAAGGCATTGGACAAGACCCAAGGAAAACGCAAAGCTGCGGCAAAAGAATTGGGAATTTCCGAACGTACCTTGTACCGTAAGATCAAACAATACAACCTCGAATAATGCGCACCCTTCGTTTCCCCATCGTAATGCTGCTTTTTATCATCCTTTCCGGGTGCAAGGGTGGCTATAGCTTTACCGGAGGGAATGTGGGGGAGGCGAAGACGCTAAACATCGATTTTTTCGATAATACAGCAGCGATTGTGAATCCCGAGATGTCTCAGATTTTTACCGAATCGTTGAAAGATATTTTTGTTCAGCAAACTTCGTTGCGTTTAGTTGATGGGCCAGCAGATTTGGAATTTTCAGGCGCCATTACAGATTACAGTCTTCGTCCGCAAGCCGCGCGCGGCCCTAGTGAGGTTGCTCAGATGCGTTTTACCATCGCCGTTAAGGTTTCCTTTGAGAATAGTATCGCGGAAGAAAATAGTTTTGAGCAACGTTTTAGCCGGTCTAGAGACTACGATGCGGATTTGAATTTTTCCGATATTGAAAGAGAATTGGCGGCTGAAATCATGAAAGAATTGACCGAAGACATATTAAACCGGGCTATCGCCAATTGGTAAATGAACGCAAAGAAAATCGAAGAATTGTACGCCCACCCGGAGCGCTTAAATGCGACGGAGCTTGCTATGCTCAAACAAGCGGTGTCCGATTTTCCTTACGCAGCGCCATTGCATGCACTTTACATGAAAGCGTTGCAGCAACAAGAGAGTTATTTACTACCGGCGCAAGTCAAACGTACTGCGATCGCAACACCCAATAGGGAGGCATTAAAAGCCTATTACGAAAGTCATCTGGAGGCGGTTGCGGTATCAGAAACCAAAGAGAAAATTTCGACTGACGCTTCCGCTGAGGTTGCGGTTAAAAAATCGGCTCAGCCTAAGTCATCTCAGCCTAAGCCAGCTGATCCGGCTCCTACAAAGCCAAAGAAATCAGCAACGCCTGATGCACCTGAAACAGCAGATAAGAAGGCGGCAGCATCGGGCAAAGTAGCGGCCACAGCACCAGCCAAGCCTAAGAAGGCTACTGCTGTTTCTGAAGATCTTTCGCACTTATCAGAGGCAGTGCGCAATGCTATCTTACGCTCGCGCGCTTTGCGTGGGGAGGAGTCACCTTCAGCTACAAGCGTTGAACTGGACAAGCCAGTGAAGGAAAAGCCGGTTGCGCCAGAAGTTGTTCCTGCAAAGAAAGCTGAAGCTAAGAAAGAGCCCATTGAAACGCGTGCCGTGACGGAAAACGCTGCGACGCCAAAAAAAGGGAAAAGCCAGGAAAAGAAGGCAGCAGTTGTTGAGGTACCTGATGTTCCTTCGTTTGAATTGGAGACTAATTTGGATGCAGTTCCAGAGGCGGTCATAGAAAAAACGAAAGACGGATCAAAGCAAGAACCGGCATGGGAAGCACCTGAAGTGCGTGAGATGCCGTTCAGTGAAAAAGCCTCTTTCTTACAGTGGTTGAATGCGGAGACTCGTGTAGCGCCTGCGCCCGCTGTGGATAAGCAAAAGGCTGATGCTGCTGGGTCAGACATAAAAAAAATTATTCGGGAGTTGCCCAAATTTGAAGGCAACAAACGCGATGGAAAAATCAATGTTTTTAGTCTAGAGGCAGATGGTCAAGGTCGCTTCGTAACCGAAACATTGGCAGAGATTTACCTGAAGCAAGGACTTTTTGAGAAAGCAATTAAATCCTACGAGGTACTAAGTTTGAAATACCCGGAAAAAAGTAGTTTCTTTGCCGACCGAATTAGAGCAATTAAGAAAGAAAAAAACTCATGATAGCATTATTCTCCATTTTGATCGTAGTAGTATCGATCCTACTCGTTTTGGTGATTCTCGTTCAAAATCCTAAAGGCGGCGGTTTGAGCTCTGCTTTTGGTGGTGATAGCCCACAGATGTTGGGCGGCGTTAAAAAGACAACAGACTTTTTAGACAAAGCAACTTGGGCTTTAGTTATTGGTTTGTTCGTGTTAGTGATCGGAATGAACCTCGTTTCAACGGATAGTGATGTCGTACTAGAAGATACATTGATCAATGAGCAAGTGCAAGACGCTATGCCGTTCCAACAGCAGATCCCTGCTAGTGAAGTTGCACCTACTGGCGATGCTCCTGTAGAGGGAATGCCAGAGAGTGTTGAGTAATCCGTCAATTTGACTATTTAGTATAGCCCGCGCAGCTCCGCTGCGCGGGTTTTTTGTTTTTTGGTGCCAAAATTTCGCGCGGCAGTCGCCGCGCGATGACACTCTGACACTGAAAATGCTTTGGCATAAAATTCCTTGTATAAGGGTAGTAACTTTAACTAAAAACATAAATCATGGCAGATTTAAACATTCGTCCATTAGCTGACAGAGTAATAATTGAACCTGCAGCGGCTGAAACTAAGACAGCATCAGGGATCATTATTCCAGATACAGCGCAAGAGAAGCCTCAAAAAGGCATTGTAGTAGCCGTTGGACCCGGTAAAAAAGACGAGCCCATGTCGGTTAGTGTTGGAGACGTCGTATTGTATGGAAAGTACAGCGGTACAGAGTTCAAGTACGAAAGTGGTGATTACCTCATTATGCGTGAGGCGGACATCATGGCAATAGTTTAATCAAACGTAAAAAACCATAAATCATGGCAAAGCAAATATCATTTGACGTTGAAGCAAGAAACAGTCTCAAAGCTGGAGTTGATGCATTAGCGGATGCGGTAAAAGTGACCTTGGGTCCTAAAGGCCGTAACGTAATTATTGAAAAATCATTCGGTGCCCCGCATGTAACTAAAGACGGCGTAACGGTAGCGAAAGAAATTGAATTGGAAGACCGGTTGCAAAACTTAGGTGCACAGATGGTAAAAGAAGTCGCTTCTAGAACTGCAGATATTGCAGGAGACGGAACGACTACCGCCACCGTTTTGGCCCAAGCGATCTACCACCATGGCTTGAAAAACGTTGCAGCTGGAGCAAATCCAATGGATTTGAAACGCGGTATCGATAAAGCGGTTACTGCTTTAGTAGCTGAGTTGAAGTCATTGAGCCAAGAAGTTGGTGATGATAACAGTAAGATTGAGCAAGTGGCGTCGATCTCTTCAAACAACGACAGTACTATAGGTAAATTGATCGCTGAGGCGATGGCCAAAGTGAAGAACGAAGGCGTAATTACCGTAGAAGAGGCAAAGGGAACAGAAACGTATGTGGATGTTGTAGAAGGAATGCAGTTTGACCGCGGTTACTTAAGCCCATACTTCACAACCAATACGGAGAAGATGGTTGCGGAGTTAGAGAACCCGTACATCTTAATTTACGACAAGAAGGTGAGCTCTATGAAGGAGTTATTGCCGATTCTTGAGCCTGCAGCTCAAAGTGGTCGCCCGCTGTTGATTATCGCAGAAGATGTAGACGGCGAAGCGTTGGCTACATTGGTAGTAAACCGCATCCGTGGCTCGCTCAAGATTGCTGCCGTTAAGGCGCCAGGATTTGGCGACCGTCGCAAGGCAATGCTAGAAGATATCGCTATCCTAACAGGTGGTCAAGTCGTGAGCGAAGAGCGCGGTATGACGCTTGAAGGTGCTACACTAGATATGTTGGGTACTGCCGAGAAAGTGACGATTGACAAGGACAATACGACCATCGTAAATGGCGCTGGTGAAAGCGAAGCAATTGCAAGTCGTGTTAACCAAATCAAAGCACAAATCGAAAACACCACCTCAGATTACGACCGCGAAAAACTACAAGAGCGTCTAGCGAAGCTCGCAGGTGGCGTTGCTGTACTATACGTTGGTGCTGCTTCTGAAGTAGAGATGAAGGAGAAGAAGGACCGTGTTGATGATGCATTAGCAGCAACAAAAGCTGCTGTAGAAGAAGGGTTTGTTCCCGGTGGCGGCGTAGCTTTCGTTCGTGTAAGCTCAGTCTTAGAGCACCTAAAAGGTGAGAATGACGATGAGAGTACAGGTATTCAGATTATCGCAAAAGCCATCGAAGAGCCGTTGCGTCAGATCGTGCACAACGCAGGTCTCGAAGGTTCTGTAGTTGTAGCTAAAGTAAAAGAAGGCAAAGGCGACTTTGGGTTCAACGCGAAAACCGACATATATGAGAACATGTATGATGCAGGTGTCATTGATCCAACGAAAGTAACGCGAGTTGCACTGGAAAACGCGGCGTCTGTTGCAGGCTTATTGCTGACCACAGAAGCAACGATTACTGAGATTCCAAAGGAAGAGCCACCAATGCCTCCAGGAGGAATGGGCGGCGGCATGGGAATGATGTAATCACGCTCGATGCTCTCGATTTAACTTTGAAAGCCACTCCATTTGGGGTGGCTTTTTCATTTGGCAGAAGCTAAATGACCTGTTTGTGAGGAAGCGTTACAGCGAAAAGGCTTCAAGGTATTTGGCGATGTACGCCTCTCGTTCACGGTACTTGTACTGCATAACATACCGCGGATGTTCGAGGGCTACCAACGCTGGTGTGAAGTTGAACTCCTTGTTCAATTGGGTAAGAAATTTTAGATTTTTACCCGTCCCAAAGACGATGATGCGCTCATTTTTACCTGCCAATTCAATTTGCGCACGAATCTGTGCTAATAAATAGGGAGCCAGCGCTTTCGCAAAACTTGCACGGTCGTAGTAATTAAAGTTGATCGAATTACCATTCTTACGCACGGTGAAGCCCAATGGACATACGGAGCCAATAAGGAAATCGGCATAAAATTTTGCCGGGCCACCAAAGGCATTGATGGCTTCATAAACAAAAACAGAACTGGGCTCGTGCGTACTGAAGGCTTCGAAAGTAATGCCACATTCACGCAGGCGCTTTGTATCTGTGAAGGGGATGCCAGTTGCTCCAGCGCCGAGTCTTCCCGGGTTAATACCTAGGATGAGGTTGCGCGGTTTACTGTCGCTATAAAACTTGTTGTAGAAATCGGCAAGGGAACGCTCTTGCTCAGGACTGGCACCTTCAAAAGGATTGAGAACATCTAAATCGTCATCGAGGTAAGCGCGGTCAAAGTCTAACCCATGGTAGAATGCTAAGATGCGCTGTGCCTTGGTCATGATTTATTGAATTGGGTCATGGTCAGTTTAGCGCCGGCAAGAGCAAAACTCTGTATGGCCTTCACGCTGTGATCGATAAGACCGGGCAGATCCAGCATTTCATCTTTGTTCCATTCACCGAGCACGTAGTCGACTTGGCGGCCTTTTGGGAAGTCATTGCCGATGCCAAATTTAAGTCGAGGGTAATCGTTACGGCCCAATTTTTCTTGAATGTCCTTCAAGCCGTTATGCCCTGCGTCAGAGCCTTTTTCTCGTATACGAATAGCACCCAATGGAAGTGCGAGATCATCAACGATGACTAAAATATTTTCTAGGGGAATCTTTTCCTCCTGCATCCAATAGCGTACCGCATTTCCGCTAAGATTCATGAAGGTAGTAGGCTTGACCAAACGGAATGTACGGCCCTTAATCTTTGCCTCTGCCGTAAGCGCGTAGCGCCCAGGTTCAAAAACAACATTGGACGCCTTCGCGAAGGCGTCCAATGTCAAATAACCTATGTTATGACGGGTATTTTCATATTCAGCACCTGGATTCCCAAGGCCTACAATGAGGAATTTCTTCATACCCGTAAAGGTAAAAATTATTCTGCAGCAGCTTCTGCAGCAGCTTCTGTAGCAGCTTCAGCGCCTTCTTCAGTACCTTCTTCCTCTTCATCGTCGACAGCACCACGCGCTTTCTTGACAGTAACGATTACTGCAGTAGTTGCATTTAGGATTTCGAATCCTTCAGGCGTCACATCGCTAACACGGATAGACTTACCAATACGCAAGTCGGTTATGTCTAAGTCGATGCTTTCTGGTATGCTCGCTGGTACTGCGCGAACACTTAGCTTGCGAAGAACAGACTTCAACTTACCACCATTCAACACACCGCGAGCTTGACCGTGCAGTTTAACTGGAATATCAATTGTCACAGGTTTGCCTTCAACCAACTGGATGAAGTCAATGTGCATCAACTGATCGGTTACGGGGTGGAACTGTAAATCTTGGATTACAGCTTCAACCGTGGAACCTCCTACAGTTACTTTCGCAGTTTTTGCCTCAGCAGTGTATACCAAGCCTTTGAAAGCTAGTGTAGGTGCAGAGAAGTGAATAGGTGCTTCACCACCATAAATAACACACGGTACGTTGCCCGCTTTGCGCTCTAGTTGAGCGTATTTAGAACCAAAGTTGGTTCTTTCGTTTCCTTGAATTTCAACAGACTTCATCTGATCTAGTTTATTCTGGTATTACATTATAAAGTGTCCTGAAATACTCTCATGGTGGTGAACATTTTTCATCACCTGAGCAAACATTTCAGCAACGGAGATCACACGGATCTTTGAGTTCTCACTAGTTTGAGGAATAGTATCGGTAATGACCAATTCCTCTAAAGCACTGTCCGCGATGCGCGCTTGTGCCGGTCCGCTCAAAACACCGTGTGTACAATACGCACGGACGGTTTTGGCGCCTTTTTCTTTTAACATTTCGGCCGCCTTACAAAGCGTACCTCCGGTATCGACCATATCATCAACGAGAATGACGTTTTTACCGGCTACTTCACCGATGACGGTCATTTTATCAATGACATTCGCTTTTTTGCGTTGCTTGTAGCATATCACCACTTCCGCTTCAAGCTTACTTCCATAGGCATGTGCACGTTTTGCACCGCCCATATCTGGGGAAGCAATGCACAAATCACCCAGCTTCATTGTTTCGATGTCCTTGATGAACAAAGCCGAACTGAAGAGGTGGTCAACAGGAACTTCAAAGAATCCCTGTATTTGATCCGCATGCAAGTCCATGGTCATCACACGCGTTGCGCCTGCAGCCATCAACATTTTAGCGGCAAGCTTAGCGCCTATAGGTACTCTTGGCTTGTCTTTACGGTCTTGACGTGCAAGACCAAAGTAAGGAATAACAGCCGTGATGTGTTTTGCAGAGGCACGCTTCGCAGCGTCACAGAGCATTAACAGTTCCATCAGGTTGTCTGCCGGTGGGTTCGTGCTTTGAATTAAAAACACGCGAGTGCCACGTACCGTCTCTTCAAAAGATGGACAAATTTCACCGTCGCTAAATTCTGTGATCATGACATTGCCCATAGGTATACCGTAGCGCTCTGCAATCTGTGATGCAAGGTGCATGGTATGTCGACCGGCAAAAATCTTAGCTTCAGGTACCATCTGTGCTGTTTATCAGTGTTGTTGTAGCGGTTTAAGCTCTTCCAAAGAGGGGTGCAAATGTAAGTAAAAGAACAGAAAAACACACGCAATTCCAGGCGGGATTAAAATTCTTTCTTTTAAAAGCTAGGAGAATTGGAAAACCCCCTTATTTTTGCCGTCCAATTCCACAATGCCTTGGTGGCGGAATTGGTAGACGCGCTGGATTCAAAATCCAGTTCCTTCGGGAGTGCGGGTTCGATTCCCGCCCAAGGTACAACAGCTCGGCAGTGCTTGCGCGGCCGAAATCAAAAAACCCATCTCGAGCCTTCTCGAAGATGGGTTTTTTGGTTTTGATACCTTGTTGAGCAGCGTCGTTTAAGTTTGTATTTTAACCAAAAACCTCTGGACCTATGAAAAAAGTTTTGGCTGTTTTAGCGGCAATAGTTCTGCTCAGCGGATGTGGCGCGAAAAAGCCTCAAGGTGGATTAGTGAATGCGAGCTATGCAGGCTGTGAACAGATCAAAGACCCCAATGCAGAATTCAAATGTTTCAATAACAAGTTGTCGGGTTATTTAGCCGATGAATATAGCTATCCGGAAGCCGCGCGTTCACTGGGTATCGAAGGCAAGATTTATGTGAACTTTGTAGTGGAAAGCGACGGAAGCGTCAGTAATGTAAAAGTGGTAAAAGGTTTAGACGCTTTGTTAGATGCGGAGGCTGTACGTGCGGTGCAGGCGTTGCCTAACATGATTCCGGCTACTTTCGATGGAAAACCGGTTCGAATCCAATATACTATACCGATCAACGCGAACTTAAAATAATTGGTCCCGCTGTACCCCTGCTTCGACCCGAAAGTTCTAATTTCACGGCTCCATGACAGTAGAAGAACAGAATAAGCAACAAAAATACGATAAAGCGTACCTGAGAATGGCTCAAGAATGGGCCCAGCTCAGTCATTGCACTCGTAAAAAAGTAGGGGCATTGATTGTCAAAGATCGAATGATCATTTCTGACGGTTTTAATGGAACGCCCACAGGCTTCGAGAATCCATGTGAGGATGACGATAATTATACGAAATGGTACGTCTTGCATGCTGAAGCGAATGCTATCCTCAAAGTGGCAGGGAGTCCAGCTTCAGCACAAGGAGCAACCCTGTATTTAACCTTAAGCCCTTGCAAGGAATGCAGTAAGCTCGTTCACCAGGCCGGCATAAGAAGATTAGTTTACATCAACAAGTACAAGGACGACAGTGGATTGCGCTTTTTAGAGAAGGCTGGTGTAGCAACAGAACAGTTGGCGGTGGAATGAAGCGTGATTCAGTAGTCTTATGGGTCTTTGGATTCCTCATTTTCGGGGTATGGATTGGTTTGCAGTTTCGAACGGATGTGAAACAGGACCGGTCTAAATTGGACCAATTCTTTCGCTACCTGGAATACGAATACGTTGATACCCTTGATATTGACGGATTGATGGACGATGCAATGGACCATATTTTAGGTTCACTGGACCCACACAGCGCCTTTATTCCTGCCGAAGACAGCGAATACATAGCTCAACGAATGCAGGGCAACTTTTCTGGAATAGGGGTGGAGTTTCGTATTCATGAAGACACTCTAGTGTTTGTTAGTATCATGAAAAATAGTCCAGCTGCCTCGTATGGTTTGCTCGCCGGAGATCGCATTATAACCATCGATGGGGATACTGTTGTAGGTCCGCAACTTACCAACGATGAAGTCACCAGCCGTATTAAAGGCGAGGAAGGAACCTATGTGACCTTTGGGATTATGCGTGACGGCTTGTACCTAACGGCTGCGGTTCAGCGAGGGATTATTCCATTAGAAAGTGTGGTCAGTACCCAAATGCTGGGCAGTCTAGGTTATGTGCGTATGGAGCGTTTTGCAGAAACGACGCACGACGAACTGCTCGTCGCGTTGGACCGATTAGATAGTCTCAACATGCGGGGTCTCATCTTAGATTTGCGAGGAAATCCCGGAGGATACCTGCACGAGGCAGTGGCCATCGCAGATGAATTTCTTAGTGAAGATAAAAGCATAGTAATTACCAAATACGGCGATGGTAAAACTCATACGTCAAAGGCCTCTGGAGGTCAACGATACGAAGACTTGCCGCTGCACATAATTATTGACGGGAGCAGTGCCAGCGCTTCGGAGGTGGTAACGGGTGCGTTACAAGACCACGATCGCGCGACGGTTTACGGAACGACTTCCTTTGGAAAGGGATTGGTGCAAGAGGATAAAATATTATCGGACGGTTCCAAGGTGAGATTAACAGTTGCCTATTACTACACACCTTCCGGTCGTTCTATACAAAAGCCTTATGAAGGGGCAGATCTTCCCGGACAAATGGAAGGCACAGTTTTTACGAGTGATAGCGGCAAAGTCCTTTTAGCCAGCGGTGGCATTGAGCCAGATATTTACTTGTCGGCAGATTCTTCCAACAGCTACTACTGGAGTATGTCCTTTGGTACAATGGACGCTTTTGCCTTTGACCAAATTGATGCGCAACGTTCCGATTATGAGCTTTGGACTTTCGAGAGGTTCGTTACGGATTTTGAACTCTCCGACATGCAACTCTATTCGTTTTTAGAGTACGGGAGTTATGGGTTGACTTTAGAGGATTTATCAAGCACGGACATGGATGAAATCCGATTCCTTTTGAAAGCAGCCTATGCCAAAAACATTTGGGGATTCGATGCCTACAGAAATGTGCTACGAACGGACGATGTGGTTTTAAAGGAAGTCGTCCGCGCTGCTTCAACTACTCTTAAATAAGAAATCCCACTACTGCTTACGCAATAATGGGATTTTTCTTTTGCCTGATAAGGCTTGGTGACTTCCTAGTGGTCGTGACCTTCGTGCTCATCAGCTGCAGCTTCTTCAGCAACCTCTTCAGTAGCTTCTTCAGCTGTAGAATCAGCTTCTTCAGCCACTTCTTCAGCCACTTCTTCTTCAGCAACTACCTCTTCAGTAACTTCTTCGTTTACCACTTCAGCTTCTTCAGCTGGAGCTGCACATGCAGTCATTGCAACAGCAACAACGGCAGCAGCAAATAATTGTACCTTTTTCATTTCGAAATGATTTTGAGTTTATAAACAGTTGAAAATTAATTGAAAATCAAATGTCTACAAGTATTTCTTTCCTAAAGTTTTGAAAATTGTGCGCTTAATGATACTTTTTGAGCAACAAGTCCATTTAATTCGTCCATTGGAATACGAATTTGCTTCATGGTGTCCCTAAATCTAACGGTTAACGTATGGTCTTCTAGTGTCTGATGATCTACCGTGACACATAGAGGAGTTCCTGCCGCATCTTGACGACGGTAACGCTTTCCTATCGCATCTTTTTCGTCGTATTGCACCATGTGATCAAATTTCAACGCATTCACAACATCGCGCGCTTTCTCTGGAAGTCCGTCTTTTTTCAATAGTGGAAGAACGGCCACCTTATATGGTGCTAAAAATGCCGGAATATTCATCACCGTGCGCGAGGAACCGTCTTCGAGTTGCTCTGTTTGGAGACTATTTGAAAGAATAGCGAGGAACATTCGGTCCAGACCAATGGAAGTTTCAACGACGTACGGCACGTAATTTTCACCCAATTCTGGATCAAAGTATTGAAGTTTTTTACCGCTAAACTCCTCATGCTGTTTTAAGTCAAAGTCCGTTCTGGAATGAATGCCTTCTAATTCTTTGAAGCCAAAAGGGAATTTGAATTCAATATCAGCGGCTGCATTCGCATAGTGGGCCAATTTTTCGTGGTCGTGGAACCTGTAGTTGCTGGAATCGAAGCCTAGGCTATTGTGCCAAGCCAATCGCTTTTCTTTCCATTTTTCGTACCATTCCATCTCGGTACCTGGGCGCACAAAGAATTGCATTTCCATTTGCTCAAATTCGCGCATTCTGAAGATGAATTGTCGCGCGACAATTTCGTTTCTAAAGGCTTTACCAATCTGCGCAATCCCAAATGGAATCTTCATGCGACCGGTTTTTTGCACGTTGAGATAGTTTAAGAAAATACCTTGAGCGGTTTCTGGTCGGAGGTAAAGGGTGGATGCGCCTTCCGCTACAGAACCCATCTGAGTGCCAAACATTAAATTGAATTGACGGACATCTGTCCAATTCATCGACCCGCTTACTGGACATTTAATTTGCTCATCCTCAATAAGTTGCTTAACATCAGCAAGGTCCTCAGCTTCCATGGACTTTACGAATCGGTCCATAACCGAACGGATCTTCTCGTGGTAACCTACCACGCGCGGATTTGTAGATTCAAACTGTTCGCGTTCAAAGCTTTCTCCAAATCTCTTGGCTGCCTTCGCTACTTCTTTTTCAATTTTTTGACGAATCTTTTCGACATGATCTTCGATCAGTACATCCGCACGGTAACGCTTTTTACTGTCTTTATTATCGATCAATGGATCATTAAAGGCATCGACGTGTCCGGAGGCTTTCCAAGTCGTCGGGTGCATAAAGATCGCGGAATCAATACCCACTATATTTTCATGCATTTGCACCATTGCTCCCCACCAATACGCTTTGATGTTATTCTTTAGCAGGGCCCCATTCTGGCCGTAGTCGTATACAGCACTAAGGCCGTCATAAATTTCACTGCTTTGGAAAATGAACCCGTACTCTTTGGCGTGGGCAATAACGTTTTTAAACTGGTCGTCAGACATAGCAAATTATGCGTTTTTTAACAAGGGGATGAGGTTAGCGAAAAACAGCTTGACAGCAATAGCCAGCAAGATAACACCGAAAACTTTTCTAAGGATACTGAGGCCGCCGGCTCCCATAATGCGTTCGATGCGTTCTGTATTTTTTAATACCGCATAAACAACCACCATATTCAAAATGATAGCAATAATGATATTTATGGTAGCAAATTCTGCGCGTAAGGAGACTAAGGAAGTCATCGTTCCTGCACCAGCAATCATGGGAAAAGCAATGGGCACAATGCTAGCTGTATGCGGCGATTCTTCTTTGTAAAGAGTAATGCCGAGAATCATTTCAAGGGCAAGAAAGAACAGAACAAAGCTACCGGCGATGGCAAAACTTTGAACATCAACACCCAATAAATGGAGAATGCGTTCTCCTAGAAATAGAAATACAATCATGATTGCGCCAGCCACTAGTGTAGCTTTTTCACTTTGTACGTGGCCCACTTTTTTCCTAAGGCTTACGATAATAGGTATGCTACCGAGAATATCGATAACGGCAAATAGGATAAGGAAAGCGCTTAGTGCGTCATTGTAATTGAAACCCATGCGGTTAGTATTTGGTGCAAAATTAGCGCGTTTCTCTTACCTGACCATCCCTTTACTGAACTAGCTTTGCAGGTATGATAGAAATTGGTAATAAGTTGCTCTCCACCGAACTCTTTAAAAAGGAGTTTGTGTGTAATCTCAGTGCCTGCAAAGGTGCTTGTTGTGTGGAAGGTAATGCGGGCGCACCTGTAGAACCGGAAGAAGCAGCTATTCTCAAGAAAATCTATCCTAAGATTCGTGAATATTTAACGGATAAGGGGCGGAATTCCATTGAAAAGCAAGGAACCAGTGTCGCTGGTATTGGGGAACTGGAGACGCCTCTTAATGATGGCAAAGAATGTGCCTACACGGTCTTTGATCCCGATGGTACTGCCAAATGCGGTATCGAGCAGGCGTATAACGATGGTGTAATAGATTGGAAAAAACCAATTTCTTGCCACCTCTATCCCATCCGCATTGCTCGGTATACAGATTTTGAGGCATTAAACTACGATCGTTGGTCCATCTGCAGTGATGCCTGTGCTTTGGGAGAGGAGTTAAAGGTTCCCGTCTACAAGTTTTTGAAAGAGCCATTGATTCGAAAATACGGCCCTGACTTTTATACCGAGCTCGAAGAAGTGGCTGCTCATTTATCGGCCGAATAAAGGAAAATACTTTTTAAAATTAGTGTTAAAGACTCATGAGGGTCTCTGCTCGCCCGTAGACATCACCAATGGTTCATTTTTGATACTGAAAAGAGTTGTTAATAACTGTGGTAAAAACCCAATTTGACTTTCTTGATATTCCCTCAAATACGAGCCATGTTTGTATGGACCGTTCGCCTATGCAAGCGAGCACCAGTGCCTACTCCGCGCCATAAGCACAAGTTTAATTGATTGATATTAAGCTGATTATATTTTTTTAATCGGCCTTAACGACGACTAATAATTGCAACCATGCAGCAAGAACCCATTCTTCAGGAAAACAAGAACAGATTTGTAATTTTTCCTATACAACATGACGACATTTGGCAGTGGTACAAGAAGCAAGAAGCATCTTTTTGGACAGCGGAAGAAATAGATCTACACCAAGATGTTGTGGATTGGAAAAAGCTCTCAGACGATGAGCGTTATTTCCTAAAGCACATTCTTGCATTTTTTGCTGCATCAGACGGTATCGTTAATGAAAATTTAGCGGAGAACTTCGTAAATGAGGTGCAATATTCAGAGGCTAAATTCTTCTACGGATTCCAAATCATGATGGAAAATATCCACAGCGAGATGTATTCGCTTTTGATTGACACTTTAGTGGATAATGATAAAGAAAAAGACGAGCTGTTCAATGCATTAGAGCGTTTCCCAGCCATTAAGAAAAAGGCCGATTGGGCTTTGCGTTGGATTGATTCAGAATCGTTTGCAGAAAGACTAATTGCTTTTGCAGCGGTAGAAGGAATTTTCTTCTCCGGTGCGTTCTGTAGTATTTTCTGGATGAAGAAACGCGGTCTGTTACCTGGACTGGCAACTTCGAACGAATTTATTTCTCGTGACGAAGGATTGCACCGCGATTTTGCTTGTCACTTGCACAACAACCACTTAGTAAACAAAGTGCCGCAGGAGCGTATAGTTCAAATTCTCTCAGAAGCGCTAGATATTGAGCGCGAGTTTATCACGGAATCTCTTCCAGTAAATCTGATTGGAATGAATTCGAAACTGATGTCGGAATATTTAGAGTTTGTTACGGACCACCTTCTAGAAACTTTGAATTGCCCGAAAGTATATAATACAGCCAATCCATTCGATTTTATGGATATGATCTCATTGGAAGGAAAAACGAACTTCTTTGAAAAGCGTGTTTCCGAATATAAGAAAGCGGGTGTTGGCGAAGAGCAATCGGACCACAACATTGACGACGCCTTCGGCGCAATGAACTTCTAATAAGACTTACACACAACTCAAGAAAGAACAATACCATGATGCGCGTACTAAAAAGAGACGGCCATAAGGAAGCGGTTAAATTTGACAAAATCACGGCGAGAATTGAGAAACTCTGTTACGGGCTCAGCGAATATGTTGACCCTGTTTCTGTTGCAAAACGAGTTATTGATGGTGTCTATGACGGGGTAACCACCTCGGAACTGGACAATCTGGCTGCGGAGACGGCAGCCTCAATGACTATCAAGCACCCTGATTACGCAAATCTTGCGGCACGCATCGCGGTAAGTAACCTTCACAAAAGCACCAAAAAAAGCTTTTCTGAAACGGTACAAGGATTGTACGAATACATTAACCCTGAAACGGGCAAGCCTGCTCCATTAATTGCTGATGATGTTTTCGAAATCATCAGTAAAAACTCAGAATTTCTAGACTCTCAGTTGATCTATGACCGAGACTTTAGCTACGACTATTTTGGTTTTAAAACGCTTGAGCGCTCTTACCTACTGCGCATGCACGGCAAGATTGTAGAACGTCCGCAACATATGCTGATGCGTGTAAGTATCGGTATACACAAGGACGATCTTGAGAGTGCAATTGAGACGTACGAGCTGATGAGCAAGAAGTACATGACGCACGCAACCCCAACGTTGTTTAATGCAGGTACACCGAAGCCACAGATGAGTTCTTGTTTCTTGCTTACCATGAAAGACGATAGCATCGATGGCATATATGATACCCTGAAGCAAACGGCGAAAATTTCGCAGAGTGCAGGAGGTATTGGGTTGAGCATTCATAACATTAGAGGAACAGGTTCCTACATAGGTGGCACCAATGGTACATCCAACGGTATTGTTCCAATGCTACGTGTCTACAATGACACAGCGCGCTACGTGGATCAAGGCGGTGGTAAGCGTAAGGGTTCATTTGCTATTTACGTCGAGCCTTGGCACTCCGATATTTTTGAGTTCTTGGATCTTAAGAAGAACCACGGAAAAGAGGAAATGCGTGCGCGAGATCTATTCTACGCAATGTGGATTCCAGATTTATTCATGGAGCGCGTTGAAAAGAATGAAGACTGGACCCTAATGTGTCCAAACGAGTGTCCTGGATTGTTTGACTGTCACGGTAAAGAATTCGAAGACCTTTATGCGAAATACGAGAGTGAAGGGCGTGGTCGCAGAACAGTCAAAGCACGCGAAGTATGGGCAAAAATTATGGAGAGCCAGATTGAGACGGGAACGCCGTACATGCTTTACAAAGATGCCGCAAACTTAAAATCAAATCAGCAGAACCTTGGTACGATCCGTTCTTCCAACCTATGTACCGAAATTTTAGAGTACACCTCTCCGGATGAAGTAGCGGTCTGTAATTTAGCCTCGATCGCCTTACCAATGTTCGTGACTGAAGACGGTACATTCGATCACGATAAGCTGTTCGACGTTACTTATAAGGTGACGAAAAACTTAAATAAGGTGATTGATCGCAACTACTACCCAGTAGTGGAAGCGAGAAACTCAAATATGCGTCATCGCCCAGTTGGGCTAGGTGTGCAAGGTTTAGCTGATGCCTTTATTATGTTGCGCTTGCCTTTCGATTCGGAAGAAGCCAAGCAACTCAACAAGGATATTTTCGAAACGATGTATTACGCCGCAGTAACATCGTCTAAAGACCAAGCAAAGGTGGACGGTCCCTACGAAACCTACAAAGGTTCTCCAATATCGAAAGGTAAATTCCAGCACAACCTTTGGGATGTTAAAGACGGTGAACTCAGCGGTCGTTGGGATTGGGAAACGTTACGTGGAGAGGTTAAAGAGCACGGGGTTAGAAACTCCCTGTTGATGGCTCCTATGCCCACAGCATCGACTTCACAGATCTTAGGAAATAACGAATGTTTTGAGCCATACACATCTAATGTGTATACTCGTCGCGTTCTTTCTGGAGAATTTATTGTAGTCAACAAGCATTTGTTACACGATCTTATTGACTTAGGATTGTGGAATGATGACATGAAGAATGCACTTATGGCTTCAAACGGTTCCGTGCAGCACATTGAAGGTGTTCCGGAGAATCTTAAAGCCATTTACAAAACTGTATGGGAAATTTCCATGCGTGATATCCTTGATATGGCTGCTGATCGGGGAGTGTTTATCGATCAAAGCCAGAGTCTCAATCTTTTCATGGAGGCACCAAACATGGGTAAACTCACTTCTATGCACTTCTATGCATGGAAGAAAGGATTGAAAACGGGTATGTATTACTTGCGTTCTAAGCCTGCTTCTTCTGCGATCAAGTTTACGGTTAAGAAGAATGCTCAGACAGATATGGCTCCAGGGGTTTCTGGAACAGCAACGTCAGAGAAAGTGGATAAAGTTCCTTCAGCGGATGCATCTCCTGCTGAAATTGAGGCACGAGTCGACGCTCAAAAAGCGGCCATTGCGTCAATGAAGGATGAAGTTACCATGGAAGAGAAAATTGCTTGTTCTATTGAGAATCCAGACGATTGTGTCTCTTGTGGCTCTTAGATAAAATTTAAAAAAGCACGCCTTTAAAAATCCCAAACATTGCGTTTGGGATTTTTTTTTGTTTTTTTCAACAGGGTCTAAATCGAGACTAAACAGGGGTTAAACCCCTGTTTACGATGCTATTGTGAAGAAAATGAGTTTGTTAAGTGCCAAAGAAATTCCTATCTTCCATAGGAACACAACCAACTCATCTTTTATGTCTAATAGTGCAGCACCTCAAAGAGACTCTAAGCGAACCCGTTCCGGGGGAGCGAGTAGAAGACCTCCTGAAGAGAGAATGACAAAGGCCCAGCTATATGCTCAAATTGGCTTGGTCATTCTCATCATAGTAGGAATATCAGCCATTGCGATTTTCGCAACTTGATTTTATTCGCTCTGAGTCATTGAAGACGTTCACGTAACCTATCTTTGGGTTGCGAATGAAACGTCTATTTCAAATTTTCGGCGGCGGCCTTGGCTGGAGTTTAGGTGGTCCCATTGGGGCACTGCTTGGCGTAGCTTTGGGCAACATGATGCACGACTTGGTCGGGGCGGATGGTGCTGAGCCAAGCCGTTCAGGCGCGAAATGGACATCAGGGTCTCAGCGTCAAGGATCGCCGAGTGATTTTCATATTTCATTACTAGTTCTCGCTGCTCGAGTTATTAAGGCGGACGGTAGAGTAAGTCAAAGTGAGTTAGACTTTGTCCGTCAGCAATTTGTTGGCATGTTCGGCAAAGAAAAAGCCAACGAAAGTTTCCAGGTATTTAAAAAAATCGTGGATCAGCCCATTCCATTGACCAAGGTGTGCGCGCAGATCAATAGTTTTACCACCCATAGCACCCGTCTACAACTGATTCATTTCCTATTTAAATTGGGGCTGGCAGACGGATATTTGCACCCTAGTGAGCTGGACGAGATTCAGCGTATTGCCAGAAATCTTCGTATTAACGCCTATGACTTTGCTTCCATACAAGCCATGTTTCATAAAGGCGAAGATGCAGATTGGGCCTATAAAGTTTTAGAAGTTGAGAAGGGGGCTGGGGAGGCTGAGGTAAAGAAAGCGTATCGTAAGATGGCTTTGAAGTACCATCCCGATAGACTCGTTGATGCTGGCGATGAGGCGCAATCCGCTGCGAAAGAAACCTTCCTAAACGTACAAAAAGCCTACGAACAGATCTGTAAAGAAAACGGCTGGAACTAATGGCGAAACTGGCGGACATTAAAGCACCCATCAGCGAGGAAATGCAACGTTTTGAGCCTAAGTTCAAAATGCATTTGAGTTCAAAGGTCCCACTAGTGGATCGCGTGATGGGGTATATGGTAAAGCGAAAGGGGAAGCAAATGCGTCCTATTCTCGTTTTCCTCAGTGCGAAATTGCTTGGAGAGGTAAATGAAAGTACCTACAGAGGGGCCTCGCTTATAGAATTGATGCATACTGCCACTTTGGTTCATGACGATGTTGTGGATGATTCAGACATGCGCCGTGGGTTTTTTAGTATCAATGCGCTTTGGAAAAATAAAGTTGCCGTTTTGATCGGTGATTACCTATTGTCTCGAGTGTTACTTCTTGCCGTAGAGACGAAAGAATATGCCCTGTTAGAGCATGTGAGCGGCGCCGTAAAGGCCATGAGTGAAGGCGAGCTGCTTCAGATTGAAAAGGCGAGAAAATTAGACATTACTGAAGAGGTCTATTATGAGGTCATTCAGCAAAAGACAGCGTCACTCATAGAGACGTGTTGTGTCGTTGGAGCGTCCAGCGTTCATGCAGATGAGGCTAGTGTGGCTAAGTTGCGTGAGATTGGCCGTCATTTAGGCTTGGCCTTTCAGATAAAAGATGATTTGTTCGATTTTGAAAAAGTTAATTTAACAGGTAAACCCGCTGGAATTGACATCAAGGAGCAAAAGATGACGTTACCACTTATTCATGCGTTAACAGAGGCTACTCCCAAACAACGCAAATACATTATAAGAACCATTAAAAAGCACCACGACCGACCTAAAAAAGTCCAAGAAGTAGTCGACTTTGTTAGGCATTCTGGAGGACTAGATTATGCGCGTTTAAGAATGGAGGAACACATTACAAAAGCCAAAGATCTTCTCTATACCTTTCCCGGTAGTGATGTGCGCGATTCGTTTGAGTCCCTATTGGAATTTACCGTAGCTCGGAAAAAATAAATTAGAATGGAAGAATTTGAAGTTTTGCTAGATGCATTGAAATTGAATGCCTTCGAATGGGCGAAGCACATCGTCCTCGCTGTTGTTATTTTTTGGATTGGAATGCGCGTGGTGAAGGTCATGATGCGCGCTTTTACAAAGGCGCTCAGTCTTAGAGAGGTTGATGCGAGCCTTTCTACGTTCCTGCAGAGTTTTTTGAAAATCGCTTTGCAAGCGGTAGTTGTTATTGCGACGATCAATCAGCTGGGCGTTGAAACCACGAGTATAGTTGCCATTCTAGGTGCTGCCGGTTTGGCTGTGGGCATGGCATTAAGTGGTACGCTGCAAAATTTTGCTGGAGGTGCCATGATTCTCATGTTTAAGCCGTTCAAGGTGGGCGATTTTATTGAAGCTCAAGGGTATAGTGGAACGGTAAAGAGTATTCAGATTTTTACGACCATCTTGACAACGTCTGACAACAAACAAGTGGTCATACCAAACGGGGGATTGAGTAACGGCAGTTTGATTAATTACAGTGCAGAGGCAACGCGGCGACAAGAGTGGACCTTTGGCATAGGCTATGGGGACGATGTCGATAAAGCGAAAGCGATTATTAAAAGAATTATAGCATCCGACGAAAGAGTATTGCTTGAGCCTGAAGGTTTGATCGAAATAAGCGCATTAGCGGATTCCTCTGTGAATATTTTAGTTCGTGCGTGGGTAGCGAGCGAAAATTATTGGCCTTTGTATTATTCTGTGACCACAGAAGTGTATAAGGCCTTTAATGCAGAAGGTATTTCTATTCCATTTCCCCAAATGGATGTACATTTACAGAAATAATTAATATTCACTCAGCTTGCAGGCCACCCGAAAGGGTGGCTTTTTTGTTTAGTAAATGTATCTTGCAGTACTATGTCTAGAATTCCCGAAAGTATCATTGAACAGATCTTCAGCACCGCTCAAATAGAAGAGGTGATTGGGGAATTTGTGCAATTGAAGAAAAGCGGGAGCAATCTCAAAGGACTGAGTCCATTCAACAACGAGAAATCTCCGAGTTTCATGGTGAGCCCCGCGAAGCAAATATTTAAAGATTTTTCTTCGGGTAAAGGTGGGAATGTGGTGACCTTCCTTATGGAATTGGAACAGATGTCCTACCCTGAGGCGTTGCGTTGGATTGCGAAAAAATACAATATTGAAATTCCTGAAGAACGCCCGCAGACTCCTGAGGAGATTGCCGCGGGTAATCTAAAGGAAGGTGTATACTTAATTTCAGACGTTGCTGCAAAGTGGTATGTGCAGCAATTGCATGAGACCGATCAAGGCAAGGCTATTGGGTTAAGCTACTTTAAGGAGCGAGGCTTTACTGATGAAACCATTAAGAAGTTTCATCTGGGCTACAGCCCTGAGCAATCTTCGGCTTTTGCGGACTATGCATTGGCCAGTTCCTACAGCGAACAATCCTTAGAATCTTCTGGGATTAGTATGCGAAATGAACGGGGCTGGTACGATCGTTTTCGCGGCCGGGTGATGTTCCCCATTCATTCTATCTCCGGTAGGGTGTTGGGATTCGGTGGAAGGATTTTGCAAAGCAATGCGAAGGCCGCGAAATACCTCAACTCGCCGGAGAACCCTATTTACCATAAGAGCAAGGTGCTCTATGGCTTGTTTCAAGCGAAACAAGAGATTGTGAAACGTGATGAAGCGCTGCTGGTTGAGGGCTACACGGATGTTTTAAGTTTCTACCAAAACGGTGTTCAAAATGTGGTGAGTTCTTCGGGTACAGCATTGACGGAAGGTCAGATTGCTATGCTGAAGCGTTATACACCAAACATTACATTGCTTTATGACGGAGATGCTGCGGGGATTCGTGCAAGTTTCCGAGGTTTAGATATGATGTTGGAGCAAGGTGTGAATGTGCGCGTTGTTCCTTTTCCAGAAGGTGAAGATCCCGACAGTTTTGCGCAAGCACACAGTACAGAGGAATTAGAAAAATACATCAAATCTAATCGCCGAGATTTTATCAGTTTCAAAACTGGAGTATTGATAGATGAGGCCGCTGGTGATCCGCTCAAGCGAGCGCAGATGGTGAGAGAAATTGTGGCGAGTATTGCTAAGGTGCCGGATCGAATTGGTCAAGAAGTTTTCGTCAAGGAAGCTGCACGTCTATTAGATATAGATGCTGCTGCACTTTTCGATGAATTGTACCGATTATTAAACGATCAGTCCCGTCAAGCCCGAAGAAAACAGCAACAAGAACCGCCAATGGAGGTGGTTACTGGCGGTGTGCCTGAAGAGGCTAAAATCCTTGGTTATGAGCAAGAGAAAACCTTGATTCATTTGGCCATTAGTAAAGGCACAGAAATCATGCTCGAAGAGGGTATTGATCCAGAAGAGGTGAATCCTGTGACTGTGGCGGATTGGATCAAGCAGGAGCTGGACAATGATGGGATTACGTTTCAAGTACCGGTTTTTGCAAAGGCCTATGGATTGCTATGTGCAGAATTGGAAGAAGGTGAGGTGCCGGTGACATCATGGTGGGTGCGTCAACCGGACCCGGAGGTCGTGGAATTGGTCACCGAAGCATTGACAGAGAAATATACTCTTGCAAAATGGGAGGCCCGTGAGATCTATCTACCAAAGGAAAAAAACATCATCTTCTCTTTGGTGCGCGATACCGTGTTTCGCTTTAAATACATGCACGTGCAACGTCAGTTAGAGCTTTTGAAGTCGAAGTTAGATGGCGACGACATTCAGATTGATCATTATATGAATGAGTTCTCTAAATGGAACCAATTGCGTCAAATGCTGGACGATGAACTCAATCGCGTGGTGTAAATCCGCAGCTTCTCAAGGCGGATATTGCTTCAAATAACCGGTCCGTAAATGCAACTTCTTTCAATACTGTGTAGGATGCGTTCATACCATCGAGCATTTCGAGATAACGCTTGTGGAGTTCGTCGCGTCTATCAAGATCTTCCCGCATAGGATCTTCGTAAGCTTTATTTGTAGGAGCACACACGAGGTAATGAAGGTGAGTAGGAATGGGGGTGAATGCTTCAACGGGACGTTGGAATTTATCAGCGGCCCATACAGCTAAGGTGATTCCATCGGTGTCGAATAAGGTAGCCTGGGCATGCGCATCAAAATAGCCATGGATGCGTTGTTGGTCGATTTGGCCCGTCGCGATGGTGTTGAACACGGCCTCATTTACATTTGATGCCATAATTCCATTTTCGCTCATGTAGTGGCGCGCATATTCGGGTACTGCAGGCAGTTGGAACAGTTCGCTGAGCGCAGCGCACAAGCGCGACTTATAGGTGCTTTCAGTACCGGTGAGAACGATGTGTGGCATTAGCGAGGGAATTTATAGAGAAGGAGTTGCTCGTTTGCCCAGAACTTGCTGTCGCTTGCGGTGATTTGGTAATCTTCTGTAAAATCTTCTGAGGGCAGCGCATCGTATTGTACCATGCCAACCTTTTCTAATACCCTCTTACTGGCGGTATTGCTCGAGAGCGTTCGGCCAATGATGGGCGATGCATCGAATGTATTGCCTAATGTTAAGGCAGCCTGTGCCGCTTTTGTAGCAATGCCTTTTCCCCAATGTTCCCGAAAAAATCGGAAGCCTAAATCAACGCCCCAAGGGTTCTTCTTTAGTCCGCACCAACCTAATGGTGTGCTGCTTGCAGCCTCTGTAACGATCCAGCGGCCGTAGCCGTCGCGTTGGTAATTGGGATAGGATAGTATGAGTTCGCGCGCCATGGCTTCACTCGAAAATCCACTGTCGCCAGTATACTTTATTACTTCAGGATCCTTATTCAAGCGGTAGAGCCAAGGCGCGTCGCTCAGCGTCCATTGGCGCAGTTGAAGGTTGTGCGCATCAAAAGGCGCCATTTCCTTTCGGTGGGTCGCTAAACAGTAATAGTTGCTCCCGTCAAAGTGACCTTGTACGAAACACTGAATGGGTTGCAGTCGCATCTCATTTGTAGCATAGACCCATGCCGTTCCTGACCATTGGTTGCCATTCCCTTCTGCGGAAAGTGAAGTAATGTGAAGGTGCTTTTTGAAATCCACGTTACCTCCGCCGTAGAGCTTGAATAAACTTTCCTTAATGCCCCAAATTAGTTGTTGGGCATGCACAGTTCCCAAGGATTGGAGGTATGTTTCTTCGTCCGGTCGAATAAATTTTTTCGCAATACGACCAATCTGTGGACGTATACCTTCAATATCTACGCCTACCTCGAGAGAAGCAGAATAGGCCGCAATGGCGCCATTCTTAGTGTGGCTTATGCTGATGTGCCCTGCTCTATGTTTGGGTTGTTTTCCATGGTAATACACAGCTGAAAGTGGCAATGGATCCAGCGCGTTAGCCAATGCAGTTCTGCTGACCAAGAACTCTTCTTTTCGTGGCTTGGTCTTGCGCTGCTCCCATTTTTCACGGTCTTCTGTGCTGAACATTTCTGCGTTGAGTAGCACAGATGGCCGATCTGACCAGCCGAATTGGACCTCTTCTGCTAAATGTGAAAACGGAAAATTGGTAGACATCATTACTAAACCTTTGTGCACTCAGCACGTTATGTATCTTTGCGCCAAATAAATTAGTTCACATGAGCGAAACAACACAGTACGTACCGTACAAAGTTAAAGATATGTCATTGGCCGATTGGGGCCGCACGGAAATCAAATTAGCTGAAGCTGAAATGCCAGGACTCATGGCGCTCCGCGAGGAGTTCGGTGCTAGCAAGCCTTTAAAGGGGTCACGCATCGCAGGGTGTTTGCACATGACCATTCAGACGGCTGTTTTGATCGAGACACTAGTAGAATTAGGAGCTGAGGTTACTTGGTCTTCTTGTAATATTTTCTCAACGCAGGACCATGCTGCCGCTGCGATTGCTGCTGCGGGTATTCCGGTGTATGCGTGGAAGGGAATGAACGAAGACGAGTTCAACTGGTGTATCGAGCAGACGCTACATTTTGGTGAAGACCGTCAGCCGTTAAACATGATCTTAGACGATGGTGGTGATTTGACCAACATGGTTTTTGACGAATTCCCAGAATTGGTTGCGGGCATCAAAGGATTGTCAGAAGAAACCACCACGGGTGTTCACCGTTTGTACGAGCGTGAGATCAATGGAACGTTGGTACTTCCAGCAATCAACGTGAACGATTCGGTAACGAAATCGAAGTTTGATAATAAATACGGTTGTCAAGAATCGGCAGTGGATGCCATTCGTCGTGCAACGGATGTGATGATGGCAGGTAAAGTTGCTGTTGTTGCCGGTTACGGTGATGTAGGTAAGGGTACTGCGGCTTCATTGCGTGGTGCAGGTGCGCGCGTTATTGTAACGGAGATCGATCCTATTTGTGCCTTGCAAGCAGCGATGGACGGATTTGAAGTGAAGCGTATGGCTACGGCTATTCCGCGTGCTCAAATCATCGTTACAGCAACCGGTAATAAAGACATCATCACTGAAGAACACTTCAAGTTGATGAACGATAAGACCATCCTATGTAATATCGGTCACTTTGATAATGAGATCGACATGGCTTGGTTGAACAAGACTTACGGCGATACGAAGAAGGTAATCAAGCCTCAGGTAGATCTATACAACGTTGACGGCAACGAAATCATCGTATTGGCGGAAGGCCGTTTGGTGAATCTAGGTTGTGCTACAGGCCACCCGTCGTTTGTCATGTCAAACAGCTTCACCAACCAGGTATTGGCTCAATTAGAGCTTTGGTTGCGCAGCGATCAGTACGAGAACAAAGTATACGTCTTGCCAAAGCATTTGGACGAGAAAGTAGCAGCCTTGCACCTCGAGAAGATCGGTGTAGAGCTCGAAACCCTTCGCACTGACCAAGCCGATTATATCGGAGTGAAAGTCGAAGGCCCATTCAAGCCAGAGCACTACCGCTACTAAAAATTTTTTCAACTACGGGGCCGCAACGCGGCCCCGTATTGTTTTCAGCCAATTCCTTGAAATTTGGCATAGTTTTTCTGACCTTATTCCCAGAAAGAAATCCACTGTGAAAACGATCAAATGTTTATTGCTCACCCTTGTATTTCCATTCATTGCGAACGGTCAAGCAAAGCTTGTTTTAGGTGAACTAGACATGGGCATTCTTGCCAGCTATCACTATGTCTCTCGAGATCTTCCGAGCTTTGTGATTGGTGAAGAGTACGAGCTGGGCGGTTACCTGCACGATATGGACAACGGCGGATTAATTGCCATAACCACTTCTTATTTGCGTAACGGTGCCTATGGAACCAATTTTGGTTTGCCCAACTACGCCATAGGGAAATTCACTAGCGCCAAGGTAAAAGTAGGAAAGCTCGTTGAGGCCAACACAGTTGATATCCTCACCTCCGTTGGCTTTGGATATTTCTATGGTGCCGATGCCGCCGAAAAGAGTGGGTTGCTCGACCTGGTATACCTTGATCCTGCAGAACCGGTAGCGGTCTTCACTATTCCGATTGCCTTAGATATACAATGGTATGGATTGGACGGAAGCATTAACTCTTTTGGTGTGAAATACGAACTAAACGGTTGGGGCAATTACCTGGGCGTAGGCTTCACGTACCTGCTCTAGGAAAATGATAGTTTCAATCTATCTGCGTAAGGTAAAATCGTGAATATGTTTTCAAAGGTTTATTTTCTTAAGCTGTGGCTTCCTTTTGCCGTATTATCTCTATTTACTACGTTGTTGACGGTATATAGTATTCAGCCTAAATTGGGTATTGAGGTAGCCTCCGGATGGGATTTGTTCCGCAATATAGTTTTGATGTGGATGCCTCAAACGGGCTTAGCAGTGTTCTTGTACCTGTATTGGTATTGGGAATGGCCGATTCTGGCCAAGTATAGTATTGTATTGTCTTTAAGTTGGGGCATAGTGCTTGGACTGGGTCTAATGGGTACGCAAATTCCGGTATAAAAAAACCCGATTTTCTCAAGAAAATCGGGCCTTTAAATGAGGTCGACAGGGTGAGTTAGCTTCCGCATGCTTCACACTCTGGGTTGTCAATACTGCAAGCTTTTGGTTGTTCTGCCTGCTCTAATTCTTGTACGAAACTTGCGAAGGAGTCGTCCATTTGGAAGTCGTTTGCGCTCATGGTATATACTTTTTTGTTTTTGTCTTATCCTAAACTAGAAATTCAAATCCTCCTTTTTACGTAGGAGTGAATTGCGTTATTAACAATTTCATTTTTTGATTTTGTGGGAGTTAGGGGCCAATTTTTTGATAACTCTCTTCGTATCTTAGAGCAAGCAGATTTGCCCATCATCTTTTTTACTTCTACTCTTATGAAAATCCATTCGCGCGCTCACTTATTTATCTTCTTTGCTCTCTTATGTGGCTTGAATGCGCACGCCCAACAGTCGCTTCGCGAGTCTTACATTGAAGAATATGCGCAATTGGCTGTTGCTGAAATGAATAGATCTGGCATACCGGCGTCAATCACCTTAGCGCAAGGGATATTGGAGAGTGGAAACGGTCAGAGCGAATTGGCTCGGAAAGCCAATAACCATTTTGGGATTAAATGCCACCGTGATTGGAAAGGCGCGAAGGTGTACCATGATGACGATGAAAAGGGAGAGTGCTTTCGTAAATACGATAAACCACAATACAGTTTTGAGGACCATACAGATTTTTTGATGCGCGGATCGCGGTATGCGTTTTTGTTTGAATTGGACCCTAACGATTATAAGGGTTGGGCGAAAGGGCTTAAAAAAGCGGGGTATGCTACGGCACCTGAATATGCGGACCGTCTGATTAAAATTATAGAAGACGAAATGTTGTATCGCTTTGACGGAGGCGCTGCATTAACCCCTGCTGTTGCCGGTGGAACGGGACCTGTCTTGGATAAAAAAGGACGACCAGTGACCAATGCCCGAGAGCGCTTCGTCCTACGTCGCGTGCAGAGTGAAGGTACGCGCGTCGCGTTCGTACTCTTCCAAAAGGGTGACCGACTAGAATATATCGCGGATTCACTTCACCTGCCTTCGGCGGCGCTCCTCCAATTTAACGATTGGACGCATGAGGTCGTTGTTGCGGAAGGTGATCGCGTATATGTCGACGAGAAGAAAGGCCGTGGAAGAACGAAAACTACAGTCGTACGCGTTGGAGAGACCATGCACAGCATTAGTCAACGCGAGCAAATGAAATTGGCCAAATTGTACAAATTCAATGACTTTGCAGTGGGCTATCAACCTATGGTTGGGGATGAGATAAGATTACGCCCCTTGGGTTTGCTTCAAAAATTCAAAGACTAAAACCGCTTCCTAAGCTTGTCGATAGCGTAGGTCAGAAGAAATACCCCGGTAAAAATATTCCCTAACAACCATAAGGAAGGTGCGCCCATCAAATGAAATATTTTAAACCAGCCGCCTAAGAACAGCCCAGAGTAGCCTATAATTCCGCTTATTCGAACAATCTTTTTCATGAACACAAACATACCGTTTTCGTGTCATATCTTCGCGTTGTCTCAAAGGGGTGCCCAGAAAGTCGTTTGACCTGCGGGCTGAGAACATACCCATAGAACCTGGGCAGATAATGCTGCCAAGGAACGAAAGCAATATTTGTGTAACAACACGTTATTGCCCCTTGACGTGGTTTTAAAAGACCAATTTTCATGAAAAAATTCATGTGTACCGCAGCAGTTGTAGCCTTCTCGCTATATGCCACTGCGCAAGAAAAGGCCGATTCGGCCAAAATCGACATTCTTCTTCTTCCAAATGTGGAACTCAATGAGGTGAATGTACTGGGCACTTGGGCGCAAAAGAATGACCCCATCGCACAGATTAACCTAACACAAAAGGATATTGAAGCGCTTAATACTGGTCGCGATCTTCCTTATGTTTTGCAAGATGTTGCAGGCGTAGTGAGTTTCTCTGATGCGGGAAACGGTGTTGGATACACCAACATGCGTGTTCGCGGTTCAGACATCACGCGCATCAACGTAACGGTTAATGGCATTCCAATGAATGATGCAGAGAGCCATGGCGTATTTTGGGTGAATACACCAGACCTGATGTCTTCCACAAACGCCATTCAATTGCAAAAAGGGGTCGGAACCTCTACCAACGGTTCTGGGGCCTTCGGAGCAAGCCTTGGTCTAAGCACTTTGGGTGCTGGTGAAAAAGGCGGTCGTATCACTTTGGGCGCTGGATCGTACGGAACGCAGCGGGCCACATTAGAGGCGAATACTGGAAAATCGGCCAGTGGCTTTTGGATGAATACGCGCATTTCCTCTATCACTTCAGATGGGTATGTGGAGCGCGCATCTTCAGACTTGCAATCGTATTACGTGAGCGCTGGTTTTGCCGGTGGCGGTCATTACGTTGAGGCCGTGCGCTTTGGCGGTGGCGAACGTACCTACCAAGCTTGGTATGGGGTCGATTCTACCACCATGTATGGTGGCGCTTGGGATGCTGCACCTAGAACTAACGCGGCTGGTGCCATCTATGACGACATGTGGAATGTTGTGGGCACCTATGACGACCAAGTAGATAATTACGGCCAGGAGCATACACAGTTGCACTACCGCTATTCCAACCTCTTTGGCGGAACTTTTGCGGCGGCCTTGCACCACACTGCAGGCACCGGTTATTATGAAGAGTACAATCAAGGTTCAGTCTTGGGATTGAGCTTCATGGACTTTGGATTAATGCCGTATTACACGGCTACAGGCGATACCGTTGCGTACGGAGATGTTGTTACACGTAAATGGTTGGACAACGATTTCTATGGAGCCACTTCTTCATGGACCTATGAAAACGGCGGCCAGCGTGTACAGCTTGGCGGTGGGGTGCACCGTTATGAGGGAGCGCATTTTGGTCGTGTGATTTGGGCAAACAATCCAAACGTAAGTACCCTTGATGGGGAGTACTATACGGGTGATGCCGTTAAAGACGATGCGAACATCTACGCGAAATACGCTGTGACTAGTAACAACCTTTTAGTCTACGCGGATGCACAATACCGTTATGTGAACCACAGTTCAACCGGTGGCTCAGCGACGGGTCCGGCAAACTTCGACCGTACTTTTAACTTCTTTAACCCCAAAGTAGGTATGACCTACAACCTTGGTGGAAATCAAGTTTTCGGTGCGTATGCAGGTGTAGGTCACCGCGAGCCGAACCGTACAGATTTACAGTATGCTGCTGACGCCAATGCGTTGCAGGCAGAACGTATGTTGGATATGGAATTCAATTTCCGCAACTCGAGTGAGAAGTGGGCTTTTGATGTGAACGCCTACCGCCAACAGTACCAAAACCAATTGGTCCCAACGGGTGCGATCGATGCGCAGGGGTATCCTATCCGTGAAAATGTCGGTCAGAGCTTCCGTCAAGGAGTTGAGTTTACTGGTGCGTATGAGTTGACTTCGGCGCTTTCAGCGACGGCCAATGTGGCTTTAAGTCAGAACGAGAATGTGAACTGGGTGAGTGATCCGACCTCTTCAGTTGTGGATAATACGACAATTGCTTTTTCACCTGGCGCAGTAGCTAGTGCACGATTAACCTATGCTAAGAAAGGTTTTGAGGCAACGCTTTGGAACCAATACGTGGGCAAGCAATACCTATCGAACGAAGGGCTTGAGGCACACAGTCTACCGGCCTATCACATTATCAATGCACGTACCTCATACACTTGGAATTGCAGCGATATGCAGCGCTTGGTTGGATTTGTGGAGTTCAGAAACTTGGGCAACACTTCTTATGCAGCTAATGGATACATGTGGGGCGATTTTGCGTACTACTACGCACAAGCGACTTTCAACATCATGACAGGTTTGACCTTCGAATTTTAAGCAAGCCAATTCTTGAAAATAAAAAACCCGCGGGCATCGCCCGCGGGTTTTTTATTCGATTTTATTCCGCCTTCATGGTTCGGAGAATTTTCTGCAACTCTCCTTTGATGTAGGTCAGTTTTTCAACGACTTCACGTTGCGCTATGATGTCGTCTTTTTTCGTGGCTTGCAGTTTTTTTCTTGCACCATCTATGGTAAAGCCTTTGTCTTTTACCAATTCTTTAATGGCGGCAAGAAGCAAGATATCTTCCTTAGTGAACTTGCGATTGCCACGCGTACTTTTCTTCGGTTTGAGTTTGGGGAATTCCTTTTCCCAGTAACGGATATTAGAAGCATTGATTTCCAACAAATCAGCTACTTCTCCAATAGAGTAATACAGTTTGTCTAAATGGTCCAATGTAATCCCGTTCATAAAGGAAAGATACGCTCTTTTTTTGAGCAGACGAATACCCTAGTCGAAGCTCTGGTTAGAGTGGCTCGAAATAATCAGCATTTCTTCGTATTCCTCGGGAGAAAGATCATTAAAGAAGTAGTTGATAGGATTGATTTTTCGCCCGTCCTTCATTACCTCATAATGCAAGTGCGGTGCGGTAGAAGATCCTGTAGATCCGATATACCCGATGACGTCTCCACGCTTTACACGCTGCCCTCTGCGGACTTCTATTTTACTCATGTGTCCGTACAACGTTTCATATCCAAAACCGTGGTCAATGACGATATGATATCCGTATCCTGACCGACTGCGTTTGTAGGTGGTCACTTTACCATCACCTGTTGCATAGATAGGTGTGCCCGTTGGTGCAGAAAAATCGGTCCCCCAGTGCATCTTGCGTACTTTATAGATAGGGTGTATGCGGTAACCGTAACCGGATGCCATTTTCTTTAGATTTTTGTTTGCCACTGGCTGAATAGCCGGAATGGCTGCAAGCATTTTTTCTTTATTCCGTGCCATTTCTACCACGTCGTCGAAACTTTTAGATTGCACGTAAGCGCGACTGGCTACTTGGTCCAGTTTCTTGCGCGTATCCATTAACAACTCTGAATTATCAAAACCTTCAAGGTTGCGGTAGCGGTTTGCACCACCAAAGCCCGCTGTCCGAACTTCAGCAGGTATAGGACCGGCTTCAAAGATGGTGCGGTAAATTTCGTCGTCGCGTTTTTCAATATCGCCAAGGACTTCTGTCAGCTGATTCAATTTACCGTTCATGAGCTCGTACTGAAGAACCATGTTTTCTAATTCACGCTTCATTCTGCGCTCCTTAGGGCTGTCGAACCAAAGGTCAGCAGCTAGATAGAAAACCACACCAAAAGCCATTGCAACGGCGCCGAAAACAGCAGCGTCTTGTAGCTTTTGTTTCCAAGTACGCTCTATCTTTCTGTAAGAGAGCGTTTTAGAATCATAGGTGTATTTTACTTTAGCCATACTTTGTGCGTTATTTTTGCTAAGACGCAAATTCTACGCGAATATTGTGCCACAAAGAAACGATTTTAGACAAACAACATAACCATCCCACTCAGGGAAATATTCACAGTATGCTGACTTCTAAGGAGATACGTCGAAAATTCCTTCAATTTTTTGAGGAAAAAGGCCACGAAATAGTGGCATCCGCACCCGTGGTGAACAAAAACGATCCCACATTGATGTTCATCAATGCCGGAATGAACCCCTTTAAAGATTATTTCTTAGGGAATGCTGTGCCCAAAAACAACCGAATTGCGGACACACAGAAGTGCTTGCGCGTAAGTGGAAAGCACAATGATTTAGATGAGGTGGGCCACGATACTTACCATCATACACTATTCGAGATGTTGGGGAATTGGTCCATAGGGGATTATTTCAAGCAGGAAGCCATTGATTGGGCCTGGGAATTGCTCACAGAAGTATACGGTATCGATAAGGACCGATTGTACGTTAGCGTCTTTGGCGGTGATGTAAAAGAAAAGATGAGTCGCGACGATGAAGCGGCGAACATGTGGTTGAAGCACACCACCAATGACCGTATCATCAATGGATCGAAGAAGGATAATTTTTGGGAAATGGGTGAAACCGGTCCCTGTGGTCCTTGTTCTGAAATTCATGTGGATCTACGAAGCGATGCGGAACGCGCGAAAATGGACGGTGCTTCTTTGGTGAACGCGGATCATCCTCAAGTCGTAGAGATTTGGAATCTCGTATTTATGCAGTTCAACCGCAAGGCTAGTGGAGAATTGGAAAACCTTCCTGCACAGCACATAGACACAGGTATGGGTTTCGAACGTCTGTGTATGGCGTTGCAGGGCAAACAGTCGAATTACGACACGGATGTCTTTACCCCGTTGCTATCCAAAATTTCAGCCGTTTCAGCAACGGCTTATGGCGCATCTGAAGCCTCAGATATCGCACAGCGCGTGATTGCCGACCACATTCGTGCGGTTGCATTTGCCATTGCCGACGGTCAATTACCGGCCAGCTCGGGTGCTGGATATGTGATTCGTCGCATTTTACGTCGCGCTATTCGTTACGGATTTTCGTATTTGAATTTGAAGGAACCCTTCATGTTCAAGCTTGTTGAGGTATTGGAACGAGAGATGGGTGAATTTTTCCCTGAACTAACCGCTCAGCGTGCGTTGGTTGAAAAAGTGATTGAAGAGGAGGAAAACAGCTTTTTGAAAACGCTTGCACAGGGTTTGGCGAAGTTGGAAGAATTTCTGGCAAGCGATGATAAAGTATTAGACGGACAACGGGCCTTTGAATTGTACGATACTTATGGTTTCCCGATTGATTTGACAGAACTCATCATGCGTGAGAACCAGCGTACGGTGGATATGGCAGGATTCACGTCAGAAATGACCGCTCAAAAAGAGCGTTCGCGTGCGGCTACCAAGCTTAGTACGGACGACTGGGTGGAGCTAGAAGAAGATGATGTCGAAGAGTTCGTTGGTTACGATTATACTGAGGCGGACGTGCGTATTACACGTTACCGCAAGGTGAGTGCGAAGAAAAAAGAATTTTATCAAGTGGTACTTTCCTTAACGCCCTTCTATCCTGAAGGTGGTGGGCAAATTGGGGATTCGGGTACCTTAGTTCAGGGCGATCACACCATACACCTCACTACCACGAAAAAAGAGAATGGTGTTATTGTGCATTTTACCGACGATTTGCCCGCGGAGTTAGGTGGTCAGTGGAAGGCGACAGTGAATGTTGCCGATCGTAATGAAACTGCGAAAAATCACAGTGCGACCCACTTGATGCATGAAGTGTTACGCGAAGTTTTGGGCACGCACGTCGAACAAAAAGGCTCGCTGGTACGTCCAGATTATTTGCGTTTTGACTTTTCTCATTTCCAAAAGGTAAGTGCGGAGGAATTGGCCACCATTGAAACTAAGGTAAACGAGCGTATTCAAGCCAATTATACGCTCGAAGAATACCGCAACATTCCTATTGCTGAGGCGAAGGATATGGGAGCTATGGCACTCTTCGGCGAGAAGTATGGCGATACCGTTCGCGCTATTAAATTTGGTTCATCTGTCGAACTTTGTGGTGGTATTCACGTGCCTGCCACGGGCTCTATAGGACTCTTTAAGTTTATTTCTGAAGGGGCTGTTGCAGCGGGTGTTCGTCGTGTTGAAGCGGTGACCGGTAGAGGAGCTCTAGACTATGTCAATGCTGAGCTCGCAAAACTGCGTGCGGCGGCTGAGGTGTTGAAGCATCCGCAGGATTTGGCCAGTGCATTGCAGCAGTTGAAGGAGAAGGAGGCCGCCGCGCAGAAAGAAATTGACGCATTGCGTAAAGAAAAAGCAATGGGAGCGGTAGCAGAATTAGAAAACGGTGCAGAGGCATTTAATGGAGCCAGAGCTATTGTTGCACGGACCACGCTTGATGCAGGTAGTGTAAAAGATTTAGTTTTCAAACTCAAAGCGACGCCAGGCACTTTAGTCATTTTAGGCAATGTTGTCGAGGGCAAGGTTACCTTGAGCATTGGGGTTAGTGACGACCTTATCACGGATAAGGGGTGGCATGCGGGCAATGCCGTACGCACATTAGCAAGACACATCAGTGGTGGTGGAGGCGGTCAACCCGGCTTCGCTACAGCAGGAGGTAAAAATCCTGATGGCATAGATAAAGTATTAGTAGAATGGAAAAACGAATTCTCATGATGAAAACAGCCTTACGATTATTCCTTGTAGTTGGCTTATTTCCTGTAGCGCTGATGGCTCAGAAAACAGAGCCCATCGAATACTACACTGATAGTGATATTAACGACACAAAGTTTTCTTTAGCGGCTAGTTATGCTCCTTCTTTTTCGGGACGCCGCTTGGCATTGTATACTCCCGTACAGGACGGAACGGAATTATTTGCCCTCACGAATGAAGATGGTGGTGGTGTGCTGGGCCAACGTTATGGATTTTCTTTGTTTTATGAACTGCGCAGCATGTTCCACATTGGTATCGGTTGGTCGCAAGAGCACAGTGGTTATTTGACCAAAGGATTTGCGGTGTTTGATCAAAATGCGATCTTCCAAGATACCATTGGGACATACACGGCAAAAACGTCGTACAATGCGATAAACATTCCCATTCAAATCGTCTTCCACACACAAATGACGGATGTTTGGGCGTTGCAGGTCATACCTTCTTATGACCTTACGTTCTATTCAGGCATCCAACGCGAATGGATCGGTGATGAGGTGCCCAATTTTCCAGCGGATGCCGCTACAGGAGTATTGGGATCGTTGTACGAACGCGGTACAGAAGTGAAATACATGACCGGCTTCAATGGATCTATTGGCTTTGCTATCGGGAACGAATTTACCATAGCAAACAACCTCGCCCTCACTGTGCGTGGTGAATTCCGTTACGGCTTGTTGCCTATCAATAAGGAGGATATAGGTCTTCGTGAAGTGCCCTATGGGGTAGGCGCAGCGGTTGGGTTCCGTTATTACTTATAAGCAGTTCCCTGCAGTAAAGGCATAAAAAAATCCGGGCGCATACGCGCCCGGATTTTTTTGTGTTCGGTGATTTCGATTATTCCGCCGATGCAGAATCTGCGGCCTCGACAGCAGCTTCCGTTGCTTCTTCTTCACTAGGCGTTTCGCGGTTTTCATTCAACATGTTCACCATACGCTCAGTAATGTCAAACTCATCGTTCGCATAAATGATTTGACCGCCTTCTTCGTAGAGAAGAATAAAGTCCAGGTTCAACTCTTCTTTGAGCACTTCAATGGCGCTGTTCATGTCTTCGCGCATCACGAGCGTGAGGTCATTTTGGCGTTTCATCATCTGGCTTTGTGCAGCTTGCTCTACTTGAAGATAGTTTTGTTGAACGCGACGTAGATCGGCTTCATTTGCTTCGCGCTGACGCGCCGTCATTTTTGGTGCCTCTTGCTGATAAAGCTCGAGATTAGTCTGCAATTCTTGTTGGCGACGTTGCAATTCAATGATAATTTTTTCTTCTTCTGCTTGCAGTTCTCCAACCAATTCCTGGAAGTAGTTGTACTGACTCTGCAAAGAGTCAATTCGTACATAGGCTAAACGAATGCCTTTATCTGTGTTTTCAACTGCTGCCGGTTGCTGACAACTTGCGAGCATGCTTAGACCGATTGCGGCCAAAAAGAACTTTTTCATTTTAAAAATCTAGGTTGTTCAATACGTTTTTATCTACGAGCTTCGGTACAGTCACTTTCAAATTAGGGGTGCGCTGCATCTCGCGCTCAATGGCGAATATAGCTTCTTTATTTCTAGCCCAAGATCTTCTGGCGATGCCATTATTGACATCATAGAGCAGCATGTTTTCTAATTTACGCTCTGCTTCATCAGAACCGTCAAGCAACATTCCGAATCCGCCGTTGATCACTTCGCCCCATCCGACGCCGCCGCCGTTGTGGATGCTAACCCAAGTCGCACCTCGGAAGCTGTCGCCAATCACGTTCTGGATGGCCATATCTGCGGTAAAGCTCGACCCGTCGTAGATGTTCGAAGTTTCGCGGTACGGGCTGTCGGTTCCACTGACATCGTGGTGGTCACGGCCCAGAACGACTGGCCCAATCTCGCCTGCAGCGATGGCTTTATTGAAAGCGCGGGCAATCTCAATACGACCTTCGCTATCGGCATAGAGGATGCGCGCCTGAGAACCCACGACTAATTTGTTTTCCTTCGCGCCTTTGATCCAACGAATGTTGTCGTCCATTTGCTCGCGAATTTCTTTCGGTGCCTTGGCCATGAGTCCTTCCAAGATTTCTTGTGCGATGGCATCGGTCTTATCTAAATCGGCCCCATCGCCACTAGCACATACCCAGCGGAACGGACCAAAGCCGTAGTCGAAACACATCGGCCCCATAATGTCCTGCACATACGAAGGGTAGCGGAATAATTCGCCGTCTTCATCCATGATTTCTGCGCCGGCGCGCGAGCTTTCCAATAAGAACGCATTGCCGTAATCGAAAAAGTACATGCCGTTTTCTACGAGCGCATTGACGGCCTTTACGTGGCGCTTCAAGGTCTCTTGGATGCGTACCTTAAACTCATCAGGGTTATTCGCCATCATCTCGTTCGACTCTTCGTAGCTCATGCCTTGGGGGTAGTAGCCGCCGGCCCAAGGGTTGTGCAAGGACGTCTGGTCAGAACCGAGGTCAACGTGAACGTTGCGTTCTACCATGCGTTCCCACAGATCCACTATATTTCCAATATAGGCGATGCTTCGTGCGCGTTTGTTTGCCTGGAATTCCAGGGCCATGTCGATGGCCTCATCCGTGCTGGAGGTAATCTCGTCCACCCAGCCCTGCTCGTGACGCTTGTAGGCTGCTTTAGGGTTGATCTCTGCGGTGATGCTCACGACCCCAGCAATATTTCCTGCCTTTGGCTGCGCTCCTGACATACCGCCCAATCCCGCAGTGACAAATAGTTTTCCTTCCGGTCCACCGCTAGATTTCATGCGTGCAGCATTCAATACGGTGATGGTTGTTCCGTGTACGATCCCTTGCGGCCCGATGTACATGTAAGAACCGGCCGTCATTTGACCGTATTGAGTAACGCCCAGGGCATTGAATTTTTCCCAATCGTCCGGCTGGCTGTAATTTGGAATCATCATTCCGTTGGTCACCACCACGCGCGGTGCTTCTTTTGAAGAAGGGAAGAGGCCCATCGGATGGCCGCTGTACATGTGTAGGGTCTGCTCCTCAGTCATTTCGCTGAGGTATTTCATCGTCAAGAGGTATTGTGCCCAATTCTGGAACACCGCCCCATTACCGCCGTAGGTAATGAGTTCTTCCGGGTGTTGCGCCACCGCTGGATCCAGGTTGTTTTGGATCATCAGCATGATGGCCGCGGCCCCTGGCGTTTTGCACGGATAGTCTTCAATCGGCCTAGCATGCATGTCGTAGGAAGGCTTGAACCGGTACATGTAAATGCGTCCAAATTCCTTAAGCTCTTCTAAAAATTCTGTCGCTAGCGCTTCGTGCCATTCCGCTGGAAAATAGCGCAGTGCATTTTCCAAGGCCAATTTTTTCTCTTTTGCAGAGAGTATATCCTTTCTTTTAGGCGCACGATTTACATCACCAGGTACGCTGCGTTTTGCCGGTAAGTGTTCGGGCAATCCCTGGGTGATTTCTTTCTGAAATGGGGTCATCATCTACGTTAGGTTCCTTTTATGCTGTGTGTTCTTTTATCGTAGCCGTATGGGCAGTGTTTACAACCGCTTTGGCAACAATAGCCGCGTTTCAAATGGTATTTTTCCGTGAAAACTATATACCCCTCTGGGGTTTTGTAAAAGTCCTCAGGGTCCAATTCTTTTTTGAACATGCCGCTTTTTTTGGTCACTCAAAGGTAAGTCTCATTAGCTTTGTTTCATGGACCTTACCTCATTTCCCTTTATAACACCTTCGCCCACTGAAAAGTTGCTGGATTTTTCTTTGGGAACCCTGTGGATGAAACGCGACGACTTAATCCACCCCGCCGTTTCGGGAAACAAATGGAGAAAGTTGAAAGGGTTTTTTCGCGAGGTTGATCCAAGCAGGCCTGTGCTGACTTATGGCGGTGCGCATTCCAACCACTTGCGCGCTGCGGCATTTGCACTAGCACACGCGGGTATAAAAAGCATTGGTATCGTACGCGGCGAAGAACTCCATGCCTCAAGCAGTCCTACATTAATGTATTGTATGAGCATGGGTATGCGGCTGCATTTTGTTTCTAGAGCAGAATATAAGGAATTGCGTGCTGCGAATTGGATGCCGTCTCAGGAACAGGTTCAGCCGTGGGGAGCAGAAACGGCGCAAATACTCCCAGAAGGTGGGGCAGGAGTGCACGCCATGGAGGGCTGTGGTGAAATTTGGAGGGAATTGGACTGGATGCCTGATCACTTGCTGGTTGCGAGTGGCACAGGAACGACAGTTACAGGAATTCTAGCGGCCATGCCTGTTGGTGCGAAAACCAAAGTACACGTGATCAGTGCCGTAAAAGGGGCTAAAATTGAGCAAGCAACAGTAGAAGCTTGTGCTGCACAAAAATCCATTAATCTGCATTGGGAAGACGAGGTGCATTTTGGCGGTTTTGGTAAAATTCCAGCCCAGTTGACACCCTTACAAACAGCATTTAATAAAGAGCACGGCTTTGCTATTGATTCGGTATACAATGCAAAAGTATGGGCCTATATTCAACGCACTTCATTCGAAGGAAGCGTGCTCTGGATCAATACAGGAGGGGTGTTTACACCGTAGTTTCGAGCAATTCCAGAACCATTTGTTCTACTTCGTCACTGTCCCAACGTTCCTCAATGTTTTCAGTAGCAAGCACCTTAGCCATGATTCTGTCGTGACGCTCACCTTCAGCCATTGCGTCGTGGTAAGGAATGTTGGTGAACTTGACTAAGGTGTAGAGTGGAGTCCATTTATCCGGGTGGTTTTTCTGCACCTTTTGTTCAATGCGTTTACGCAATTGGAATTCAGGATCCGCGACTAAATCTCTCATTTCGATAAAGTTTCGCAGGCTTAAATCCACTAATGCGTTTCCGGCCGGAACGCGCAATGCTGTATAGCGCTCCATCACCGTTGGAAGATTTTCGTGGCCCCATTCATCGAGCAGTTCGCAGAATACACGTGCATCTTCTAATGAGCCGTTCATTCCTTCACCGTAAAACGGTACCGTCGCATGTGCGGCATCTCCAATAAGGGCTGTTTTAGTGCCCCAGTGGTAGGGTTTACATCGGATTATCGCGAGGGCAGAAGTAGGATTATTTTCCCATTGTTCTTCTAAATTAGGTATAAGCGGAATGGCATTATTAAAGTACTTTTCGAAGTAGCGTAAACCGTCCTTGCCTGTTTTTAATTGGTCCAGGCCATATTCTCCGGTAAAGGGGGCGAAAACCGTACCCGTAAATCCATTGTCCGTATTTGCCAATCCCATGAGCATGAATTCTCGGCGGGGCCAAATGTGCAATGCATCTAGGTTCAATTGTGGACTGCCGTCCGCGGCGGCAGGAATGTGTACTTCTTTGTATCCGCTGTCGATGTACTCTTGCGTAAAGTTGAACCGGGGTTGTTTCATCATTGCCCCACGAACTGCCGATCCGGTTCCGTCTGCGCCTATAATAAGGTCGGCACGTTCCCGAACGGTTTCACCCTTGCGGTCAAAGGTTACTTCCCCTAGCTCAAAGTCTATGTGGGTGCAGAAATGTTCGAATTGGACTGAAATGGCTGGATTTTCTTCCGCCAATTCCACCAAGGTCTGGTTCAATTCAGAACGGCTAATGCTATGAATGGCTTTTCCTTCAATGCTGTAAGGAAAATAGCTCTGGTTGCCTTCTAAGTCGTGAATTTGTCGTCCATAAGCAGGTACGGTAATCTTCCGAATTTCCGCTTCAATACCGGCATATTTAAAGGCGGTCCACCCGCGGTCACTGACCACTAGGTTAATGGAGCGGCCGCTCCCGTAAACCGATTTACGCGGATCGGGTCGTTTTTCATAGACCTGAACAGCGTACCCTTTTTGTCCTAGAACGTAGGCCATATATGAACCGGCTAATCCAGCTCCTACGACGATTGCCTTTTTCATGCGCCCTGCTCGTTTAAATAGTTCAATAAAATGGCTCCGAAGGCTCTGATGTCCTCAAAGTTGTTGTACAAAGGAACAGGGGCCATGCGGATGACATTAGGTTCGCGCCAGTCTGCAATAACGCCTTCCTTCATTAGGTAGTCAAATAGAGGACGACCATACCCGTGAACGAGCAGTGAAATTTGGGCACCGCGCTCGTCCTTTGGTGTGATGATTTCAAAATCACTACCAGAGGCGTGTGCTACCTCTTCTAGAACTTCTTGAAGATAGGCGGTTAACTTTCTGCTTTTCGCGCGAAGGTTTTCTGCGCCCGCTCGGTCGAATAGATCTAAGCTTGCACGAAGCGGAGCCATAGCCATTACCGGGGCGTTTGATAATTGCCACGCTTCCGCGGTAGGGATGGGAATAAAAGTTTCTGGCATTTCGAAACGGGTGGCTTTATCGTGTCCCCACCATCCTTCGAACCGTGGGATATTTGCGTCGTCATGATGACGTTCGTGTACAAAATATCCTGCCGTTGCGCCGGGGCCGGAATTGATGTATTTGTAGTGACACCAAGCCGCGAAATCTACATTCCAGTCGTGCAATTGGATGTCAATATTCCCTGCACCGTGTGCTAAATCCCAACCGACAACAATACCTTTCGATTGTGCATGAGCGGTCAATGTCTTCATATCCATGACCTGACCCGTGTAGTAATTCACTCCACCAATCATCATCATGGCAATTTCCTCGCCGTGCTGGTCAATGGCTGCGATAAAATCTTCCTTGCGAATGTGGTGCTCACCTTCGCGCGGTGCCACCTCTATTAGATGTTCTTTAGGGTCCAATCCATGAAAGCGCAGTTGGGAGGCTAAAGCGTATTGATCCGATGGAAATGCTTTTGCTTCGCACAAAATCTTCGTTCGCTTCCCTTGTGGTCTAAAAAAACTGACCATAAGCAGGTGGAGATTGTTCGTGAGCGAACCCATTACCACTACTTCTTCGGGCTTTGCACCTACAAGTTTAGAGAGACTCTCAGAGAAAAATTCGTGGTAGGGCATCCAAGGACGACGGGCATGAAAATGTCCCTCAACACCCCAGTTTTTCCAATCTTCGAGCTCCTCATTTAGGTAACTTTCAGCAGCCTTAGGCATCAACCCGAGGCTATTTCCCGTAAAGTACAAGGTCTGTTTACCGTCTATGACGGGCAGGTGAAACTCTGAGCGAAAAGCAGCGAGTGTATCTGCTGCATCTAGGGATGCGGCGTAGGCCGGATCTAATACGTTCATAGTGTAGTGTATTGGGGAGTCTAAAGGTAGGGCAAAAGGTACCACAGGCCCAAAAGAAGAAACGGGAGTCCTTCAATTAATAAACTGTAGTACAAGTCTCCCATCTTTGGATAGGATGTGAGTAGTACGGTGCCAAAAAAGAAGTAGAGCACGGTAAGTTGTAACCAAGGCAATTCAAAGTAATTCACTAGAATTAGGTAACTCAACCATAGCAAGGTGTTGGCTGCCCAAACGCTATTCTTAGCGCCAATCAAATGCGGTAGGGTTCGGATAGCGTTGGCGTCCAATTCGGCATCACGCACATCAAAGGGTATGGTCAGTGCAGCCGTCCATAAAAATCGTTCAATAAATGGCCAATACCAATCTTCACCAGCACGTAGTGCAGGAATAACCGCGGTGACGTAAGCCCAAACCAAAGCAATGAGTATAAGTTTTAATCCAGGTATAGATCGCAATCCACCTCCTCTTCTTTTCAGTATAAATGGTATAGGGTACAGTAGAGCGAACGCACCCGCAATGGCATAGTGCCCGGTCAGTGCCGCTTCGTTGATTCGAATGAGTTCAAAGAGGATGGTCGCCCCACCTAAACCCATGCTTAAAAAAGCTGTTTTGGGCATGCGTTCACGCCATTGACTAATACGGCTGCTCCCTTCGGTGGCAGCCGGACCCTCAAATAGGCGTGCGAAACCGTAGATGACTAAAGTCGCCGCCGCATTTAATACGGCAATGGAAGTTCCAGAAAATCTAAACAATTCTTCGCTGAATCGGGTTAACCCCCAAACGGCTCCGGCCACCCAAAAATTTGCATACACAAACGTGCGAATGAAGCCTTTGAAGGTGTTAATAAATGCGTTGAAATTTCCCATCGTGTTCTCCCCCTAAAAGTAAGGTATGTTCGCGAACTGTGATGTAATTTTGTCCTTTCTAAAACAAACAGAGTATGAAGCGCAATTCGTTTGCCTACAGACACATTGGTCCCAAAGCTGTTGATGTTGATCAAATGCTGACTACCATTGGTATTGATTCTATTGACACGCTGATCGATCAAACTGTTCCCTCTACCATTCGCTCTGCGGAGGAAATGGATCTGGCTCCCGCAATGACGGAAGCAGAGTTTGCAGCACACATCACCGCCTTAGGCGAAATGAACAGTGTGTTCAAAACGTACATCGGAATGGGGTACCACAACACGGTGCTGCCCGGTGTCATTCAGCGGAATATTTTAGAAAATCCCGGATGGTATACGGCCTATACGCCTTACCAAGCGGAAATCGCTCAAGGTCGTTTAGAAGCTTTAATGAACTACCAAACTATGGTGGTTGATTTAACCGGTATGGAATTAGCGAACGCATCATTGCTTGATGAGGCCACTGCCGTAGCTGAAGCCATGAGCATGTTCTACGGAGCGATGCCGCGCGCGAAGAAGAAGGCAGGAGCATCAAAGTTCTTTGTCGACCATCAAACCTTCCCGCAGAGCATTGATTTACTTCAAACACGCACTACACCTATTGGAGTAGAATTGGTCTTTGGAGATTATAAATCATTCGAACCGACGGAAGAATTTTTTGGCGCTTTCGTTCAATTTCCTAATGCCAACGGATCGGTCGAAGATTACCGTGCTTTCGCAGAAAAATGTAATGCAGCTGAGGTCCAACTTGTCGTTGCTGCAGACTTACTCTCCCTCGTACTTCTTACGCCTCCAGGACATTGGGGTGCAGACGCAGTGGTTGGTACTACTCAACGCTTTGGTATTCCTTTGGGTTACGGCGGACCGCATGCTGCTTATTTTGCAACTAAGGAATAGTACAAAAGAAATATTCCAGGCAGCATCAACGAGCTAACCA
>ERZ651770.38-NODE-38-length-68213-cov-5.282875_pt1 | contig 68213 bp, 55 predicted proteins | sample MGYA00514756_ERZ651770 | MGnify/ENA metagenome assembly ERZ651770
AGAAATACCCAGACAACAAACTGATCATCACCAACAACTGGGGTCAGGAGATCTACCGTGTGAAGGGGTATGGGCAGTCGGGCAACTACTTTACGGGAACCGCGAAAGGAAGCAGTCAGTCACTGCCTGTAGGTACGTACTACTACCTGCTTCAAGTCAAGGTAGAGGGACAACAACGCAGCTTCAAGGGGTATTTTTATTTAAACCGATAAAAGCCAGCCAACTACTCCTTAACTGTTGGGTACTGAACACCTAACTGCTCGAGATACGATTTATATTTCTTTTCGTTGTAGTAAAACGGCTCAAGGGCCTTACGGAATTTCTGATCAATTTCGGTATTCAGGTACGTAGGTGCTTGAGTGTCTGATTGTATCATAGGCTCATACTTGGTTTCAGCGGTTTGCACCTCATTAAAATACGTCCACGCTTCTTGAATTAGAGACGGTTGTGTCAGCAAATCAATGATGGTCATTGCTTCTACCTCAGCTCCTTTGCTTACCCCCTTGTGCGCGATTGGCGTAGCCATAGCTATAGCGTTGCTCCAATGGTGACCAGGTAATCCAGGAATATTCGAGGGAAAACGCAAAGTTACTGTAGGAACTACCCAAGAGACATCGCCGATATCATCACTCCCTCCACTCACAGGTTGTGCTACTGGTATGCCGATCGGCTCAAGTTCCATAGCCAATCCTTCTACTTTCTTAGCTTTTACCTCACGTTGAACCGCTTTGGCCAATGCTTGATCTTCAGCTGACCACTGAGGTAAGCCAACGGCCTGAATATTTTGGTACATCGCCTCAGCTATACTTTTGTTAAAATGTCTGGGCCAGGCAGTACCCAAAATTTTATAGGACATTTTGGTATCGGTCATCAAGGCAGCCCCTTCTGCAATTCTTTGTGCCGATTGATACATATCCATAATCCCTTCGTAAGTGACATCTCTGAAATAGTACCAAATACTCGCTTTAGAAGGAACTACGTTGGGTTGATCACCTCCATCTGAAATCACTGAGTGCGATCGCTTCAGCGGATCAAGGTGTTCCCTTTTATAGTTCCAGCCAACATTCATCAACTCAACGGCATCAGCAGCGCTTTTTCCTCTCCACGGAGCACCCGCAGCATGGGCGGCATCACCTTCAAAAGTGAATTCCACAGAGATCAACCCAGTGCCAGTAGCTGGTCCCCAAGAAACTTCCATATTACTGCTGACATGGGTAAAAATACACGCGTCCACCCCTTTAAAAACACCATCCCGGACGAACCACGCCTTGGCCGCAACTAATTCTTCAGCGATACCAGGCCAGAGCATTAAGGTTCCTCCTATTTTGTTGGCTTTCATCACCTGTTGTACGGCCAATGCGGCCGTAATATTCAAAGGAATCCCTGCATTGTGGCCCTCTCCATGGCCGGGTGCACCTTCGACCATAGGTTTGTGATATGCTACACCTGGATATTGAGAAGCTTTTGGGATACAATCTACATCACTTCCTAAAGCAATAACAGGCCCTGAGCCATGTGACCAAGTGGCCACCCAAGCCGTAGGAATACCGGATAATCCCCACTGAATATCAAATCCATTCTTTTCCAATATAGAAGTCAAGTATTCAGAAGAGGCTTGCTCTTGAAAACCTAACTCGGCAAATGAAAATACTTTATCTACCATCACCTGACTCAAACGCTCATTATTCCTAATCCAATCCGCTGTAGTTGACTTGAACGCACTAACCTCCTCTGGGGTATACACTTTTTGGGCATGAGCTAACGTAATTCCCACCCAAATACCAAATAGGGAGGTAAAAAAATGAATTGTTTTCATAGAGCACTATTTTAGGATGTTATTCTAAAAATACTAAAAATCAGGCAAATAGATTCAGGAATAAAATACAGCATCATAAAGGCAAAATAATACACTTAGTTATAATTTATCTAATCAAACAAAAGACTTTTGTTATAAAAATATGATATATTTGCATTATTAATTGATATTAAATTTATTTGAATCAATATTCAACACAAAAAATCATGGCAATTAAAAAACAATTTCTAAAAAGCAAACCTGTTTGCAAAGTAACTTTCCAAATTGAAAGCCCAGAGGCGCAAACAGCTCAAGTAATCGGTTCATTCAACGATTGGAATGAGCCAGTTGAACTAAAAAAACAAAAAGGCGGTGTGTTTAAAAACACTATTGAACTTCCCGCTAACAACTCTTTTGAATTTAGATATTTGTTGGACGGAACCTACGTAAACGATCAAGAAGCTGACGGATTTCAATGGAGCGATTACGCTGGTGACTACAACAGCGTACTAGCCGTATAATTCATCCCTATTTTACCTTAAATAAAAAGGCGCTCCCATGGGAGCGCCTTTTTTAATGGATAAAATTCGAGCAAAAAAAAAGTCACCCGATGGGCGACTTTATTTTTTTCTTTAGAAGGAGTTATTCTTCGGCTTGCACAGGGGCTTCACCAGGAACACTCATTTCCATGGTACGGTCGTATTGACAGCATCCAGGATTGCTTTTATAGGCTTCTTCACTGCCAACTAATTGGTCAGTATCATAGCCAGAAGCTGCAATCGCTTGATGTATGGCCTCAAGGTTGGTACGGGCAGCATCAAAGGAAACTTTGATGTTCTTTGCCTCAACGCTCCAGTCAGCCGAAACTACACCTTCCACGCTTAAAGCAGCCGTCTCAATGGTCTTTTTGCACATTTCACAGTTTCCACGAACACCGAAGCTAGCTTCCGTATTCATAGCTGTTTCCATAGGCTCAGAGACTACCTCAGGGTTTTCTGTCACCGTTTGCTTACAAGCTAGCAGAGCTAGAGAAGCAAACAAAACAACCACACTAGATTTCTTCATCAGAATCGCTGGTTGAAATTACTCAGCAGCAGGAGCTTCTTCAGCAACTGGAGCCTCAACAGCAGTAGTATCTACAGCAGCAGTGTCAACAGCCATTTCAGTAGCCTCAACAGCAGGAGCTTCCATAGCGTCTTCAGCTACAACTTCTTGTTCAGCGTTTCCTTTGCAGCTAAGCAAGCTCAAGCTAGCGATAGCAGCGATCATAAGCATTTTTTTCATGGTAAATAGTTTTAAGTTTTTGGTTTTTTTGTTTTTCAAATTTGATGCAAATGTATATATTTCTTTGTACCTAAATACAATCCACAATAAATATTTTCAAAAAAAGCTAAATATCTGACCCTTAGGAGTTCATTAGGTCTTTTTTCTTTGAAAAACAGGAGTGGTAACCGCCCATAAAGCAAAGCCGCTGAACACTGTTATCAGCCCTAACAATGAGAAGGCCCGCAGCAAGGTTGTATTGAAGTCGTCACGCCCTTGATAGTCCATGGTGTGGGTCATCCATAAAAAGTCAAACCAACGCCAATTTTGATGCCTGATACTCAAAAAACGACCGTCCTTTTGGGAGACATAAGCCACAGGATGGTCTGGATGTTGGAACGCTATGGCATAAACTGGAAAATCAGCTCCACGAACTTCGTGATGCGGACCAACAGCCTCTATTTGATACACTGAATCGATCATGCCTAGCGGTTTGAGGTGGGCTTGCGCCACCGCAACAGCTTGATCTTTGTCGATTCCAGGGGTTATTTGCCCCGTGTAGGCATCCACTAAAACACTATCATTTATCCAATAGTAAGGTGCCGCATCAATATTCCTCAGAGAAAGTGCGTGGATGGGTATACCGAGTTGTGCAGCGTCCAACAAGGGCAAATCAAACGCCACGTGATCAACGTGCGATTTTTTAAAATCATCCCCGTGAATTTGATCGATATCCGACCAACTGAAGTATAGTCCGCTTACGGTCCACATCAAAAATTGTATACCCAAGAAAAGTCCAAGAAATCTATGGGTCTTGCGCACCCAGCGCTGTTGCTGTCTATTGATGATCATAGTTGAAAAAGTGTTTTAATCGAAGTGCATTGGCAATGACCGTCACCGAACTAAAGCTCATGGCTGCAGCGGCTATCATGGGAGACAACAACCAACCAAAAACTGGATACAATACCCCGGCGGCTAGGGGGATACCCAATAAATTATAGGCAAATGCCCAAAAGAAGTTCTGTTTGATATTGCTCATCACCGAGCGACTGAGCTGTCGGGCTTGAACAATTCCTTTGAGCGACCCGCGCACTAAAGCAATGGAAGCGCTTTCAATGGCTATTTGTGCGCCCGTACCCATGGCGATTCCCACATCGGCTTGGGTTAGCGCCGGGGCATCATTGATTCCATCGCCAGCCATAGCTACCACACGACCCTCGGCCTGGTACCGTTTAATTTCAGCCCACTTGTCCTGGGGCATGCATTGACTTTTATAGGTAAGAATACCCAGCTTTTTGGCCACCAAATCAGCCGCTTTAGGCTGATCACCCGTCAGCATGACCACTTCAACTCCATCCTTCATCAATTGAGCAATAGCGGAATGGGCTTCCGACTTGATCTGATCAGCGCAGGCCCATACCCCCAAAACCCGATCTGAATCAAATGCATAGGAAACCGAAGCTCCTTGCTGCAAAAAACTAGCTGACTGAGATTCAATCAATGGATCTATGGCCAGTCCGCGTTGTTCCACCATCTTTTGGTTCCCCAAGCCGATGGGACTGTCTTGAAAAGTGCCCACCATGCCTTGGCCAGGAAAGTCTGACCAATGATCCGCAGAGATAGGGTCAATGCCTGACTCTTGAATATGTATTAATATAGCCTGCGCCATAGGATGCGCGCTCAACAAGCAAAGACCTGCCACCTGACTTTTTACCAAAACCACATCAACACCTTCAGCAAACACAGAACCACTTACCTCAGGTTTTCCCAGGGTTAAGGTCCCTGTTTTATCGACCACCAACAGGTCCACTTCCGCCATACGCTGAAGAGCGGCGGCATCTTTAATCAAAATACCCTGTTGTGCCCCAACACCTACCCCAACCATAACGGACATAGGCGTTACCAATCCTAAAACGCATGGACAGGCAATAATCAATACGGCAATGGCATTGATCATAGCGTTCAAGTAAATGGGCTCTGGTCCCCAAACAATCCAAGCACCGAAGGTAATCAAGGCGATCAAGATGACTGCAGGAACAAAATAAGAGGCTACTCGATCGGCCAATCCTTGAATAGGAGCCTTACTCCTGCCCGCTTGTTCGACTAGGGCAATAATCTGTGCAACCAGGGTCTGGTCACCTACTTTTTGGGCGCGCATCACCAACATACCACTGGCATTTTGGGTACCCGCATGCACCGAATCATCGGGGGATTTCGCAGACGGGAGGGATTCGCCGGTCAACATAGACTCATCCACAGCTGAAAATCCAGATAAAACAACGCCGTCAACAGGTATGGGTCTTCCTGGTGCCACCACCAGAACATCACCCGCTAATATATCCGCTACATCAACTTCTTCATCCAATCCCGATGTACGGCGTATGGCTTTACGAGGCACCAGAGCAATCAGCGCCTTGAGGGAGTCGCTCGTGTTCAACAACGCTTTTGCTTCCAATACTTGTCCCAGCAACACCAAAGTCAAGATGACGGTAGCGGCTTCAAAATAAAGGAATAGACCAGAAGTAGAAGGATAAATATACAGGTAGACTAAAGCCCAAATACTGTACAACCAAGCAGTCCCGGCTCCAATACCTACCAAGGTAAACATATTGAGCTGTCCTGATCGAATCGACCCCCAAGCGCGTTGCATCAACATCCAGGTTGCATAAAAAACCACGGGCAAGGACAGCAAACCTTGGGCCCAACCCATCCACGCTTGAGGTGCAACACCCCACATCTCGCTCATAGACAACAAAAAAATGGGTATGGTAAAGCCAACAGCCCAACGGAGTTTGGCTAAAAGAGCGCGATAGGTTTCGTCTTCCTTATGCTCGGCTTCCATAGGTTTTAATCCATAATGGCCGCCCGAAGCTTCCATGGCACTTAGCAACACTTTCAACGATAGGTGGTTTTCATGCGTCAAATAAGCCAATCCTCTAGCCAAATCAACTTCTGCAGACTCCACTCCTGAAACTTGTGAAAGGGTTCGCTGCACGAAGCCTTGGCAGCCAGAACAGGTCATCCCCGTAATTCGATAGGTAGTAGTCATGCTCAAAAATACAGAATTATAACTACCTTTACGGCCCCAAATCTGAGGAATATGAAAGCCAAAAAAGGTTTTGTTGCCGGAAATTTCGATGTGATTCACCCCGGCTATATCGCGATGTTTAAGGAGTGTAAAAGCGCCTGTGACCACATGGTTATCTTGCTTCAAACCGATCCTACGGTAGAACGTCCTGAGAAATTAAAACCCATTTTCAGTGTGGAGGAGCGCACAGAATTACTGCTCTCCTTAATCTATATCGATGAAATCATTACCTATACCTACGAACACGAATTATACGACACCATAAAGAACGGCGGGTTTGATGTTCGCTTTTTAGGGGATGACTACAAAGACAGAGGATATACCGGCGATGATTTAAGTATTCGGGTACATTATCTAGACCGAAGTCACGGATGGAGCACGACAAAGTACAAGAAGATGATTGCCGCCTCTTTTGAAGGAAAAAATATCTAGGGGCTAAAAACCTGAAATCTCGCCGTCCATCCAAGCGCTTCTTTGGACCAGAAAACCCTTTAACTGCTGGATTTGATTGGCGTAGTTCACCGGTATGCCGCTCCATTTAGCATAGTTGCGGGCTACAGCCCCATTGTTTTGGAGGTAATTGGCATACTCATCCACTTTCGCCGTCAACGCCGAGGTTGCCCAAACACCTTGGCGCAACTGATTCCACCTAGTTTTGACCCGGGCCCTGAAATAAGGATCTGACTTGAGCTTAGGCCACCAAAAATGTACCGTCCACAAATCGTTGGGAACGTATTGGTTATAATCGGCCACCCAAGCATCTTGGGGAATACGACCACCGGTTTCAAAAGCAATGTTCATGTCCCAGACTGGACCCATTTTTAGTTTGCCGTCACGCTCTTTGTGCAGATAGGTGCTGAGTCGGTATCCGTCTATATTTCGGCTTAGTTCAGTGATCAAAAAAAAGTCGACAAAGCTATCAACATCGATTAAAGCCGTGTAGGTTGGATCAGCACCAACTCCTGGATTAAGGATAGCGTCATCCACCTGATCGATGTAGGTCTTGATGTAGTTTTTTTGAGCTGGATTTATGTCGTCTGAAGCTGGGTATTCGTAGAGAAAATAGGTTTCCGCAGGCTGCTTGCCTCCATACGCTGCATAAGGCAATAAGGCCCCAGTATTGCTGTAGTTGGACCTAAAACTATTATTGGATTGATAAAGCGCATCATCCCCCCAATTATTTTCGTAATAAGATAGCGGCATGTCTTGTGGTGCATCCCCTCCAGCCGTCTTATCTATTTTTAGGATGTAACCTCCCGTTATTAAGGTTGGATCGGTATCCGTAGGGGTTAATTTGGATACATCAATGCGATTTTTGTCTCGCTTCAACTTTTCCATCAGCATGTACAGTCCGACGTAGTTATTGTTTACCTCTAACTCCACAAATGTTGACCTCGAAGCGTAACGCCCCATAGCCCGGTAAAGGCTATACCCTAAATGGTGGTGAATCAACGATGGGTCATAAATACTATTGCTAGAAGCTTGGAATACATGCCCTATCAGGGCAAAATCCTCTTCTTCAGGATAACCCAATAAGGAGATAGCGACATCGTTTCCTGCAATATCCCAAGTTTCAATCCCATAGGACTTCTTGTCGGACACCCGAAAGGAGGTGGAACCTCGGTATTCGATACCTATGGGCTGGGTTAAAGTATATTTCCTATTTTGAATCACCTTCAACGTAGCGGCAATTTTAGGCTCATTGCGTATGGCTTCCTCCGTGGTGATTTGAAGATAGGGAATGTCACTATTCTGGGGATCTACTGCATAGACTACCTCGGATTGATCATCGATATCTTCGGTGACACAGGACACAAAAAAAAGGCCCAGGGCCCAAAGGAGAAAGTAATGATGTAAACGCATAACACTAAGATACAAAAAAGGCTCCAGAGGAGCCGTTTTGAAATAAAAAGTTGATCAATCCTTAGTCAAATTGATAGCGAATAACCAACTCGTGGGTATTGGCCCTGAGAGCCGTTGCGGTGGTGCGCTGTGCTACTTCATAGCCATAACCAAAACTAAATTGATTTAGGTTGTGAAACATCACCAATCCAGAGATGTAATCATTGTTAGACACCCCTAAACCTGCTGAAATTTTATCCAAGTACGTAACCTGGGCTATAGCGGTCAATTGGTTGGGCGCTGCACCCACTACACGATACAAAACACTTGGATTGAAATCCAAATAAGCATTGATCGGCAACTCATAACCCGCTGTGAAATAGAAATGCGGTTTATCGGTAGCCGTAGTAGCCACACCGTTCACCTCTTTGAAACGCTCGGTATTCAAAAAGTTAGGCACGGATGCTCCTACAAAGAAACGCTCCCCCTTCAACAAAGCTCCCACACCGACGAGTGGATTCATGTAGTTGTCCAAACCATCGAGGGCTGGGTTCTGCTCGTTGGTAATTCTGTTCAACTTAGCTAAATCAATATTGTTGTATAGCAAGCCAGCCTTTATACCCAAAAACAGATTTGTTTTTTCATCCACTTTAAGTTTATAGCTGTAATCGGCTGCGATTACCCCTTGGTTTTCTACATAAACTCGGTCTGTAGAATACGTGAATCCCCAAGCGGCGTTATTTTTTTCTGAAGTGTTGTACACCAAGGTAGCCGCACGAGGTGCATCTTCAATACCCTGCCAGGCAGAGCGATAGTTTAACCCGACAAAACGCCCTTGAGTACCCGCGTAAGCTGGGTTAATCGTGCTCATGTTTTGTTGGTAGAACAAAAAGTTAGGTTGTTGCTGGGCTGAAGCCACACCGGTAAAAGCTAAAATTGCAATAGCAAGTAGGATTTTTTTCATAATGGGATTTGATTCATTATCAACGGCCAAATATAGGTATCCCCGAGGGTGATGCCCATCCACGTCGACGAAAAGTTAGTGCAGATTTTAAAAAAAAGCACCAAAACCGTGGGTGTTCACCACTCCCACACTACCAGGTTCCATTGGGCTTGGCCGAATTCGAGTTGTCCGACTACCTGAAAGCCAGTGTTTTGGTGGGCTTTGAGGGAACGGGTGTTGAGGGTGTCGACATCAGTGATCAGGTAGTCGAAGAGGTGGTTGTAGTGGTCTCTGTACCCGTGGTAAAGACTTTGGACGAGCCCTTGACCTCGGTGGGATTTGCCGACACAAAGCTGGCCTACCATACAAAAGTTGAGTTGGTCCAAGGGGGTGTTGTTGTAGGTGTATTGGGGAAACTTGTCGACAAGATCTTCAATCAGTGGGTGCAAGTGTTTGCTATCGCGGGTAACCACTAAGGCGTATCCGACGACCTCACCCTGGTCCACGGCAATGATCGACGGATGCTTCTGTTGAATGGTTGTTAAAAATTCAATGGAATAGTCACAAGTGACAAAACCCTGCGAAGCCCGTTCCTCTGGGCTCAAATTCTGCTTGAGATTAGCTTCTAGTAATTTTTTTATACCGACAAGTTCCTCGTGGCTCGAAACAGTTTTGATGTGGACCATCTTGATTTTTTGGGCAAATGTAAAATTTTGCCTTATCCACCTGTAAAAAAGCTTCAGGATTCTACAATTCTGAAGTATTACCCTAGGCAATGGTCCAAAAAAAAGAGCGCTCAAGTGAACTTGGCGCTCTTTTTTAAACATTTAGTGGTGACCGCGGAGGGATTCGAACCCCCAACCCTCAGAGCCGAAATCTGATATTCTATCCAGTTGAACTACGCAGCCAAAATTTTTATACCCGTTTATGCGAGCAGTGTTTTTACTTGTTCAGCGATAAGCTTTCCTTCAGCCTGACCAGCTAGTGCCTGGTTGGCAGCCGCCATGACTTTCCCCATGTCTTTTATAGATGTAGCGCCTAGCTCAGTGATTATGTTTTTAATATGCTCCGCTACTTGTTCTGCCGTAAGCTGGGCAGGCAGAAAGCGTTCAATCACGGCTACTTCTTGGAACTCGGTCGCGGCAAGGTCTTCACGTCCCTGTTGTTGATACATGGCAGCAGCATCTTTGCGCTGTTTGACCAAGCGCTGTAAAAGCTTGAGCTCAGCATCTTCAGCCAGTGTTGCAGAAGCGCCCGCAGAAGTCTGTTCCAACAAAAGAGCTGACTTGATCGCGCGCAGTGCCTGAAGGGCGATCGCATCTTTAGCACGCATAGCGTCCTTAAGCTGTTCCATTACTTTGTCTTGAAGCGTCATGTGGTTTGTTTTGGGCCACAAAGTTAATAAAAACAAGACAATGCTCGGGGTTTAGTCTACGTTGTCGTGTAAAAAAGAATTGTTGGTGCGCAAACGGTCTTCCTCATTGGGGTCAGCAGACAGCGTAGTGCGTGATAACTTGGCCTCTACTGGATTTTGATCCAAAGAAATACCTTGACGTTTGTACGCGGGTTCCTTTTCGATTTCATCAATACGCTGTAGGCTGTTATTGAAGTGGTAGTTAAACTCTTTAAACTGTCGTTTGCGCTCCTCTGTTCTCGCTTTCAGCAGATCAGCAATCGGACTCTCCATAGGATCAATCTCTACCGAAGATTCTTGAGCCAAAGGGGTTTCGATCACTTTGTGTTCAAATTGAAATTCAGGTAGTTCAGCCACCTCTGCTTCTTTAGGCTCAGGTTGGGCTTGGGTAAGTTTTTGTTCCAACTCCATATAGTCCTCCAAGCTGTATCTTTTGGCCGGTGCTTCCTCACTGATAAAGGCTGAGGGTGCTGGTTCTTGGCGCTGTACTTTAGGGGCGACTATTTCCGCATCAATGACTTCTAAATTCCAAATCTGTGCTGAGGTAAGTTCCTCAGGTACGGATATTTTCGGAGCTTGTACCTCTTCGATGGTCAAATCAAAAAACAAAGACGTCTGTTCCTCAAAAACGGGTTCTTCTTCCACCAGTGAAGGAGCTGAAGCAGAGGACTTTTCAATTATTTGAAACTCCATCTCTTGCTCGAAGGCTTCCTGATCAACATCATCTACTGGGACAGAGACTACTTCAGAAGTCACTACTTGAACATCATAAACCTCCAGAAGACGCAACGCTTCGGTGGTTGGGATCAATACATCCTCACTCACCACTTCTTGGTCGCTTTCTAGGTATTCGTCCGATAGATCAAATCCAAAAGCGGCGGCTTCATCAGACCAATCCAATACGTGGGTGATTACAGGCTCCTCGGGAGTGACTTCAGTAAGTGGGGTATCAAAAAACGAAGCTGTTGGCTCTTCAACTAACTCCTCTTCAACTACTTCATCTTGGATGTGCGCTACTAAAGGCTCAGGTTGTTCATCGGCCGCCTGAGGCACCACGAATTCTGCCTCACACTCTAGGTCAAAATAAATCGGAGGCTCAACAGTGGTGGCTTGGCCCATTAGGTTGAGGTTCACACGCTGCTCGTCTTCCAGGGTGTGGATGATTTTTTTGGCTTCCGTATTGACGATTTCATTTTGTTGTTCCGGATTGAATCCAGTGGCAATAACGGTCACAGCGATGGATTCGCCCAGGTTGATGTCCTCACCTACCCCCATGATGATGTTGGCGCATTGGCCAGCCTCAGCCTGAATGTAGTCGTTGATTTCACCTATTTCATCGATGGTAATTTCGCTGGTGCCTGAAACGATCAATAGCAGGACGTTTTTGGCGCCAGTGATCTTGTTGTCGTTGAGCAGTGGAGAATCCAAAGCAGAAGAAATAGCTTCTAAAGCGCGGCCTTTACCCGTAGCGCGAGCGGAACCCATGATGGCTGAACCGCTGTTGGCCAACACAGTTTTTGCATCGCGCAAATCGATGTTTTGGGTGTAGTGGTGGGTGATCACTTCAGCGATTCCTTTGGCCGCCGTAGCCAACACCTCATCCGCTTTAGAAAACCCAGCCTTAAACCCGAGGTTTCCGTATACCTCACGCAGCTTGTTGTTGTTGATGATGATCAAAGAATCAACGCTCTGTCTGAGTTTGGCAATACCCGCTTGGGCTTGGTCATTTCTCATTTTACCCTCAAACAAAAATGGGGTAGTGACGATGCCCACGGTCAAAATATCCATTTCCTTAGCAGCACGAGCGATCACAGGAGCTGCCCCAGTTCCTGTACCTCCACCCATACCCGCAGTGATAAACACCATTTTGGTTTGGGTATCCAGCATCGCGCGGATGTCTTCTACACTTTCTTGAGCTGCTTTTTCACCCACCTCAGGATTTGCCCCAGCACCTAAACCTTCGGTCAATGAAATACCCAGTTGGATTTTATTGGGTACCGCTGAATTTTCTAAGGCTTGCGCGTCAGTATTGCACACCACAAAATCGACACCTTTAATTCCCGCTTCAAACATATGATTGATAGCATTGCTACCACCACCGCCCACGCCGATGACTTTGATCACGTTGGATTGGTGTTTGGGAAGATCGAATTGAATGTGGTCTAGGTCGGAAAAGGACTCGTTCATAGGGGGCTGTATTTCGGTGTGTTATTCTGCGTCGTTTAAAAAAGTAATAAAGCGTTCAATCCAGCTGTCAAACGTGGACTTGCGCTCTTTTTTCTCTGGTTTAGGGGCGGCTGTTTCCTGATTTGACTCAGGGCTAGCTGTGGCGTCTATTGCCTCAGCGGGAAGGTCATCACCCTCCGTCGAAGAGGATAATTGTTCCTGTCCTACCGATGGATCAGTCATCGGCTGAATCTCTGGACGATTTTTACGGTCCTTTTGGATCGCATGCATCAACAGACCTACCGCAGTAGCGTATACCGGACTGGTGATTTCTTCGTTGGAATCTCCAGCTAGATGTTCGTTGGGGTAACCGATGCGGGTGTCCATGCCCGTGATGTATTCGACTAACTGTTTGATGTGCTTTAATTGACTACCACCGCCGGTGAGTACAATCCCTGCAATCAATTTCTTTCTAGGATCTTCGTGCCCGTAATTTTTGATCTCCACAAATACCTGTTCGATGATTTCCACTACACGGGCGTTGATGATCTTGGACAGATTTTTTAAGGTGATTTCTTTGGGGTCTCTACCGCGAAGCCCTGGAATAGACACAATCTCATTGTCCTTGTTTTCGCCAGGCCAGGCAGAACCAAACTTCATTTTAAGCAATTCTGCTTGTTTTTCAATAATGGAGCAGCCGTCTTTAATGTCTTCAGTGATCACGTTTCCACCAAAGGGAATCACTGCCGTATGGCGAATAATCCCATCTTTAAAAATCGCTAAGTCTGTAGTACCTCCACCTATATCGATCATGGCGACACCTGCTTCCTTCTCCTCCTGACTTAAGACTGCGTTGGCGGAAGCTACCGGTTCTAGGGTAATGTCCGAAAGATCTAGACCAGAACTCTTGATGCAACGACCGATGTTTCTGATCGAAGACACCTGACCGACAACTACATGGAAATTGGCCTCGAGACGTCCACCGTACATGCCGATGGGCTCTTTGATTTCTGCTTGACCGTCTACTTTGTACTCCTGTGGCAGAACATGGATGATTTCTTCCCCAGGGAGCATCACCAATTTATGCACTTGCCTAGTTAAACGATCCAAATCATCCTCAGAAATCACCTCCTCTGAATTTGGCCTGGTGATGTAGTCCGCGTGCTGTATACTTCTGATGTGTTGTCCGGCGATACCCACAACCACATTGGATATTTTAAGCCCTGAGTCAACCTCAGCTTGGGTCACTGCTTGTTGGATGGACTGTATGGTCTGGGTGATGTTGTTCACCACGCCTCGGTGTACCCCTAAGCTTTTTGATTTACCCACTCCGAGGACTTCCAATTTACCGTACTCATTCTCGCGACCTATGATGGCCACAATCTTGGTGGTTCCAATGTCTAATCCTACTGAATAATGCCCCTGTTCCATATACTATTTTATCCCTATTGCTTGATGATCAAACGATAAATCAATTTTCTTGTAACGCGCAGGAACCGTGTCCTGAGCAAGTTTATTACTAATGGCTACAAAACGCGCCATTTTACCTTCTAAATCACTCAAATCTCCCAAGTGCACTTGGTAATCCACAGTAGCTAGTGCCAAGGTGAATTGGGCGTTTTTTTCTATGTGCACCCCGATCAATTGCTCGCGGAGCACCTTGTTTTGTCTAGCAAAAGACAACAGTTCATGACAGGCCTTTATGGTCTGTGGGTTGATTTCCCCAGTCACTAGGGGCACCCTGGCTGTGTGCAACCCAGAAAGCGGCATGGTCATACCTCTGCGATCTATATAATACGCACGCGTACTATCTACCACCCTGGCCCAAGGTTGTTTTTGCGTCAACTCCGCCCTAAGTTGCCCATCTACAGTCACATAGACCTCGGCTTGTTCCAGCATAGCGTCCTGAGAGAGCATACTTTCGAGCTTACTCAAAACTAATTTTTCTTTAGGGGCGTTTGGGTTAGCGGCCCATTTTTGTATTAACAATTTATTAACCACTTCTGTGTTGGTGTAATGATTTTCTCCAGGGGTAAATGAGTACTGAAGATCAGACCATTTCGGTTGCGGGTGCTTCCATTGCGACCACCAATAGCTCCCTACCAAACAGGAACCTACCACCAAAATCAACACTATTTTCATCCACTTTTTCACCGCAAATTCTTTTTAATTTCTTGAGCCAACACCCCGATATCACCAGCTCCTAAAACAACCAATAGTTCTGGTTTTACCTCCTGAAGTAAGGGGATTAACTCCTGCTTTGAACAACCAACTGCTTGGGAATGATTCATCAGCGACAACAAATATTCTTTATCGATGCCCGGTATCGGCAATTCTCGAGCGGGATAAATATCCAGGAGGATCACCTGATCGAAACGACCCAATGCATCGGAAAACTCTTGGGCGAAATCTCGGGTTCTCGTGAATAAATGAGGCTGAAAAACGACTGTTTTACGTCGATCTGGATAGGTTTGTGCCACAGCGCGATACACGGCCTCTATTTCGGTTGGATGATGGGCGTAATCATCCACCATAACCAAATCAGTTCGGTTAATTTCTATGGAAAATCGCCTTTGCACTCCTAGAAACTTTTCAATGCCGCGAATGAGTGCCTTGGGATCCAGCTCTGTTTCCATACCCAAAGCCAATGCGCCTAGCGCATTCAACGCGTTGTGTACTCCAGGTAAATGCCAACTGATATCCGCCCAATATCCCTGAGGAGTTTGGATGTCGAAATATATTTTTTCATCGACAACACGATGATTTAACAAGCGATAATCTACACTGGGGCCCTCGCCGTAAATCACGGCTTGATCCAGGTCTATACCCGTAACGGACTCGTGAACCACCAATCTTTTGGGGGTAGACAATAGATCAGCAAAATCGGCAAATCCCTGATAAAAAGAACCGCGATCTCCATAAATATCCAAGTGATCGGGATCAATATTGGTGATCAAAGCCGCCTGAGGAGTAAGCTGCAAAAATGAGCGATCAAACTCGTCAGCCTCCACCAAACTGACCTGATTTCCATGGTTGATGTAATTGCTTTGAAATTGATTGGCCACCCCACCCAAAAACGCGGTAAAGGGACTTTGAGCCTCCACCAACATAGCGGCTAGTAAACTAGACGTAGTTGTCTTCCCATGGGTACCTGCCACAGCGTAGCAAAAAGTGGGACGGGTCACTGCACCCAAAAGAGCTGCCCGTTTGATCAGCGTATACCCTTGTGCTGCAAAATAGCCCAACAACACACTGTTTTGTGGGATAGCCGGCGTATAGACCACCAACGTAGTGGCTGGGTTTAGATAATCTGAGGTCAATACCTCGACGTGATCGTCAAAGGAAATCTGGATGTCCTGATCCGCCAATAATGCCGTGATTGTGGAGGGTGTTCGGTCATAGCCCGCTACCTGGTACCCCTCTGCCTTGAGGTACTGGGCAAGTCCAGACATCCCAATGCCCCCTATGCCCAGGAAATAAACCGATGTATAGGAGGAGAGATCAATCATGGAGTTGTGCTAGTATGTGTTGGACAATATGTTGAGTAGACTGCTTAAAGGCGCATTGACCTAGACGCGCCCCCATAGCTTCAGCTGCCTTTGGATCAGCCATCCACTGGGTAAATACCTCGGCAAATCGCTCCGAATCTCGTTCTGCCAAAAGCAACGCTGCCCCTTGATCCACCATGGCCTGCGCATTTTTGGTCTGGTGATCTTCAGCGACGTTGGGCGAAGGAATCAACAAGACTGGTTTGGCCACTAAGGCGAGTTCAGAAACCGTTCCCGCACCAGCTCTGGAGATAATCATATCCGCACAGGCATAAGCCCAGTCCATTCGATCGATAAACGGCAATACCGCCATGTGTTCCTGACTCATGGGCACATACTGGTCTTTGTACAAGGCGCCGCACTGCCAAAGCAATTGGATATTGGCCGCAGCAAATAGCGGTAAATGATCCGCGATGATTTCATTAATTTTTCGGGCGCCCAAACTCCCCCCCAAGACCAACAGAGTCTTTTTGTCTGGATTCAAGCCCCAGTGAGCCAAACCTTGCGCTCTTTCCTGAGCACCTACCTGGATCGAGGCGCGTACTGGGTTTCCCGTGAGCACCGTTTTATGGGCGGGAAAAAACTTTTCCATACCCGGGTAAGCCACATAAATTGATTGTGCCCCAGCGGCCAACCACTGATTAGTTTTGCCTGCAAAAGCATTTTGTTCCTGTACGAAATAAGGAATACCCATCCAGCCTGCCACTTTAAGCAATGGGCCCGAGGCAAATCCCCCCGTCCCAATAACCGCTTTGGGTTTGAAGCGCCACAGAATCCAGGCTGACTTGATCAAGCTAGCTACTACCTGCAGCGGGAACTGGATCAACTTAAGACTCAACTTTCTGGAGAGTCCCGCTATCCAAAGCCCATGAATCTGGTATCCTGCTTGAGGCACCCGAGTCATCTCCATTTTACCCAGCGCTCCTACAAAGATCACCTCCGCTTCAGGCTGGGCGGATTTGAGTCCATCTGCAATAGCGATGGCTGGGTAAATATGCCCGCCCGTTCCACCACCAGACACTATGTACTTAGACTTCTTCACTCAATACATTTAAGGGGTGATCACTATCCTGTTCCGCAGGAGATGGTTGGTCTTTTCGGCTGGCGCTTAATATCATACCTAAGGCCAAACAGGTCATCCAAATGGAGGTTCCTCCACTGCTGATCAAAGGCAGTGTTTGACCGGTAACCGGTAAAAGGGCTACTGCTACACCCATATTGATAAACGCCTGGAAGACAATGGGAAGTCCGAGCCCAATCACCAACAATTTGGCAAAAGCTGTGGGCGCATTGTAACTGATCAAAACAATGCGCAGCAGCACCAACAAATACAAGAGCACCAAAAATCCGGCAAACACCATTCCGTACTCTTCGACGATAATCGCAAAAATAAAATCCGAAGAACTCTGGGGTAAAAAGTTTTTCATCACGCTTTTACCCGCTCCCAAACCAAAAATTCCTCCGGTGGCAATAGCCGTTTTGGCTCGTTGCACCTGATAATCCGCCTCCGTGATTTCATCGCTAGAGAAGGACTCGATTCTGCTGACCCAAGTGTCCACACGGTTGGGGAACATATCCGGAAAATTCATGGCCAAAATGATGAACAGCGCCCCTGCGGCTGCCCCTATGGTAGTCATCACCACCAGGTACTTCAGCGGGTACCCCCCGACAAAGAGCAACAACATCACCAGCATAAAGATCATCAGGGCCGTAGATAAGTTGGCGGGGAAAATTAATCCGACTACAGTAACTACGGGTAGCCAAAGGGGAACCAGTGAGGAGGCAAAAGAGATCTTCGTGTCCCTTAATTTACTCAAATAGCGGGCTACATAAACCATGGTCACTACCAAGGCCAACGTAGAGGTTTGAAAGCTGAGTCCAATTCCGGGTATTTTGATCCAACGGCTCGCATTGGCCCCATCAATCGTACTGCCCTGAGTAAGGGTGACAGCCAACAATAAAATAATGATGGGCATTCCCAAAAAGGAAAGCCCTTTAAAATAATTGAGCGGAACTCGATGAACCGCAAACATGATCCCAAAACCAATCGCCAGCATAGCGGCGTGTTTAAATAAATGGGTGGTGGTGGAACCGGTGTTGGCCACATAAGCTAGATTGCTCGAGGAACTGTATACAGGCAAAAATGAGTAGGCAGCGATAAAGGCTACCAAAGCCCAAAGCGTCTTATCTCCGGATATCTTGGCAAATAAAGTGGACAAGGGTCCCATACTACAGATTTTTTACGGCCGCTTTAAACTGATCACCGCGGTCCTCATAGTTTTTAAACAAATCAAAACTCGCACAAGCAGGAGAAAGCAATACCGTATCTCCGCGCTCAGCGATTTTATAGCAAACTTGAACACATTCATTCATGTCATACGTTTCCACCACCAAATCCACCACGTTGGAAAATGTGTCTTTGATTTTTTGGTTGTCCAATCCCAAACACACAATCGCCTTTACTTTTTCGCGGACCAACGGCATCAATTCCATGTAATCATTCCCCTTATCCACCCCGCCAACGATCCACACAATCGGAGTTTTAACACTCTCCAAGGCATAATAGACCGCATTGACGTTGGTCGCTTTTGAATCGTTGATGTAATGGACATGGTGTATTTTAAGCACCGACTCCAAACGATGAGGCACCCCTTGAAAGGTTTGCACACTTTGTCGGATGGTTTCTTTTCGAATGTTCACCAGACTGGCTGCCGCAGAGGCGGCCATGGTGTTTTTGATGTTGTGAATGCCTTCTAATGCCAGGGTATCAACTTCCATAGTATAATATGCTTGAGGTAATTTTACGTGAATAGTTCCTTGGTCCATCCAAACCCCAAAATCAAGTACCCTTAGGGCAGAAAAAGGGATCAGTGTGGACGCCAAAATGTGTTTGGATATATAGTCGTTCAGCGCAGGATCATCCGCGTCGTAGATGAGATAGTCCTCGGCTGTTTGGTTCATGGCGATGCGAAACTTAGCCGAGATGTAGCGATTGATGTCGTACTGATAACGATCCAGGTGGTCAGGTGAAATATTGGTAATCACCGCTACATGAGGCTTTAAGGTCTGAATGCCGTCGAGTTGAAAACTGCTCAACTCAAGCACATACATCGGCTGAGGATCTTGGGCGACCATAGCGGCAAAACTATTTCCGATGTTGCCGGCCAATCCGCACGAAACACCGTCGCTCACCACCAAGTGATGGGTTAAGAGTGTTGTGGTGGTCTTGCCATTGGAGCCCGTAATCGCCACGATAGGTCGATCGGTGTATCGGGCACCTAACTCAATTTCAGAAATTACAGGAACACCTTGAGCTATATATTGTGCCACTAAAGGAGCCGTATCCGGAATGCCTGGGCTTTTAACCACAAGGTCTGCCTTGCTTAAATCGGGGTGTTTGTGGCCCATTTGCTCCCAAGCGATACCCCGCTGATTTAATGTCTCCTGGTGCTTGGCCGAGATAGCGCCTTGATCGGAAACCAAGACTTCGTAGCCTTGTGCCTGGGCCAACACCCCAGCACCAACGCCGCTTTCTCCTGCCCCTAAAACAACCAACAAAGACATATTATCTAATTTTTAAGGTAACTATAGTGATGATGGCCAGCGCAATGCCCACAATCCAGAAACGGGTGACAATTTTGCTTTCGTGATACCCCATTTTCTGGTAATGGTGGTGTAGCGGAGCCATTTTAAAGATGCGCCTCCCCTCCCCAAATTTCTTTTTGGTGTATTTGAAATAGCCTACCTGGAGCATGACCGACAGGGATTCTGCGAAAAAAATGCCGCAGAGCACAGGGATCAACAATTCTTTGCGCACAATCAACGCGATTACGGCAATGATTCCCCCAATGGTCAAACTACCTGTATCCCCCATAAATACTTGGGCGGGATAGGCATTGTACCAGAGGAACCCGACCAATGCCCCAGTAAAAGCACCGACAAATACCACAATTTCACCGGCACGTGGGATGAACATAACGTCCAAATAATCCGAAAAAATGACATTACCTGAAATCCAGGCCAGTATCCCCAGGGTCAAAGCGATAATGGCCGAGGTACCTGCGGCTAGTCCGTCAATACCATCGGTGAGGTTGGCCCCATTGGAGACCGCCGTCACAATAATGATGACTAGAGGGATAAATACCAGCCAAGCGTATTGAGTCGCTTCATCACCCATCCAACTGATCAACTGGTCGTAGGAAAACTCATTGTTTTTGACAAAGGGTATGGTGGTTTTGGTGGATTTTTGGGCTGGTGACATCTGTCCAAGGCGAGTAGCTTGGGCGATGCCCTGATCCCCATTGGATTCCACAACGACTGTTTCGTAGGCGTCGGTCTGCACCATTTGCCCACTGGTGCTCAGGTGTGTTCTCATGGTCACCTCAGGATGAAAATACAGGGTAAGTCCGACGATTAATCCCAGACCCACCTGTCCCAAGACTTTGAACTTTCCTTTTAGGCCTTGCTTGTCTTTTTTAAATACCTTGATGTAGTCGTCGATAAAACCAATGGTTCCCATCCAAAGTGTAGCTACAATCAAGAGGATGATGTACACCTCTGCTATTTTTGCAAACAAAAGCACCGGTATCAGGGTAGCCAAAATGATGATCAAACCTCCCATGGTAGGGGTTCCTGCTTTTTGAGACTGTCCCTCCAGACCCAAGTCGCGGATGCTTTCTCCAATTTGTGCGCGCTTTAATGCAGCAATAATTTTCTTACCAAAAATACTAGCGATCAGCAATGAGGTAATGATCGATAAAGCGGCCCTAAAAGACAAATAGGAAAAAAGTCCTATGCCTGGAAAATCGTAATGGGCTTGGAGATACTCAAACAGGTAATAGATCATGGTGTTGGTTGGTTTGGGGTCAATAAGGATTGTGCGATGGCCATGTCATCAAATGGGGTGCGTACACCCTTGACTTCTTGATAGGTTTCATGACCTTTTCCTGCAATGAGGATAATGTCGTCGGGGGCCGCCATCGCAACAGCGGTCTTAATGGCTTGGAATCGGTCTTCAATCACCAAATACCGATTGGTTCTGTCCGCAGGCACACCCGCTTCCATAGCATCTAAAATCGCTTTGGGGTCTTCTGTCCTGGGATTGTCTGACGTAAAGATGGCTCGATCGCTGCCCTGGGCAGCCAAGGCAGCCATGATCGGTCTTTTGGTCGTATCTCGATCTCCTCCACAGCCAACCACGGTAATCAACTGTTCATTTTTGGTGCGAATCGCCTGGATAGTGGCCAACACATTTTCTAATGCATCTGGAGTATGGGCGTAATCAACCACAACGGTCACCCCATTAGGAGCTCGGAACGATTGAAACCTGCCCGGAACATGCCCCAATTGACTCAGTGCCGGCAACACATCGTCAGCCTTGCTCCCAAGCTGCATAGCCGTAGCGTAGATCGCCAATAAGTTGTAGGCGTTAAATGCGCCAACCAATGGACTCCAAAATTCGTGTCCGTCCAACTGCAACTGTAAACCGGTAAAATGATTTTCAAGAATTTGAGCCCGATAATCCGCCATGGATTTCAAGGCATATGTGCGCACTTTGGCCTGGGTATTTTGGGCCATATACAACCCGTTTTTGTCATCCGCATTGACCAAGGCCCATGCTTGAGCAGGTAATCCATCGAACAGCCTTTTCTTGGTATCTCGATACTCGGCAAAAGTGTGGTGGTAATCTAAGTGGTCATGAGTTAGGTTAGTGAACACCGCTCCAGCAAATACCAGTCCCTCAATGCGGTGCTGGGCAATACCGTGTGAACTCACTTCCATAAAACAATAGGAGGCGCCTCGATCGCGCATCATGGCTAGATAGCGTTGAATCGTCAGGGCGTCTGGCGTGGTATTCATGGTGGGGAAACGCTCTTCCCCCACACGGATTTCGATCGTTGAAATCAGTCCAGTGACATAACCCATCGCACTGTACAGGGCGTACAGCAAACTACTGGTCGTGGTTTTCCCATTCGTTCCTGTGGTACCCACCAAAGTGACTGATTTTGATGGGTGATCATAAAAATGAGCCGCGATTACCCCCAGAGCAACTTCTGGTGCTGGAACAGCGATATAGGTGATGCCGGGTTGCAGATTTTCTGGGATTCGGGCGCAAACCACTGAGCGGGCGCCCAGTTCAATGGCTTTGTCGATAAACGCGTGCCCGTCGACCTGGGCGCCCGTCACGGCGACAAATAAACTATCTGGCTCCGAACGACGAGAATCCAACACCACACTGGACACCTGAATCTGTGTAGATCCAGCTACCTCATCTATACGCACCCCAAAAAGCAGATCTTTTAACGCCTTCATTCCAATGTCAATTGTACGGTTGTTCCTTTAACCAGCGGTGTTCCGGGCACCAATGACTGGGCCTTTACTTGTCCCATTCCTTGGATGCGCACGGAAACCCCGTTGTTTTCCAAAAGGGCAACAGCGTCCCTACCGGGCAAACCATCCAAGTCAGGCATCACCAATAGGGGGCCTTTAGTCAACAATTCATAAGAAACCTTTTGTTCCTGAATCTTGGAGCTGGGTTTCCACTCAGCATCCACCCACTGAGCATTGTGGTTAGAGGTATAGATTTTTTGGGCGATGGCTTTAAATACCGGTCCCGAAACGTCTGCACCATAATACCCAATCCCTTTATCGGGCTCATGAATGACCACAATACAAGAATACTTTGGGTTGTCTGCAGGAAAATATCCTGAAAACGTGGAGATGTACTTTAATTTGTCTTTGTCTCCTGAAGCATAGTTTTTCTGCGTGGTTCCTGTTTTACCCGCCATGGAAAAATTAGGATCGTACAAACCGCGACCTGTTCCCCCCTTTTTGTTGACGATGTCCGATAGGATTTGCCTCACCTTGCCTAAAGTCTCTTCAGAGCATATGGAGGGGTTGATCACTTCTTTGTCAAAACGCTGGATTACCTTATCCCAGGAGCGGATTTCTTTGATCAATCTAGGGCGTACCATTTCACCGTTGTTGGCAATAGCGTTGTAAAACGTCAGGGTCTGCAAAGGTGTAAGCGACACTTCATACCCATAGGCCATCCAAGCCAGTGAGAGTCCAGACCATCCTTTATCGCCTGGATACCTAATCACCGGTAATCCCTCTCCCGCAATAGGGAGATCTAGAGGCTGGTGCAAGTTCATGTTGCGCAAGCGGTTGACGAACTTTTTGGGGTTGTCCCGATAATTCTCATTGATGATTTTGGCAAATGCAGTATTTGAAGAAACCATCAAGGCCTTGGAGACGGTAATTTTTCCATATCCCCCCTTATGCGAATCGCGCACCATTCCATTATATACCTTATATAATCCGTTTTGGGTATCTACAATACTGTTCGTGTCCACGTATTTATCCTCCAAAGCGGCCACCAAGGACATGACCTTAAAGGTGGATCCTGGCTCGTGGGATTCAGAAACCGCATAATTGAGACGCTCGTAATATTGACCTTCCGCATTGACCCCTAAATTGGACATAGCTTTGATTTCTCCTGTGGCTACCTCCATAACCACTACGGTACCGTGGTCAGCTTTGTACTTTTCCAGTTGGGTCAGTAAAGCGTGGTGGGCAATATCTTGAATCCCCACATCAATGGTAGAAACTACGTCATACCCATCTTGGGGCTCCACGGTGTTATTCATCCCCACAGGTTTCCATTGGCCTTTAGCGATGCGCTGTTTTAATCTTTTCCCAGCTACGCCATTGAGGTACTTACTAAACGCACCTTCCAGGCCAATGCTTCTAAGTTTCCCGTTTTCGTCCACCTTTTCATAGCCTACCATACGCTTGGCAATGTCTCCTAAGGGGTGGTCACGAACTGTTTTTTGGACACTGATAAAGCCGCCCTTAAACGGGCCTTTGCTAAAAAGTGGAAATGACTCCATGCGTTTAAAATCGATATAATCCAATTTGGACGCAATCATGGTATAGCGATTATCCTTGGCCTTGGCTTGGCGCAAATACTGCTCGTAATAAGCTGAGGGCTTGCCAAGCATCATAGAAAGAGAATCAGAAAGCGGCTTCACCAAGGCCTCAAAATCCTTCGATTTGACAGAAACCGCATCCCAACGCACCTCGTACTGGGTGACTGATGTGGCCAATAGACTACCGTCATGAGAAAACAAACTTCCTTTGTTGGGCTCAATAGTAAACATGCGTTCCGTACGCTCGGCTGCCTCCGCTCGCAGCTGAGGGCCCTCAACAAAATGGATTTTAAACATGCGCACCACCACGGCCACCCCAAAAATCGCAAGCAAAAATGCGATGAGGTACAGTTTTCTCAAGAGGTTTTTCTCCGTGAGTGCCATAGTTACTTAGTTTTTTGAACAATTATTTTGGTTGGTGGTGACTGGGGCGGCATCAAACCAATCCCTTCTACCTGTTTTCTGATATTTGATTCGAGTCGCTGCTGCTGTAAGCGAGCTCGCACACTAGCGTAGGTATTTCTCAAGGCCTGAACCTCTTCGTTAACACGGGCAATTTCATAGACTTTGCTTTCTGCGCGGTGGGCAGAAAGGATCATCAACCCGGCTAAAAAAAAGAGATACAAAATCATTCGCCAATGTTTGGGGGCGTCTTCATTGATCAGAAACGATCCTTGAAGCAATGATTTTAGGTGTTTCTTCATATCATTTTTTTTCAGCCATCCTCATTTTAGCAGAACGGGCTCTGTTGTTACGGGAAATTTCTGCGGGCGCGGGCACCACCAATCCACCCACCTTTTTTAAGGGAACATCTGTATTTCCGTACATGTCTTTTTCAGGCTCACCTGAAAAACGTCCGGCTCGAATAAAATTTTTCACCAAACGGTCTTCCAATGAGTGGTAAGCGATAACTACCAAACGTCCATGCGGTTTTAACATAGAAGGCACCTGTGTCAGTAACGACTCAATCACCTGCATCTCTGCATTGACCTCAATACGGATCGCTTGATACACTTGAGCCAATATTTTGTGGTCATAATAGCCATTTAAAAATGGCTTAAGCACTTGATTAAGCGCAGTGGTCGTCTCAATGGGTGATACTGAACGCGCATCGACAATCGCCTTGGCCATAGCCCTTGAGGGGCGCAGTTCGCCATAGAGATGAAATATTCGAGCCAGTTCCTCTTCCCCATATCGATTAACCACTTCACGAGCAGTCAGCGACTGCTTTTGATTCATCCGCATATCCAAGACACCTTCAAATCGCGTGGAAAAACCTCGCTCTGCTTGATCAAACTGATGAGAGGATACTCCAAGGTCAGCCAAAATACCATCTACTTGTTTTTGACCGTGAAACCGCAAAAACTGTTGCATAAACTGAAAATTTTCTCGGATTAGGACAAATCTCGGATCGTCCATCTCATTTTGCCATGCGGCCTCATCTTGATCAAAGGCATATAATTTTCCTCGTTCGGAAAGTCGCTCCAAAATAGCGCGACTATGCCCTCCACCACCAAAAGTGGCGTCCACATACACGCCATCTGGGTGGATGTTAAGCCCCGCCAAGGACTCTTCGAGCAAAACCGGATTATGATAGCTGGTCATCGTCATCTCCCATTACTTCTTCTGCCAATTGTGCAAAATCCAGAGCTGCTTCACTAAGCGCCTGCTCGTATAGGGTTTTGTCCCAAATTTCAACTATGTTGATCGCACAACTGAGCACGACCTCTTTGTCGATTTGGGCAATACCCATTAAATTTTTGGGGATGAGCAGACGACCCACCGCATCGATATCCACCACCTTAACACCAGCGGTAAACCTGCGGATAAAATCATTGTTTTTCTGCTTGAATCGATTTTTTCGATTCATCTTTTCCATCAGCACCTGCCATTCTCCCATAGGATAAAGTTCCAAACATGGCTGAAATACAGCGCGCTTCAAAATAAACTCCTGACCGCCAGTTGCCGCCAGTTGTTTTTTCAAAGCAGCAGGAACCATAACACGTCCCTTGCTGTCCGCTTTGCATTCATATGAGCCAATCAGGTGAACCACAAAAACTTATCTATAGGTTAATGTTTCAAAAATAAGACGAATTTTCCCACATTTTACCACTTTTTACCACATTGTTGATAAGTTTTGACCTAATAAACGACAATCACCCACCACACAAGACTTTCTGCCGAATCATGGTTTGTTAAATAATACGAGGGTACCTCAGCATTTCATGGATCGAATCTAGCATCTAACAACACCATCGTATCCAAATGTGTTTTGTAGTGCTGAATAACTATATTTGCCCGAATGCTTGAAACAATCACATGAAAGATCAACTGATCAAAGACGGAAAATACACCTACTTAGAAATTGGAACGGGACAGCCTTTAGTGATCCTTCACGGTTTGATGGGGGGGTTAAGCAATTTTCAAGGAGTCACTGATTTTTTCCCACCGAAAGGATATCAGGTAATCATACCTGAACTACCGATCTACGACATGCCGCTATTAAAAACTACGGTTAAAAGTTTTGCTACTTATTTGAAAGGATTTCTTACCCACAAAGGGCTAACGAATGTGATTTTAATCGGCAATTCACTAGGGGGGCACATAGGTCTTCTTTTTTCAAAGATGCATCCAAGCATGGTAAAAGGCCTGGTGATTACTGGAAGCTCTGGTTTATATGAAAGTGCGATGGGTGATAGTTATCCCAAAAGAGGAGACTATGAATTTATCAAACAGAAAGCACAAGACGTGTTTTATGATCCGGCAGTAGCCACTAAAGAGATTGTAGATGATGTCTATGCAACGGTTAACGACCGCATGAAATTGGTAAAAACTTTGGCGATTGCTAAAAGTGCTATCCGCCACAATATGGCTCAAGATCTGCCAAAAATGTTGATGCCCACCTGTATCATTTGGGGTAAAAACGACAAGGTAACACCTCCTAATGTCGCTGAGGAATTTGAGCGCCTGATGCCTAATGCTGAGTTATTTTGGATCGATAAGTGCGGCCACGCACCCATGATGGAGCATCCAGATGAGTTCAATCGCCTACTAGATCTTTGGCTTCAAAGCCGTTCATTTTAAATCTTTTAAATGAAAATCACGAGTGCTGACTTTGTCATGAGCAATGCCAAGGTGGCGCAGTGTCCTGCTGAGCCTCTGCCAGAATACGCGTTTATCGGACGTTCCAACGTGGGCAAATCCTCACTGATCAACATGTTGGTGCAGCGCAAAGGCCTAGCAAAAACTTCCGGTAGACCAGGAAAAACACAGCACATCAATCACTTTAAAATCAATCAAAACTGGTTTTTGGTAGATTTACCTGGATATGGCTATGCCCGTGTATCCAAAACGGCCAAAAAAACCTTCCAAAAATACATCACTAACTACTTCTTGGAACGCACTCAGTTGATGTGTGCTTTCGTTTTGGTAGACATCCGCTTGGAAGCACAAAAAATAGACCTCGAATTTATGCGCTGGATGGGTACCTCAGAGATTCCCTTTTGCATCATCTTTACTAAAGCGGATAAAATAGGCCCTCAAGTAATCACTAGACAAGTACTGGATTACGAAAAAAAATTATTAGAAGATGGCTGGGAATCTATGCCGCAGCATTTTGTTACTTCTTCAGCGGCGCACCAGGGCAGAGAAGATTTACTCGCCTATATAGACGACATCAATAAATCGTTTTACGCCCAAAAACGATAACTTACTGCTGAGTTAGATCTAATTTTTCTGCAAAATAGGCGCAGAAATCCCGCATAGTCTCCGTCATTTTTTCATCCTGAGTAGCCTTGTAAAAAGTATCTGCCATGGTCAATAAAGTCTGATGAAAAAAGATTTTCATTTCGTCTACAGGCATGTCTTTAGTCCAAAGATCAATGCGCAATGACTCTTTTGTTTTTTGGTCCCATACCGACAATAAAAACGCCTTGGTTTCAGATCGTTCAACTCCACCGTCAGGTGCCGACCAAAACAATTGTTCAGGAACTTTATTTACATCTAAACCTACCTCAAGAGTAATATGGGACTGGTGAACCACTTCATTTTTCATAACTTATTTTGATTTTGCAGGTTTATAACCAGATGATTCAAAGAGCGATCGAGCATCCATGGCTAGCATTGCTTCCAAGCTCAAATTAGGATGACTTTGCGCGTAGGAAGAAACAATTTTCCATCCGAAATACTTGCCGACCATCGGTGGGATTTCACGGTCCATGTCAAGACCAAACTTAGAAAATGGCCCTGGCATCAAAAGATTAATCCTTAAATTTTGATCCGTAGCATATAGCCAGGCTTTATCTAAAAATATTCGCCACAAATCCGCTTCGTGTTTTTGTATCCAATCCCACTGACTAGCATCATATCCTAAATGAGCTTGAATATTTTGCTCTGGCCATAGGAGATATTGCGTGTGTAACACCATCCCTTGAGCTATCATATGATCAAGCAGGTAGGTAGCTGTTCGTTGTTCAATGGCCTTGCGCCCTATGGCTGCCGCTATTTTAACCAATAACTGAGATGGCTTCATGGTCTGCTTGATATAGGCAGGTAATCCCTGATAAAAAGGGTGTTCCGTTCCTAAAAAATTATCCAAACCCAAAACCACCAGGCTATCCGCATCAATCACCGAATAATTATAATCTACCTCGCTAATCAAGGTATAAAACTTGGGTGTCTTTCGCTGGGGAAGGTGGTGTTTAACCCGAGCTAAAAGTTGAGCAAGATCTTTCTTTTGGCTACTGAAATCACCAAAAACTAGCTCAGTCTCTCTAAATAATTCAAGCTCTAAAGAATCCACACGTTTAGCTTCCCAGATAGAATCTGGCGTGTACTCTGGCAAAAAAACAGAGAAATCCTGTCGAAGTTCAGCGATGGATCGGGTGGTATCACGATAAAAGGCCACATCAAAACGAGCCACATGCACTTGATCTAGTTCTAGAGGAGGAATGTCTTCTTGGGGCGTTTTGTGGCAACCCAACAAAACTATACCAATCAAAAGGACGGGGAAAAACCTGTGATTACTCATTGTCTTCTCTTGAAGCATTCGTTAATTTAACTTAATTTTGAGCGCTGCTAAGTTACTTCTTTCCTCTAAAAAATACCCGACTATGGACACCAAAAAAGTGATTGATCACATCGTACAATGGCTCAAAGATTATGCCGCTCAATCAGGTAACGGCGGTTTTGTTATCGGTGTTTCTGGAGGAATTGATTCTGCGTTGACATCGACACTTTGCGCTTTGACTGGCTTAGAAGTATTGTGCCTGGAAATGCCTATTCATCAAGCCGCAAGTCAAGTGAACCGAGCTCAAAATCACATCAACTGGCTCAAAAAAAATTACCCTAATGTACGTGAGCACCATGTCGAATTGACTGGAGTTTTTGATGCACTGGTGAATACATTACCGCAACACGATGCTACAGAACAACAATTTTTAGCCCTAGCCAATACCCGTGCTCGACTTAGAATGAGTACACTCTATTATTTTGCCGGCCTTCACCGCTATTTGGTGGCAGGAACTGGAAATAAAGTAGAAGATTTTGGTGTAGGCTTTTACACCAAATACGGCGATGGTGGAGTTGATTTAAGCCCCATTGCCGATTTATTAAAAACTCAAGTATACACCTTAGCTGAAGCACTTGGCGTGCATCAAGATATTCTAGTTGCCCCGCCCACTGATGGACTTTGGGGGGACCACAGAACCGATGAAGACCAAATAGGAGCTTCCTATCCTGAACTTGAATGGGCCATGGGGGCCTACGACAGGGGAAAAACAACCGAGGATTTCACCGGCCGAGAAAAAGAGGTGATGGCAATCTATACCCGATATCACCTGTCCAACAAACACAAAATGGAGCCGATACCCGTGTGTCAAATCCCAAAAAACTGGCTGTAAAACTCGTCTAGCAAACCGTTAGCTAGCGCGCAATAACCACCCTGCCTAAATGCTGGTTGAGCAGGTTGTACAACTGTCGATAATTCATCACCTCTTCAAGCGCTTCTACTTGATCGGTGTCCGGCGACAAGGTAGTTTGTTGAATATGATCCATGATTTTATCAATCAGAAAACAGCGCAGGGTCAATACGGTTTCCGTAACCAACTGAGCTAAACTTGCCTTTTTTTCTTTGGGATAAATCTCTTTTCTGTCCCAAGCATCTAGTTGATATTTTTCGTCTTCCATCAGCAGATAGGCCACTAATTGGGCTGATGAGTCATCCATTTGATGCACCATGCGCTGAGCGTCAAAATTTGGATCTGAGTGATACCCTTGAATCAGGGTGGTGTACAGTGATTTAAATCCTGGGTGGCTGAGCTCAACCTCATCCATTTGTAGGTCTAAAAATATTTTCTCAAAAACCTTGGCCGTGATTTTTTTTCGTTCCATGGACCAAGTTCCATCAGGCTGAGCTGATTGTATCCATTCATCAAAGTCTACCTCTTGAGTTCCATACAAAAGCAACAATTCGATGATTTTTTGCTCCAACAACTCTAGTTGATCTTTGCGTTCCCGTTCTGGGTTGGGCTTCACTACCTCAAAAGACTTTCTGGGGGCAGAGTAGCGAACAGGCGTAGATTTGCCCATTTTTTTATCGATCTGAGCTAAAGTGTCAAACAAAACAGACTCAGACACTTCCATGATTTGGGCACAAGATTGAATGTACACCTCTTGTTTAATAGGATCAGGGATTAGTGAAATACTCTGAACCATATCGCGGATAGTCTCCGCCCGCTTGATCGGGTCTCCCTGAGTTTCAGCAACCAAAAGGGTGGCTTTAAACTGAATAAAGTCTTTTGACGCTGATTTTAAATACTGTTCCAGCTCATAAGTGGTGTGGCTTTTGGCAAAGCTATCCGGATCTTCACCATCTGGAAAAGCACACACGCGCACATTCATGCCTTGGGCTAAAATCAAGTCAATGCCGCGTAATGAGGCCCTAAGCCCTGCAGCATCACCGTCAAAAAGCACCGTAATATTATTGGTTAAACGCGCTATCAACCTGATTTGATCAGCCGTTAGGGCTGTTCCACTGGAAGCAACTGTATTTTTGATACCACACTGATGAAACTGAATAACATCCGTATAACCTTCCACCAAATAACATTCATCTAGTTTACTGATAGCTTGTTTCGCGTGGAAGATTCCATATAGGACTTTACTTTTGTGGTAAATGTCGCTCTCCGGAGAGTTCAGGTATTTGGCTGCTTTGGGATCAGAAATTAAAATACGACCTCCAAAGCCAAGAACACGACCACTCATCGAATGAATGGGAAACATCACACGGGCTTTAAATCGATCGAAATATTTTTGAGAACCGTCTTCTTGATTTTTAACTATACTCAGTCCTGTAGCTTCAAGATATTCAATCTTGTGCTGTTTTTTTAAGGCTTCTTGAGTAAATCCATCCCATTGATCCAAGCAATAACCCAATCCAAACAACTTGATGGTTTCCTCCGTAAATCCACGCTCTCGAAAATAGCTTAGACCGATGGATTGGCCTGAGGGGTTATTCCACAGGGTGTCTTCAAAATAGGACTGTGCGTATTCGGACACCAAAAACAAACTTTCTTTGAGGTCGGTTTCTTGTTTTTGTTGCTCTGTTTGTTCGGTTTCCTCGATTTCAATAGAGTATTTTTTGGCCAAATACTTAATCGCTTCCGGATAAGTAAAGTGTTCGTGCTCCATTAAAAAAGCCACCACATTACCCCCTTTACCACTGCTGAAATCCTTCCAAATCTGTTTTACTGGAGATACCATAAAACTAGGGCTTCGCTCATCTGTGAAAGGGCTTAAACCTTTATAGTTGGCACCAGATTTCTTTAATTGGACAAAATCTCCGATCACCTCCTCAATACGGGCGGTTTCATAAACGCGATCTACTGTCCACTTACTGATCAAAAGCACTAAAGTTTGGGGGTTAAATTTAAGAAATTGCGGCGAATAGGCTCCTGCTGCATCTCAAATAAAACCTTATTTTTGCCTCAAAATACGCATATGGCCACATCCAGGCAAAAACCCGCAAGATACACCATTACAGCCGCTCTACCGTATACCAACGGCCCTATACATATCGGCCACTTAGCCGGTGTCTACGTGCCAGCAGACATTTACTCCAGATACTTGAAGGGCATTGGCGCGGATGCCCTGTTTATTTGTGGCAGTGATGAACACGGCGTGGCTATCTCGATGAAAGCCAAAAAAGAAGGGATAAGCCCTCAAGAGGTCATCGACAAATACCACCACATCATCAAAAAATCTTTTGCAGATTTTGGCATTGAATTTGACCACTATGGCCGTACTTCTTCACCCACACATCACGAAACGGCCAGTGGATTTTTTAAAAAACTATACGACGACAACGCATTTATCGAAGAAACTTCAGATCAATTGTACGACTCTGAGGCTAAACAATTTTTAGCTGATCGATACGTTGTGGGTACCTGCCCAAAATGCGGCAACACAGAAGCTTATGGCGATCAATGTGAGTCCTGCGGAACCTCCTTAAATGCCACTGAACTCATTGAGCCCAAGTCGACCATTACCGGATCAACCCCAACACTAAAACAAACCAAACATTGGTACCTTCCCTTGGATAGGTATACTGATTTTTTAAAACAGTGGATTTTAGAGGGACATAAAAACGACTGGAAACCCAATGTGTACGGCCAGTGCAAATCATGGATTGACGATGGATTGAAACCCAGAGCAGTCACTCGCGACCTTGATTGGGGCATACCTGTTCCTGTTTCAGGTGCAGAGGGAAAGGTTCTTTATGTTTGGTTTGACGCCCCCATAGGCTATATATCTGCCACCAAAGAGTGGGCACAGGAAAACCAAAAAGACTGGAGCCCTTACTGGAAAGCATCGGACACCCAGTTGGTGCACTTTATCGGTAAAGACAATATTGTATTCCATTGCATTATTTTTCCCGCCATGTTACATGCTCATGGGGACTATATTTTACCTGAAAATGTACCTGCCAATGAATTTCTCAATTTGGAGGGTCAAAAGCTTTCCACCTCAAAAAACTGGGCTGTTTGGCTTCACGAGTACCTCAATGACTTTCCCGATCAGCAAGATGTCTTGCGCTATACCTTAACAGCTAATGCTCCAGAGGCTAAAGACAACGACTTCACGTGGAAGGATTTTCAAGCCAGAAACAATAATGAATTGCTAGCTATCTTCGGAAACTTTATCAATCGAGTAGCTGTACTCACCCAAAAATACTACGAAGGTAGTGTACCAACACCTGGAGTCTTTTCTGAAATTGACCTTCAGGTATTGGAAGAAATGCGTCAATATCCCCAACTAATTGGCACATCTATTGAGCGCTATAAATTCAAAGCTGCCAGTCAAGAGTTGATGCAACTAGCTCGTCTGGGCAATAAATATTTGGCCGATGAAGAGCCCTGGAAAACAATAAAAACAGATCCTGAACGAACCAAAACTGTTTTGTTTGTTGCCTTGCAGATAGCGGCAGCCCTACAAGCAGTTAGCGCTCCAATTCTTCCACATACCGCACATAAGTTAAAAACAATCTTAAACTCTCCGGGGATTGGCTGGAATGACATTTCAGACCAACCACTACTGGTACCTGGACATCAATTGGGGGAACCCGTTTTGCTGTTTAGACGAATAGAGGATGAGGAAATTCAACAGCAGATTGACCGATTAAACGCCACAAAAAAAGAAAACCAACCGGAGATTAAAAAAAATATCATGCCCCAAAAACCAGCCTGTACGTTTGACACATTTAGCGCCATTGATTTAAGGGTAGGCACCATAGTGGCTGCTGAAAAAATGCCCAAAGCAGATAAATTACTCGTCCTACAAGTACAAACCGGCTTAGATACCCGAACCATTGTTTCCGGAATCGCTGAACACTTCGCTCCGGAGTCACTCATCGGTCAAAGGGTTACTGTGTTGCTCAACCTAGAACCTAGACCTCTTCGCGGTGTGATTAGTGAAGGGATGCTCCTGCTCACCCAAGACGAACTAGGAAAATTGGTGTTTGTTAACCCAGACAAACCTGGCGTATCAGATGGCGCTGTGATCAGTTAATGATCCGTCGGTAAATTATCAACGGATACTTGCTTCTTGGAAAGCAACAAAACCTCACTGACTTTAACCTCAGTAATGTACCTGATATCACCCTCCGAGGCCTCATAACTTCGGTGGGTGAGTTTTCCAGATACGGCAATTTCTTGTCCTTTTTTGACGAATTTTTCCATGATCTCAGCCGCTGTTCCCCAGGCGACGACTTGATGCCATTGGGTTTCCTCTACTCTTTCTCCCTGGGCATTTTTGTAATAATCATTGGTAGCCAACGAACACTTGGCCAATTTTCCTCCATTTTCAAATTCGATGATTTCCGGGTTCTGTCCTAAAAAACCAATAAGTTGGACATGATTTCTGAGTGTTTTCATAAGGCATAAATTTAAGTTCTTAAGAAGTCGATCTTCTCTGGTGACAAGTGTATATCTATGGCGGAGATATACTCGTATAACAACCATTTATATCCGACTAATTCACCTACCACCCAACAAGCGCCATAAAACACTCAGGTATATCGGATAAACGGAGACCTCTAATTCTTACAATGCGCTTGATTAGTTTTAAAGAAAAAATGAAAAGAAAATGTGTGTATTGTGCTCATCTGATCAGTGGACGATCAGATAAAAAATTTTGTGGGGATTCCTGCAGAAACTCCTACAACAACGACAAAAACCGGGATCGAAATCTGCTGGTAAAAAAATTTCACCAAAGGCTGCAAAAAAACCATCGAATACTCAACACCTTTTTGCAGGATAAAACCGAAAAAAAAGTGTTTAAAATAGCCCTTGTAGAGGCAGGTTTCAACCTTCAGTCGGTGTCCTCGTACACATCTGACCCACAAGGTGTGGCCTATTTCTTTGTGTATGATATTGGGTTCCGAATTTTGGATGAGCACATCATACACCTGACTAGATCGACCAATAAAGGTTTTGAAGTGGCGGGGTTAACGGGATAAAGCAAAAAAATGTAGATTTACCCCCGTAAATTATTCCTATGAAAAAATTACTATGGATGGCGTTATGCGCTTCGGCGATGAATCTTCAAGCCCAAACCAAGAAAGAGTTAACCCAACATTTTGAATCCTACTATAAGGCGATGCGCCAACAGTCGGATGTTCAAGGTATTATCAACGCCCTAACGCATTTGAATATTTTGTCTCCCGATAATCTTCGAAGAGATACATTGGCCTATGTATATGCGAGCAATAACCAACATATTCAAGCATTAAATACGTTGGGCATCGAGGAAAATGAGACAGACAGTGATTTGGCCATTCAGGTAAAAGCATCTTCTTTAAAGGCTATAGGCCAGTTACCTCGGGCACTAGCACAATACAATTTATTGTCTAAAAGAAAGCCTTCGCCCTATTTAGTCTATGAAATGGCAGACCTTAACATTCAGCTGGGTAAGGATAATATGGCCCTCTTGCTGATTGAACAAGGCATGGCTCAAGCTACCGAGGAGATGAAATACGCATTTTACGAACGTCAAGAGCCTTATGAAGTTTCCTTGAAAGCTGCATTTTTGTACTTGAAAGGATTGGCCACGTTTAATAAAAACAAAGAGGAGGTAGCTCAAGCGATTGCCTTATTGGATGAAGCGATCGCTTTATCTCCTAACTTTAACCTAGCACAGTTGAGCAAACAAGCATTGGCACAAAGAAAAACTGAGGAGAATTAATCCTGTAGCGGTATCTGGGATAGAGTGTCCTGAACAAACAATAGGCTGTCGTTGTTTTGATTCCGGAGCAATACCAGTGTTTGATCCATATCTTTAATTCCCATGAATAGTGCATTGAGTTCAGAATGCACGGGTTGATTCAACCCAAACAGTGATTTTGTTTGATTTAAATAGGTGTACACCACCTTCATCCTGGCCCGAATTGACGGCTGCTGCGCCCAATTAGGCAGCTCTGTCATGGCGACTGACTGCTTTTCAATCAGCTCATCCAACAATAAATTGAATTCCTCATCGGAAGGTGCTTTACTCAAGTAGGCTGAACGCTCTCTAAATGAAAAATAGGCTGGCCAGAGGTCTTTGATCATAACCTGTGATGTATCCAATTTAGATAACTCATTGACCGAGTCCCATAGGACTTTGGGGGCATTGGTAGCGGAGGATACCTGGGAAACGGGTCGTTGACAGGCAGTCATCCAACCAGAAAAAATTAGAATTATGATTATTTTTTTCACAGCCTCGAAGGTACAAATTTTAATATAAGTTACCTTTGAGTGAACAGTTGAAATACTATGCCACAAAAGTGTCTTATCCTCGGAGCAAATGGTCAAATCGGTACAGAACTTGTCATTGCTTTACGCAAAAAACTGGGGAATGGTCAAGTAATTGCCAGTGATGTAAAGCCCAACAAAGCACCTGACCAAGAGGGGCCTTTTATCCAGTTGGATGCCCTGGATGAGTCTGCCTTAAGAGCCGTCATTGTGCAAGAAAAAATTGACACGGTTTATTTGATGGCGGCCATGCTATCCGCTACAGGAGAACAACATCCAGATTTGGCATGGTCTTTAAACATGAACACGCTCTTTCATGTGTTGAGGTTGGGCAAGGATGGATTGATCCAGAGAATTTTCTGGCCTTCGAGTATCGCCGTTTTTGGGCCCAGCTCTCCCAAAGACAACACCCCTCAACTGGGAATCATGGAACCCTCCACTGTTTATGGAATCTCCAAACTATCCGGAGAAATGTGGTGTCAATACTACCACCAAAAATATGGCGTTGATGTCCGCAGTTTGCGGTATCCAGGATTAATCAGTTACAAATCAGCTCCTGGTGGTGGCACTACCGACTATGCGGTGACTATTTTCTACGAAGCACTCGCTCAGGGTCATTATAACTGCTACCTATCTGCTGAAGCTACATTACCCATGATGTATATGGATGATGCGATAGATGCTACTTTGGCCCTAATGGATGCGCCCTCGACACACGCCAAACCAGGTGTGGCTTATAACCTAGCTGGAATGTCATTCAGCCCAGAGGAATTGTCCGAGGAAATCAAAAAACACCTCCCCGAATTTTCCATAAGTTATGCACCTGACTCAAGGCAAAAAATTGCGGATTCCTGGCCCAAATCTATTGACGATTCATGGGCTAGAAAAGATTGGGGATGGAAGCCCAAATACGATCTATCTCAAATGGTCCACACTATGTTGGCACACTTAAAATAGCTACTCAGAAATCAAAGAGGCTTCAAGTCGGTATTTGATGTTTTTCTCGATCGCTTCAATCATGGAGTTGGCCACATTGATACCCGTAGCGTTCTCTATACCTTCCAAACCTGGTGAAGAATTAACTTCCAGCAGTAGCGGGCCTTTGTTGGAGCGAATGATATCTACCCCAGCCACAGCCAAGTTAAATACCTTGGCCGCCTTCAAAGCGAGTTTCTTTTCTTCCGAGGTGATCTTGACCACAGAAGCTTTACCTCCTTGGTGTAAATTGGCTCTAAACTCTCCACGCTCAGCCTGACGCTGCATAGAAGCAACAATCCGTCCGCCAACTACAAAACAACGTATGTCCTGACCATTAGCTTCCTTGATAAATTCCTGAACTAAAATATTGGTCTTAACGCTTTTAAACGCATTGATGACACTTTCCGCCGCCTTATTGGTCTCTGCGAGCACCACTCCTTTACCTTGGGTGCTTTCCAATAACTTAATAATCAGTGGAGCCCCGTTCACCATACGGATCAAATCTTTGGTATCCATCGGAGACTTGGCAAATCCCGTGGTAGGTATATGGATATCGTTTTCTGAGAAAAGCTGAGAAGCAAATAGCTTATCCCTAGATTGGGTAATTGATTCCGCTGAATTTAAACAGTAAACACCCAGGTGTTTAAACTGGCGCAGTAAAGCGCACCCGTAAAAAGTTACGGAAGGTTTTATTCTAGGAATAATCGCATCAAAATCGTTGAGGATATTTCCTCCTCGATACCTAATTTCAGGTGAATTGGCATCGAGTTTTATGTATAAATGTTCTACATTAAGAAATACCATTTCGTGACCACGGGCCTCTCCAGCCTCCATGATTCTGCGGTTAGAATACAAAGCTGGATTACTCGCCAAAAGGGCAATGCGCAATCCTGTCTTATCTTTGATGTACGACTTGTAATGCAATCTGAGGGTTTCCTCAGAACAATCTCCCAAGTTAAATGAGGAGGCTGGATTAACCAAATAACGGCCCACCAAGGCCTCGCGACCTAAAAGCATCCGATATTCCATCGTATCTCTACTGGCTAGGGTCAATTGGATGTCAAAAGCCTCTCCTCCCAATACGACTTGAGTTCTGATGACGAAACGCTCTTCGGCGATCCCAATGGAACTTTTGACAATCCTTCGGCTGTAGACACGCGCTTCACAGAGTACAGAAATAGTCATATTGTCCTGGAGTGGGTTGACCTCAAACTTCACCCAATCTTGCCCATCTTTGACAAAAGGTTTGATTTTTGAAGCTTGAATCGAAGAGGTTTTAGCCCCTGAATCAACACGTACTTTGATCGCTGGAATGTGAAGGTTGGAGAGTTGACACCATTCCTCGCTCCCCAGTAAGGTGAGTTGTTCTACGTCAACAGGCGGATTATTCCTCTTCAACTTCGTCTACTTCAGGAATTTCTGTATCAGCATCTGCATCTGCATCATACACTTCATCATCCTCATCAAAATTGGCCATAGACTTCTCCAGAGAAGTGCTGATTTTAACCAAGTACTTGGTGTCCTCTGTGGAAACTTCAACCGCCTCAATTAACTCACCTTTGAGGTTGCGGAACGTAACTACATTAGAATCATCATACCCTTCAGGGTAAGTCTCTACCAAAAGTTTTAGGAGCTCTGGGGTGAGTTTTTTGTAATCGATGATGACACGCTTCAAATTCTTCATATTACATCTCTAGTAAATAGGCAAAGATTAATGGCGCTACAATGGTAGCATCGCTTTCTATAATAAATTTAGGGGTATTGATGTCCAATTTACCCCAAGTGATCTTCTCGTTGGGTACCGCGCCGGAATACGATCCGTAGCTGGTAGTCGAGTCGCTGATCTGGCAAAAATAACTCCAGAATGGGGTGTCCGTGCGCTCCATATCTTGGTAGAGCATAGGTACTACACAAATAGGAAAATCTCCCGCGATTCCACCACCTATTTGGAAGAATCCAATTCCGTGGTCAGAGTTTTGGGTATACCAATCTGCCAAAAAAGTCATGTACTCAATTCCTGATTTCATGGTTGATGCTTTCAACTCGCCTTTCAGCACGTATGAAGCAAATATATTTCCCATGGTACTGTCCTCCCACCCAGGAACGACCATCGGTAGGTTTTTCTGGGCAGCAGCATACATCCAAGAATTTTGGATGTCAATTTCATAGTATGGTTCTAGCACTCCGGATAACAACAGTTTATACATGAATTCATGTGGGAAGTATCGCTCACCAGCATCTTCTGCATCTTTCCAAATTTGGTAGATGTGTTTTTGCAATCTTCTGAACGCTTCCTCTTCAGGGATACAGGTATCTGTCACTCGGTTAAGCCCTCGCTCCAACAAATCCCATTCATCTTGTGGTGTTAAGTCTCTGTAGTGAGGAACGCGCTCGTAATGTGAGTGGGCTACCAAATTCATAATGTCCTCCTCTAGGTTGGCCCCAGTACATGAAATAATCTGCACTTTATCTTGACGAATCACCTCGGCAAATATCTTTCCAAGTTCCGCTGTACTCATAGCGCCAGCAAGCGACACCAACATTTTGGAACCCTGAGCTAACTGATCCTCATAGCCTTTTGCGGCGTCCACTAAACTGGCCGCATTAAAATGCAGGTAGTACTTGGTAATAAACTCTGAAATCGGTCCTCTATGCTTCATCTTCTTGGTGGGGTTTGAATTTTCTTACGGTATGTGTCGTGCCAAATGTGGATTCATATGGCTCATCAGCTGCTTCATTTTTAAACTTGTAAGCCAGCATTTTGTAGTACAATTTAGCGGCCAAAAACTCGGAAGGTTTAGAAGCTGCATTCGGGCATAACTCAACGATATCGAATCCTACCACATTTTTTTGCTTAAACACTTCTTTCAGCAAATTCATGGTTTCATACCACAGCATCCCTCCTGGCTCAGGTGTGCCTGTAGCTGGGCATATGGATGGGTCAAAGGCATCCAAGTCAATGGTGATAAAAACATGATCGGTACAGAGGTCGACCACTTTATCCGCCCAGTAATCATCCTCAGCCATTTCATGGGCAAAAAATGTTTTTTCACGGTTCATAAAATTCAGCTCTATGGCATCCATGGAACGAATACCGACCTGAATTAAGTTGGTGGTTTGACTGGCTTCATGAACCGCGCAAGCGTGGTTGCAAGTAGTCCCATCGTATGAGGGTCTAAGGTCAGCGTGCGCATCGATTTGCAACACGGTTAAATTTTCAAAACATTCGTTAAAAGCGCGAATACTGCCGATTGAAATCGAGTGCTCCCCACCAAATAAAGTAACAAATTTATTTTTTTTGATGTACGATTTAGCTGAGGCGTGAACGGCATCTACCATCGCTTCTGGTGAACTGTTTTCGGTGACTGCTGGGGCCAAAAACACCCCTTGTTTATACACCTCTTGTTCCGTTTCAATGTCGTACAACTCCATGTTTTCTGAGGCAGACAAGAAAGCCTCCGGCCCTTTGTCCGCTCCCTTACCCCAGGTACTTGTACCGTCGTAAGGCACGGGAATTAAAACGATTTTTGACGTCTCTAACTGAGCGTTCTCTTCTGGAATACCCGCGTAGGTTCTACTTGTTTTCATATCCTAATATAGCCAACATTTCCTCGGCGTTTTGTTGTTCTTTAAATAGTTTGGTGACTAAATTACCTTCTTCATCCCTGTCGATTAATATATGTTTGGGGCTTGGAATCAAACAGTGTTGCAACCCACCATAACCTCCGATGGTTTCTTGATACGCACCGACATTAAAGAACCCGATAAACAAGGGCTTGTCCGACTTATATTTGGGTAAATAAATGGCATTCATATGCTGTTCACTGTTGTAGTAATCATCGCTATCGCAGGTTAATCCACCCAACAAAACCCGCTCGTATTCATCGTTCCAGCGGTTGATCGGCAACATAATAAATCGCTTATTGATCGCCCAGGTATCGGGTAATGTGGTGATAAATGATGAGTTAATCATGTACCACTTCTCTCGGTCATTTTGTTGCTTTTGATAAAGTACCTGATAGATAGCTCCACCACTTTCACCTACGGTATAGCTGCCGAATTCAGTAAATATATTGGGCATATCGATTTCTGCCTCCTCACACGCCATTTTGATTTGGTTGATGATTTCATCGACCATGTAGGCGTAATCATAATCAAAAGCCAATGAATTTTTAATCGGAAAACCACCCCCAATATTGAGGCTATCCAAACTCTCGCACTCTCTTTTTAAAGCGACATATACCTTCATACACTTCTGGAGTTCATTCCAGTAGTAGGCGGTGTCATTGATGCCGGTATTGATGAAAAAGTGAAGCATTTTGAGCTCTACTTGTGGATTTGACTCAATCTGCTGTCGGTAAAAAGGCAAAATATTTCTGTAGCCAATACCTAAACGCGAGGTGTAAAACTCAAACTTGGGTTCTTCTTCAGAGGCGATACGAATACCTACCTTAAACTTCTTTTTGATTTGGCCGGTTAACAAGGGAAGCTCCTCGTAGTTATCGAGTATAGGTATACAATTTTTATGACCCCCATTGATCAATTTAGCGATGTTATCAATGTATTGACTTCGCTTAAATCCATTGCAAATGACGTAGGTATCGTTTTTAATGGATCCCGCCTCCTTCAAATTTTCCACAATATTCAAATCAAAAGCCGAGGAGGTTTCGATATGAATATTGTTTTTCAGCGCTTCATCCAAAACGTGCTTGAAATGAGAACTTTTAGTGCAGTAGCAATAGTAGTATTTACCTACATACTCGTGCTTTTTCATGGCTTGGCTGAACCACTTCTTGGCTTGGAGAATGTTCTCTGATATTTTAGGCAAATAAGTGAATTTCAACGGAGAGCCATATTCAGCCACTAGACCATTAAGGTCGATACCGTGAAATTCTAAATGGTTTCCGTTTAAGGTAAATTCCTTTTGGGGGAAATAATAACTCTGATCAATAAGGTCTTTATACTGAATATTCATCGATGATTTTTTGTACCGTGATTAATAATAATATCTGTAACGTAATGAAATACAGCGTATTAGATCAAAATCTGTCTGACGGTGGTAGGTACAAAAGTATACGCGCTGTACAAGCGAAAATGGAGGTCCTCCAGCGAAGTAGGCTTTACATTTTGGCTGCCTGAATCCCAGGCTGTCTGTGAAAAATACTTCGACTGATTCGCAGACCCAAAAACAAAAACAGCTGTGTTCATTCTATGCGTAATCCAAGTACAAATGAAAAGAAAAAAATTGAAAAAGCAGTCGTTTTAAAAAAAATCAAATAGAGTTAACGGTTTTTTCACATTAAAGAGTCAATTACTTGAATACCAGTTACTTACTAAGAAAGTAATTTTACAAAGAAAATAAACCCGATTTTTCAAATAACTTAGTACAATTAACTCACTCTTTTATGGAAGGATTTTCCCCCTGGATGGCAGATGCTCTATGGCCTTTATTGTTGCGCCTGGGGCTCAACTTTTTCTTTGTTATGGTTTTGGTCAGAGGCGTTTATTACCGTTTCTCTAAAAACCCCATCTATGTGTTTACCTATTTGATGATTAGCACCGTAGTTTTTTTGCTCTGCTACAACCTTCAAAAGTATGAGTTGGACCTGGGGTTGGCTCTGGGTTTATTTGCCGTTTTTGGCATTATTCGTTACAGGACAGACACCATCGGCATCAAGGAAATGACCTATTTATTTGTCGTTATTGGCGTATCAATTATCAACGCCCTATCGAAAAATCAATCTTCCATGATGGAACTTGTTCTGGGCAACAGTTTTATGATCATCCTGCTCTACTTGCTCGAGCGCATGATCCGAAACAATGAAGCGCTGAATAAAATAGAATGGGTCGAGCCCTATGAAAACATCGCCAAAGCTAATGGACTAGCTGAACTCAAGCGAGAATTAGAATCAAAACACGGATGGAAGATTGATCGGATCGACTTACAAAAAATAGATCGACAAGCACAGATGGCTAAATTGACGGTGTATTATGCAGAATGATTTAAAGCCCTGGCTCACCATCTTGTGCACAGTTGTTTTCTTGAGTCTGTGGTCCCAAGAGAATCCTGTAAGAACCTGGACAGGATTGGGCGCTGGAATGAAGCTCTCTAAAAATTGGGATATTCAGGCACAAACCCAATGGAGGACAGAAGCCGGTGATATCGACGCTTACTTAGTTGAGCTCACTACAGGACGTAAATGGGGTAAGGGATTTAAAACTTCCACCGGTTTGCGTCGTACTTGGCGACACGACGATCAAGGAGGCCTACAAGGCTACCAAAAAATTGAACGCTGGTTCTTGCAAAATACCTACAAACATGAAACCGGTCCTCTGGACTGGAGGCACCGAGTACTATACCAACACGACCGAGTCATCAATCGAGAAAAACCAGCTGAGCAACATTTGAGGTGGCTGACTGAAGCTACCTACCGAATTAAAAATTGGAAAGCTGATCCTTCGTTGGGTTTTGAATGGTTTCACCATGTAGACCATCCCCAGAGATCAGGCGGAGCTGGTTGGCGAATAATCCTGGGCTCCGAAATCAAGTCTGGAAAAAACAAAACTTGGAAGTTTGATTACTTATTTGACCAAAACTTAATACAGGGAATACCTGATTCACATAGTCATATTCTTAAATTGACCCTTGATTTAGACCTATAACCTATGAAAAACAACCTTATCGGCCTTATGCTGCTGCTGGGACTTACGGCCCAAGCCCAAAACCACAGTCATTCATCGACTACTTCTGTGAAGTACCCGAACATCAAGGGTTACCAGACACTGAGTACAGATCTACACATCCACTCCGTTTTCTCGGATGGAAATGTTTGGCCGACGATACGTGTTCAGGAAGCTTTGATGGAGGGTTTGGACGTGATCTCCATGACGGAGCACTTGGAGTATCAACCGCACAGCAAAGACATTCCACACCCTGACCGAAACAGGTCCTATGAACTCGCTTTGGCTGAAGCCAAAGACCATGGACTTATCGTGATTCCTGGCTCTGAAATTACCCGTTCGGCACCCGTTGGGCACAACAACGCCGTGTTTATTCAAGACGCCAACCCCATACTGACCAAGGAGGCTCAGGATGCTTTTAACCAAGCTAAAAAACAGGATGCCTTTGTCTTTTGGAACCATCCAGCGTGGTATGCCCAGAGTCCCAAAGGGGTTCCTGTGATTACTGAGTTCCAACTAAAACAGATCAAGGAACAAAAGCTGCACGGCATCGAGGTCATCAACACGGGAGACTATTCCGAGGAAGCCCTGCAAATCGCATTGGATCACAACTTGACCATTATGGGCACTTCAGATGTCCACGACCTTATTGAATGGGATTTTACCAAAAAAGGGGTACACAGACCGATCACGTTGGTATTTGCCGAGCAGAGAGACGCAGCATCTGTAAGAAAGGCATTGTTTGAGGGAAAAACAGTAGCGGTATTTAACCACTTATTTGTTGGGAAGTCGGAGTTCCTGGTCCCGTTAATTGAAGCAAGTGTAGTGTTGAGTGACGCAAAGTACATTCCCAACACAGAGATTTTGGAAGTCACCTTAAACAACACGACATCAAGCAATCTACTGTTTGAAAATCAAATGCCTTACACCTTTTACCACCATGCCCCCGTTTTTGAAATTCCTGCTCAAGGGTCCATCAAGCTTCAAATAAAAACGGGAGAGAAATTAGACGAATTTACCCTAAGGCTTAAAGCTTTGAAGGCATATAGCGCGCCAAAAACTCAAGTGGTCGCTGAATGGAAAATTATTCCGCTACACTAATTCAAGGTTAATAAGTGAGGTATAACCACCCTTGAATGGGTGGAGTTCCCTCGCCAAGATCTATCACATAATAGTAGGGTGCGGCAGGTAAAGGTCGATAGGTTTTCAAATCAATCCCTTGCCAAGTATTGCGGTATCCGGTTTGCGACCATACTAGTTGCTGATTTTTGTTGTAGATGCGCACTTGATTGTTGGGGTATTGATCTATATGGGTAATTGTCCAAACGGCCTCAGCAGTTCCGCTGTTCGGGGTGAGTACAACCGACACCTCAACCCTATTGGGGTGGTGACCAATCGTTAATTTTCCTGGAATTAATGTTACCTCGTAGTTGGGCCAGGTACCTAAACGAGGCATCAGGGTATACATACCTAAACCAGAAGATCCTTGGGAAGATCCGGATATTTCCACCTTTGGAAGCGGATCATCCTCCAACAATCCATCAATTTCAAATCCAAAATCACCATAAAAAGGCTTGCCATCGTAGGCGTAAAAACCATCTAGTGCCCTGACCTTGAGCGGTGCTGGCACAATCTGTGCGTTGAAATATCCCAGGGAGAGGGAGTAATTAGGGTGGGTTAAAGTCCCTAAGTCAAAAGGGTATAAACCTACTTGAGTTCCTTCTGCCCGACTGAGTTGACCGGATAAATCTACACGGTCTGGTCGGGTGACATATTGCCAAACGGGTTCTTGGCTTCCATATACCTTATACTGATGGGGGACTGGGATTACCTCAAGGGGTGCGGGAGTGATCGACGCAGTAATTTCAGTGGGCAACAAAACCGTGTAGCGCTCCGACCACCATGGGCTTAACTGCCAATCCAAGTACACCGGCTTGGCTATTCCAGCATCGCCATCTAACCAATTTCCCGCCACTGAAAACTCACCAGGCATCTCCTCGACCAAACCAGACCAGACCAATTCACTCAGGTCCAGTTGAGCACTCACTACACCGTCATATATTTTGTCTTTAGCCTTAACCCCAATGACCGACAATGACTTAGGCGTTATTTGCATCTTCACCGGACTTAATTCCAGGGCGTAATCAGGGTAGCTCAGATTACCCAAATTAAAGATATAGGTACCCACCAAATCACCCGGTTCTCTTCCGAGTTTTCCCGACAAAATCACTTCTTTGCCCTCGATAAACTCTGGATCTACCCGATACTTCCACGTTGGTTCTTGATCGCCATAAGTTAAAAATTGCCCTTCAATGGGATATACTTGAATAAACGAGCGCACGATACGCACTTCTGATGATCGATATTTAATCTGGTAATTGGGATTGATCCAACCTGTTGCTGACACTAAATAAGTCCCCGTTTCCACGGCAGAAACGCCTGGCCCTGTAAACACAAGGGTTCCTGACAAATCATCCAGATCTTCCTCCAACACAAATCCTGACACAGCCACCTGAAGATCCGCATACGGCGATCCATCATACTGCTTTTGTCCACCGAGTACGTTTACCTCAAGTAGGGCGGGCTCAATGACAAAATCCTGAGGCTCCAGGGAGAACACTAGATCGGGATGGGCCAATGTACCCAAACCTATGGAGTAGGTACCGGCTTTTTCACCTGATTCTCGTGCTGGCGCTCCTTCGATATCCAACGATTGTCCTGCTACTTCATCAGGGAAAAAATGCCAATCCCACAAGGGATCTTCTGCCCCATAGGTTTTAGAAAATGTACCTGACACGTTTACAGAGACCGGTAGTGGACGTATCACACCCTGATCAGAGACCCAATCTCCCCAAACAGGCAACCTATAATTAGTGGCATCCATCCCTGTCAGTCCGATATCGGAGATCACATATTTTTTTTCGTTACCCACATGTATATCCTCGAACGAGGCAGATCCCAAAAGCTGTACTTCATCCAAGGGGCGAACCCCCACAAGACTCAAATCCAACGGGCCTATTTCTGTGGTGCCGTCATATACTTTCTGTGGATGAGCCACAGATAATTCGATTAGCTTAGGATAAACCTGAGTAGCTCCGACTACCGTGATTACGTTGCTAAAATTATCCGAGGTCACCGAAATATCAGTGGGTATTGCCTGATATATTCCAGAGGCCAATGCCCCGGAGCTACTCAATAATCCGTCCTTCCAAGCAAGGCCAAAAACAGCCCTGCCCCCAGCTCCATCATCAAAAACAAATCGATTGATCTGCTGATCATACACTGGATTGTTGAGCACCACTACTTCTTGTTGCAATTCGCTGAGGTATTTGGCCTCTTCCACCTCTATGGCAAGATCCCCTCCATAATCCCAAGAAGCAGGTGAACACACCAAGAGCAATTGATCTGCAGGCACAATCGTGTAGTCCCCTGCCCTATAATTCATCAGATAATTGTCAGCGCTGAGCCCTGAGGCGACCAGCACCCCAGGATAAATTCCTGGAGTCTCCACCTCCGAATTACTCCGCTCAATGCTCAGGTTTCCAGTGACTACCTCCGCGCTTTCCCCTGGGGCAAATCCCTCAATAGCCACTCCCCTATAGCCAGCAACATCAGCTGTTGTCACCAACTTGGCATCATCCAACACTTGGACATCCAAAATCCTTGGCTGAACAGCAAAAAACGCGGGGTCCAGCACCAATGTCGCTTGGACACTCGACAAACTACCCATCAAAATAGCGTATTCTCCAACTTGTTCCCCTACCTCTCGAGACAATGCTCCATGTATATCAACCGGAACACCCCCCACGACACTTGGCACTAATGTGTAGGTAATCACTGGATCTGGAGTCCCATATGTTTTTTGTTGTCCCAAAACAGGAACTACAATCACAGCGACCCCTGAAATTGTTAAAACTCCGGGGATATATTGGATCAGGTAGTTATTGGCCTGCCATCCAGAGGCTGTGATGCCGTAATTACCAACAGCAACAGCGCCCACAGCTTCTCCCCCAAAAACCAAATCACCGGTAAGCACATCTTGATCTTCCTCTCCAACAAATCCATCAACGCGGACACTAAATGTATCTACCGAAGTGCCGTCATATTCATGTGCGTGATCAGCCACGGTCACGAACAATGTAGCGGGTAAAATCTCAAATTCTACCAGTTCCAATACCAAAGAATAATTTTCCTCGGCCAATGTCCCCAAACTCAATCCATATGCACCCACTGACTCACCCAACTCCCTGGCTAATGATCCTTCAACCTCCAACGCCAAACCATCAACCCCCTCTGCGCTCAAGGTATAAGTAAACTCAGGATCATCCTCTCCGTAAGTCTTGCTCAAGCGGTCAGGAAGAACAACCACATTCAATGGGGAAATACTTAATGTTCCCGACTGATAAACAATCCGATAATTAACACTGCTCCATCCTCGAGCGACCACCTCGTATTCACCTACATCTACGGCAGTTAGACCTGGGCCGGAAAAATCTAAGACCCCAGATAAATCACGCTCATCCTCCCCAAAAACAAACCCCACGTAACCCACTTCAAATCCTGCAGCCATCTCCCCATCATAAGTTTTTTCAAAATCAAGCACAGTAACTGTCAATGTTTTTGTCTCAATCCTAAAATCAACCGCATTCAAACTAAATGCGTAATTCGGATTTGACAGCGAGCCCAACCCAATTAAATACCCACCCACATCTTCTCCTAAAATCCGAGAGATCGATCCCGTAGCCGTGAGCGTAGCGCTGGAGGTAGCACTTAATGTGTAGGTGAGCGCAGGGTCATCAGTACCGTAGGTTTTAGTTAGGGCGTCCGGAGTCACGGTGACGGCCAGAGGAGTGATGCTGAAGTTTTCTGGAGCTAAAGTCAAGGAATAGTTGGTGTTTGTAATTGTTCCCAACCCAATCAAATACTCGCCAACATCTTCTCCCACTGCTCGGGTCAAGGACCCGATAGCTGTCAGCGTAGCGCTTGAGGTTGAGCTAAGGCTGTAGGTCAGGGTTGGGTCAGCGGTGCCGTATGCTTTGGCCTGCACATCCGGGGTCACGGTGACGGCTAGGTGAGTGATGCTGAAGTTTTCTGGAGCTAAAGTCAATGAATAGTTGGTGTTGGTCAATGTGCCCAGAGCTATGGCGTAATCCCCTACATCCTCACCCACTGCTCGGGTCAAGGATCCCGTAGCCGTGAGCGTAGCGCTGGAGGTTGCGCTAAGACTGAAGGTCAGGGTTGGATCGTCAGTGCCGTAGGTTTTAGATAGGATGTCCGGGGTCACGGTGACGGCCAGAGGAGTTATGGAGACTAATCCACTGACGTAGTTTATCAAGTAATTTACACTCGTGTATCCTTGAGGTGTTAGTGTGTAGTTGCCCACATTAACAGATGTTGTGGCTTCACCACTAAATACAAGGGTTCCTCCAAGGTCATCTGCACCCTCACCTGAAACGAACCCTGAGTACTGTACGGAAAAGACTGAATGAGGGGTTCCGTCATAGACCTTGGTCGTATGGTCTGCTGATATGGTTAGAGATTTTGGTTGTACCGTGAGTATTTTAGTTATTGAAGACTGGGCATAAACACCATCGTTAGCTTGTGTGGCAGTAATGATTGTTTGGCCTGCTTGAAGAGTGGTCAACACACCTGTTGTTGGGTGAATACTCGCCACCGAAGGATCACTGCTCGAATAACCCCAAGAGCCTGTACCTGAGGAAGTTGGTGGATCAACCGTGTCAGCCTCTCCATACTGTGTGGTCTGGTCTATAAAGTTGGTCAAGCTCGGATCAAATCCAGAAGTAGCCAAAGTGTAATAGGCACCATCAGACAAATTCACCGAAGACATGGTTTTACTGCTGAGGTCTATGGCTCCTAAATCAGTGTATCCGCTGCTAAAATCTGCATCAGGGCTTGCCAATAGGTGAATAGGGCCATTTGTGGTGGGCAAACCTTCAAAATACATCGTCACTGAGGGGTGCGCTCCTATTACAGACGCTTTCCAAACCCTGGAGGTTCTGCCGGTGAATGCGGAGGAAATTTGAGTATTGGTAAAACTAAGCGACTGGTTGTTATGCCCCAAAAGCAAAAATGTTTGATCATTCGTGTAGGAAATAGTACGGGCTAAACTTGTGTTGGGCGATGAAAAATCATTCTCTAAAGACAACATCACATTAATGCTGGACAGGGATGATGGGCGAGTGATTTTTTGTTGCAGCCCAGATCCATCATCCCGACCAATTCCCATAACATCATGATGATAATCCACATGAACTGAAGCATCCCAGAGGATTGTACCCGTACTTGATATATAATCACTTGTTTGGGGATCACCCAAAGGAATCCCGTACTTCAAAGAAAGATAGGTTTCGATTTTATCGTTTTCAGCTGGCGAAGTGGATTTGGCATATACCACTACCTCAGCAATATGTCCCCCATAAGTACCATTAACACTTCCTGCCTTTCCCAGGAAAAAACTGGTGAGTGACCCAGCTCCTAATGATTCACTAAATGAGGTAGTTGCTGCGTGATTGATAGACACATAGGAAGTTGCCGAACCGGAACTTCCGACACCTCGGTAATTAATTCTCGTTATCTGGGGGCTGGTAGTGCTGTAGGTGGGATAGTCGTAAAAATTGTTATTTCCTCTGTGCGTTCTGTGCAGGGCCATATGCCTGTAATAGTTGCCCGATGATCCTGATTGATTCCCCATGAGCGTATGGTTACTTCCATCCCCTTGCGCCACGACAAAAAGAGTCACCTCCCCCATGGTATTGGCAGAAATGTCCAGGGGAACTTGGAGGTGATCCGAGTTGAAGTAAACACTTGGATTGAAATTAAGATTCCTATCGCCTAAATTTTGGCTTGGTCGATCAGCTACCGTGTTTTGAAAAGCATTTGCCCCAGAGATACTCTGGTCGGTCCATTGAGCTATGGCTCCTGAATTGAGCACGACCCCCTGGTCTGCTTTAAGCCAAAGAGCCAGATCAGCGGATATTCCGCCAGGTTCTGTCAACAAGGCATAATTTAAGAACGGATGTATGCTTTTAGGTGGATAAGGGGTATTGGACCAAGCTGTGGCATTCATGAAAACCACAGGTAAAAACAATAACAAAAAGCGTTGTAAGCGTATTTTCAAGGTAGAACACCCTTTAATCAATAGGTATCCTGAAAAAATACATCTGTTATTTTGTTATTTTAGTTTTATTCGACAAGTGGTAAGTTTTTCAAGTTAACTGGTGATTTGGGGTGCATGATTGAATTTCATAGATTTGCCCTGGAATCAATTTAATGGTATGCTCTTTTTAGGAATTCTAATTTTCACATTGCTGATTGCTTTGATTCTGCTGTTCTACAATTATGAGAACAACAGGAATTCCATACTGCTTACTTTATTTTTGGTGTTCTACTCCTTGTACGGGATCACACATTTTGTGGTAACCGAGATACAACACATCACACTTTCTGCAGCACTATTTGTTCACTTCACCCCCTTGTATTTAGCTATGGGGCCTTTGATGTACTTATATGTACGCAATACGTTAACTGACCAAGAGCGATTTAGCAAAATTGACGCCTTGCATTTTCTGCCAGCAGCCATTCAATTAATTGCTATTATCCCCTACACTTTACAAGATTTTGAAGTAAAAAAAGAGATCATAGCTCAATTAATAGCTGATCCCAACGTAATCACCCAATTAGATTTCAACGCTTTTTTTAGTCCAAAGTTTAATTTTTATATGCGCATTGGACTGCTGTTGGTGTATACCATAGCGACGTTAGGGCTCATATTTTTTTACAAAACAAAACGATTTTACCAAATCAAATTACCCTACGAGCTAAAGAGCACTACCTTCCGTTGGTTGATTAGCTTACAAGTGTTTATACTTATCAGTTTAACCCCCTATTTATTTTTCATCATCGACTATCTGGATTATAGTGGATCGTATTATTCCAATTACAACAAAATATTATTGGCCATTAGCGCATCTGGACTGGCACTGATGAGTCTTGGATTATTGGTATTCCCTCACATACTCTATGGGATGCCGCAACAACAGGGGCCTCTACCTACACTGGGGAGGAAGAAAAAAAAGAAAATTAAAAAGGCTAAATCTGAATTGGCTGTTGTGACCCCTAAAGACCCTGAATACTTCAACGAAGTGGCCGAGGCCATTGAACAGTATTTTACAGAACAAAAACCCTTTTTGCGCTCAGATTTCACTATGGCGGAGATGGTCGTTGCTCTAGGCATTCCCAAACACCACATCATGTACTGTTTTCGGTATATTTTTAATACCGGATTCAACGATTACAAACTAAACCACAAAATAGACTGGGTGCGTATTGCCTTAGTCGAAAGCGATTTGACCAATGAGACGATAGATGCGATTGGAGAAAAAGCAGGATTTAAATCCAAATCTAATTTCTACGCCACATTTAAAAAGTATACAGGGGTTACACCTCTGGCCTACCGAGCCAAATACCATGCATAAACGTTCTATTTATACTCAGGGTACGACATGGTGATGTTCCGATACTCTACTGGACCGTGATCTCCCTGTAATAAAATGGGTCCTGGTAATCCTTCATTTGAATCTAAGGCCCCTCCAGTAATGCCTGGAATAATTTGATCACAAATAATTGTCTGGCCGTTAGCTGTAATGGTTACCCTTCGACCGATGAGTGTGATGTCATAAGTCTGCCAGCTTCCAGCCGGTAAAGCGGCCATCACATTGGGTGTTAAAAAACCATAAATACCACCAAAGTAGGTGGGGCTGGGCTGCTTTCCATAGTTATCCTCTACTTGTACTTCATGCCTCCCTCTGAGATAAATCCCTGAATTACTTCCTGCGGGATAACGGAATTCAATGTGCAGTTTAAAGTCGTCAAATTTTTGCTCGGTCATCAAGTTGCTACCTGACTTTGGACTGGTTAAAATACCGTCCTTAACGATCCATTGATTGCGGTCTGGACCCGATTGAGCCACCCAACCGGACAGGTCTACCCCATTAAAGATGGGAGCAGGAGCCGTCCAAGATTTGGGAGTTTCTCTGATCATCAGGGGTGCGCGAACACCGCGTACAAGCCATTTAGTTCCGTTGTTGTGAATGATCTCTCCAACTAATTCATCATTTTCATAACGAGCCGTAAATTCAAGATCTTGATTTCCAACCCATTGAGGAGGAACAGAAAAATTTAGGGTATTATCCTGGTAACTGAATTGAGCCACGGGTCGAGCGCTTCCTACTTCACCTACATAAGCACCCACCAATGTTTTACTTCCAGAGAGTCTTACCTCTAGCCATGAAGGAAGTGAAACACCCTCTTTTTCCATGGTTAAATCCCAACGTCCAATAACAGGGGCATCTGCTTGAGCCCAACCTGAGGCAGAAAAAACAACCATGATGGCTGCACAAAACAAATTTTTCATCGACAAAGCTTTAACTCAAATATAACAAAAATCAAGTGAAAGCAACTGGTTTTTGGGAAACAGAGGTGGGCGTATTTGCCTGATTTTGTCCCGTGGAACAACGGCAGATTATCGATGAACTAAGAGCGAAAAAGCAGTGTCCCGATCAACCTAGAATCAGCTTATTGGTGCGGCTATCGCCGCATTAAAACTTTGCCAGGAGCTGAATGAGTGCTTGGTGGTGAGTATCGTGTGTGATCGCGGGGATCGATATTTATCCTTGGGACTGTTTGACTAAATAGTTCGAATAAAAAAGGCGCCCGTTTGGCGCCTTTTTTATTTCTATCCTTGGGGCTACTTGATCACCAAAGCGTGGAAATCCTTATCCACCATAATGGTCATAGCTGCCGGGTCAAATTGAACATCCGTCAACGAAACCTCTTCCGTATCGATCCAAATCTTGGATGGGGTGAATGGAAGTCCGATTAACTCAATGCAATATCGGCTAAAAGGTACTTCAAACGCGCCTTCGCGGTGTTGGTTCAGGTTGAGTTCCTGATCCTTACCGTACAGCTTTAAGGTTCTCAAGGAGAACATTCCTTTGTGGTAGTCATATCCATCATGGGCATCTTCAAACACCACAGAGTGCTCTCTTCCCAATTTAAAGTACAACTCCAATTTCAAGGTTTCTACCCGAATCTGGTCTACGTATTGCTGGACTGGGTACTTAGGTATGATGGCGCCTTGCTTGACAAAAAGCGGCATTTTATCCAATGGAGCATCCACCCACAACTCTTGACCGCCCTCTACCAACTCACGGGTCCACCAGTTGTACCAACCCCCTTTAGGCATATACATGCGACGACCTAAAGCATTAGGCTCTTGAACGGGACACACCAAAATTTGATCGCCGAAGATAAATTCATCCGTGCGGTAATACGTTTGCGCATCGGTTTGATCAAAATACACCAAAGGTTTGATCATAGGAGTCCCATGCTGCACGTATTGGTGGTACATGGTGTATATATAGGGCAGTAGTTCGTACCGCATGCGCACAAACTTTCGGGTGATGTCCAATACCTCATCGTTAAACGACCAAGGTTCCTGATCCCCGTGGTGACCTGAAGAATGGACGCGACAGAACGGGTGGAAACTACCCAACTGCACCCAACGGGTAAACAATTCTCCTGTGGGTTGCTCGGCAAATCCGCCGATGTCTGTACCTACAAAGCCCATTCCGCTGAGGGACATGCGTTGCACTTGGACATTGGCCAGCCAAAGGTGCTCCCAGGTGGCGACATTGTCCCCGGTCCAGGAGGACGTATAGCGCTGACCTCCAGAGTACTGGGCACGAGTAATCACAAAAGGCCTTTTGGGATAGGCGTACTTTTTTACGCCATCATAGGTGGCACGGGCCATCTGCATTCCGTAAATATTATGCGCTTTGCGGTGACTGCAGGGATTGCCGTCGTAGTCGTGGCGCACGTCATTGGGGAAAGTCTTTCCGGGTACCTCCATCACGGCGGGTTCGTTCATGTCGTTCCAGATCCCTTTGATTCCGATCTGCTCGATCAGCTCGCCATAAAGGCCGGCCCACCACTGACGCACCTCTGGGTTGGTAAAGTCAGGGAAATAGCATTCGCCGGGCCATACTTTACCCTTCATATAGGATCCATCGGCGCGCTTGCAGAAATAATCTTTTTCCAAGGCCTCCTGAAACACCGAATAATCCGGATCAATTTTGATGCCTGGATCAATGATGGCAATGGTCTGAAACCCTTGGGCTTTCAGGTCATCGACCATTTGTTTTGGTGAAGGAAAATAGGTGTTGTTCCAAGTAAAACAGCGGAACCCATCCATATAGTCGATGTCTAAATAAAGCGCATCACAAGGGAACTCGTGTTTTCTAAACTGATCCGCGATTTCCCGCACTTTAGACTCGGGGTAATAACTCCATTTACACTGGTGATAACCCATCGCCCACATCGGTGGCATCTCGGGTTTACCCGTGAGGTCCGTGTACTTTTGAACCACCTGATCGATCCCGGGCCCGTAGATAAAATAATAATTCATCTCGCCCCCATCAGCCCAAAAACTAGTGACATTGCGGCGTTCGTGGCAGAAATCAAAATGGGTTTTAAAGGTGTTGTCAAAAAAGATCCCGTAGGCCATTTTGTTGTGCAAAGCGATGTAAAAGGGCACGGTTTTGTACAACTCATCCAAGTCTTTTCCGTAGGCGTATTGATCGGTATTCCAGTTGGACAGCCTTTTTCCTTTCAGGTTCAGGTGGGTCGGTTTATCCCCCAAACCGAAGAAATTTTCGCCATCGGGTGATGACTTACTCATCTTGACGTAATTGCCGCCAAACTCGAAGGACTCTTCCCAGTGAAAACCCATTTCATCCTCACAGATCACCAGACCGTCCAGATCATACAACCCGATGCGCAGATCTTGTTTGGCCACAACACACTGGATTTTTTTGGTGGTAATGACCACCGTAGTGTCGGTCTCTTGAACTGTGAGCTCATTAAAACCATGTGGTTGCTGCTCATCGATCGCATAACTGAAATCTTTGGCAAAAAAGCCGTCGGGCGCATACCTAAATCGCAAAATACTGTCTCGGACTACGTGTACTTGAAGCAGCACATTGTTTTCCGATTGAAATGTGACAATATTGGATGATTTCTTGTGTGACTTATAGGCATTGGGCACTAAGTTGCCCTTGTATTCGAGTTCTGTATTGGTAATCATGAAATGAGTCGGTTAGTCGCAAAGGGCAAATAAACACGGATACGCGCATCCCCACAAGCAATGTTTATAAAATTTGATAAACCACAGCCCCTAAGGGTGGTAGCGCCAAAAGTGCACTGCTGGAACGTCCGTGGATGGGCAGTGATTCGGCAGTGATTTGCCCCGCAACTGGGTAGCCAGAACCGCCAAAATCCGTATCATCAGAATGGTACTTAAGCACCAACTTTTTGCCAAATGGAAGACCAACTCGGTATCCTTCGTGTGGCTGGGGAGTCATGTTGCAGACCACCAGTACAGCGTCTGCAGCTTGTGATCCATGGCGCACATAAGCTAAAACGGCGTTCTGTGCATCGTCATAGGACATCCACTCAAATCCTTGAGCCGAAAATTGCCACTGATGCATGGCTGTAGTCTCCCGGTATAAACGGTTGAGCGCCTTAAGGTTCTTCTGAATCCCGTTGTGGAAACCGAACTCAGTCAAATGCCAATCCAAGCTCTGGTTGTAATTCCACTCCGCATATTGGCCAAACTCCCCGCCCATAAACAACAGTTTAGCCCCTGGATGCGTATACATATACGCATACATCAACCTCAACTGGGCAAATCGCTGCCATTCATCACCAGGCATACGACCCAGCAATGAATTCTTGCCATACACCACCTCGTCATGACTCAGCGGGAGCATAAAGTTTTCGGTAAAGGCATAAGTCATCGAAAAAGTGATGTCGTTCTGGTGGTAGGGTCGGTAAATAGGATCTTTTTTATAATATTCCAAGGTGTCGTGCATCCAGCCCATCATCCACTTCATACCAAAACCCAAACCGCCGATATCCGTGGGTCGACTCACCATCGGGAAAGAAGTTGACTCCTCGGCAATGGTTTGTATTCCATCAAATCGACCGTAGAGGTGGGCATTGAGCTCCCGCAAAAAAGAAGCTGCTGCCAGATTTTCCCTACCCCCAAACTCATTGGGCTCCCACTCTCCATCTTCACGAGAATAATCCAGATACAACATAGAAGCTACCGCATCGACACGAAGTCCATCAATGTGGAAGTGGCGCATCCAAAACACAGCGTTGGAGATCAAAAATGCGCGTACTTCAGGACGCTCATAATTGAAGATCAAACTCTTCCAATCCTTGTGATATCCTTTTCTGGGGTCTGGATGTTCGTATAGGTGGCTTCCATCAAAAAAGCCGAGGCCGTGGTCATCACTCGGGAAATGGGAGGGCACCCAATCCAAAATCACCCCGATGTCGTGTTGGTGAAATGCATCCACCAGATACTTGAACTCTTCCGGGGTTCCAAACCTGGACGTAGGCGCAAAATAACCCACGAGCTGGTAGCCCCAGGAAGGATCATAAGGATACTCCATAATCGGCATAAACTCCACATGGGTAAAACCCATTTCGGCCACATAAGGCACTAGTTGGTCAGCCATTTCACGATAGCTTAAAAAGTCGCCTTGCGCATTACGGCGCCAAGAACCAAAATGCACTTCGTACACAGAAAAAGGCTTGTCTAGTCCTTGTCTTTGGGGCCGAGCCTTCATCCATTGCTGATCTTTCCAGTCATAAGCCGCATCCCAAACCACGGAAGCCGTCAAAGGTGGGTGCTCTGCTCTGCGGGCAAATGGATCCGCCTTCTCAGTCACCACCTGATTGTGGTGAGAGTGAATTTTATACTTGTATAATGCTCCGTGCTTGACTCCAGGCACAAAGCCCTCCCAGATACCGCTGCCATCCCAACGCACAAAAAGCGGATGTGATCCTTCGATCCAATAGTTAAAGTCGGCGATCACCGAAACGCTTTTGGCCGAGGGGGCCCAGACGGCAAAGTAGGTACCCGATACCCCGTCAAGGGTCATCGGATGGGCTCCTAATTTGTCGGATAGGTCAAAATGCTTGCCCGCTTTAAATAATTCAATATCAAAATCAGTGAACAGACTGTGGTGAATGGTTGTCGTATGCATCAGCAATGGGGGCGCGCAAGGGTGCCGATTAATTTAGTATTTGTAATATTCCCCTGAGTGGGATCAATGCCCAACGCGGGCGAGAGTTCAATTCGTAGCCGAGTTCGTACACCGCTTTTTCTAAAAGACAGTATTGGAGCAAAAACTCAATCTCTTTGGTATAGCCAATATTGAGGTTGTTTTTTTGCACATGGTCTACATAGGTGTGTAAAAACGAACCGCATATGTAGTGGTACAGTTTTTCTCCAGCCACAAAAAGCTCGTCCCTTTCATAGGGAAACTTACTGCCGTTGTTGAGAATCACCGAATAAATCGCGTAGTGAAAAGAACGAAACATACCGGCGATGTCCTTGATGGGGGGCTGCTTTACCTTGCGGTCGCGAATGGTACTCTCGGGCTCTCCCTCAAAGTCAAGCAAATAAAAGTCATCCTGATCCACCAATACCTGACCTAAATGATAGTCTCCGTGGATGCGGATACGCTCGCTTTTAAGCTTGGTCCAATCAAAATCTAAAAACCTGCGCCTAATTTCGTTTTTCCGGTTTAAAAACACCTTGGCCAGTTCCATGGATTCGCCTTCTAGTTTGTGCAGGTTGTTTTCAATCGTGTTCAGTCGGTTTTGAAACTGATAGGTCAACCTATTTTTGAGCCACACCTCGTAATCCCCGTTGAAGTTAGCGGGTACAAAGGAGGTATTTCGGGTATCACTGCCCAGAGCCACATGCATTTGGGCGGTCCTGAGCGCGAGTTGTTGCACCTTTTGAAACAGGTTAAGGCCGGCCCAGTCAATGATTTGGTGGGGGATATTTTGCAGCCTAATTCTCTTGTAGTGCTCGGTATCGGGAATATCGGCTAGCTTGATTTTTTTGCGCTCGAGGTTTGAAAACACCTCGTCCATTTCTTTGAGGAAGTAATTCCACGCATCTCCCTGGTTGGGTATCAAACGCTGCATCAAACCAATCGTGATGTTGTCTTCTTCACCGATCGATAAATTGACGCTGCCCACGTATTCAGGCGTATTCTCAAATCGGCAGACCTCAGTCAAAAATCGGTTGATTTCATAGTCGGGATTGGTCGAGATGTAAATGCGTCTAAATATTTTGAGCACATAGGTCTCGTTGTAAACGATCGAAGTATTGCTTTGTTCTGCCCCCATAAAGCGCGAGCTTTCATACTTCATCGGTCCCAGCAGGGACGATTTATGAAAAATAATGTTGGGGAATTCGCGGAGCTCAGCACTGGCGGCGATGCGTTCAAACAACAGTTTTCTGAAATCTTCAATATGTAACGCGTCGACCAAGTAGCCAGAAACTCCGTTGAACTGAGCAGGAGCGATCAGGGTATTGGTGTCCAGCTCCGCCTCGGACATAAAGGCGACCGGAATAAAGTAGTTTTGAAAAAACGCCTCTTGGAAATTCACCTCGATCAATACTGCGAAATAATTGTTTTTCTCCGATTTTAGGCGGACAAAATCAGTGATTTCGATGTATTTCAAGTGGGAGGATTTGCCTGCGTACCAGCGCTTTTTGGGGATGTATTGCTCCAAAATCTCATTGGCAAATGCGTGCTTGAATCCCTCGTGGTCAAACGCCGACTTCCACTCGATGTCAAATTCAAACGAGCGTTTTGGCGCTAGATTTTCGGCGTTTTTCATGGCTACTGAGTTAGTTGAAATAGGTGAAAAGGTAAAACGGGGTGAATTTCCACATAGTTGTGAGTCCCCTGCCAATCATAGGTGTTTTGGGTGATTACATCGTGTACCCGGTAGTGTGCGTGGCCTTCAAGCCCCATCAAATGCAGCGGCACTTCGACGGTACCCTTTTGGGTGTAGTACGGATCGAAACTCACCACGCAAAGAACCCAACAGGTTTGGGCATCATCCCACTTGAGGTACGCCATCAATTGGGGGTTATCCACCCCGCAAAACACAATATTATTGGTCTGTTGCAAGGCGAGAAAATCATGTCTAGCTCGGTTGATTTTGGACATCAAGACGGTGATTTTGTTTTCAAAATTCCAGTCCCAATAACGCACGGCGTACTTCTCTGAATCCATGTACTCTTCACGACCCGGCACGGCATCAGATACCATCATTTCATAGACGGGACCATATACTCCAGTATTGGAGCTCAAGGTAGCGGCCATAAAATAACGGCTGAGGTGCATGGACTCATTGGCCCCTTGGAGGTGAAAAGGATTGATGTCTGGGGTATTGGGCCAAAAATTAGGCCTGAAGTACTCTTTTTGAAGGCTCTGGGTCAACTCTGTGACGTATTCAGTCATCTGGTGTTTGTCCGTGCGCCACGTGAAATAGGTGTAGCCTTGAGTGTATCCGGATTTAGCGAGCTGCTGCATAATTTTGGGGCGGGTAAACGCTTCGGCCAAAAAGAGCACTTCGGGGTGTTTGGCCCGAACTTCGGCCATCAGCCACGCCCAAAAGTGGAAAGGTTTGGTGTGGGGGTTATCCACCCGAAACACACGGATACCCACTTCCTCTACCCAATACAGGCAGCAGGACAACAATTCGTCCCAAAGCGCTTTCCAGTCCGGAGTCTCAAAATAAATCGGCAAGATGTCCTGGTATTTTTTGGGCGGGTTTTCCGCGTACTGAATACTGCCATCTGGACGCCATTTAAACCATTCGGGGTGTTGTTTTACCCAGGGGTGGTCAGGTGCTGCCTGGAGGGCAAAATCCATCGCAATCTCAATACCCTGATCAGAAGCGGATTGAACCAATTGCTTAAAATCAGCTAAAGTCCCCAGCTCAGGATGCAGGTCTTTATGGCCTCCTAAATGAGAGCCAATTCCCCAAGGCGAACCCACATCGCCCTTTTGGGCATCAGTAGCGTTGTTCTTCCCTTTTCGGTTGACCTCCCCGATGGGATGAACCGGGGGAAAATACAACGTATCAAACCCCATGGCAGCTACCTTAGGCAGTATCTGCATACAATCCTTAAAGGTACCGTGCGCTCCCGGGGTGGGTGAAGAAGACCTGGGGAAAAATTCATACCAAGTGCTGAACAGCGCCTTTTTGCGCTCGACCAACACCGAAAAATGAGCGGTAGTGGCGTGAAGCATTTTGGTGGGATGGGCCATAAACCCTTCATCTAATCGGGGGTCAAACAATACGGCCAAAGCGGCTTGATGGCGTTCAGCTTCGGCCAGGTTCAAAGCGAACTCCTCCCAAAAGGATCGGTCATTTAATCCCTTGGATTTCAGTAAATGCGGCACATAGAGCGCTCCTTCCAACAGCTCTGAGGTAACTATTTGGTCTGCCTGTACTTTTTTGCGCACCCCGCTGAGCCAATTCAATGCCTCATCGACCCATCCCGAGACGCAGTAGGTATACTGACCTAAAGCAGCTACGTCAAAATGGGCGCCAAATCGGTCATTCCCTTGGTGGTGCATCGGCACTTCAGTCCACTTTTTTTCAGACTGATGCCTGTATAACAAACTGGCCCTGAGCACGTCGTGTCCGTCGCATAGCACGTCACACTCGACGGTTACTCGCTGACCTGGAATTCTTTTAATGGCATACAGCCCCCCATCAATCGAGGGGTATACATCGGATAAAATAACGCGTTGTTGATTCTGATTCATCACTTAATAAGCTAGGGCACCGATTCCTTGGGCAAATAGCGCATTGCTCAAAGCCGGTACCTGTTTTTGTTCTAGTTCGTCTGCTGTTTGTTTGTGGCCCACCCAGATCTGCTGCAACTCGGCTACTCTTTGACGGGTACCTTGAGTGATCCGAGGCTGGTCAGAATCTCCCTCGTTGAATGCGCGGATGTAGTTGGCTGTAAATCCGTTGACATAGTTTTCTACATCGTCATACGCTTTGCTCAGTCGCTGAACCATCAGCGCATCCCAGGCACCGATAGCCGCAGAAACTTTTTGTGCTTGCTGACGCAAATCACCCTGCAGCAAACCTTCCTGCGCCAACAAGGCATCAATCCTTCCTTTAATGGCATACAATCGGTTGACTTGTTGGGTCATTTGGTTGTAGGTAGCTTCAGCACTGGACATAAACTCGTGGTAGTCGGCATAGTGCGCTGACGTGGTTTCATAATGTGGGTTGGCTTTGATTTCAACAGGCACCGTCAACGTTTGATTGCCGACCAACAACGTGGCGCTATAAGTCCCCGGTGAAGCTTTGTGACCCCTGAAACTCGCTTCTATATAGACAGCAGGCACCCCTTCTAGTTGGGGATAACGCATGTCCCAAACAAAGCGATTTAACCCTTTGTTTTTATCCAACACCGGCGCTTTAGCGGGGTAGCCCTCATAGGGCACAAAGGTTTTATCGTCTTTAGAACTAAATGAACGGACCAGTGCCCCTTGGGCATCCCTGAGTTCCAACGTAATTTCTTCTCCTGGTTTCAATTCAGGGAGTTGGTAGTAAAGCACCACCCCATTGGCCGGATTGACGCCGGCAAAATCATCGGTTCCCGAGGGATTTTTAGCATTCATGCCGCTGTACCAATTCCCGATGACGGCTGGCTCAGGCGTGTACAACTTAGCGGTGTTTCCCGGTGCGTATTGACGCAAGAGCGGCATGTCGTCAAAAATCCAAAAAGAACGCCCTTGGGTAGCCAGAACCATGTCCCCGTGTTTGATCAACAAATCGGTAACGGGTACAACGGGCAGGTTTAACTGAAAAGGTTGCCATTGAGCACCCCCGTTAAAGGATACATACACACCGAGTTCGGTCCCGGCCAGCAATAAGTCTTTGCGCACTGGATCTTCGCGCACCACTCGGGTGTAAGCTCCCTGGGGAATACCACTGGAGCTATTTTTCCAGGTTTTGCCGTAGTCTTTGGATACGAAAATCCCCGGAGTGAAGTCATTAAATTTATACCGTGTGGTGGCGATATAGACCGTACCTGGGTCGTGCGGCGATACTTCAATGGCATTGATCAAAGTTTCCGGAAGTCCCTTGGGGGTAATGTTGGTCCAAGTGGCCCCACCGTCCTTGGTGATGTGGACGAATCCATCATCGCTTCCAGTGTACATCACACCCGCCTCATGAGGAGATTCAATGATATAGCTCAAGGTTCCGTAATTCTCTGCGCCCACAGCCTCATTGGTATAGGGAATTCCTCCATTGCCTTGTTTATCGTCTTGGTTTCTGGTCAGATCTCCGGAAATCACGTCCCATGAATGACCTTCATCACGGGTGCGCAACAAATATTGCGCACCGTGGTAATAGGTGTTTTCCTCGTGGACAGAACGGATGATGGGCGCATTCCAGTTGAACAAATATTTCATTTGACGGGCCTCAAGTCCCAGGTATTGAATCGGCTCAATCATGATGTTGGTCCCGGCCAATGTCTTCATGTCCACCACATCAATAGAACCTAAATAGCTACCCCCCATCGTTTTGGTTGGATTCTTTGGGTCAAACGCCAAAAAAGCACTCTCTCCCCCAGCCGCATACTGCCAATGCCTTTGATCTATACCTCCTCTGCCCAAGGCCAAACTGGCAATGCGCAATGAGGTGTTGTCCTGCTGTCCCGCATAAACGTTGTACGGCCATAAATCATCGACGGCCACCCGGTATAACTGGGCGGTCGGCATGTTCTCTTGGTCAGTCCAGTGCGCTCCACCGTCAAAAGTGATGGAGACTCCTCCGTCATCAGCCACCGCCATATTCTTGGAATTGGCAGGATTGATCCACAAGTCGTGGTAGTCTCCGTGGTAGGCATCGATGCGGGACCAGGTCTGACCAGCGTCTTTAGACTGAAGGTAAGCAGCGTTCAACACGTTGACCACCTCGCGGTTGTTGGGATCTGGAAACACCTCGATGTAGTACCAAGCTCTTTGTATCAATCGATGGTCTCCGCTGACTTTGCGCCAACTGCCCCCTGCGTCTTCGGACAAAAACAATCCGCCTTTTTCCGCATAAGTATCACTCTCCACTAGGGCGTATACCCAATCTGAATCTGCCCGGGAAACTGCTATGGACATTTTGCCTTTCTCCTGGGGTAGACCATTTTCTATCTTTTGCCAGGTCTTCCCAGAATCTACAGATTTGTATAAACCGCTTCCAGGACCCCCAGAACGAACCACCCATGGCTTGCGCTCATGATCCCACATGGAAGCATACAAAATCTCTGGGTGATGAATATCGATGGATAAATCGTTACATCCTGTGGTGGTGTTGACAAACAGCACCTGAGTCCACGTGGCTCCACCATCCGTAGACCGATATATTCCCCGCTCAGTACTCGGTCCGTTTAAGGCCCCTTGTGCGGCCACCCAAACCCAATCAGGATTGGTCGGATGGACGATGATTCGCGCAATCTGACGGGTTAGGGTAAGTCCCAGGTGTTTCCATGTTTTACCTCCATCGATGGACTTGTACACCCCATCACCATAGGAAGTCATTACGCCTCTGGGAGCGTGCTCACCCATACCAACATAAACGATTTCAGGATGGCTTTCAGATACAGTGACTGCACCTACGGAGCCGGTTTTGAAATAGCCGTCAGATACATTGGTCCAGCGGTGCCCCGCGTCGGTGGTCTTCCAAAGCCCACCACCCGTTGAAGCCATATAATAAGTCAATATATCGTTAGATACTCCAGCCACCCCATTGGCACGGCCACCCCGAAAAGGTCCGATATTACGGTACACCGCAGCGCTTAGATCCTCTTGTGCATTTTGCGCGGTCAGGCTCATGATGGCCCCAAAAAGAAGGCCGATAAACGGTAATTTTTTCATAGAAAAAAAACTAAATTGTTCTGTTTTAAATATAACCAATTAATTACTTCACACACACATGATACCCCGCCACCTTCTTTTGGTACTCCCCTTGCTGATGCTGTTTGCTATGGGTTGTAGCAACCGATCAAACGACACGACTACGGATCAAAAACCTGCTTTTTCGCTGCAACGCGCTGCGCAAAAAGACAAGACCGATAGCGTTGTCCAAGCTGATCCAGCCTCCACGCGGATTGCATTAGATCAACTAGGCACAGGCCCCATCAAATCCGTGGAGCTCCAAACAGTGGACCCACAATGGGCGGAACAGGGCAGACAATTGTTTGAACAAAAATGCCACGCTTGCCATCGAGCAGACCGCAAATTTATCGGGCCTTCCCTTTCCGGGGTGCTCCAACGCAGAAATCCAGTATGGGTGATGAACATGATACTCAATCCGGATCAGATGGTTCAAAAAGATCCTTTGGCCCAAGAATTATTTATGGAGTTTAATGGCTCCCCCATGACTAACCTAAATCTCACTACCGATCAGGCCAGAACCATTTTGGAATACTTCAGGACCCTTTAACTCCGTAGTATTCCTGTCGCATACGTTCTGTCTTCTCAAAATCGTGAAACACCTCAAAGGTTTTTCCTTGGGTGCGCATAGCCCCCAAAATATTGGCGTATTGAGCCGCTAAAAGGGGATCGCCAAAACGCCCAAACCCAAAGGCCAATCCACCGGCAAATGAATCCCCACACCCTGTAGTATCCACCACATGATCTACCGGATAAGCAGGGACAAATACAGACTGAATCACTCCATCAACCTTGGTGAACCACTGACAGCCATCGCTGTCCAAAGTCACGTACAGGTGTTGCACACCGGCGCTTAAAACCACCTCGGCCAAGGCAGCTAAATGGTCGCGCTGACCTGCGTCATAATCCCCCACTTCACCTGGGGGATAATAGCAGTAGAGCGACTCTTCCAAATTCATCTTTAACACATCAATGTAAGGCAACCAATCCAACATATCGAGCCAATGCACCCGAAACCGATGCCCGGATAAATCGACCTGAGTCGTCGGCCCATGGGCATCAAAAATGACCAAGGCCTCAGCATCTTCTTTAATGGAAACCAAGGTATCCAAAGGCACCTCGTAATCTGTAATGGGAACGCATACGTACACCGAACACTCCGCCCCCAAAACATCCGTGGGACTGATGGGCCTCATCGCCCCTGTTTGGGTCTCTTCACGATCGTTCTGATTGACAAACACCAACTGAACCACCGCTCCCTGATCGTGTACCGAGGAAATGTGCTGCAATTCTATATTGCCGTAGGGTTCTAGGAGCTCCACCACCGCATCTTCATCGACTTCGTGGATGTGGGCGACAGGAACTACCCGATCATCTGCGCCGAGCAATCTGCTGAGCCCTACAGCAGGGTGAGTCACACAACCATACTTTTTGATTTCTTCCCCCCTATGGGTCGTAATGGTATCCCGAGGTATGGGACCTAAAATGCCTATTCGAAGACTCATGCGCACGCAACTGGATTAGATTCAACTAAATATAGGCAAATCCACTCCAAAAAAAAGCGCCGCGTTTTGTTTTCACAAAACACGGCGCTGGTGTTACACTAAAAGAATATTTAGTAAACGATATAAATCCAACCAGATTTAGTCTCTGTTCCATCCCCTAAGGTGATTCTGTACAAGTATGGTCCTGCAGGAACACGCTTGCCCGTATCTTTATAGGTACCGTCCCAATCATTCTGGTAATTCACCGCACTAAACACTTCATTCCCATTTCGGTCCATAATGGAAACCCTTGAGTAGGGGAACTGTTTGATGTTTGGCACAACCCATAGTGACTCAACTCCTCCTGATCCAGGGGTCAATACTCCAGAAACCTCTCTGATCTCATCGGCAAATCCATCGTTGTCCACATCTTTATCTTGTTCATCTGCTACACCATCACCATCGGTATCCTTACTTGAGCTAGCACTTAAAGGATTGGCGTCATTGACATCCAATACTCCATCATTGTCATCATCTGGGTCAAGGTTGTTACCCAATCCATCCCCATCAGTATCCACTGATTCGGTTCTATCATAAGGGAAAGCGTCTTGAGCGTTAGCTACTCCATCTCCATCGATGTCTGCATCTAAAGCATCTGGAATACCATCACCATCTTGATCTCTTGGTGCACTTGATGCATTCTTAGGATTAGTACCCGAAGCTATCTCATCCGAATCAGAGATGCCATCGTTATCGTCATCCATATCCGCATTGTCCCCAATACCATCACCATCAGTATCCATAGTTTCAGTGGCGTCTAGTGGGAAGGCATCTTTATCATTGGTAATGCCATCATTGTCAAAGTCGTTATCCAAAGCATCTGGAATACCATCGCCATCACCATCTGCTGGCACATCAGTAGCATCCAATGGATCAGTGCCTGCAGCGATTTCATCAGAGTCAGAGAATCCATCGTTATCGTCGTCCGTATCAGCATTGTTACCGATACCATCACCATCCGCGTCAACCCACTCAGTTCCATCTAATGGGAATGCATCTTGAGCATCTAAAATTCCATCTCCGTCGTCATCAGAGTCAATGCAATCTGGGTTGCCATCACGATCCGTATCTATCGGAGTGTCATCTGCATCTAGAGGATCAGATCCACAAACCGCTTCCTCTGAATCCAATACTCCATCTCCATCATCATCGTTATCCACACAGTTAGGGATATTATCCCCGTCTGTATCCAACGCCTTAGAAGAAGCTAACAATGGGTTTGATCCACAAGCTATCTCGTGTTCGTTGGTCTGGCCATCGCCATCGGGGTCGCCGTCCGCGCCGTCTTTGCCGAGCGGCGAGATGGGATCCAAGCCGTGCGTGGTTTCCCATTCGTTGGGCAAGCCGTCGCTGTCGGCATCGCCTTCGGGAGGATCGATGAGAACCGAGGTGTTGCCCGGTGGAAACTGAATGTCTGCGAAAAGGTGCTCGGCGGAGGCGGCAATGAACTGTGCATTCTCTATTCAGTTGGTAAGGGCGTTTCTCCGGGCCCAATCGGCGGATGATTCGGATACTTCGATTCCGATGACTTCTTGGAAGTTTTTGGCGAGAGTCAGGGCGAAGAGGCCCGAGCCGCAGTAGGTATCGACGAGGTGCTTGGCGCCGGATTCGTGCGCGAGCTTGATGGCGTGGCCGACGAACTGCTCGAGGACGGATGGGTTGTTCTGGAAGAACTCGCCGGCGAGGAACTTCAGCTGCACAGCGCCGACCTTCTCGGTGACGACCTGGCGGGAGTCGGTGACGACGCCTTCTTCGCAATCACGGAAGAGCAGGGTGGCGCCGCGTTCGAAGCGCCCGGGGTTGGCCTTGATGTCCTTGCGGGCGCGCGCGTAGGCCGCGTTGATCGCGTCCGTGGCG
>ERZ651770.46-NODE-46-length-65217-cov-5.999079_pt1 | contig 65217 bp, 77 predicted proteins | sample MGYA00514756_ERZ651770 | MGnify/ENA metagenome assembly ERZ651770
ATTAAAGACATTTTATTTATATATCTTTAATGCTAGTGGAGATTTCTAAAAGTTGCCATAATTTACTTGGAAACATGAGATACCATTCTCACGCCACATCTTGACAACTTTGTCTCGATCGTCAAAAACACATAAGATCTGATTATCGCTTGCAAGTAGATCATCTAACCAAAGTTTTTTTAACTTATCATCCGGTACAAAGCTTCCATTGCGACGCATTCTTAAGAACATTGGGTCGATTCCATGTTGTGTTAACCAATCTAGTGTTTCGTCTCGACTAATATCATCACGACCACTGAATATTCCAACAATGAATCCAGCTGCTTGCATTGCTTTGAAGCTTTCAATCACTGGCCAATTTGGTTCATCTAATTGAATGTTCTCTGGAGCAAAGAATTCTTTCCAGTTCATTTTACCATTTGGAAGTTCTGCTTTAGCTCGACGCTTATCAATGATGGCTAACGTGCCATCTAAATCGAAAATTACTACTTTTTTCATATCTTATAAATTATCTCGTACTGAGTTTCCCATTATCATTTGTGATGTTTGGGCGATACCAAAGTATGTCCACACACCACCATTTGCTCCGTTGTATTGAGCTCGGCATCGGTCCATAATCGTATCATCAAATGCCAATTGTTGACCTGTGATAGGGTCTAAAATAGGATACCATTTCTTTTCCCAACCATCGTTGAAGAAAGTAATCCAAGCCATTTCTTTAGTTAAATCTAATACCATGTCTGTATCTTTTAATTATAGTACTAATATAAACAAAAAACCCGAGACTAAAAAATCTCGGGTTAATTATTTTACAATAATTTTTCGTCTACTTCATTCCAAAGACCCTTAGGACAAGCTCCTTTGACGGGTGAATAAATCTTTTTCTTTAATGCACAACCACATGCAGAACAATGAACTACCGGATTATCGCGCTTAAATTCACATGAATTACAAATTTGAATACGCTCAGCTGCAAGTTCAGCTTGATCAGCTTCTGGACTATATGAAATACGCCAAGCTTGAAAGATTTCAGTTACCTTATTGATCATTTTTACGAGAAGGTATTGATGGTTTAAATAGAATATTAAATAATACAGTAATTCCTAAAGCTTGCCAGAATCCAATTGAATTAATTCCTTCAACTGCTGGAACTAAAAACATGTTCCACAATAATTGAACAGGCCAAGCTACGATAACAGCTACGATAACTGCCAAGACCAAAATTCCAATTAAACTACCTAACATTGTGATTAATTTTTCCATTTCTAAAATTATTTTATACTTTTATTTAAATAGTTTCTAAGTAAGTGACCAGTGTTGATGGCCAGAATGCCAATATTAGTAACGATAACTGGGTTGCTTTCGAGCATTATTCCATAAACAACCCATGTTGCACAACCAATCGTATTAATAATTCTTAGGCGAGTAACGTTCTTCATCATAAAAGATAACATTACAAGAAAAGTTGCTAAATATCCTGTAAACTCTATCATACGATGGCCGATATTTGCTTAAGTTGTTGAATATACTCAATAAGGTATAAGGCATTCTGGTCCTTCTCTGAGACATCTACGTTTTCAACTGGTATATCTAATCTAATATCTGAATCGTCCCATCTAATGCTAACCTGGTGATTCGGTGCGTACACCTCAGTACATTTATAGCAGAAGATTGTATCGTCTTCGAGCGCAAGGAATGCATGACCAAATCCAGCAGGAACCCAAAATTGATTTCCTTTTTCTGCAGTTAAAACGACACTTTGCCATTGACCAAATGTTTCAGAATTTGGACGCAAATCAACTGCGTAATCAATTGCACTTCCTTTAGCAACTCGAACCAACTTCCCTTGAGCATAAGGATCAAGCTGTAAATGGATGCCTCTAAAGACACCTGCCTTTGAGATAGATTGATTATCTTGTTTAAAGTGATGATTAAAACCAAGTGATCCTAGTAGCTCCTCGTTGAATGTTTCAATGAACTGACCTCTGTTATCTGTAAAGATCTTGGGTTGAAACTCTATTAAACCTTTAATATTAAATTTTTTAACTTCCATATTAAATTACTTTCCATTTTTTAGCACACTGTAAGATGGCTTCTTCATTTGTTAGATTCGGTTCTTCTCTAATGAGATCCATAGCATCATACATTACCATGGTTTTAAGGCCAAATGTGGAAGCTCTATATAGAACTTGACTAGCGCTTGTGGGGTCAAATACTGGAAGAGTTCCATCCTCTTCCATTTCGTGAATTTTATCTAATAAACTACCCATTATTATTTGTATCAGTTTGGCACCATACTTTGTATTGATCTCCTGGCCAAGTTGGATATGGTGATACAGGTGAAGGACTATATACTGGAGTTGAATATTCTTTAAGAAGAACTACAGCTTCTTGCGCTGTGATATGACCCTGCTCCAAGAGTCTTGCTACGATTTGGTCTTTCATGACATTAATCGATTTACGTTGTTTTGAATATTTTGGGTGCTAACTTCAAGTTCTGCAATCTTTTCTTGAATGGAATCAATTGAAGCAATTGTGCGATCCAAATCAGATGTAAGTTGTTGTAAATCTAGTGATGTAGTAGTTTCAATTCGACGAATTTGTGAAATCATAGAAGCTTCTAAATCCTTTGTATTTTGAATCACAAATTTATTAAGTTCTTCGATTGAAAGGGTTTGAAGCTTATCACTTCGATCTAAAATAGATTGAAGATTCGTAGCGTGTTGTTCTAAGTTTTGGATACGCTTACGAACGGCGTTTGACCAAACGAAATCACCTGCAATATAAATTAGCGCTGCGATGAGAAGAATTGTGTCTGACATAGTATATAATTTTATAATTATATCTACATCTCTAAAAAAGTTTCAAATTAAATGGCTTGTACCTTAATCGCTCGATCGAATCGTTCTTCTAGTTCTTGAATTGCAAGTACAATTGGTTCAATATCAACAAGACCAGTTTCTTTACCTGTCTCATCAGTCTTACCTTTAATCCTATCAATGAATGAAGACATTGCTCCAGAAATTGCATCTTTAATTCCTTCTTGTTGGCCTGACGATGCGTCTTCAAGATTCTTAACTGTTTCTGATAATTCTTTGACTGCTGCCATTAACGATTCTGCTAATTCTGAAATTGCGTCTTGGCCTTTATTTTCTGCGATTTTAGCAATTGCTTCAAACATTCTAGCAGAAGCTTGTAATGCAGGAACATTCATTAATTTACTTGAAGCTGCCATTGAACTATATGCCGCTGCAAGGATGGTAGCCGCGTTTGCACTCGTAGTAAAGTTTTGTGCTTTTATTCCATCTAAAAATGGAGAGAAAGCTGTTACGCTTCTAATGACTGATTCAGTAAATCTTGTCATTTGTGCAAATCCTTTTCCTAATTCCTTTACTGGGTTTGCGAGTGCTTTAATACCCTCTGATCTAGCGATTAACATATCTAATAGATCGATTGGTGATTTGGTTTTACCACCACCAAATAATCCACTAATCCCATCTAAGATAGCTGTTCCAACATTTGCAACACCTTGAATTAAACCTCCTACTGCAGTTCCAGCAAGAGCAGCTGTTAAAGCTAACCAACCTCCTGCGATTGCGAGTAGTCCTCCAGCTAAAGGTATCATATTTTCAATACCTATTTCATTCTTAAATCTTGCTAAAGAATCAATCATTGCATTAACAGGATACATTAGAGCATCTGTAAAATTCTTTGAAATTGCACTTAAATCTGGTAATTTACTAAAAATCCATGCAACAACCCACATAGTACCTGCAATTAGAATAATACCCGCAGCTCCTAAAAGAAGACCTACTGCACCTACTCCACTAGTTGCTATTAATCCAATAATCGTCAACGGAATTGCAAATATTGTGATTGCCAATGCAGCTGCAATAGCCCATTCAGTTGGAGGGGCAATAAATTCAACTCCTGCAAGATATGAGAATATCCATGCAGATGCTAAAATAGAAACTCCAATTAATCCAATTGCAAGAGCACCTAATAATAGTCCTTTAATACCTGCTCTTTTGGCAATCATTGAAATTGCGACAAAAGGTAATCCAAAAACTAGCATTGCTAAACCAGCCTTTAATGTCCACTCGATTGGGGGTGCTACCCATTGACTAACTTCACTGAAGTATTGAAATATCCATGCTACACCAACTAATGAAATTGCAAGAAGAGGAAGTGCTAGAGTAGCAAATACCATATCTTTAACGGATACTCCTTTGATTGTTTTTAAGATTTTTGAAAAACCTGCACTAAAGATCCAAATAAGCAAACCTGCTTTAAGAGTCCAACCCAAACTTGGTAATTTAACAAACTCATCTGGCATCGTAAAATTCCATATTCTTGCAACCATAGCAATACCTAATGCCATTGCAGTCATAGATAGAGTAACCATACCTAGGCGTTTAAATCCTTTAGCATCCATTCCTACTCTAGCTCTTTGTAAACCTTTAATAATTTGTGCGAATGCAAACGAAAGTGGAATAAAAGCAAATCCAATGAGAGTTGCCGTTGCAAATTGAGTAAAGGTAATTGGTTTAATTGCTGAAAGAATAAAGGAAGATGCCATAACGCCTAAGGCCATAGAAATCATTGCAAGAGCAACGCCACCCGTGCCTTTAAGCATTTCTTTAGTGCTTCCAACTCCAACTCCTCCAGCCCTTCCAATAAGTCTACTAATTACTCCTCCACCCCTGAGAGATTCTTGAATATCTACAAACATTGGGGTTAATATTACAAACACGGCACCTATGGCTAGAGCTGTTAATATTTGACTAGCTGAAACACTTGGCATTAAAGTAAAAATACCGGCAGCGGCTACTAACGCGGCTGCCATGGTTACTATAGCTAAACCTACACCAATACCTCCAATAATTCCTGGTAATTTAATTTTAGGAGCTTTACCTGATTGTTCAGATTGCTTTTGCTTAATTTGTTCCTTTAATAAATCTCTAATATCTGTTAATAAGATTGTTTGCTTTTTTAACTCCTTTGAGTTATCTACGGTTACTTTCTTAAGATCCACTGTTAAAAATGCATGAACTTCTTTGACCATTTCCTTTTGGTCTTCGATTAAATTTGCAATTTTAGTAAGTGGAGCTAATAATATTTTCATGTAGAAGTTAATCCTATTTTAATTATACCCTATATATCAAAGGTTCCATCACTATCTGAGTGATGGAACCTTCATGTTTGGTACTTTCATATTTGGTATTTTCATCTTACTCATCATTTCTCCTGTTTGATCTTTTTCTCCTTGATTTTGCTCATTTTGCTTTTTCAAGAATTCAACTAGATCTTTCATTAAATAATGGAATTCATAGTATTCCATTGCTTCTAATTCAGAAGGTTGGATATGTAAGTGATGATATATGTAGAACTTTGTTTTAAAGAAGTTCTCCAGCGATATCTTGAACAATGAAAAGAGACTTGATGCCGTCGCGAAACCCGATAGGGACGACCTCCCACTCATCCCCAATCTGTACTTCCATGTCTGGTTTAATACCAACCTTCATTTGTTCAGCCAACTTGTAAATTAAGCTATATTTTTTATTTGACCAACCATTCATTTCAACTTCAAACTTAAAGATATCTCTATCAGAAAATCCTCTCCATTCGTTTGCCAAATATGGCATAATTTGAAGAACAGACTGATCAATTTTTTCATTCTTTTCTTGACGATCTTTAATATATGCTGTCATACGTTGCATGATACCAATTGAAGGTGGTCTCATTTCAATTGTACCAAATGACTTTGTTTCAATAAGAAAAGTACGTGCATCAGAATCATAATACTTATCTAAAGTCTCTGGAACTTTAAAGTATGTGAAATTATCCTTCTTAATTTCAACGACATGCTTAGCTCCCTTTTTATCAGTATGTTCTACTGTTAAATTAGATTCTGGTTCTGGAAACGTTAAATCTCTAATAGATAGAATTACATAAAAACGATCTTCTTCACAAATATCTTTATATGACATTCTAGTTTTTGAATTAGTTACTCTAACACATTGTTCTAGAATATAATTCAATTTATCATCAACATCTAATACATTATTTTCATCAATTGAAGAGAAATGTCTAATCTCTGCAACTTTAGCAGAACGAATAGAAATTTCTGTTCCCTTTGGGTAAAACATACCAGCTGATGGTAAATTTGCGATATTGACAGAATGATATCCTAAAACTAGATCAGCATCTGTTGCTTCAGATTGCTTAAAACGATCCATGTCTACTTTACCTAAATCTGTAGGATTTTTTGTAGAATTTTCCTGAGACTCTACAATCTTTTTATACTCGTCGTTTAAGTTTAGATCTTTTTCGTCGCTCATAGTTTATTTACTTTTAAGTTTCTTAATATTATCTTTATTCCATTCTTTAATAGAATCTGCTCTTAGGTCTATTTCTTTTCTAACGATTTCTCTAATGAATGCAGAAATAGACACTGGTCTTTCACTTGTTTCAATTGCGTCATTCAATATGATTCTATTAATTGATGTAACTTCATCTTCTGAAAGTAAAACCTGTAACTTTTTAGTTAGTTTGTCCATTTTATAGTTATTATTATATCAACATATTATGTTTTTGTTTCACGAAAAAATAGGGGAAACATTACTGAATCCCCTATTTATGAATTCTTAAGCTAATACTTCCTTCCAAGTATCACATCTCCAAGTTACTTCTAAAGCTTGAGCTTCAGTAGTCTCGTAAGATAACTCGTTTGTGAATGCTAAACCTGAAGTGATAAAGCAATCTTCTAATGTTACAGTTCTGTAGATGTCTCCAGCTCTATTGAACTGAACTACTACGATAGTACCAACGTAATCTTTCTTAAGACCCATTGCACCAGTTTGAGGATTAAACTGCTTATTGTACCAATCTCTCATTGACTTGTATAAGTATGCTTGATTAGCATCATTTAAGTTTAATGAGAAGTTAATACCTACATCAACTGTTGTTGAATCTGGCATTCCAGCGAAAGAACGTGTTGAAAACTTGTACTTTTGCTCAACTGCAGCTACCTCTTTGTATAAATCTAAACCTGAGATTGAGTTGACATGTTGAATCATTAAAGGCGCATCAGCAACTCCAGCTGGTGGAAGAATTGTTACTTCGAATAAGTTTGCCTGAACTGGTTCAAATTGTCTACCGCTTCTCGATGTTTGATCTTGTGAATAGTGTGGTAAAGCCATGTTAATTATTTTATTTTTTTATATATCTTATTAATTAAAGTTTCCTGTAGCAATTTCACCAGTATTTAAGATTGTAGTTCTATGAACAACGATCTCTAAACCTTTAACTGGTTCTACGTATGTATCAACAATACCGTAGTTATTATCGATTACTTCATCAGTGTTGTTAGTTTGATCCATAATGTTTTTATAAGCATAAACACCACCATCTGCTTTAACAGATTCCATAAATGAATCGACTAAAGTTTTGATCTCTAAACGAGTTTGAGTGTTATTGAATTCAAAAACATAATCTTTAAGGATATTTGCAATACCATCTTGAATAAAGATTAGCGCTTCTCTTACGTGTGCAGAAGAGAGTGCTGACTTAACAGATTGTTGTGCAGTTTTATTACCTAAGATTGTTAAACCAACTCCTCTTTGGAATACGATAGGATTGATTCCAAATGGCTCTAATACATCTCTGTCAGACTTATCGAATGAGTATTCAGTTCCTTTAACGTTTGTTCCTGAAACAACTCCTCTGCGTGGACCAGCAATGATTGACCAAGGCTGAGCCGCAGTGTATTTGTCTAAGTAGTTGTTAGCAACATATGCAGCGGCTGGAACTACGATATCTTTACCATTGTCAGATACTAATAAACCTGGACCGTAATAGAATGCGTAATTTGCACCTTCTCCAATCGATGGTAAAGCGTATAACGCAGTTGGGTTTTTATCTAAATTACCACCTGTCGCAATGTACTCAACTTTAAAGTTACCGTCTGCATCTGTAAAAGATGGATTAGTTGAAGCTTTGAAATCTGCAACCGTTGGTGCGTTTAAGATAGCTGAAGCATTTTGTCTGTCGTGTGCTAACTGAGATAATTGATTTTTATTTAAGATTCCTGTTGAATCATATGACGTGAAAGTATCAACGATGTATCTATAATCGATCATATCTTTATCTACTAAAGCATCATAGATGCCATTACCACCTTGTAATGCTGATAGGCAATCACTAATTTTCTTAGCTGCTAAAGTTGCACTTGATAATACGAATGGTTTGTATGCTAATGTTGCATTTTCAAATGATTTTGCAAATTCTCCACCCCATACTGCTGGAACTTCAACGTCACAATAAACTGTGTAAACTGTGCCTGCTTTAGCAACTCTCTTAACTTTAGCTAATCTACCAACTGTATTAGCTGGAACATAATCACCTACTGAAATTGGGAATGTTGCTGGTGTATTTGCTAATACTACATAATCGACAGTGAACATAGAACCTGATGCTGCGTAAACTCCATTAGCTGGAATTGTATCAACACCTGGGAATAATGTAGAAACTACTCTATCATTAACTCCAGATTCTACAACATATGATAATAATTCATAATCTTTAGTAGCATCAAAGCTATGACCAACTAAGTCAATCTTAGTTCCTGTTTCATCCATGATTGCATCTTCATCAATTGCACAGAATAAACCTGTTTTTCTAGATTCTCCATTAATCATTGATTCAATGTATAAATTTCTACCTTCTAGATCTTTAAAACCTGGAATAACTGAACCCGTGTATTGTGCTTCTAAACTAACTTGTCTTAAGTTAGAGAATTGAGCTAATTTAGTTTTATCTAAACCATCAACAGAGAAAAATTCTCCATATACTGGATCGTTTGCCATAACTGCTGGATCAAATTCACCTTTGAATACAAATAAGTCGATCATAAAATCTGACATGTAATCAAAATCATTTAAGAATGCTGGAACATTACCTTCACCATACCATTCTCTTGCAGTAATATTAAATTCTGAAACGCTTTGAGCTTTTCTAGCAATAACGGTAATTCCTGATTGTTTGATATTAACTAAGTTGATTAATGAACCATCGTTTAATAATGCATTTCCTTCTAAAGAAGAAAGAACTTTAGCATCGGATGGAATCATAAATTTATCCATATCAAAGAAGCTTGTGTACTCTGCTGTACCGGTTGCTGCTACCTGTGTATCTAAAGAACCATTAGTTACAGGTAATGCGTAAGAACCTAAATCTGTATTAGCAAACGATGAAACGTTTAATGCTAAGATTGGACCTCTTGAAAGAGATTCAACTGCAGATCTGTGAAAGAACATACCCTTTTTCTCTAACGCTCTGTCAATAGAACCAAAAACGTTTGTGAATTCTTCAACGTTTGAGATTAATACTGGAGTGTTGTAAGGTCCTTTTCTAGAGTGACCTACTACTAATCTAAGTGTTTCTACGTTAATATTAGCAGTTTGAGACTTGTCAAACTCTAATCTGTATACACCACTTGACTTAAATTGCAATAATTGCGGACTTAGTGCCATAATATTAATTTTTATTTTTTTTGCTTTTATTATATATCTGAATTATTCTCGACTTATTATAACAAATCGTAAATATCATACTGTAAATCTCCTTGAACATCGGTATCTTTATATAGAACTTGTTCCATAAGTTCGAACTTTTCTGGTTCTATAACATCTAATAATTCTTCAACATAATCTGCATAATCTGTAGTGCCAAAAAACTCAGTTGCAGTGATTGCTGTCATAATAATATCATCATGTCCCATTTGAGCTCCATAGCTTCCATTTCTAAGTACGCCAAATAATGAAGCTTCTTGAACCGTTTCGATATCATTGATTTTAACGCGATTCATTTCTATTTGTTTTCTAAAATTTTGACAAAAGACTGATTTGTTATCGCTTTTTAATCTAAGTCCAGGTTTAAGAGTTTTAGCATCATGTCTATGCTTAAATCTTAATACCATTTCATCTTCAAAGTCATTTCGACCTGGAAAAATAGTACTCAGGTATTTTAATAGAATACTTCCATATGTATTATATTCAATAATTAATTTAGTATTCTCTGGATTAAAAATATCGATTGCTAATGTATATAGTATCTTAGCAAAATCTTCAATTGGATGTTCATTACTATGAAAGACTCCAACCTGATTTAATTTAAAGAAATCGTACATTGCACCAGGACTTATAAAGTTTTCGATATCTTTATCATCCATCGGTTCAACTTCAAAAATGTTAATAACTGAATGATCTCCTCCGTTTCCTTCTGCGATATCAACTGAAAACAAATAATATCTTTGACTATTTGAAGCATCTTCAACGTCAAAATCTGGATCAAACGCTAAATAACCTTTTGTATCTATATGTATATTATCGAATTCTTCAAAATCATACCATTCAAATTTCTTAGCCTTTTGACGAATTGTTTTCATAGTACCTGGACTTAATAGAAGAGTAGATGAACTTGTAAATTCATTACCGTATTGCCTATTAAACGCATCTTCTGAACCTAAGTTACCAAGTTCTCTTTTGTACCAATCTTCATCTCTATCTGGATGTTGCCACCAATCGATTCTAGTTGCATTATATTCATTATTTCCCTTTTCAGCTTCAGCATAAATTTCATAGAACTTATTAAAACCATTTGGAGTAGAAGTAATGTTAATACGTGAAATCTTAGAAGCTGAAAGTGTAGGGTAAACGTTTTCATAGAAAGAATCTACGATGGTTGGATGTACGTGAGCAAACTCATCAAGATATAAGTTGTGAATTGTAAAACCAATACCTGATTTTGCGGTAGTTGATTGTCCTACTAGACGACATCCATTGTCTGAACGAACATTCATGACATCATATTTAATAATGCCAGGTTTCATAAAATATGGTAAGTTTTCAATTACAACTTTTGCCTTATCGATAATTTCTTTAGTTGATTCAGATTTGTTTGCAAGTAATAGTGTTGTTTTATCGTAATTGAAGGTTAAATACCATGCATTAAAGATAGACGCAGTAACTGTTTTACCCATCTGTCGAGATGCAAGAACAATATTAAATCGATTGTCCTGAAAAGATCTTAATAAATCTTTTTGATAATCTCTAAGTTTTACTTTTTGAATACCATCATCTGTCATTACTACTGCATAGGTTTCTGCAAAATAAACAATGTCATTTGCACACTTTGCAAGTTCTGCAATTTCTTCTTCAGTATATTCAAATACAATGTTACCTCTGCGTAGAAATTGTTTACCCTCATAAAATGGCATTGGGACCTGTGGTCTATAACCACGGTCCAGTGCTAACATTAATTCATTAATACTTTTAGTTGACCAGATTAATTTATTAGCTTCATCGGTGGATTCACCTTTAGGGATCCATCTATTATCTCCTACGTAATCGCTCATTATTCTGTAATTTCTACGTCTTCAATTTCACTATCGTTAATTCCATTACGAATCATACGCATTAGATCTTTAGTACCTCTTTGAACCATATCTCCAGTTGGAATTCCACCTGAAGAGGCTTCAATTTCTCTAACATCATCGCGTTTTCTATAGATTTCGATATCTCTTGCAATTCTTTTAGCACCTTCTTCAGCGGCCATCAAATACATTGTTTGTGATTTAATAATATCGAGCATTGACTTTTGCAACGTTGCAAGAACTTCAAACATTCTAGGAGCAACATCACCATCCTCAATCACTTCTAGAAGTGTTGTAAGAGCTCTTTCACCTGCTTGTAATTGATATATCAACGAGGACATAGTCATCTCGTCGATCTTCTTTTTAGCCTGAATGTATTCATCTCTTTCAATGATATCTTCATCTAGATAGAACTTCATTAAAGATGTGATTGTTCTCTTTGCCTTTGTTGATGAATTAGCTTTTAATTCACTATAACTTGGAAGTGATGGAAGATCATTTTTAGCCGGAAGAGTTGGATCAGTTTCAATTACATTTTCAATTGGATCATTATCTCCAATTAAATCATCTAATTCTTTTCTAATGTCTTCTGCCTGTGATTTTATACTTTTCTTATCGTTTGACATAAATACTAATTTTATTATAGATTATTTATTCCAATTTTATCTGGCGTTCTTGAAGCGCTGATAACCTAAACTTGGAATAGAATTATCTATAAGAATTGCTAATTGATTGTCTCTAACAACATATTGATTTAATATATTGTGATGTTGTTCATATTCTATTACATTAGTAAATACTCTAATATTAGTCATAAAGGTTTTATTTCCACGCAAGTGATAGTTAGAACCTGAATCCCATGTGATAGGTTGACCAATAGATAATAATCCGCTAAATTCTTCAATAAGATTATTATTACCATCTTGTGGTCTAGAACCTGGAGTAGTACCTGTATTATTATTTAGATCTAATCTATATAGTGAAAGTGCTAATTGTAAGAACTTATTATTAAAGTTTAAAATAAACCCATACCATTCTCCTTTTTGTAAAGTAACTCCATGTGTAAATTCATAGTCATTACCATTAACGCTGATTTTAAATTTAGTATTTGAAACAAATAATTTAAAACCGCCTAAAGCAGCTAAATCTCCAAATAAAACATATTCAGCAGTATCGTTTGATTCGAATTGAGGTGAAAACCATAGTGAAATTGCCATGTTTTCATCTGTTGTTAACTTAGATTGAATTGCATACTCAACTCCAGTGCTTTGAACAGATAATTTTGATAAATCGTAGTAATTTTTACTAACAACCGTCCAGCGATTCTTTAAATCATAGTCAACAATTGTGAGAGAACGGTCAACAAATCCTCTGATTCCATCTCTATAGGATGTTGAAACTGTTTGAAATTGTACTGGATTAGTATCTTTCTTTTGCTCTTCTTTTTGTCTTTCACCAAAAACTTCTTCAACACCTGTAATTAAATTATCAGTTTCAATTTCAAATGTATTCTTAATAACCGATGTACGATCTTGGTACTTAGTTAACATTACTTTCCAATAAGATTTTGTCTTATTAAATTCATCTGCAATTGCAACAGTATTTACTTCATACATTCTATTAACAATAGGAATATACATATAATCTTTGTTACGTGGTTTTTTATTGTAGCCAAAAACCCTTTCAAATTCTTCTGCAGTGATATGAACTTCAAATTCTGCAAATTCCATACCAAAAATATCGTATGTTGCAGCTTCTTCTGGAAATTCATTATCAGGTACTAAGATTTTAATGTTTTGTTTAGCAACCACATTATGAAGTGAATATTCCATTAAGTGAACATCTTCAGTTCTTAAGTCAGGTTCAGTTCTAAAATATTGAACTTGATGACCAAAAATGTCACTAACCATTCCTACAAGTTGCTTATAAATAGTAACGCTCTTGTTTAAGTTATATGGATTAAATAAATTAGTATCACAAGAAACTTCAATATTTGCACATCCATCCATTGCAAATGGATCTGTACATTCAACGCAAAATTGTGGACAACTTTCAATAGTACCCGATTCAGTCTCTAATGTAAAAGTAACTGAAATTAATGAAATTGTATGTGCTTGTGAAAGCGCTGCAACCTCTGCTTTAATATCTAACCAAAGTGGTTTAGTAGAATCAAATGTTAGACCTAATAGATCTCCAAATCCTAATGTTTTATTTAATTCTCTAAATTCTGAAAACTGCGTGTTATCATAAGACCATCTATATTCATAATCAAAGTAATTAGATGTATTAACTGGAATATAAAATTCGATTCCTGTCGTTGAAAAAAGAGGGGCTTCGGTTAGTGTTAATCTGATTGGAGATTCAATAGTTGCTATTTGAAATGTAGTATTACCAATGATAATTTCATCACCTACTATAAACTGACTAAAATCTGTCATTCTTCCATCAATCGTTACATCACCTGCAACAATTGTAAGTGTTCCTACTGTTTTTGTATTTTGAACACCTGCAACAATATTCCAATCTAATATTTTAACTGTATTATAGTATGGATCTTTAAGGGATGCAATTAAAAAATCGCCATATTCATCTGCTGTATATCCAGTAACCATTATGCTTCTTTATTTGATTTATTAATTTTATCCTGTGGAGTATAAACTTCACCTGCAATCCACGATGCCACAAAACCGGTAAGTGATACAAAGTACATTGCTAAAGCTTCTAAGTTAGCTAAATACCATATTGCAGCAACTCCAGCAATCATCCATAAACCAACTACAACGTAAATCATAATCTCTCTACGAGAACTTGGACCTGATTTAAAAATACCTGATTTTTCACTAGGTCTTCTTGATTCTGCCCAAATATATGTTGCAGCATACGCGGTTAATGATCCAAAATAAATAGAAAGATCTGAAAAGTCAGCACCTTTCCAAGCACCTAGTACTCCCATAGTAACCCATAGAAAAACTATAAGATAAACTAAACCTTCTCTTTTACCAAAATTATTAAATAATTGCATATGTTACCGATATATTTTATCTATATATTCTGATAAAATATATCAATAGTCTGTAACAAAGAGAACTAATGGATTATCTCTTTCTAATTTAGGGTCTACGAGATCCATAAACGATGCCAATAAGTCCGCTTCTTTTTTAACAGATTCGTCTGCGTCATATGACTTTGAAACAAATTCATCAATTTTATTTAAGAAGTCAACTAATAACATTCTAAGGTATGGTACTCCTTCTTCAAATAGATTTAATCTTACAAGAGATTTGTTTAATCTATCTAATTCAGATTTAGTAAAGAAATCATAGAAATTAATTGTCATAGATAGAACTTTAAAATCAAATTTGATCATTTTATCTCCATCTATTTCGACCAATCGAGTATATTTTTTATCGCAATTTAAATTGAATTTAATATACTGTAAGTCTTGCATTTCATTAAGTACCGCATATAAAAACCACGGTGTGTTTACTTCTTTATGTAAGAATTCGGCACCAACTGCTTTAATCCTATTGACGATAGGACGATAGTTAATTTCTAAGAATTCGATCAATTGATCTGAACTTACTAAAATTGAATCATGTTCAATTTCAATGTAATCCACCGTATTCTTAAGGCGAGTCCAAATTTGATTATCTAAATAGTTATACTTATAAAGCGTCGCGTTAATCGCGGTAGAAAATAGCGTAAAATCGACTTCCATCTAAATCTAATTAGTATACTTGCATTGATTTCTCAATAACTTGTAATGTTTTATACAATTCTTCTCGTGAATACTTTTCAAGTTCTTTAAACTCTCTCTTACCAATTTCATTCTTTTCTAGAAAGACTTTGATAGCTTCTTCACTTGGTATATATTTAGATTTATCTTTTACTGTTGTTGACTTTTTGGTTTTGGTATAAACCCATCCTGGAACTCCTTTAAATCGCTGAGCAACTAATTGCCAACTATCAATTACCGCAATTGGATTAATTCCATTAACATTGAATAGTTGCGCATTTGCAGGAAACTTGATAGCAAAGAAGCGATTAATCATAAAATGATGGCGCTTTTTGTTATGGTTTTTAATTGCATTATATTCCTTTGGCTTTGTAAACATAATCTTTACAAAGTCAAATAATTTAGTTTCGTCTAGCATCTTAGAATAATTCGTTAGATATTTTATTATCCTGGACTGCTTCTGTTTCAGTTAAATTTAAATTTGCAAATGGATCGTAGCCTGCTGGAGTTCCTGTCGCCTGTTTCATCCAATAAGTTCCTTCAAGGATATATTCCATTTTAGTCAATTTTGACGTATCTGGAATTACATTTAAATCTTTTTCAACATTTTTATAGATTTGCTTTTGAATAGCATCTGGAATGGTATTATAGTGAAGTAGCATTAGATCTAAATTTTGATTAAATCGTGCTTTAATTTCTTCAATACTACTCATACCAATAACTCTATAAATCATATCAACAATCTTGTCTGTACTTGCTCGATTAAAGAAATTATCAATATGAAAGTTACCTTCTTCTTTCTTATATTGATCTAAAATTTTATTAGCATGCTTTTCAGTAATAGAATAGTTCATGATTTTACCAGATCGAGCAGCTTTAGTCCATGTAACAACTGATGGAATATTATCACTTTTATCTCCTTGTAAAATCTTAGTAAAGATAAAGTCATCACAATTAACTTCTTCTACATTGACATTATTCTTTTCAATCCACATTTTAAGATCTTTCTTAGCTGCGTCAGATGATGTAAGAGTATCTGCCATATTAAATAGTAATTGATCATCAGTATACGAATCTAGCTTTGTTTCGCTAATAACCTTATTAAAACCTTCAAAGGCGATTAATTTACGCTTAGAATTATAGTACCATAGGGTATATGCTTCAGTTGCATTATTATAATTTACAAGTTGAATTAAATCACGATCTCCTGTCCATACAATACAATTACGACCTTCATTATTTAATTGAGTTGACCAACCGAATAAGACATCATCAGCTTCAGCACCGTTAATTTGATGAATAACTACACCTTTCTTAGCGAGTATAGATTGGAACTCAGAATAAACTTCAAATACACCTGACCAATCAATTGAATCGTCATGTGTTCGTGTACCTTTATATTGTGCGTCTGGAAATAAATCCTTACGCCATGATTTAGCATCTACAGCGACAACAATCTGATCAATAAAAGGATTCATCTTGCGTAATTCACTTGCAAAGTCAATACATAACTTTCGCATCAATTGCGATTTGCTGTCTTGTGTACTTAAGAGTTGTTCACCTTTTTTACGAGGTAGAACAAATAGACGACTATGTAGAAAATAGTTGCCATCAATCAATAGTGTGTGTTTTCCTAGTTTCATAATTAACCTTTCATTAAGTTGCCGCAATCTTTACACCATGTAACGCCAAATGAATTTGTGAGCGGTGCATGTTTGCCTTTATTGCATCTGTTTTTTATTCGTAATGCTCTACGTTCTTGTTCTGTAAGTTCTTTTTCCATATCGATAATCTTTATATGTAAATATAACAATTTTTGCGATATAAAAAAATTATTTGCGAACTATTTCTTGTAATTTATATACACAACTTAGAAGAGTGATCACCTGATCAATAACTAGATTTCGTTGTGCTTGGTGTTCTGCTACTGTGATTGCAATTTGAGGAACATGCTTAACTGCGTTTGGTTTTTCAGCTTGAATGTACTCAATAAACTCTTCACCTAATGTTTGTAGAACGTCATCAACTCGATTTGAATATTCACCAACTAAGTACTGGTAATTCTTAATTGGATCTGTTTCATTAAAAATTAATTCAAATACATCTTTATATACTGAGTTAAACTTTTTAACATCGTCGATTGTAATGTTTGTAGTTCCTTGTGTTTTATAACCCTGTAGTTTATTCAGTGTAGATCGAAGATCTGGAAAGTTACGTCGAACGAATTCTACTAGAGCGTCTTTTTCAATTGTAAGACCTTCATTCTTACAAATTTCATACACTCTTTTAATGTACTTTTTAGTTAATTCACTCTCTTCTGCTTTATCAAAATCGAAATTGATAACTTCGAATCGAGAAAGAATTGGATCGGGTAGTTTATTAATGTAATTACAAGTTGCGATAAAGCGTGAATTACTTGCAAACTGTTCCATAGTTGCTCTGAGAGCCTTAAAGAACTGATCTGATACACCATCTACCTCATCCAGTATAACTACTTTAAATTTATTTCGATCATCTAGAATTGACATGGTTGAACAGAAATCAGTAATGCGAGTTCTAATAACATCTACTGAAGTATCTGTCGATGCGTTAATATAAAGATATGGTAGATCCCATTGTTGAACGATTGCTTTGGCAGTTGAGGTTTTACCAGTACCTGGTGAACCGGCAAAAAGCATATTTTGTGTTAGACCATCTTTGAATTTATTCATTACTCGATCTGGCAAGATCAATGAACTTAAGTCCTTTGGACGATACTTTTCTGTAAATAGAGCTTGAATCATTTATAACGTAGTTTAATTACTAATTATACTTAACAACTACATAGTGTTTCAGATAAATATCTATATGGCATACAATAAGAAGTACCCAAAGATTCAAAGAACTAATGGACCATATCCAAGAAATCGATATGGCGTTAGGTTTGATTCTATTACAAAACAACAACGTAGACTCTTATTAGAACATCCTATTATTGCTGAACGCGCACAGAGTGATCAGTTCTTACATATCATCTTCGAGGTATGTAGACATAGGCACGTGGATCGATTTGACAAATTCTATTATGATTGGTCAACTGATTCCTTTATGAAGATCGAAGAGTTAAAGGAAAGTTATGATTTAATTGAGTGGGAGTGTGCAATTAGTGGAAGACCTATTCAATCTAATATAAGTGACTTTAGTCCAAAAAACTTTATACATGAAGATTACTTTGACATTTTAGATGGTCCTATGATCGATGGTAGAATTGTTGAATCTTCTGTTCGCTTTCAAAAACACGTAAAAAAACTCCTACTGAATCAACAGAAGGAGTTCTTAAAATATGCTCGTAAAAATTCTAAACTTTAAAGTAACTTTGAAAATTTATCTTTAATAGTCATTGATCTACTTTCAGTTAAATAATTTGTAGCTTCTACCTTTCTAAGCATTGAATCATATTTAGTGTATAACACAGTGCCCTCTAATTGCCATTCTGCTTTTTCTGAAATTTCAATTGCTAATTCATTTAAGCTCGTGGCCATGGCTCTAATAACAAGCGACTCTTTTGGAGAAAGTTGTTTCTTAAGCTTTTCTTTAGCAGCTTTCATCTGATTAATATCTTCTTTAGATTTTCCAATTTCAGCTTTAATCGAATTAATTTTCTTTTCAACTTCATCTGGTTTAGTAGATGCTTCTTTTTCTTTTTCAGCATCGCTTAAATCGTTATTTAATTTTGAAACTCGAGCCATTTCTGTTTCAATATTGCTATCGTATTGTGAAATTGAATCTTCAAGTTGAGCTTCTTTTTCAGCATCTGTTTTTTCAGCAGCTGCAGCTGCTCCACTTTCTGGAGCTTCTTCCGTAGAAGATTTTGGTTCTTCTTTAACCCTCGGTTCTTCTTTATCTTTTGGCTTTTCTTCTTTCTTTGGCTCAGCTGCTTTAAGAGCTGCTACGTTTTTCTTATAAGAATCGGCGTACTTCATTAGAGAAGCCTTTAATTCAGCCTGTTGTGCAGGTGTTGCTCCATCCATTTTATATTTAGCAACTTCAATTTTACCTTTAAGTCTTTCTGCTGCAATTGCTTTTTTGATAGTATCTGCCGTATATTTAAGGTCGATTTGATCTTGTGCATCTTCAGCCTGTTTCTTTAGAGTTTCAATCTTAGATTCAATATTTTCTTTTTGTGGACCCGTTTCTGCAGCACCTACGGCATCTTCTAATTGTGCAATCTTTAATAAAATTGCATTAACCTTTGCTTGCTTTTTTCTAGCTCCAGGAATTTTACCCCATAATACTAATTGCCTTGCTGCTAATCCAGTTGCTGCAGCTCCAGCGGCACCAGCAATTCCTAAAGCATCTAAATTTCCAGCTTCATTAACCTCATCACCTTCTTCCATTGTTAATTCTTCTTGTAATTCTCCTGCTAGAGTTTCTAAAGAAGTCATAATATTATCAACGTCTGACATCATTGCTTCTCTATTTGAAGGAGCAGAAGAACTAACGACGGGTTCAGCTACGCTTACAGGTTCTGAAGCTAATTCTTCATTAATTGCATTAAGCCATTTTTCAAATCTATTCATGTTATAAATTATATGTTTATAAACTATATATTCATAAAAAAAGGGAGACATTTCTGTCTCCCTTTCTAATTATCTAAGATAATCTAATTAAGATTATGCTAAGTTGATTAAGTTAGTCCAAGCACCTGTGATAGAGAACTGAACGTATTGAGTTTCTGGGTGGAAACCTGCTTCAACTAATGCGAATCTAGACTTAACAGCAACTTTAGGAGCCATAGTTCCTTCAGCGATTGTCTGTACTGATTCAGCCATTAAGTAAGGCATGAATACTAAACCAGGACCATTACCGTCACCTTTTCTACCTACAGATACAGTGTAATCACCCCATGCCATTGTTGGATCAGTGTAAACATTGATACCAGCAACTGAACCTAATGGATAGATTGCGCCTGCAGCTTGTGAGAAAGTGTTAGACATTGGGTTAGCTACGAAACCAGCGATTGACTGTAATACAGTAGCAACTTGTGGACCAACAACTGCGAAGTTACCAGCACCTCTTCTACCTCTGTTAGCGATCAAGTTAGCAGCAGCTAATACTTGAGTTAAGATAGCTCTGTGTGCAGATGCAACAGTTTCACCACCACCTAAAGCAGCTGCTGTAGGTAAAGCGATATCGAAATCTGTAGCTGCACCGAAAGTAGCAGCAACGTTAGCAGCACCTAAAGCTCTTACAGAACCTAAGATGTGTTGGTTGATTGATTGAGTTAATTCGTTAGTTAAAACTGCCTCAACTTGAGCTACAGCGTCAACACCGAATTGCTTAAGATCTTGTACTTGCTCTCTTGTAACTGCAGCAGCAACTTGGAAAGTTTCAGCAGCAACTGATTTAGAGAATAAAGAAAGACCCATAACTTTGTCAGCAGTTCTTTCACCAGCTTCTCTAGAGAAAGGAGCACCAGCTTCGTTAGAAGCAGAGAAACCTTTAACGTGATCTTCTAAAGCCTTAACTAACTCAGGAGATGTGTATCTATCAGCGATTGAAGATTCACCAACACCTAAAGCGTCAACGATTTTGATGATGTTTTTGCCGTCGATTCTAGAAGTACCAACTAAAACGTCGTTACCTGCAGCAGCGTCAGCTGTCTTAACGTAAGTAGGAGTAACTGCGTTATCTAATCTACCGCCTTCGTATACGAAGTCTAAGTAAGATAATAAGCCCATTGGACCAGCCATAGGAACTACAGGTACTAAATCTAAACCTACAGTTTGAGCAGCAACTTGCATTGCTAATGGTAATAAAGTTGGAGCTTTGTCACCTGATCCGTCAGCTGCACCGATTGCAGATGGGAATGCAACTGCACCCATACCGTGAAGGTTCATTGTTGGATCTAAAGACATGATGTTCGCGTCTTCATAAAGTTTGTGGTTGTGGCAGTAAGTAGACATCCATGCTAATTTCTCAGCATCATTGATTCCTGTTGCAGATTCGATGATTGGAGCCCATGTAGATCTTACTTCAGCCTCATTGATTAAATTTGCCATTTTAATTTTATATTTTTTTTTAATGGTTTTATTTGTTGTTTTCTCGATTGTCTTTTAGTCTTTTGCTTCTTAACTAATAATCGATTAATTTTATATTACTATATATCCTGATTAAAAGAGTAAAAAAATGATTTTTTTATTTTTTTAATTTTTTATAGTAAATTAAATAGGAGGTCTAATACTTAGAATAAACCTCCTATTTTGTTTTAATATTTATCTTGATTACTTTTTGAATCTCTTAGCAAGTTCAGCAGCAATAGAAGTTGTATCATAACCTAAAGTTTTTGACTCTTCTTTAGATTCTTTGATCATTGCAACTTTTTCCATTACTGGTGCAACTTCTCTTAGATCTCTTGTCTGCCAGAAATTAGCAACTTGATATTCAGTTTCTAATTTGTGGTATTTAGATTGAGCTAAGATTTGTGCTTTCTTAGATTCAGAAAGAGTATTCCATCTTTCTTTATATTCGATAGGCATCATCTTTGTAACATTAGGCTCATTAGTTGGAGCATCAGTAATTAATGCTGAATTCCATAATGTGATGATTTGACCTTCAGTTAAGAAACCACGACCTTCAACTGCAGTTAATACTTTAGTTCTTTCTTCAATTGATAATTCGTTATAAGAGTTTCTTGTTGACTCAGATACAAACTTAAAGAAGTGTGGATCATTTGTCTTTTTTTCTTGTGCTTTATTAATAAGAGCAGAAAGTTTTTCAGTGATTGAATTTTTATAAGATTCCATTGTATCTTCTTTAGATTCTTCTGCTGCTTCTTCAGCCTCTTCTGCTGCTTCTTCAGCCTCTTCTGCTGCTTCCTCTGCCTCTTCTGTTGCTTCTTCTGCTTCAGCCTCTTCTGCTGCTGCTTCTGCTTCAGTTTCTTCTGCTTCAGTTTCTTCTGCTTCAGTAATTTCTTCGCCTTCAGCGTCGCCTTCACCTTCTAATTCAAGATCTTTTTCAACGTTTACTGGTTCTTCAACGTCTGAATCAACTTCTTTAGTTTCATCCTCTAATTCTTCAGCAGGAATTCCAGCTTCTTCAGCTTCAGTTAATTCGCCTTCATCTTCTACTTTTTCTGGCTCGCCTAATGCAACTTCTTGATCTTCGATCTCTTCAGCAGTGTCTTCAACTAATAAGTTAGAGTTAACTGTTTCAGCAACGTATTCTGCATATTCAGTAACTTTTTCTAAGTTCTCTTTTAAGTATTCGATGTATTCTAATAAATTAGCATGTGTAGTTGCACCTTCGTTATAAGATTCTGCTAAGTAATTAGTATATTCTTTAATTTGTGTAAAACCTTCAGCAATGTGCTCAGAGTATTGGATTGACTGATCTAATTTCTCAGCTAAAGTTTCAGCGTATTGAATAGATTGGTCAGCTTTCTCAGCAACATGCTCAGAGTATTGAATTGACTGATCTAATTTTTCAGCCAAATAAGTTGCATACTCCTTTAAGTTTGCTAATTCGGTTTCATTACCGCTTTCATTAGCTTCAGTTAAAGATTGTTTAATGCCCTTAATTTCTTCAGAAAGATATTGAGAATATTTGTTAAAATCTTCAACAGTGATAAATTTAGATTCTGCCATTTTTTCTGGTTCTTTATTTTCAATTGTTGTGTTTTCTGTTAAGTTAGCTGGACCACTGATTTCGTAAATTTGAATATCTGAATCGTTTTCAAATCCATAAGATTCGTTTACGCGCTTTAATTCAGCGTTTTCAAATCCTGGATCAGCGACTAAGTCATAAGTAAATAATTGTTTAATTTTTACTTGACCATTAGATTCAACTGCACCCGCCGCTCTTGATGAAATTTGAAGTGGAACTCCAGCATCAACTAATGCTTTAGCTTGACGGCCTGCATCAGTATCTAATAAACGGATACGACCTTTGATTTGTTTGTTTTCAGCATCATATGTGATTTCTTCAATAATGTGAGAAACATTCTTTAAAGAAACGTCAAAGTTTTGTGGGTGATCTAATTCACCTAAAAGCTTAGATGCCTTAATTTTATCTTGAAGAGCCTCGATTTGTGGTAAATATTCTTCTGCAGTATAAATACGGTTGTTACGATTCTTTTTATCTAACTCGCCGAAGATACCTTCAAGAATATAAACACCTGCTTCGCTTTTAAATTCTAATTCAGACGAAGATCTCTCTAAGATTAATAGGTCTTTATTGCTCATATTTATTATTTTATTATATTTGTACTATATATCTTTTGTAAAAAGTGTGATTTTTAAAAAATATTATTATATCCCTGCCAATGGATCTTCTTCAGAACCCGCTTCAGTTTCTTTTTTAGCAGCTTCTTCTTCCTCTGTTTCTTTAGCAGTTACTTCTTCTAGATAATCATTATAGTACTTAATCAAAGTTTGAATATCGTTTGTTGTGAAAGCTCCTTGACCATATGTATTATAAAAATAATCTTGAAACTCCTTTTCTGATTCTGAGCTTACAATAGCACCGATAATCTCGCTACTTTTGATTTCTTCAGCGTTATCTGTTATGTAATCGTCTACAATAACGTCAGATTCTGGAGTCACTTTCATTGCTTCTTCACTTAAGAATTCTTCAAATAATTTTACGTGTTTCATATAATTATATATCTAATTTTTTAAAAGCCTCCCATGTCCATTGGATCAACTTCAGGTTCTTCAGCATCTTTTGCAGTTCTTCTTGCTTTATATGCTTCATTGGCTGCTTTATCGTCTGGAGATAATTTTAAGTATCGATCTACTAAGAAATCCATATCAAAGTATGATTCTTCTTCCATTGTCACAGGATCTGTTTTAACTAATGAATCTTTTAATTGACTAACGAAATCGATTCTACGTTCCATGATTTCCATGTGCTTTAATTCAGAGAACATGTTCTCTTCAATAAATTGTAATGAGATTTGAGTTTTAAATCCTGGATCGTCTGAAAATTCAGGATACTTAAGACACATTTGAATATAAAGTGGCTTAACCAATACCTCTTGGAAAACTGAGCGTAAACGGTTGATGAATTTAGAAAATTTAATTTCATCTCTAATCATACCATCGGCTGCAAGATTAAATTCGCCTCCACCATCTTCGTACATGAATCTATTGAATGGAATCTTAGATACCATTTTCAATTTATCAGAAAAATACTTAAGAGCTTCAGTATCATTTAATTCTGGACCTTCACCGCCTAAAGTTTCAATTTCTGGTTGTTCACCATCCTTAGAAGGTAACCAATACTCTTTATTAAATTGCAGCATTGGACGACCATTGGTTGTCATGCTTGCTGAATCCCAATCAAAGTCTACAACTTCTTTATAGTTACTCATTAATTGAGCAAGAGATTGTTTTGCTCTGGTCTTAGATTTACCACCAACTGGGATGATAAATTTCATTCTGTAAGAAGAGTTGGTAACCGCCCAGATAATTCTGGTGTGTTCCATAATTCTTAATAGGTTGAAAGCTCTTACAAGACGCTCTAGGTAACTTACCCTAGATGCTGTAGTAATAGATGAATAAGAAATATAAATGATCTGAGAGTCATATAATGTTCTCTCTTTAGTTGGATTATCCTTAAATTGTGTCCAAACTTTTTTCTTATCTGTTTTATTATATCCTGGAACAAGTGTAATTGGATCGATTTCCTTGAAACCAATAATCTCTGTTTGATCAGGACTATAAATAATTTCAAATGCTAAATAACCATCAATTAAGAATTTTCTAAAGTAATACCATGCAGATTGATCTTGTGTAAATCCAAAATACTGATAAATGTCTCTATAAGACTTATTTAAATATTTTTGAACTTCATCACTAACATCCATTCCGATAATTTCTGGATTTGCAAAAAAGTTTTTATTATCGTATACGATTGATTCGTCACAAAGAATATCTAAGATATCTTCGATTTCATCATATGTTGAAAATGCTCGAAGTTCATCTCTTTTAGCAGCATAATTCTGATCAAAGAATGGGATATTCTTTCGCATATTTGTATCTGACATCGATAGTGCAGCAAATGCACCATACATATCATCATTATCTAAACCAAGTGGGTTTATCTGACCATATCCAATCGCGTCTTCAATAGGACCAATCGCCTGTGATTGTCTTAAGACTAAATCGTCATAATACATACCAAACGAAGATAACTTTTTAAGCTGATCTCTCAGGGTAAAAGGTTTCTTATTGTAACTGAATGGTCCGTTTCTATCTACGAATCCTGCCATTATATTCTTATATTATATTTTAGTTATATATTCTTTTTTTATCGATTAGAAAACATTGCTCTAATTTGTTGCACTGTTGTTCCTTCTAAATCAATAAAGTCACATAGTGCGATATCTGGCCATCTATTATATGTAATAACCGCTTGATTGTTTTTACGATTAGGAATATATTGTCTAATTGCAAAATCAAAACCAAATCTTTTTAAGTATGCTTTCATACCATCATATGTAATTCTTAAAGGCTTTTGACCTTCTGCATCTAATCCTCTTTTACCAGAACTAGCTCTATTAATCTGACGTTCTAATCTATTATATAAATCATCTAACAATTGTTCTTTAAATTCAACGGGTAGAAGATTTAAATTAATACCTAAATCATTTCCATCTACTTGTTCAATTGCAAGAACAACTGGATTTTTATCAAACCATGGTAAGTTTTCTGTAATTGGTGTGTATTCAAATACGTAAATTTTACCTGGTTCAAAACGTGCTCTAGTATATTCGGCCTCTGTTAATTTTCTACTTTTTACGCTATCTTCAAACCATTTCTCAGCCGTTTTCTTGGCAGCATTCATACTACCAGATTCTTTACTAAGTTCTTTGATTCTATTTTTAACGTAACCCATTTAACATCGTATCTTCGGTTAGTACTATAAAATTCCAACCCCTACCTTCACAATAGCTTTTAGCTGCATTATATTTATCCATATTTTTAACATACTGTTCGGCTAGAAATTTATAGGATTCTAATGCTTTTCTTGAATTTTGCTTGGGTGGTTGTGGTTTTTGAATCTGTGCCTTGGGTTTGATTTCAACTAAATATTCTTTAACTGTGTCATCTTGCTGAATCTGTTTAAAATAAAAATCTGGATAGTATTTATGTGGTTTATTATCCTGTCTTGACCAATATTTAATTTCTACAGGTTCACTTGACCAATGCGTTACTTTATCATTAACATCGCACCATATCATAAACTTACGTTCCCATGAAGATCTATATATGATCGGAGTTGGTCCAACATATTTTTGTGGGAATTGTGGGGTAAAATATCCTTGATTAAACCCTGAGTTTTTAGTAGGTTTGACGTTTTTAATTGACATTTAGATGGTATAAATTCCAGTCTGTTCTCCACTATAATCATTAGAACCATCAATTGAAATAGTTCCTTTATATTTCTGTGGATGAATCTTATTCCAACCTTTAGCATATCCTCGTTTAGCAATTTCTGTAAAATATGCAAACGCGTTTGGATAATCTGGATTAAAGTTTCTCCAGTATTTAAGTAGATCTAAAATAGCGAATTGGAGGCAATCCATTCTATCGTCTTCGCTAACATATTTCATGCGATTGATAGTTCTTTCAGCAAGAAGAATAAGCATCTTCTCCGCATTAGGAGTTAGCTTATCTTGTTCTTTTGAAAGCTTCATTTCGTCATAAAGATCTCTATTATTTAAGTAATTCTTTTTTCTAGCCACTTGGTTAATTTTAATTTAATATAGATTATACTTAAAAAGTAAAAAAGGTTTAAAAACAAGAAATGAGGGAATTAACCCTCATCTCTTAGTTGAATTTGTGTGTAGTTTGGTGTTATGCTAAAATAGTAGCAATCTTTTGCTCCCAAACTTTGATCTCTTCACTGATTAACGTATCAGCTGCCTTGATCTCTTCAATTGATTTGTCAGCTTCGGCTAATAAACCTCTTTGGTCCTTTAAGAAAGCAATCATATCATTATAAGATGCGATAGTTGCTTCTTGCTCTGCTAATTGAGCTGCTTCACCATCAACTAAATCTCTTAAGAAAGTAACTGCACTTTCTCCAGTTTGTTCTGTTACAAATTCTGCTGCTGCATTTGCATTGCTTGCTTTAAAGAATTTAGAGATTCTATTCTGTGTGTTAAATCTTGCAACATATACTTCTTCGTTTAATTTGAAAACGTTAACAATGTTATTGTTTCCTTCAAAAGTAGCTGCAAAATCTAAAATGATAAAGTTCTCTAATAAAGTTGGTAGTGATTCAAATAATTCAGCTTTATGCTTATGCTCATATCTTACCATACCAGCTGAAAGAACGTGCTTTGAGAATGTATTTCCCTCGATTAATGAAGTATTAGACATAAATGTGCTTTCATTCATAACGTAAGAAAACTTGTATGGACCATGGAACCACTTAATGCTATCATTTGAAAAGTCAAAAGATTCAAAAGCTGCAATCGCAGACTTTAATGTTGAATCTATAGTTTCTGTTTCGTTAAGCTCATTATTTTTCATCTCAAAAACTCTACCATTAACGTAGAATTTTACAGAATCTTCAGTCTTAACGAAAGGTGCTAAAATATTAGTCTTCATAATGTTTAATTTTTTTCTTTTTGTATATATCTAAATAATTTAGTAAATTATATTAGTGTTGACTGAACCAATAGGATACCATAATCCATTAAAATATTTAATAGACATTGTACCGCCTGATAAAATAGTAATTGATGGAGATCCAGCGAAGTTTGTTGTATCTATTGTTACGTCTCCGTTTGTTGCAATGATAATTGCTTCTTGTCCAAGTGAACCTGCATTAATTACAGTTGGTTGAGAAACTATATTAGCATCTAAATCGATTACATTTCTAGTAATAGGTTGCTGTGACGGTAGTTGTATTGCACTTGCATTAAATGTAGAATCTGACACATAGTTTGTATTTACAAAACCTGCCGTAACTCCATCTCCTGTGATCATTTGAGTGTCCTGTGCTCTATTTAGATTTTGAGTAGGTTCGTTTAAATCAGCCTTTGTGACAGAAGTTGATCTGATCTCAAACATCCTATTTCCAACGTGTAATTCAGTATCCCATTCAAATGCTGGAATAAACGTATTAATTTCGATTGGAACTGAAATCTTATACTCTTCTTTCTTTTCAAAAGAAAAATCAATTGGTCTTTGAATTTCATAGTCATCAGGTACTGAATAGTATGAAGTTAAACGATATGTTCCTTCATTTAAATGACCTACTTCTACATTATAATAGTTTGACTTATATAATTTTTTAATAATCGCTTCAGTTAGTTTAAAGGCATCTAGTGTTGAACTAACAAGAATCTCGACATCAACCGATAAAGTAATTGGAACCATTTCAAATTCAGCAACGTAACCTTCCATTGCTCCTTCTTGATTCATCTTAGTATAAGAACCCATGTTTCTTTTATTAACTAATTTTCCTGAATCGATTGACATCCCAGTTAAATTAACGACTCCTCTTGGAATTTGATCGTAGTTGCCATCCGCGAATCCAGCATCTGGAAAACAATCAGGACCTGATGGAGTTGAAAATAAGAAATTATCTCTTAAAAACTGATCATCACCTGAAATTGCATAATAGAATGGTACATCAACCGTTACTCTTGTGTTATTATCTAACTGACGATAAAAGAAAATCTTGTTATTTAAATCAGCTAATAACCCAATAATTGCATGACGTATGATACTATCGTCTGAATTGTATTTTAAATTATAACTTGCCATATAGAGTATATATCATTATTAATCGATTGACTCGATCTCAAATTTAGAAAAGCCATTTTCTTTATAGATTTGAATCTTTTTATCAAATAATTCATGTGGAAGAACAGTATGGTTAATAACGAATGTATTAATCTTACTTTCTTTAATAACATTACTTAAAATTTTAAGAATGTTATGAACTCCATCAGCATCAACTGAACTTAACAATTCGTCTAGGAATAGTAGGTTTAATTGTGGAAATCTTAACTTAAGAATTTTAATAATTGCAATAATGATAATAAAATCTGCTTTTTTACGTTCACCTGTTGAAAGAGTTAATGGATTAATTTCTTCACCTAAGTGATTAATAATACAATTAAACTTATCATCAAAACGAATATGGAAAGAAAGGTGCATGGTTTGGGCCATGGCAGCGATGTTAGTATTTAAACCCGGTAGAATAGTTTTGATAGCCAAGTTTTTAACACCATCGTCACCTAAAATGTCTTCTAGCTTTTCTAAGAAATAATATTCTGAATTGGTAACTTCTTTTGAACTAACCTTATCGACTTCTTGCTCTTCAAATTCGCTAATAATCTGTTTAAGGTGTATAAAGCTTTTTTCATTACCTACAGAATCTTGAATTTTAAGTAATTCTCTTTTAAGATTATTAATATTAACAGAAATAGAACTCACTTTATCTCTAACTGCTCTATCTTTCTGTCTTAGTTCTGCTAACTTATCTTTAATACCATTTACTGATATCTCAGATTCTTCAATTTGAGTTGGCAAATTATCGTGCTTAGATTGAATTTCAACTTTACGATCTTGGTGAAAATCAGTCGTTAATGGACTTTCACAAGTTGGACATGCGTTGCTTTCATACAACTTTAATTTTCTTTTTAAAGATTGTAATTCAAACTCAAGTGAAGACTTTTCTGTTTGCTTTTCAGCTAATTCCTCGTTAACAGTTCCTAATGATTCTGTTATTTTAATTTGAGCTTCTTCAAGTTTTTTCTTGTTATCATTGTATTTAATCAATGAATCTTTAAGCTCTTGAATCTTTTGCTTGTCTTTTTCATTAGATTCAGCCATTAACTGATTTAACTTCATATTAACCGAAGTAATATTTTCGTTAATTTGCTTTAGTTCACGCTCATAACTATCAAGATCTGTCTTTAGATTTTTACGATCCTCTTTAATTGCACGCTGCATATCATTTAAGATAGAAAATCCAAACATTCTATCTATGATTTGTTTTTTATCATGATTTGTCATTGTTAAAAATGACTTAAAATCATTCACTGAAAGAATAATGATATTTTTAAATACATGGTATGGTATACCAAAGATTTCTTCCTCTAAATATTCTTGAACTGAGCGCTTACCTGCCTTATCAAATTCGATTCCATTTAAGCGTACTTCAAATATATTAGGAGAAAGACCTCGTTCGATTTCAACCTCTGTATTTTTACACTGAAGGTTAATCTTAACCCAGAGATCTTTATTAATTCTATTGGGTAAATCGCTTAACTTAACACCTTCAACTTTACCATATAACGCATAGACAATTGCGTTTGCAATAGTAGTTTTACCATGACCATTTTTACCGAGTGTTAAAAACAATTCTGATTTATCGTCCTCAAACTCTAATCTTTGAATTGAATTTCCGTAACTTGCAAAGTTCTTAAATTCTATTGATTGAATTTTCATTGATCGCTATCGTAATTATAAGCACAGAGATCGTGCAGTTTCTTTATTTTATCTTTAATCTGTGCTTTTGTTTCATCATCATGACCTAGACCATCAATATACATATTACATAGATGAAGAATATTATAGTTCTTATATAAATCTTCAATTTCATCCATGTCATACATATCTTTGTCGATGAATGTATCTTGCTCATAGATATTTGGTTCGATTTTACGACCAATTTCTTGAATCTTATTAATTAATTTCGATAGCGCGTTAGAAGCTGCAATATTTGAAGGAACATATAGATCTACGAAGTTATTACGAATTTCTTCTTTGAATTCACCTAGAGGTACATTATAAAGACCCGTGAGATATGTCTTAATAAACTTTGGAGATATATTATTTTCAAAGAAAGTCTCTGACATGTCTTCTAAATTAACCAGATCAAACCCTTTAGCGTTGTTGGCATCTGATCTAGTCAATTGATATGGAGTACCAACCATTCTCAACTTTCCTTTCTTTTGTCTATAATGAATATGACCAGAATACACTGCATCATATCTGTCAAATGACTGGGAATCTGAGCCATGATCATTTGTTACTTTAGAGTTTAATTTGATACCTTTAACTTCAGAATGACAAAAGACAATATTGGCGGTTGGATATTCTGCAAGAGTTTCTGCTTCATGTGCAGCATCTCTTCTCCATGGCATTAATAAAACCTTTTTTCCACCCCAATTAAATAATTCAGGATCTTTATAGATTGCAACATTTGGAATCCACTTAAGAGAATCGATTGAGGTTACATCATTTGATTTTTTTGCCCAAATATCATGATTACCGCAAATGACATGGGTTGGTAGAATTTCACCTAATCTTTCAAAAAGATCAACTGCGTAATTAAGTACCTTTAGATTAATACTTTGGCGATTATCAAATGCATCACCTACTTGTACTAGAATATCACCTTCTCTTACATTTTTTTGAAGAGTTGGAATAAACAAGTTTTCATAGAAATCTTTTTGGATATCTAACCATTCCATGGAGTTTGAACGTACTCCAAGGTGCATGTCTCCTAAGATCCAAATCCTTTTTACGGGTTTGTTTAAGATTGTACTATCAATCATAACTAATTAGAATAATCTGTTGATGTTCTTTCTTTTCAGTATGTTTGTTCTTTCGTCAAGTTCTTCGATTAATTCTTCTTTAAATTTATTTCCTAGTGATTGATAAAAACGCGTAGGATTGATGTTAAAGTAATCGCTAAGTTCTGAGAACACATCAACTAGTGAATGCTTTGTTTTCATTTCATCAGAAACATATTCATATACCTCATTGATATCAAGTTTCTTTAGTTTAATAGTTTGTTGAAATTCATCGATTTCATTAAAAACTTTAAATCTCGATTTAATAATTAGTTCATGAATTTGATCTGCGATCAAGCCCGCTTCAATTTTATCTTCTTCACTTCGAGAATCTAAATAAGACGGTGCAACTTCAAATGTTAAAGATGGATCATATTCGAATTCTGTTTCTTCGAATGTATTATCGAAAATTTTATCTCTTTTAGTTCTCATTATAAACTGTGTATATTTGAGTTTGTCACTTCGTCTGTCTCAGTGAGTCTCATGTAATTATAGTTAATTTGTAGTTTGCACTTGGTGCCCTTTCCTTCTCCGTCACGAATCTTTAAGATCTTTAACCAATACTCATAGCTGGCACGCATTAAGTCATCTTGAATGATACCTAACATCATATCTGCAGTATGTGAAAGACCAGCAGATTCTGCAACATCACCCATACCAATATCGCTCGAGTTATAATTATTACGGTTAATCTGCGTTGCTGTAACAATTAGCCAACCATTGCGTACTCCCATTGCTCTTAGATCTTCTGCAATTTGCTTGATCTTAAGATACATATTTTCAGAATTTGGATTACGATAGTTTGCTAGAATATTAATGTAGTCAATTACGATTGCACCAAGTTTAATTCGCTTCTCTTCTTCAATTTGTTTTAAGTGGGCTTCGATATCTGTCACAGTTGCCTGTGATGTTGGAAATTGCTTTACAAATAAAGATCCTGGTGGAGTAAAGCCATCTCCTACATTTTCAAGCTTACGCTTCATTAAATCTTTATTCTTAGCTTTTTCTTCATACTCATTCATTGAAATTGTAAGCAAGTTAGCGCCGATACGTTTCATAATCTTATGAGCTGCCATTTCAGCAGTTACAAATGCAGTATTAACTCCCATCTTAACAAAATTAGCTGCGTCATTTGCAAGAAAAATAGACTTACCAATGTTTTGCTCGCCTACATAAACAACTAATGAACCATCTTTATCATAACCGCCGTCAAGAACTCGATCTAAGAATCCATATCCTGTGCTAACTTTAGCTCGTTTTTCATTATAGTGATCTTCTGCGTTAAAGAAATCAAGACCAATATCTGAATTGAAGATAATTGAATTTCTATCATTGATTAATGCCTTTGCTTTAGAAATAATATCGTCTGCGGTATCTGGAGTAACTTCAGTTGTTTTAACATATTCAATGATGTCCATTAAAGATGAATCAAAGTTTCTCCACTTGATCCAAGATTCAGTAGTTTGTGTTAACCATTCTTCATCATATTCTCGAAGATCAACCGCATAGATCATGTCTACGATATCTTCATCAACTTTGCCTTTTATCTTTGGGTTTTGAATGAGAGCTTTCATCTGCTCAGCAGAAGGTGTCTCATGAAACTTTTGGTAAAACTTATTAGCTAAGAAGTGTAATGTGTCAATATCATCAAGGGTATAAAAGCCCTTCTTAATTGTCTCTAAGTATTTTGGTTTACCTAAAGATAACTTAAAGAATATTTTTTCAAACTCTGGTCCGAATTTCATGTAGTTGTAGTATATACCCTATTATAGAGCGTTTGTTGATATTGTTTCAAATGATATTATTCTAGTGTAATGTGACCTGCACCAACTGACCATGGCTCTTCTGCCCAGACGTTAATTGCAATTGCACCTCTAGTTCCCTTAGTAACCTCTTGAACTCCGTGAACAACTTCACCTGGATTAAAGATTACAAGTCTATTTGGACGGGTTTTAATTAACTCAGGTGTCTTTCCTTCGCCATCTGTATAAATTGCCAAATCGCCACCCTCAAATTCAAATCCGGGAGGATAGTATACACATCCTAGAACTGGAAACATTCTATTACCCGTCTGTTGACGATATACTACGTCATCGTCTAAGTGTAATTCAAGATAGTTTCTACGACCTGTCATTTCAGCAGATTGAATACCTGTCCAATATTCAAATCCATCTGCTGTAATATTTACATTCGATAAAGGAAATTTAGTACCCCAGATATATTGTGTCAATCTTTGCTTTACGTTTGAAGCTGGTTTAGCCCACCAACCCTTCCAATAGGTATATTTACCAGTTGGATAAAAGAAATCATCGCCTTCAGCTGCGATATCGTTTAATAGTGTTTCATCTTGAATGAAATCATCAAATACTGCTATCATAAATATGGATTTATTTTTATTTTGTAGGTTTCTTTTCCGGGTTCATCTTTTGTTTGTTCAATTAAACCCAATTGTATTGCTCGTTTAAGACCCTCTTCTGCATTCTCATGGTTACCCTTTGAAAAATATCGCATTAAAGCATGTTTGCTAAAGGTATCTTTTTGTCTATCAGGTCGCTTTACTGCTTCATTGATAAAAATGTACAATATATCAAATGCATCTGGAAATGATTCTAATGATTCATGAATTCCTAAGATATACTTAATTGGAAGCTTATCCTCTGATATTTTATGTACATTAACTTTCATTAAGCTTCTAGTGTTTCATTTAACATATCTTCAATATCTACTGCGTCGATTTCAGTATTATAGTTAAAGATTGGTTTAATGTGCTCATTAATTTGCTGTAGAACTTCTTCTGTGAAAACTTTACTTGTAAAGAATTCTTTATTTGTTACAGTTTCATCAAGGTGTTTACAAATCCAGGTGCGTGCAGTTGCTTTAGGAATTTTTTCACCTTTTTCAATAACTCCTTTAGCTACGCCACATACATCCCATGCAACATATTGTTCAAGACCAACGTAAGGATTCATACCTTCTGAAAAGTGTAAGTGAAATTTAATTGGATGTGGTTTTGCAAAACGATTCTTATCTGGTTTAGCATTAACTACAATACCAACCTTTTCTGCTCCGTCCTTTAGTTGCGCTTTATTTAACATAAGAACAATTGAGGCTGCGTATTGTGGACCTGTTCCACCACCTGCAATTTGACGAGAAATAAAGTCTTGTGTTTGGTATGTGTGATTGGTGAATAAGAAAGGAATTTTAAGGTCAGCTAGAGGAGTCATAATAATTCTAAAGATCGACTTAAGAACTTTAGATCGAGTCATATCTGCCTTATCTGAACCTGTTGCAGCATCTTCGATTTCCTTTGCTGTTGCTAAGTTACCAGCTGAATCGAGTACTATCATTACTTTGGGAACTTCTCCACCTTTACGTTTAATATCCTGCATCTTTTGTGTGATAGTGGTAACAGATGTACGAAAATCTTGAACCGTGTTGATAGGTTGATAGTTTACCATAGAAGTATCAATACCAAACTTTTCCATTTGCTCTTTATCTACTGCCGCTTCTGAATCATAATAGATTACATTGTAACCCATGTTGATTGCTTCGCGAACAGAGTTTAGCATCAAGAATGTTTTACCTGTTCCAGATGGACCTGCAATTGAACATGAACGGTTATTTGGCCAACCTCCAAAAAGAGACCCACTAACGCATGCGTTTAAGTGATAATTACCTGTGTTAATCCATTCGGTAACTTCACTGAAATTAGATTGGTTCATAACGGAACCTAGAGGATTTAAACTTGCTAATTCAGCATTTAAATCTTCAAATGTAAATTTATTTTTCGCCATTTGTATTTTCTTTATTTTCTTTTAGTCTCATTTTGTCTAAAGTTTCAATCAAATCTTCAGTTTCATCCTGTATCTCTGCCATTTGTGACTTTAGAACACGTAAACGAGCATGAATCTTTGCATACTCTTTAATTTGTTGTAACTGTTCTTCAGTATACAACTTGTCGCTTTGTTTTGGATCAATTTTTGCCATCTTCTTCTCTAATTACATCAAATATAGTTACTTGATTCTTATTTGGTTTTTCTTGGTCTTTTTCAAAAGACCAAACCATTTTTCTAATTGCATCACCAAGTTCCAAATTATTTGGATACTTTTTTACCAATTCTCTAAGTGTTTCAATTGTTACTTTCATAATTAAAATAGTGAGGTTGAATAAATTAAATTTCTATTTAAAGTTTGTAGACCAACTGATGTTAACACTCGATTCAATGGGTCAATGACGCTTTTTTCAAATTGAATTTCATAATCAATTTCTGGTGCAATTTCGTACGGGTGATCACCTGGCATATAAGCAAACATATCTGAAATAGCATGTTTACAATGATATAATTTTAACTTTTCACCATTACCAATCATCTTATATTTGTTTTTATACTTTGAATTAGTATTCATAAGATAATTGTAGAAGCCTGCAGCCTTTACGTTAGGAGGACATTTAGATCCAATTTGAAATTCAATTGTATCATCTACAATATACTTTTCGATATTATTAGTTCTCTTGTTAAATGAAATTTGATCAACATCTGCTAATTGAAATTCTTTCTTACATTTCTTCAAATAATCAACTAGTTTTTTAAGAAGATCACCTGTTGGTTTTTCTGAAAGTACAATTTTAAGAGCTTCAGTTAAGTGTTTACGTGCTAATGCAGGGGTTGAAGATTGGATTGTATCGAATCCAATTGTTTTGATCTTTTTTAAAGTCGGATATCTATCGTCAATTGATAGTTTATCTTCCCATGCAATATTTTGTAAATACTTTTTCTTAGCGAGCCAAATTCCAGAATATGCAATAGTTTCAAGTTCGAACATTAAGAAGTTATCCGTGTTTGTTGCTTCTGCATATCTTTGCATACACTTTACAATATAATCATTCAATCTGAAGTTGTACAACTCCATGATAAACTTGTCGATTGTCATGCTTTCTTCTAGCCATTCAATGGACTCGTACATCTCTTCAAATTGAACGTAACAAGAATCTGTGTCAATGTAAACCACGGATGGCTTATTAAGATGATTCTTAACTTTTATATTAAATTTCTGGTGTACTTCTGTATCTTTATGCCAAAATTCTTGAAAGTATTTGTTAAGAATTTTTTCAGAATAAAGAATAGCACTTTGGCCTTGCAGGGTAATTGACTCCGCAATATCGATATTGAAGAAGTGAAACCACTTATTACCGAATGCACCATAGATAGAGTTCAACGTAACTTTAACAGCTTGTTCATATGCTGTATATTTAGTTGACATCATTTCATAGTACTCGACTAATTCTTTGATCTCTTGTTTTGTAAGCTCGTTTTCAGGCTTACTAATAAGCTTTTCTATATTCTCCAATACCATAGGTTATTACGCTGATGCGCAGGTTGCGATTGTTAAAAGTGTTTCTGAGTCATTTGAACGAAGAACAACGCGGTTATCTAAAACGTTTGCTGTGTAATCTTCTTTATCCAAAAGATTCAAATACTTTTTAAACAATGTAACTTTACCTCCTGAAGTACCATCATAATCTGGTGTAACAAGCATATTATATGTGTTACCGGTCAGTTTAACTCCTTTGCCATTTGCTTCGATTGAGAATGTTTCTTCTTTATCCAAACCGAATAATGAACGTACTTTATTTAGTGTAGTGTAATCAATGTCAAACTTGTATGCTGCAGAGTCAACATTAAAGATAGCTTGAATCTGTGCGTCTGTCAAATCTTTGTAACCCAAAGAAGGTTCAGAGCATGCAAGGTTGATCTCGAGTTCATCGTTATAGATGCGGAAAGTAGTTGCAACACAATCATCTTCGTTTTCGATGAATTCAAATTCACCAGAGATTGAATCATATTCAAACTGCTTAAATGCATCAGTTAACTTCTGTGCATCGAAGAAAGCAATCTTCAATTCTTTTTCTGTTGTGATTTGACCTTCTTCGATTTGGAACATTTGAGCCAAAGGAATACGGTGGTGCTTAACTGCATCTCGTTGAGGCAAATAAGCTGAAGCTTGTACAACTCCATCTTTGATTTTGAAATAGATGAAAGAGTCAATGACTTTCAATCTATTCACAAAGCTAATAAAGCTGTTTTGATCGACTTTGTTAATCTTAATTTTCATACTGTTTTTGAATTTAATATACGTTTAGGTATTATAACCATAAACCGCATAAAGTTTCAAAAAAGTATTACTCTTCAGATTCTTCAGTTTCTAAAGATTCATCAATGCCTAATCCGATTTGATTAGCTTGATAATGAGCCATGTATTGCTCTCTTGTCATTCCTAATTGGTCAGCTTGCCAACCTACAAAATCATATACGTGTTTCTGTTCCATTATAGAGTTATGTATTTATAATCTATATATCTTATTTATTATATTTGATGGTCCATGTATTGACATCACTATCTACGATTCGATTCATTTCGATTTGACCTGACGAAGTTGACATTTCAGTATTAATTCCACCTTTAATATAAATAGATTGAATAGGTTCAATTGTTTTATTAATCCAATCATCACCAAACCAAATTAAAAGATCTTCTGGAATTGATACCCATTTGCTCTTCTTAATAAAAAGTAAACATCCCCATCCTTTAGTGATATAATGTTTATTTTCAAGTAAAAAATCTTCAAGTTCTCTAACTCCTATTCCAAATATATCATTGTTGAAGCAATATGTATTGCAACCTATTGCCCCATAACCCTCTAATTGATTTATGAAATGAAGATTTGAATTTATGTCAAATTCTATATCATCATTTGATATTATAACATTTTCGTATTTTGCTAATGTGACACCCAGATTCCATGCCCTATTAACATATATGTTATTTTCTTGTTTTATATGGACTAATTTAGATTTATGATTAAAATCAAACGATGGTGCATCATTCTTTGCGTTATCTATTAATATAACTTCAGATACAAGATCACAATCTAAATAACTTTGAATTAAGTTAACTGTGTATTTGCTTTTCCATAAGGTTGGAATAACTACTGAAAACATAAACCTATTTTTATTTATATTTATTTCTTTAAAAAAAGTGAGGCCAGGAAGTAGCGAACTCCTGGCCTCGTTCCGTTAACTATAACGGTCCTAAGAGTGGCCATCACAGCCACACCTTTAATTATCTATCCATCACAAGAAAGACAGTCAGGATCGATCGCAGCTGCTGCAATATCTCCTCTAAGTACGCTTTCAGTTCTCATATAATAAAGAGTTTTAATACCCTGATCATATGCTTCTAAGTGAACTTGATTGATGAATTTTGGTTCTGCTTCTTTTGGAAACGCAAGATTTAAAGAAACTGCCTGATCAACGTATTGTTGTCTAACGCCTGCTTGTTTTACCAATTCTAATTGATTGATTTCTTTAAACGTCTTGAATATTGATTTAAATGGAATATAATTATCTCTTTGAAGTTCTGATAATCTTTCCATTTTATTTTTATGTAATGGAGCAGTTTTAGATGAAACATGTACATAGTAGTCATCGATCCATGAAAGACCAAAAACACTACCACCATCAACTAAAATCTGGTCCCATGTTTCCTTTGTGTTTTTACCGATTTCTTCTAAAGCTGCTTCAAGAGTTGGATTCTTACGAATGAACGTTCCTTTTGCAGTTTGTTCTGTGAAAACATTGGCAGCCCATGGTTCAATACCCGCTGAAACATTACCGCTTAATTTAGAATTAGAAACCGTTGGTGCGATTGCTCTTAAGTGTGTGTTGCGCATCCCTGTTCCAACACACCATAGAGGTTCACCCATGTCAGTTGCCATATCTCTACTTGCTTTTTCACTTTCAGTTTTAATCATTGAGAAAATCTTACGAGTTTCAAATTGAGCTGTTAAACCTTCAAACGGAATATTACGTTCTTGTAGGTATGTGTGCCATCCAAGAACTCCAAGTCCAAGTGCTCTACCTTTTTCTGCAGAACGAACTGAGTTTTCAAATCCACGCATAAATTTTGCCTTTTGAATGAATTCTTCAAGAACACCATCAAGAAACCATGTCGCTGTATAAATAAGATCTGTATCCTTCCACTCATCATACTTTGCAAGGTTCACTGAAGATAAACAACAAACGAATGAGTGATTTTCATCAGTGTGTAGCGTAATCTCAGAACAAATGTTTGTCATATAAACCTTTAATCCATTCTGTTTATATGCATCTGGATTTGAACGATTTACATTGCCTTTAAACATAATGTATGGCTCACCAGTCGCTCTACGCTTGCGAATAACTGCAGTCCATCTTTTACGAGCTTCTTTGTCGCCAGCTTTTACCTTTTGCATAAAACCATCTGAAATTACAACACATTGGTGTAGGTTCAATGATTGACGGTTTACATCTCCCTTTGGTTCGCGAATTTCTAACCATTCCCAGAAATCTGCATGTTCAATATCAATATTAACTGAAGCTGCTCCTCGTCTTACGCTTCCTTGGTTAGTTGCTAAAATAGTTGAATCATAAATCTTACAAAATGGAACAATACCATCGCTTGTTCCGTTGCCTCTAATCTTTGCACCGGCTGGTCTGATTTGGTTAATACCAATACCAACTCCGCCTCCGTGTTTTGCTAGCAACATCATCTCTAAATTCTTTGCACCAATATCATGAATTGAATCAGCTACGTCAATACCGAAACAGGAAATTGGAAGGCCTCTTTCAGTTCCTGTATTTGAAAGAACTGGAGAAGCTAAATTCAACCATCCCTTCCAAATATAATCAAAGAATTTACTTGCCATTTCTGGTTTTTGTAAACGCTTTGCCACCGTTGTTGCCACTCTCCAATATGCATCCTTTGGTGTTTCACCCTGCATAAGATAGCCATTGCTAATTGTCTTTACATAAATCTCAGTGTTGCCCCATGTTGGAAAATCTACTCCGATTTCCCATCCTAGGGTTTCACCATGATTAATGCTTTCTACTTTCTTTCCCATATAAATTTATTAAAATAATTCGTCTTCATCCCAGTTTTCATCTTCGCCTGCCTTAGAATAATCTGTAGGTCTGGTTGCAAAGAAATCTGTATGTGTTGTTCCACCCGTTAAGTGATAAAACCAATCTAATTCAGAAGCAGCAGCTTCATCATATTTCATAAATGGTCCATCAGTGTAACCTAATTCTGCAATTTTTTCGTTTGCTCTTTTAAGAATAAACTGTTTTAGATCACTAGCCTTTAGATTATCAAGATCTCCCATTTCAAACATCTTATCAATGAAATTATGTTCCATGTCAACCATGAGCTCAGCTGCACGAATCACATCATCTTTTACGTCCTCTTTCAATTCAGGATATTCTGTGGACATGTGCTTAAATAATTGACAGCCCATCTTAGAGTGTAGTGATTCGTCACGAACTGACCACTTCATCTGTTGACCAATTCCTTTTAACAAGTTTCTCATTTGAAACGAGTAAAGAACTGCAAACGATGAATACAATGAAACTCCTTCAGCAAACGCTGAGAAGATTGCTAGTGATCTAGCAACTTGCTTTCTGGCAGTTGCTGATTTTTGTAGGTCCTCATGAGTCCAATCTGCTTCAGTTGAAGTTAACAATTCAAACTTCTCTGAAATTGCTGGTTCATGTAAGAATGCTGAGAAATCTTCAAGACCTAATGTTTCGTTTAAATATGAATATGCAGTTGCGTGGATTGTTTCTTGTGATCCAAATGCCATTGCCATTTGTTTGATTTCATGCTTAGGAAACCAATGCGTAACCATACCTGTCCAGTAATCTGAAACTGCGCATTCAGTTTGTGCAAACCCCAATAAAATGTTACCTACTAAATTCTTTTCTGCATCTGTTAATTTTTCATTCCAGTCTTTGACATCTCCTTGCATTGAAATTTCAGTGTGTAACCAAAATGCTTGCATTTGTTTTAACCAACCCTCTGTGTAGTAAACCGGATATTCAAATGGCTTGTATTCAATTCTTTCTTTAAATAAATTAGAATGTGTATTTTCCATTTTTTTGTATTTTTTTATATTCCTTTTAGACTATAAAAGGCCTTTCATCAGAAAGGCCTCTTACTTGTATTGAATGTAGGTTATATATCTACGAGTCAATATTCAGAGCCCATATGGGTTAAAGTTATTATGTTATTCTTTTCTTAAGTTGGTCTGCTTTTGTGAAATAATCATACGACATTTTCTTATATTGTTTCCGTTGGTCGTATAAATCTGTTAATATCTTTTTAAGAATACTATCTTCTTTTTTATACACTACACCGTTATCGCAAACAATAACTTCTTTATCTTCTCTTCGTTCTTTAATCTGACTCTTATAAACTTGTTCAACATATGCATCCGGTGAGATGTTAAACTGTCTCATAATAGAAGGATATAGTGAAGCAAAGTCAAATGCACTAATTCCTTCATAGTAACCTACAATAGGTTCTTTAACGAAAGCTCCAACGTATTGACCATCCTTTTGACCATCTTCTCGTTGTTCTGTTCCAATTCGCATTCCTTGTTCAGCTAATTTACGAGCCATAAGAGCTTCTGTGATTGCTACTGGAGAACTTGCTTTATACAGTGGCATCTTAGTAATATTCGCCAAGGTTAAAAGAACTTCCATTGATTTAAGTTTCTGATCTATATAATAGACTAACACGGAGTCAACTACGTTATAGTATATGTATTTAGTAAAGTTATCTCTATAAAGATCTTGGAGTGAACCTGTGAACTTAATTTTATTTGTATTTAATACTTGACTCGAAACATAATCGAGTGAATTAGATTCCTTTACTTTAACTGAGCGATCATATTTATCATACAATTGCATGTAGTCCAGAATTCCAATGTGAAGTGGGCGTGAATCAGTTCTATCAACACTTTGAGTCATACCAACTTCATTAATATCAATTTGAAGTCTTTTACAGCGATTAACAATATATTGCCAGTCATAGTTGATAAAGTTCCATCCTGTCATCATTGGAAATTTAGGTAAGAACTTCATTAAGAACGTGTATACCATATCATATTCAGTGTTGAACTTATGGTATTTAAATTCCCAATCTTGATCAAAATCTTTGAAATATTCATTAGTATCATCTTCAATCTTTTGAATACTCTTAGGATCCATATCTTCAAGACCTAAAACAATCGCTTTACGCTCAGGTGTAATGATAGAGAAAGAAAGAATTCTTGATTTAGCTTCTTCAGCCTTTGGAAAACCATCAACGATTTCAGTTTCAATATCGACAAAATATGTCTTAGGCATATTATATGCCAGTAGTTCTTCTTTATCTCTTTCTGGTAATCCATCAATAAAATAGACCATTGAGAACTTATTGAACTGGCGAGCTGGACCTAATTTAACAGGTCGACCATCCCAATTTTTAAATTCAGTACTTACTCCTCGTTCTTTTTCGTCACAGATATACCAGTTTTGAAACTGTGAAATTGGATATTGTTTAAATGCTACTTTGCCTTCGACATCATAGTAGGAAATGATGACGTCTTTGTCTCTTTGCTCAATATCTAAAATCATTAATAGTTATTTTTCTGGCGGTTAACGTTTTCTTCTGCTTTTGCGAAATAATAGTTGTATGCTGTTTTTGCATCTAATCCGATTGAGGCCGCGTAGTTTATAAAGAAGTGTAGAATGTCTACCCATTCCATATACAATTCTTTCTTGTCGCCATCTGATAGATCTGAAACTTTCATAGTTTCATACTTTGAGAAATCTTTCTTCCAGTATTTCCATACTGCATTGCCAGATCCATCTTTAATACCGCCAAGTGCATCTGTCATTTCATGAATTTCATCAACGACTGCATGTGTATTAACATGCCAGAAGTTCATAACTTCTCTAATTGTCATATCTTCAAATTTGAAACCATAAGTCTGCTCTTGCATTTTCTTTTGGTTTTCCATAATATCAGCCAAGTGTGTAGTTGACTGGTCGTAAAAATCTTTTACTTCAAGATCTTTGCATTCGTTATCTATATTTGCCATGTAATTTATACTTAGAAAAGTGAGTTTGTTTTTAGTTCTTGAACTGGACCTGGTTTATTAGCTCTTTTTGTTACATTAGAGATAGCTTCGAAAAGATCTGTGTTAACTACTTCTGGTGCGTTATGTAGTTTAGCTAACCGAAGAGAGTTCTTTCTAAAGGCATCTCTGCGTTTATGGTCATTAGCCAATTCTAAGATTTGAGGAATTGAAGCTTCTACATTATTCTTATCAACAAAGATTGCAAAATCTTCTAATTCAATAAAAGGAACCTTTTCTGTTCGGTGGATTACGTTCTCTCCCCAATGTTTATCGAATAATGGAATTGTACCCGCTGCAATAACTTCACACATTGCATATTCAATCATCGAACCATAAAGACGAGCTGGAAGATTAAAGAACTCTGCACCAAACATTGAGTTTGAAAGCTCTCCCATTCCTTCAGCTAAATTATAAGGACCATAAATGTATACTTTATCATCAACCTGTGGATAAATTATAGGATTCTTTTTTTCATTAACTTCAAACACATCTTGGCGAGGAGAACGGTCGTCATTTAAGAACATTGGAAGAGCACCAATAGAACGTTCAACGCCACGAGCTTCTGTTACAAAATCATTACCTTTCAAAAGGTTCATAATATCAAACATACGGAATGGATCCTTAAATCCAGCAAATCGACCAAAGTAAGTAACTCGTCGCATTTGTTCTTCAGCTGGTTTCCAAGTTGGGAGCCATGCATCATAATCATATGGATTTAGGTTCATTTCGATAAGAGGAGTATCTGGTGCCTCTTCTCTAAGTTTGTTTGCAAAATTAGAAGTCAAAGAGTAGTTGAACATAGCGTCCATCTGTGTCATGATCTCCCAATACTTGTGATTCTTTGCAAGGTTTTGAGTATTGTGATCTAAACAGTTTCCAACTTTAATTGGATTTGTTAAACCATATACACAATGCTCAATGAAATCTTCATTGAACTCATCGCCCACTGATTTGTGTGGAAATGAGGTGTAATAAACTACATCGTGTGAGTTTAATTCCTTTGCAATTTTTGGAATGTCTGCTCTTTTAAAATACGTTGTAACAATGTCTGTTGTTTTTTGACGTGGCCAAACCTTTTCAGTAGCTGAATAGATGGTTGCTTCATGACCTTCTTTAATTAACCAATTGTAGAATTCAATAGTGTGTCTTGTTAGACCACAACCCTCTACTCCTTTTGCTAAGACTAATGCGATTTTCATTTCTTATTTTCTATTTTTAAATCTTCTATTTTAATATAAATCGGTTCTGTACTTTTTTCAAATAACACATCGACAAATATAGTGTTATAGAATTCATAAAATTCGGTTATTTTGCCATTTCCTAACTTTAGATGGCTAACAGCAGTACCTCGAGTTAAATCATCCATTATTTTGTTTTTCATTTACATAGTTATCAAGACCTTGAATATAGCCGATTGCATCGAGTAAATTGTCACGCTTATGGTTATAACTTTCACGTGAAAATTTAAGAGCAATAAGAGCCATATACATTTCGCGGCCAGTTACATCTAGACCTGTCATACCTTTAAAAATGAGAGCAGCTCGATCCATACCTTCAGAGAAAGGTCCATACATACGATCTTTTTCTTCAGATCGATTATTGATAAGTTCGTGAGCTTCTAGTGAGATTGATTTATTATCCATGTAAAATATGTTTGATTAATTATACCTTATATATGCGTTTTGTTTCTGGCATTTGTTGCTTTTGGAGAACTATCTTTTAATGGACTTTCTTCATTAACCCACTCTTCTCGACCGATCGCAACTCCCATGATTTTAACATATGGGACGCCTGTGCTCTGTGCAATTTGTATTGTTTTTTGAATAGCTTCTTGATTATCCTTTGCCATCACACAACATACAAAGTCTTGATGTCTACTAAAAAGCCTTACCATTTCTCGATCATCTTCGTAAGGTAACCAATAAACTATAATAGGTCTAGTTTCCATATGCATTCCATATTTTACGTTCTTTAACTAAGTTATTCCATGCTCGTTTAATTATTGGATCTCGATCCTTTAATATGTGCCTAGGCTGCTCTGAATGTGAACGAGGGAATAAATCTATTTGTTCGAATGTAGGTATTGTTCTACCTTGTGAAATGGATCTAAGCACATAAAAAAGCTGCCTAGTGGTACCATCAAAGGTTTCCATGTATTCTCGTATATAGTCAACATCAAGACTAAATTCCTCGGCAAGTTCTAATCTAAGTTGACTAAGCAATTCGGCTTCACGCTTAAGATGTTTTTCCATCATTATACCAACTCGCTTATTTTTTAATTTTCGTCGATCTCTAATTTTTTCTTGAATAATTTCTGGATCTCGAGTGTAGCTAAATTCATTTTTAATTTGTTGACATTCCATCTGATATAGGAGCTCCTCTAAATGAGTTTGTTCTGACAATTGATCATATTCAAACTCTCCAAATTCAATTCGTTGAAGAAGGCGAGAATATCCTTTCCAATAGAGATCTTTTGGTAGTTTTCGAGAAGTATGAAACCTACGCCACCATGTGAATTGCCTATTACTCATCTTAAATTCTACCTAAATGTGCATTAAATTCTTTCATCTCTTGCTCTTCATATCGCTTTTGACGCTCTTCTTCAAGCATCACAGCTGCATAGTCCCACATATATTGCTTTATCGCATTCAGCTTGTTATCCATTTCTTCTGAAGTAAAGAACTCTTTTTCAATGTGTAGATCACTTAAGTTGCTAGAGATACGGCGAATAACGTCATAAGTGCCAAATAATTCAACTGGTTGAAACTCTCCGTGTTTGTCGATGAAATCTTGTTTTGTCATATTGCTTATCTTTTAATTATACAGCTAATATAAACAAAAAACCCGAGACTAAAAAATCCCGGGTTAATTATTTTCTAAATATTTTCAATTATACTTGAGTTTGAAAATATTTGTCTAATGCTTCAAGCTTGTCATCAGCATCCACTAACATTGTAAGAGCTTCTTCTGCGTTTTTGTAAAAGTCACCCGTTGAGTGATCTCCAATACCTGCTGCGTGATTTGACAATAATTCAAGTGTTAATAATGCCTTTGATTTGTCAGCTTCTGCTGATTTACGTAACATATCTACTAAATGTGCTTTCATACTTTTTCTTTTAATTCGTTAACTTGTTCTAATAAGAATTCTTGAAAGGATAGGATTTCCCAGTCTGAGAAGATTTCTCTGACTTTAGTTGAGTTTAGTGCATATCTTCGATCATGACCTAAACGATCTGTAACATATTCAAACCTTGGTGTTTTACCCAACATTTCACCGATCATGTTCACGATTTCAATGTTTTCGTAACGTTCTCCTGAGCCAATGTTGTAAACTTCATTTAATTGATCAGATAACATTAGTTCATAAATCAGTTGAACATTGTCTTCAACATCGATCCACTCTCGAACTTGGCGACCATCTCCGTAAACTGGAATAGTCTTATCTTCTTTAATTGATTGGATGATTTTTGGAATAAATTTCTCTGCGTTTTGATGAGCTCCATAATTATTACAAGTTCGTGTAATTAAATATGGAAGTCCGAATGTACGGCCTGCTGCTTCAACTAAAAGATCAGAAGCTGCTTTACTTGCAGAATAATAAGAAGATCCGTGTAATGGATATTTCTCATGAGCTTCTGCTAAAGTATCTATATCATTCATATCTCCATAAACTTCATCGGTTGAAATATGAATAAACTTTTTTAGATTTTTGTTTTGACGAGCACATTCAATAAGGTTAAAGGTTCCTTCAACATTAGTGCGAATAAATGGTCGGCCATCTTTAATAGAATTATCAACATGACTTTCCGCTGCAAAATGGACCAAATAATCATAATCACCGAGATCTTCTACGGTTACATCGCAAATATCTTCTTTGATTAGAGTTACTTGTGTTTTGAGATTATTTGGGTTTGCTGCATAAGTCATCTTATCAACTACAACTACCTGTGCAGTTGGCAATTTACGGCCCAACAAATTTACGAATGATGAGCCAATAAAACCCATACCACCTGTTACTACTATTCTCATGCTTGTTCTAATAATTCTTTAATTGCATTTTTATATTGATCTTCTGTAAGATTTCCTTCAGCATGTTGAGCAATTTGATCTCTAATTGCTAACATTAATCTTTGTGCTGACGAAGTTGAATTTTCATTCTTTGCACGGTCTACAATTTCTGGATTTTGCTTTACAGTTTGAATAGTAATCAAATCTTTCAACTTAGTAGTTGACCAGTCATGTGAACGTGTTGTGTAAATAACTTCAGGTGGAAGATTATCACCAGTAAAGCGCTTACCAATGTAATCATCTCCTAAAATACGAATATCTGGCTTATAGAACTCGATTAATTTAATTAGGTCTTCTTCAGTTTGATAACATACTACCTCATCTACATATTTAATAGCCATTAAAGTCTTGTATCGTTCATACAATGGAATAACTGGTTTATATTTTGTAAATCGAGTTTCTGAGGGATCCATTTGCAAAAACACCATAAAATAATCACAGTGTTGTTTAGCGGTTTCAAATGTATAAATGTAACCAGGGTGCAAAAGATCAAAATTACCAGCGGTAAAGCCGATTTTACCTTTATTTTTATCCATGTAATCTACTTTCTTTTAATTTTAAGCATAAATATAGTTGACGCGATATATCTTGTACTATTTCCTGTGAATAAGTTTCATTCAAAACCATAATTAATACGAAGTTATCTACCATCTTGGCAGCAGTTTCAAGTTGACAACGCGTTTGACAACTTTCAATGGTTAATTCGATTTTTTCAATCGCCTTACTTGACCATGATTCGTAATTATCGGGTTTAAATAGGAATGGTTGCATCATTATAAGTTAGAAGCCTTGTAAAATAAAAAAGCTCGATAATTATATCGAGCTTTTTAAAAATGTTTCAAATGAAATTAACTTTGATAAGGTGCGTATAATGACGTTAACCAATCTCTTAATTCCTTTGAGTCTTCAACCTTAAGATATTTTAATACTTCTTTAATAAAGTCCTTTAAATTCTTAGCTTCTTGAGCAATAATATCAATTTCTGACATAGAACCTTCTAACATTAAAGATTCTAAAGCTCCCGCTAATTCAGCGTTTCTATCTTTACCCATTACAGCTTGATTTAATTCTTTCTCTAAAGATTTTTTCTGTGCAGTAAGTTCTTTTAATCTTGCTAAAAAGTTAGCTTCAGCTTTAGTATCACCTGATTCTTTAGCGACTTTCCAGTTTAAAACAACTTCAGACATTTCAGATACTACAGCTGAGTATTCTTTTTGAATCTTATTGATTGAACGAGCTTCATTAACTTCTTCTGATTCATATGTTGGAACAACACCCAACTTGTTAGCAGTTTGACCAATTTTGTTTTCAACTCCTTCAAGATTTTTAATAATACCTTCAATGGCTTTTCTCCATTTAGCATCAGTTGTCTCTTCTGCTAAATCATTTAATTTACCGTATATGCTATGAATATCACCTCCAACTTCATCCATAATATCTACTTCAGTTCGACCAGTATAGATTGTTTTTTCATCAATTTCTTCTGATGTTGCTTGATATAATTCACCTGAAACTTCATCAGCCAGCTTTTCAGAAGCTGATTTTTCTTCGTTAATTACAGATTCAGACACTTTCTTCTTAAGCCATTTATTAGCGTCTCTAACAATAAATTCGTCTGAAGTTCCTTTAACCTTACCTACAACATCTCCATTAGGTTTGATATCAGTGATTTCAACTTCCTTATCTCCATCAACATGCTTCCACATCCAAACTTGACCAGCTTTGAATTTAGCTTCATTAACCACTGATTCAGCTAACATCATTTCAAGCTTGTTTCTCTTAGCAATAAGCTTTTGAATCTCATCTTCAATCTTGTTTAGCTTATCGCCATATTCATCGGCAATTGGACCACCTTCAGCTTCAGCCTCTTCTTCCATGTCAATTAGCATTTGACCTCTATCAGAATAAAGGTCTTTTAGCTCTTGGCTAATGTACCATAGATCATCTTCAGCTTTTAGTCTCTGCTTACCATAAAGAGGTTTGCGCTTTGGTTTTGCCAATTCAGCTTCGCGCTTCATTTTAGCAGCTCTAAACGCGATTAGAATTGGATCATTAATACCCATTTCATTTACTGCTTCTTTGCTGGTAGAAAGAAATTCTTCGTATGTTGCGATTTTGTGCTTAAATTTCATTTTCTTTTTATATCTTTTTTTAGCATCTCCTCGACCTGCTGGGACATCACCAGATCCAACTTCTGTTTTGATAGGTAGTTGAACTTGACCCATACCTCCAATCGAAGCTGGTGTAATATTTTCAACAACTTCAGGTAAACCTTCATGCGGAGTAGATGCAAAATCTTTAAGATCCTTTAAGGACATGCCGTCCACTAATTCTTTTACCTTGTCTCTGTACTCGCTATCAATGTCAGAAAGTTGCATATCACCAGATTTAACAGCGTATGCAACTCCCATTAGTCGTTGTTGTGATTTACTTGTACTTGGCATAATTATTTTTCGTCAGCCATCATAGTCTCACGACCTCTGATCTCAACATTGTTATGACCAACTTCTGGATCGAATGCTCCCATGATTTCAACATCTTTAGATGCAATAAAAAGTGGAGTGTTCAACCCGCCATCAAGTTTTCTTGAATATCTGCTACCATCAGCGTCATCCATGAAACCAACGTTGATTACAAAGTCGTTTGGAATGTAGAATCTCATTACACCGCCTACACCATCGCCGAACTCAGGGTTTAATTCCCATTTCGAGTTCAATGAAGCTGTAATAAATGCAACCTCTTCTTTGTTCTTAACGGCTTTCATTACTCTGTCAATAATGATTTTAGCGCCGTCCTTTGGAGCCCATTTAGCCCAAGCTGCATTAACTTCGTCTAGGGTTTCAACTGGATCACCGTTGTGGCTGATTCTTTCAATCTCTTTTTTAAATGCTTGCATTAAAGCTCCAATAATACCTTTAGATGCATACATTCCAGTTAATCTGTAAACTTTTTCGTTTGCGAATTGTTCAAATAATTTTACGTGTTTCATTTTTTATATGTATTAGTGTTTAAGTTTTACCAAGCATAGTCAAACGTTGGGATCTTCTTGATTTTATCTGCAACGTCTTTAGCGTATTGTTTAACGTATTCTGTGTAATATGAAGTTCTTTCTCCATCCTGTGTGGCCTTTGTAACTTTATTAGAATATTCAACATAATTTGAGTATGCATCGAGAATACTTGACATATGATTTGAAGCATCTCTTAACTTAGCATCGTTTCCTTTTTTATTGGTTCCGATCTTAATATCACCGTATCTTGTCGTTTCTCCAGCTGCTAAACCTTTTTTAATTTGATTAGTTAACATATTAATTGCTTTGTCAACTTCCTTGTCTAATGGGAGTGCTGCAGCCTTAGTAGATAAAATTTCTGTATATCTCTTTTGATTAATCGCTTTAAATTCTTTATCGTTCATAAAAGCAATTGCACCTTTCTTAGCAGCAGCTCTTTCAACTCTTTGATCTGTTGATGAAGGAAGAATTGAAGGGTCAAACATTAGAACTCTATCTGCAACTTCAGAAAGTCTTTTGATGTTTGATAGACCTGAAGCACCATAGCCAGAGTGTCTCTTATCTACACCATGACCTTCTCCGTATCTACCAACGTTCTTAAGCGTCTTGCTATTGTCTTTAGTAGCCCAAGATTTTTCCCATGACACGTTAAACATTTCGTTTCTACCATTTGCAACTGCAAGTAGAGTGTTTCCTGGAATGTTTTTATTCCATGAGTTTCTGTCAGCATACGGATTAGTCTTCTCATTGTCGGAAATGTAGAAGAATAGTGCGTCTGGATGTGCTTTAGTTTTGTAAGCCTCTTTTGGAGTCATTTCAACAACTTGATCGTCAGTGATCTGATCTAGTTTTACTCTTGTGAATGCTGCAACCGCCTTAAAGAAAGACTGGTCTCCATAATTTAGATTAGCGATCGAAGAAAGCTTTGAAGATTTGAATGCTTCGTTAATTAAAGTCGATTCGTTTAAATTAAACTTAGAGATTGCAGTGTATAGTTTATCAGCTGCTGCTTCTTGATCGATAGATCTTAAGAAATCTACAGTACCGTTTGCAATTGCATACCCAGACCATCCTGCTGCACTAGAAATATTAGAAGGGTCTACATCCATTTTCTTAGCTCTTGATGCAGAACCAATTGCTTTAGAAGTTACGATTTCTCTATGGAAATTTGCATCTTCCATTGCATCAGCATATACCTTAGCAATTGCATCAAGATCTGTAAGACCTGTTTTTTTCCACGCAGTAACTACTTTACCGTTTTCTGTTTTACCTTCATTAATTTGTTGATTCTCATTTAATGAGTTAACGAATTCTGTGAATGATTCGTAAATAAAATTGTTTGCCATTTCTGTGTTATTATTTTCTGATAGGTCTAAGCTCCAGCCGTATTCTACATACGCAATTGCATCAACTACACCAACATCATATTTTTTTGCTAATTCGATAATCTTTTCTCTTGTGATTTGAGAAGCTTTTAATTTACCTACTGCTTTATCAAAATCACCAGGAACCCATACTTCTGGATTCTTAGTTGTTTTTTCATCTACTGATTCTGCCACTTTAAGATCGAATGGTAAATCAGAAGGATCGTAATATCCATCTTCCATATGAAGACCGAACCATTTTCTACCATCTGTAAAATAGAACCAACCATGTGCAACATCGTGAACAACATTGAATACTTTCTTTTCCATTTTAACTGGCTTGCCCTTACCTTTTGCAAGATATTTTAGGACTGGAACTCCATCGTCCCAAGTTTGTGTTGTAGTAGTTGCAGTAACTGTAGCTGAGTTTCCTCTTAGAGTTGCTTGATATAGTTCGCCTGAAACTTCATCAGCCAGCTTTTCAGATGCTGATTTTTCTTCATTAATTAAAGCTTCATTTACTGCGATGCTCTTTAGAATTCTTTTACCGAACTTAGATAATGAAACTCCTTCTTCAGATACGCTGAAATACCTTGAGTTTCTCTTAACCCATCTTTTAGAATCATTAGAAATTTCAGAGACAATCTTTTCAAACTCTTCAGTTGTAATAGATCCGTCTGCAATTGCTTCTAAAATTTTATTACGTACTCTAGCAGATTGACCAGCTTCTAGTGCTGGGTGATTTTCAGTATATCTTCTTTTAATAGTAATACGTCTTTCGTTTAAGAAATTATTGAAATCCATGTGTATTGTTATTTTTTATAATATTAGATTATATATCTTACTTTTTAACCATCTTGAAAGAAAACTTGTTTCTTGTTGGCATGTTGACCGATGGAGTTGCATTAAATAAAAACTTGCCTTCAGCAAACTTTTTTAATAAGTATTTTTGATATTTTTTCTTAGTGTTAATAGATAAATCAATGTATAATTGTAGAACATCAAATTTTTGAACAACTGATGCCAATGCGTCAATTAATAAATCATTGTCGTTTAATTGATCTTTAACGTGATATGCAAGAGGTGAGAATATCAAACCGTAACCTTCTTTACGCTGAATAGCATCTTCAATTTGTAATTCTTTATTATCCCAACCATCTGGTTTTTTATTTAATCTACTAAAGTATGTGTCAAACTTTTCATATGCTTCATCTGGATTCTTAGTGAAATATTCACGTACCCATTGTGTTAGTTTAGTAGAATCTAATTTATCGGCCTTTAAGTTTTTATCACCTAAGAGTTCTTTAAGATATTCCCATCCTGGTGTATTTAATAATTCAGCAACTTTAAACATTCCCATGAATGCAGTTTCATTACCAAATAACTGAACTACCTTTAACATTAACTTTTCATTTTCAGTTGACATTAAGTTTTCCCATTTTGATGGATTTTGTGAAATTAAAGATGCAACATTACTTAAAGAAGCACTTGCACCGGTTCCAGCTTTCATTGATAAACCCTGTCCATCAATATAAAAGTCAACAAGTGGTTCATTGGCAGCAGTTGGAAATTCTAACCCTTTAGCTCCACCGCCTGTCATTTGTAACATATAGATACCTCCTAAAATTTCACCATAATCTTTTGCAATTTTAGCAACATCTGGATCACTTAAGTGATCTCCATATTCTCCTTCGAAAAATATTTGATCAGTTGCTCCTGCTGCTACGTCTGAAACGTGAGTATATCTCTTTTTAATTGTTCTTAAGCTATCGATTAGGAGTAACATGAACTCTTTATGAACTTCTGAAATCGATTCATTAGATACTAATTGAAGTAAAGCCGTTTCAACTGCTCTTTTAACCTCATCTAAATTTTTAAATGTTTTACCTCCGAGACCTAAGCCATCTGGGGTTAACATTTTATTTTGAATATTTGATTTTGCCTTTAAGTTATCGATAATGTAAACGACATCTCCGGGTTGGGCTTTGTATTTATTAATTGAGATTGGATTTAAAATAGTAATCTTATATGTATTATAAGTTCCTGATTTAGCATCTCCTTTTTTAGCTCTATCTGGTCCCTCAAACGTAATAGTATAGTGTTGTTGATTAATTCCTTTCAAGGCAACATTGCTTAAATAATCAACTGTTTGTTTAGAATCTCCTGAAATACCAAAACGAAGCTCGTCTAATTTCTGTGTTTTGTTACCTCTGACTTTATTCTTTAATAAAATATCTCTAATGACTTGTGATAATCCTTGACTATAAGGCTGTCTTGCCTCATTCATTGCTTTTTGAAACTTAACTCTTATGTCTTTATAATTCATTATCCTTGTAGTTTATTCATAAATTGTTCAAAGGTCATTAAACCTTCTGGTTGATCTTTAGATGCAGTGATTAAATTCATAGACTTTTCTAATTGTGTTTTTAAAGTCTTATACATCTTATGAAGCGCTTTAGGAGTCATTGCTTTAAATGAAGCTTCATCACCATCTAACATTGCGTTACGAACTTTAGTAGCAGAAATATTATCGTCAGTTCTTGGAATTTCATAAAGGCTAAAGTCTTTACGGACATTTAATTGATCTCTATAAGAATCATTATTAACTTGATAACCGTATGCTTTCATTCTATCTGTTCCTGTTCCCCAAAGAACTGGTTCATATTTAGGACGTAGTTCATTAAACATCATATCGATTGCCGCTGAAGAAACTACAATGATTTCTTTTAGGAATGGATATTGTTTTTGAACCTGTTTGAACATTTCAACCTGTAATTTTTCATCATATGGTCTGCTAAATTCATCACCTTTTTTTACAGTCTTAGATTTAACTAAGAATACAACAACTGGAAAACCATTTTGTTTGTGAATAGTTTCAAGAACTTTAGCATGACCTAATGTAAATGGTTGAAATCTTCCAACAAACATATTTACTGGTTCAGCGCCTTGTTCACCATGATTAATTTTTAATGCTTCGTTTAAACTCATTTTTGTCTTAATATTATTATGCAACATAAAGTTCTTATAATCATAAATAGAATTTTCATCAGTGTTCTCTACGAAAACAACCTGATTAATAGTATCGATAACTTCATTCATTTGCTTCATCATATCATCGTTAATGATATCTGATGTCTTTGTTCTCTTCTTTCTAAAAGTACCTAAAGTAATTTTAAACAATTCAGAAAGAACTTCATTTGAAACGTGACGTAGTGTTTTCTCGTTTTTAACAAAGTTAGTGTTTAACTTGAATGATTCTGCACTTGAGAATTCAGCGCTTTCAAAGTTAACTCCAATATATTTAGATGCGTTCTTTGTAACATATTCATTAAACGCAATTGACATTAATTCGATATATCTATGATCAGCGGTCTCTTCAACTAATTGAATTTCACTGAAATCATAGTTAATGAAATATTCTAAAAGATCCGCAACTGTGATTTGATAAATATGAGAACTTTCGCGACCTTCATTAAGAGATTGTCTCATAAAGTCTTCAAGTTTATATGAATAGATTTTTTTACCTTCTGCGAAGTTAAGAATTAATCCATCAATTTCTTTTTCTAAATCTTCTTGTAAAATCGTAGCATGCGCATTTGGATTAAAGATCTTGTAAATTTCTTTAGTGAATGATGTCATATTTTCAGTTTCTGTTAAATAATCATAGTTAGCAGAAAACTCTTTATCATTCATTTCTAACAATCTTGTTAGTTTTTCTTTTTGCATTGAAGTTAACATACCGTCAAATAAAACAGTTTGTGGTTCAACGTCTAATACTTTAGACCACTTCTTAATGATAGTAGGATCTATAATTGTTTTTTTAACTTTACCGCTCTCGGTTAATTGTTGAATATGAGTTAAGATTAAAGTATTGTTTGGTGTTTTAGTGTATTCAAAACGTGACACCTTTTCTTCTGGTAAATATTCAAAACCAAACTTAAAATCATGTGGAAGAGATTCTTTAGAAGTTGGATCTAAACTTTGAATATGTTTAATTGCAATTTCATATAATGACATAATAGTACGATCTACGATAGTAAGTGGTTCTCCATTTGAAGATTTGTAAAATTCAAATTTATCATTAACTCTACGAACGTAAAAAGATGGTGCTGAAATTTTTTCAACAACCATTACTCTATTGCTCAATAGCTTTTGAAAAGCATTTGAGTTTGTCTCCTGAAAATGTTCTCTTAATTTTTTAAGTGCCATAATTTTTATTTAATCTTATTTTTGCCAGAGCATCACAGTTCCTGGATCGTAAAATTCACTATACCATCCTCTTTTTTGCAATTCTTTTGCAAACGTTTTTAAAACTCCCATTTCATAAGCAGGGCTTTTTGCATAGTAGTCATAAACTACTTTACCTTTAAATTCTTCCTTGTCGTCTGCTGCTAACCAAATACCACCTTTACTACCGTTAAATCTTTCTGTCGTATCAACAAATCTAAACCCAAGTTCGTCTTCTAACCAATCTGTCATTTGATCTAAACTCATTGCAACAGCTTCATTAACTACTGATTCATTATATACAATCATACCCTCGTTATCTTCAATAGAAATTTTAGAGTTAGGATGTTTTCTTTTGGCAGCTTCATAAGATGCTGGAATAGCATCCATTATATCAACATGCAATTGGTCGATAACCTTACCATCTTTGATAACCACTACCGTCCATGGACCTGACTTAGAACCTTTTTTAACTCCAGTCATAATTTTAGACCATTTTCCTTCTGTAATAAATGCTTCAAATAATTTAACTTTTTTCATTTTATCTACCGTATTTTATAATACCCATCAACTGATTAATTGCAGCAAATGTACCTGTAAGTTTCATTACTTTACCCTTATATCTAAATACAATACCTTCAGTTGGAATAATGGATTCAATGCCTCCAATTCTATTTAAACGGTCAAGTTCTGACATTACTTTTTCAACCTGCTTGACATCTCCACCTTTTTTAATTTTATCGGCTTCTGTTCTAATTTGATTGTGTAATCTTTGCATTTCTGCACTTGGGTTAGCAGCAACAAAATTACTTGCGTTTTTAAGAATAACGCTTCCTAGTTCTAAGAATAAGTCTTCAAATGGTCTAATGTTCTCTTTGTACTTTTGACCTGAAATCTTATCAAATTCTTTAACCTTTGCTGCTCCTTCTTTACCCACTTCTTTATCAAGTGATCTCATATTAAGAGTCTTTTTGTCTTGATACGCCCATCTTAGTAAGAGACCTTCTTTAATATCCTGTGATAAACCTGGAAAGTTTTGATCAATTTGTTCTCTCCACCACATCTCATGATACATTGAAACTTCATCAGCATCTGTTAATTTATAACGATCCTGTAGATCTTGAACTTGTTTAAAGAACTTAGCCTTATTTTGATCAAAGTTCATATCTTTACCTAGTTTAATAACCTGTGGAGGAATAATTGTAAAAGTATTACCAACGTTTGCTTTAACTTTTTCTAAAGCTGCTGCGATACTTTTAGCGTAACTTGATTCTTCTCCAATAATATTACCTTCGCCATCTGTCTTTTTAATTCCATGGAATTGAATAACATCTCTATCGTAATAGATGACGTTTGGATTCTTTGAGTAAATTAACTCCATATTCATGAAGTTCTTACCATTGTCAAACGCTTCTAAATCTTTGGCTGATAATTTAATTAGAGCTTTTGCTAAATCTTCAGCTGCAAATTGGAACGTTTCCTCAACCATTTTACTTGGGTGACCTTCAAACTTTTGCTTAAAAGTTTTAAGATCCATAGGATACTTTAATTCTGTTTTATTACGAGCAAATTTAACTTCGCCGTCTTGAACAGTTGCGAATACATTTTGACCATCGGTCTTCTCAGTAGGTTCTTCTTCAAAGTGTAGATTACCACTCAAGCCCTTCTCAATGATTTTCTTGAAATCTCCAAAGGTCAAATCAGTCTCATCAAACGGGTGACTCATGTGGCCCGCTGCACCACCTTCCATAATAAGTTGAGAATCTCTCCACTCATTTAGATCTCGGTTTGCTTTTTCAATTAAGAACTCTTGATATGTTAGAAGTAATTTCATTTTATTTTACAGTGTATTTTAATAAGCTACCTTCTTGCTTTACTTCAATTTTACCTTTTGTAAGTTTATCAATTTGCTTCATTGTTTCAGCAGGGTTTTGAGCTGCTAAATAGAAGTTATCCTTAATTTTTTGAGATTGGCCTGGTTTAGCATTAAACTGCTTAACTAAATCACCTTTATCATACCCTGTACCACCAACATTAACAACTCTCCAAGAGTTATTGTAATAAACGTCGTATTTTAAATCAGCGTTTAACAATAGATCTACTAAGTATTCATAGTCTGCTGCTCTTTCATTTAAGAAAGCTTCAAATAGTTTTATGTGTTTCATAATTATTCTTCGTCCTTTAATTTATATACATAAAAGTCATAGCCCCAGTCATTACCTCTATCGCCAGCCTTAGATATTACAATTTTATTACTAGAGTGCCAGCCAGTAAATAAGTTATTTGGATAGTCTGTTATTTTATCTAAATTCTTTTTAACATCTTTCCAATTAACACCGCCAACAAATGTTTTTCGTTTTTTAAGCATCTCATCAAATGTATTAAAGGTTTCAGAAAAACCTGAGCCTGTTTTTGGATCTGCTTTTTGGAATTTGTATCTGTATTCTGGTACTTTAGGTCCTAAAATGTTTAAATGTACCCATTCATCAACTTCTTCAATACTAACTCTTAAATCTGGAAACTTATTTTTAATCAATTTCTGAACTCTTTCGGCTTCTGCGATATCTATATCACTTACTTCTTCGTATCCAACATCACCATTTTCTCTTGTTTGTAACAAGATCTCTTCGGTATTGTTTTCATCATAAACCTCCATATATGTTTTAGTAGATTCAATAAATTTCAATATCTTTTTATGTAAAGGTTTATCAAAACCTTCATTTATAAATTGTTCAAATAGTTTTATGTGTTTCATTTTGACCATGGATGATTTTTTGATACCATTTTAGCACCGTGAATTAGACCAAGAACATCTCTATCTCTTTCAGAGTGATAGATTCTGCCATCATCATGGAAGTATTTCCAGTGAGCCTCTTTTGACCCTTTACGAATACCATAAGAAATATCCTCTTTCTTGTCGTAAATCACCTGGTTGTCCTTGTGTAATTCCTTATATGAATCCATAAACTTCTTAAGCTCGTAGCCAACAATAGTATTATAGGTATTGAAAATACCTGCTTCATTAACAAATTGCTCGAATAGTTTAACGTGTTTCATAAGGCTAATATAATAAAAAAACTTGACCCAGAAAAATCCGGGTCAAGTTTTCTCTAAATTTATTTAAACTTTTTGACCATACTGTCAATCACCTTTTTAGCATCATGTTGAATGCCAGGTGCTCTGAAATTTCCTCCAATCTCAAATGAGACCTCTTTGATTCTTTTAAGTAAAGTGTCCATTACTTGTTCAACTTCACCTAACAATTCTTCTCTTTTTTCGTCTTCGTCATCGGAGATTGTACCATCAGCTTTTTTTTCGGCAACTTCAACTGATTCATTAGTTACTGATTCAAATGCACCAGTTGAAGCCATGTTGTATAAGTATTGTGCAATTTTCTTTGCTTTAGAACCCTTGTGGCCGTATGAAGAAACTACCTCTTCAGCTTCTTCTGGTTCCATCATTTCTAGTTCAAATGGATCTCTTTCATCAAGAAGGTCTTGCATAATTGAATATGCTTCATCCTCTTCTTTAGATTCATTAACTTCTAATGATTCACCTAATGAAGATGTTAACATACCTACAGCAGCTCCGTAATCTCCGTCAACTTTACCTAAGATACCATCAACAACTTCCTGTGCTTTAGCTTCGTCAAAGTCAGAGCCAAAAGCTTTTTGTAAAACTGAAAATGCATATTCTTTGAATTCATCATCAGACTTAATTTCAGCTTCGTTTACTTCAGTAACTACTGATTCTTCAACTGCAGCTTCAATTAAAATTGATTCTTCAATATATTCTGCTAGGTCTGGATCAGCCCATCCTAATTCTTCATCAGCTAAAACAGCTTCAAGATCTTTTCTTTTACCTTGCATTGTGATAACTGGGTTACCACCGCCTGGACCATCCATTTTTTTATCAATGATTGTTACTTTATGCTTCTTTAAAAATTTTAAGAAGTCCTTATCATCTGGATCCATTGCATCCATTTCTACAGTTGCTTCACATAAAACTGATTCTAAATCTTCTTCTACTTTGTAAGTTTCACCTTCAAATTCAAATTCTTTTTCACCAGCTTCTTTAGCTTTTCTTACAGCATCACCAAAGGCATTACCTTCTTCTACTTGTACTGATTCAAATGCAGGTTTTAAATCTCTATCACCGTATAATTCGATCATATACCATTTACCATCTCTTTCATCAAATAAGTATGCATATTCTGCTCCGTTACTATCGGCGTCATTAATATATTTCTTAAGATTTTTAACACTACCTTTCATTGGTTTCATGCTATTAACATCTCCATAGAAATTCATTTTATTAATGTCTGCTTCTAAGCCAGAGTTATCTCCTTTAGAGATTACAGCATCAACGTCTGTACCTTTTTTATATGCCTTCTTAATGATTGGAAGCATGTTTTCTGGATAAGAATCGTAATGTGTATATACTGATGCAATTTCACCAGTCTTATAAATTTTGCCAAATTGACCTCTTGTACCTTCAGTGATAATTAATACAGATTCTCTAAGACCCGTGTCTTTCTTTAAGGTTACTTTATATGTTTTACCATTGAATTCGAATTCCTTTTCTCCAGCTGCTTTAGCCTTTGCTGCAGCAAAAATGAATGCATTACCTTCAGCGATTTCATCGCCTTCAGCGTCACCTTCACCTTCTAGATCTAATTCTTTTTCAACGTCTTCTGGTTGCTCAACATCTGAATCAACCACTTTAGTTTCATCTTCTAATTCTTCAGCTTCAATACCTGCTTCTTCTTCAGAAACATTACCAAATGCTTTAGTAATAAATTCTCTTTTTACATCTTCTTCTAAGTCCTCGAATGATGTGATATTCATTTCGTCTAATAATGCTGCAATTTTAGCTGTTAATTCGCCTCTCTTTGTTGCATTTTCTTCAGCAATTTTAACGGCCTTATCTTGAGCCATTACGTCTGAAAAAGACTTAAATGATTTAATTTTGTTTAATTGTGCCATTTTTAAATAAATTTATTTAGTTTACATGTACTTTATATATCTCATTCAAAGGTTACTCTTTTAATATTGTAATCAAACTTCTCTTGTCGATAAATTGCTTGTCTTGCCTTTCCATGTTTAAATAGATAATTATCCCATTCATCGGTTCTAATATCGTCAACAAAATCAACAATTAACACTTTATCCTTTGACTCATGTTGACGTAAACCTCTACCAATTGATTGTCTAATAATTACCTCTGATTTAAACGATTCTGTAAAGAAAATGTTGTGAATTTTCTTAATCGAGATACCTGTGGAGAATGTACCATACGAGGCGACAATAACCACTTCCTCTCCTGCTTCCATTTTTTTCTTGTATTCTTCGCGAATATCTTTGTCTGTACCGCCATCAACATAATAAACCCTCTTATTACTCTCTTGTCGTAGTTTCTCATATAACCTTTTACCATGTTCAATCCTGTGGAAAAGTACAAGGGAATTGCGTGGTACTCTGGCGATAACGCTTGAAATAAAGTCAAGACGACCTTCGCTATTAATGATAAAATTTTGTTCCAATTGGAATACATCTTTACTGTCGTATTTATTTTGTGCTAATTCTTGAAATGCTAATCGTTGTGAATCGGTTGCGTAATTCATTTCAATTACTTTAACCACACACTTCGCAATGTGACCTTGATCTTGTAAGAAACTTGCCTTTACTTCACTAATTACCGGGCCAGTTTGACTCATTAATGTTAATTTATCTAAAGTTCCATCCTTTGGAATAGTACCAGATAACCCATATCTATATTGCGCTTTAGTACATTTCTGTAAAATGGTTTTAATAGACGCTGATTTTGCCTTGTGAGTTTCGTCAACAATAACTGCGTCAAATTGCTCAAAGTACTCTACTGATTTTTTAATCAAAGATTGGTATGTACCTATTACAATATTTTTATTTGATTTAATTTTTTGACCTGCAAAAATTTGTTGAATTCTTAAATCAACTTTATTCATATAATTATAATCATGAAAATCTTCATGTGCCTGAACAACTAGAGAAACATTAGGAACGATGAACAAAATACGTTCCGCCTTTTTCTTTTCTAACATATATGCAATAGTCAAGAAAGATATTAGAGTCTTACCAGCACTTGTTGCAAGCTCTGCTAGACACTTTCTAAACTTTAAGATATTGTATGCTGTTTCAATTTGATAGTCTCGAGGAGTGATCTCAGAGCCCTTAAAGAAATCAAGCGCCCATTTTTCAAAGGTTTCGGCGGAGATATCTGGATCTATTAATCTACGAATACCATTAACCTGAACTTCAAAATTATATTCTTTACAAACGTCAATCACATATCTCCACAGTCCAGCTGGTATCCATTTGTCATCCTTGATGTAAGTTACATACCCGTCCCAAACGCCCCTCTTAACTAGTGGGTTAAATCTCCAACTTTCGATTCTTTTCGTAAGTGAAATTCTAACCTGTTCTATTTCTAGTTCAGTAGCTTCGTCAATCCTTAAATATAGATTGTCGTCTGTTAAAGTTAGTACCAAAAGTCATACTATTCTTTTTTATATTCTTGACATATCAAGGCGATTCTTTATTGCAAAGCCCATATTATCAAGAGTTTTTACAGTTCCTTCAATGAAGGATTTCTGAGTTTCTAGAAGCTCAAGCATATGCTTGTCATCTGATAGGTCTGCTTCTACAAATTTTTCACGCTGTTTGTCGGTTAGTTTATAATCGTAATTGTAATATTCTAACCATTTTTGTTTGTACTTCTGATCAACAACTGATTTTTGAGCGCGGATTCGATTTGACATCGAAGCCAGTTGTTCAACCATAATCTGTCTATAGCTCAATGAATATGAACTAACCTGTTCTAGGTTTACACCCTTCTTTAAATCTTCCGTTAAGTCTTTGATTTTTTCGGTCCAGTCTAATCGCTGTTTACCTAAATACTCATCTAATTTAAGTATCTTTTCCTTTAAATCTGCCATGTAATTCTTTTTAGAAGAGTTGGTTGTTATTATTACCTTTTACGTAAACGCTAGTAGTAAGTTTCTTTTTAAACTTTAATTCTGAGATATTAAACGATTGCTCGTTATAATTAAGTTCAGACATTGCAAAGTTTAAGAAACCTTTAATGTTTTTTCGTTTGTTACGATCTTGTTCGAATTCTTCAAACTCTTGATCAATCATTTCGTTAATACTTATATTTGTCATAGGTAATATGCATCAAGCTTTGAATTGCTAAAATACTTTGACAAATCAGAAATACACTTATCTTTAAGATAATATGTAACTCTAATTAGGTCATTCAAATCACCTATTTCTTTAGGATATTTATCCCTTTCATTTTTATCAATACTTTTTAAGTATTTTTCCCACTTAACATCTAGTTTAGTTTCATCAAAGAACTTACCCCACATGAAGATCTTCTTGCCTCTTTTTAATTTTTCCATCATTTTCTTTTTACCTGTTTCATCATTATCAAACATGTAACGAATAGTTGGAATTTCATCAAACTCTTCAGTTGAGCGACCTGCAGTTGCAAGTCCAATGGAGTTGTTTATAAACATAGCATCAATAGGTCCTTCAAACATTGTAACTTCACGTTGAAGATCAACGGTTAAAACACCAAATAATGTAGATATTTTCTTAAGACTTATAAGTTGCTCTTCAGTAACTTGTAATTCTTTACCCATTTCTTGATAAATCTTTTCAATATCGTACGTTAAGTATCTTGCATTCCTATATTTAGTAAGAGCCCTAGTTTGAAAACCAATAACCTTATTGTTAGGAGCTTGATTCAATACTATAAGTCTCTTATCTCGAGAAGAATACATAAAGTTTTCCATCTTATGAGAAAGCATTCTTCCACGAAGATAGAAAAAGCCTGGATCTCCAGGTTCAATTTCTTTAAATCCAAAGTGTTGAGTTAATTCTTCGCGAGTTGGAGCTAAATCATAAATTTTTTTAAAGATATCATGTTCTAAAACTTCAACGTGATTAACTTCGATTTTATGTGATTGGATATAATCAATTACTGCGATAGAGTCCTCACGATCACTAAAATTAACGTGATGATCCTTTAATAAAGAGTATACATCATTGTGCGTTCCACAGTTAAAACAATGATATTGCAGGCTTTCCCAATACAAGTTACCTCTTTTCTTTTTTGTATCGGTTGTAGAGTCCCCACAATAAGGGCATGCCAGGGATATTCTCCCTGGCATTTCCTTAAGCATCCTTTTGTTAGGGTCTACGTGTTGTGCTACGACAACCTGTTTAACTAGACTTCTAATCTTAGATTTAAGAGACTCGTCGATTTTAGATGTCGAGGTCATTCAAAAAAGAATCAAGATCATCACTATCTGCGGCTGAAGAATTTGGCGTAGTTGTCATTTCTTCAGGGAATTCAAAGTCTGAACCGTTTGATGTTGGTGCAGCTGCTTCTGCAACTTTAGCCTTAGCCGCTGGCTTTGGCTTGCTAACAACTTCATCGATTGAGCTTCCTGGATTCAAATACTGACGAAGGATTCCATTTACAAATGAGCGAGATTCCTCGTCCCATGCTTTGTATTCGTAAGGTTCCAAAGAAGGTGCAGCATCAAGCTCTGCTTTAATAACTGTCATCGCTTCTTTAGTACGTTCTGCTGGTTCACCGTTAATGATCACGGCTGACTTACTTGCAGAGAACTTAGACTTATCATAGTTATTGTATTCACCTTGACGAGTGATAATCAACTCAAAGTTTTTACCTTCAAAGAGGTCAAATACTTGTGTTGGCTCACCAAATGCTGGCTTCAACTCCTC